>JAEEGG010000343.1_pt1 | contig 178679 bp, 155 predicted proteins | sample 9134161 | NCBI WGS metagenome assembly JAEEGG01 (sample SAMN16246543, study PRJNA631951) | gut metagenome | biome: gut microbiome; feature: rumen; material: CR-attached | host: Bos | place: Iran: Karaj | collected 2018-10 | reverse complement strand
TCTGTGCCGAAGATGAGAAACGCGGTGCCCTTTATCGCTAAAGAACACCGCGTATGGCGGGTTGTTATTTAGCGCGTTTTTTAGAGAGGTTGGCAATTTGACGTAAATCCGTTCCTCTTTCTCATCCATTTGCAAATATACGGAATTTTTTTGAAAAAAAACAAAATAACTTGCAATCCGCAATTTTTTTTGAGTCGTGGAACGAGGCGTCGAAGCTGCTGCAGCAAGTGGACAGTTTTGTAGCGGAGCCAAAGGCGGGGTGGTTATAAGAATGAATGGTTAGAAACTCACCAAGCAAAGGTGTGGATTCGTATTCTTGCAAGTAGCAAACAGATTGCGTCGAGGTACGGGTTAATGGGTTCTGCCCGAACCGAGACGGAGAATATATTAGTTGAACCCTTTTAAAATTTAAGATTATGAGCCATTTAGAACTATGTTATGAGCGGCCTGGCAAATTGCCGCATTATTTCTATCCTGAAATCCTGAAGGTGGACTTAGGCGATTTCAAGATTACGGATGAATTCAAATCGGACACAGCTGAGCTCAGCGACAAAGAGTCGCGGAGGCTTGCTGAGATGTTGTCCAAGTTCTGCAAGGACGGCAGTTGTCCCGAAGACGCGGCGAAGTCGGGGGCAAAGGTTAACGCGTTATGGTCAAGTACAAACTCGCATTGTATGTGGACAAACTGAACAAGTATGTTGACACAATGGAAGTTAACATAGGACCTGGTTCACGACTGCCGGCTTTCTCTCTCGGTGATGATTGCTATGACTTAGAGTTGTACGATGACTTAGAGTTGTACGATAATGCGGACGATCCGCTTTATGATAAATTATGTGAAATCAAAGAACAATTTTTAGCTCTAAAGCATTATGAGTATGGGACATATAATTATACCGACCGCTTCGATTGTTCCAATGTCGTGGGGTATTCGAAAACCGTTTTAGCCCAGTTGCGCAAGATAAGAAACTATCTTGTGAAGAACGAAGTTGATAGTGATTTTTATGATAGTTGGCTTCTCGATGAGGTAATAGAGCAGCTGGAAACGATAATAGAGTATGGTAGGTTGATTAAAAACAATAGGAAGAGGAATGATTTCCTGCGCACGTTCGATTTTGGATTCTTCAACACTTGGAGGGAGAAAGTGGAGGACGTAGATTCAGAATATGAGGTGACTAATACTTATGATAATTGGGACCCTATAGTCGAGTATGATCTAAATGGCGTTCCTATACATTATTATGATGATTGAGCGGATGCGCCTCATTATCCCCGTCCTGTATGTGTACAAGTCTTCTAAAGCTCCTTTCACAATTCGAGATTGAGAGACGTGTGCTCCAGATGTCGTATGGGATGGGGACACCGACAGGAAATACACTGCAGATGAAATCGGGGCCAAGCTCGGCTTGCCGCGTGAACGCGTGCGCCAGTTCAAGAACAGGGCGAAGAAACGCCTGAGGACGAATGACAGCTTCGAATCCCTGCGCCAACACCTTGCGGCGTAGAACCCTTTCTTGTTGCCGTAGATGGCGCTCTAGCACGTGTCTGTCATAAATTCATACCTCCACCAGTCTTCTCATCAAATGCGCCATCAGTTCGGAAACGTTCCGCTTTTTGTCATTGTTCGTTTTCAAGTACAGTGTGCCCTTCTCCATATACACCCGTTTGTTCACCTCCAGCATCAACGACTGGTACCGGAATGCACACTCGGGTGCCTCCGAATTGCTGTACGGATAGTTGATGCCGACCGAGTAGCCGTTCTCCTCGAAAAGGTTCACGACAAACTCCACCGTCTCCTTGTTTGGCTTCGACCAGTCCTCGTTGAAGCCGATGCAGATGTCCACATCGCCTTGCTCCTCGGGGAAAGAGTGGCAGTCGAGTAGGAGGGCGTTCTCGCAAAGAGTGCTCTTCAGTCTGTGCTGATGGCCGCGCCACAGGTCGTAAAGCCGTTTCTCGCATTGTTTCGGGATGTGACGATGATAGTCGCCGAAACGCCGGTAGAGGATGCCTTGCCCCTCCTTCTCCAGCGGATCGTTCCAAAGTCTTTCCGCGTCCACCACAAAGCGTGAGTACGGGAAACGCACCGCCCGTATCCGCTCACTAGGGAAGTGGTGAAACAGGAAATCGGTGTGCCAGTCGGTGAGACGGAACACTACCTCGTTGATGAAGCGGGCGTCGATATCCCAGAAACTGAGTTGCCTGTCGTACAGCCCCTCAATGGAGGCGTGCGGCTCGTGGAGCACGATGGCAGGGTAGGACAGCGGCTTGCAATCCTCGGACATTGCGGTTAAAAGCGTTTCGTTCATCTTTCTCATTCGTTGGCAAATATACGGATTTTTTTTGAAAAAAAGCTAAAATAACTTGCAATCCGCAATATTTTTGGAGTCGTGAGACGAGGCGTCGAAGCTGCTGCAGCAAGTGGACAGGGGGATCGGAGGGCCCTTAATATGATTTCTCGCTTGGATACCTGAGTGAAACTGACACTATAACGGATTTGCATTCATCATCTCATCACAGCGAAATATCACATTTTGCTTTTAACTATAAAAAAACAAAAAAAATTGAAGCCGTTGTGGGGAAGACACGTCTTTGGCGGTTGCTTCAGCGAAATTATCAACTAAATATTTAATATTGATTATGAAGAAACACACTCAAATCAGCCAATCCATCACCAGTCGTGACTCCGAAACCCTGAAACGCTACTTCAATGATATCAAGAGAATACCCCTGCTCACCGCGGAAGAGGAAGCAGAACTCGCCCGCAAGAGCAAGGCCGGCGACATCGAGGCTCGCGACAGGCTGGTGAAATGCAACCTCCGCTTCGTGTTCTCCACCGCCAAGCGGTTCGTCGGCCAGGGTGTCGACCTGGAGGACTTGATATCCGAGGGCAATTTGGGGCTTTTCGAGGCGGTTGAGAGATTTGATGAGAACAAGGGCTTCAGGTTTCTCTCATACGCCGTGAACTGGGTGTACAAGAGTATGATGCAGGCCATTTCCAACTATGGGAGACTCGTGCGCCTTCCCCAAAACAAGCTGCGCGAGATCAGCAAGGTCGTCAAGGCAAGCAGTCAGCTGGAGCAGACCTTCCATCGTCTGCCGACCGTAGAGGAGATTGCCGAAGCCTTGGAACTCCCCGACGAAGTTGTGGCCCAGCTTATGCGTCTGTCCGGCCGGACCGTGTCGCTTGACGCACCGCTGGTTCCCGACAGCGAGACTGAGATGGAGGAACTCTTTTTGATGGAATCGTATGAGCCCGCGGACAAGAGGCTGATGAACCGCGACTGGGAGAACACGGTTTCCAAGGCCCTTTCCCGACTGCCCGAGATTGAGAGACGTGTGCTCCAGATGTCGTATGGGATGGACACCGACAGGAAATACACTGCAGATGAAATCGGGGCCAAGCTCGGCTTGCCGCGTGAACGCGTGCGTCAGTTCAAGAACAGGGCGAAGAAACGCCTGAGGACGAATGACGACTTTGAATCCCTGCGCCAACACCTTGCGGCGTAGGGACTCCCCGGACAGATTACATTCGAATTATAATCAATCAACTATTAGTATCTTATTATGAAGGAAGACAACAAGCTGGCGAGCGAAAACGCAACCTGCAGTTCCGCTGCGAAAAACATCAGACTTTACTTCGCCAAGGGTCTATTCAAAATGACTATGGCCATTGATCCCACTGCCACAGATTTATTGCTGGATATACAAATGTTGGTGGCGGAACTTATTGGCGAAATTGTGCCTGTGGAGATGAACGATGTCCTTGGCATAGCCACAGAGCGGTTCCTTATGACCGACCTGGATTTGACTTTTGATGAGTTTACCGAGGCGGAAGAGCATCTTTATGACAAGTTATACCATCGAATGAAGCAGACGGGTTTGGTATCTGGCAGGGACGAGTTCCAACAGTCGTGGGACGAGGCGTCGAAGCTGCTGCAACAAGTGGACAAGGAGATCGGAGGGCCGCTGATATGATTTGTTGATGGGAGAGTGAAAAAATAAATAATTATTTGCTAAAATTATCTAATTTTTTTTATATCTTTGCATTCTATTCTTTTTGCATAGCTGGGGTTGTGCTGATGTGTTAAGGTGAAAGAAGTGTTGATATAATCTTATATATTATGGCAAAGAAAGATATGAAGCAAACAAATGCGATAAAAGGTGCAGGCACGCTGTCTGCTGAAGATTTGCAGCGAGCGGTATCCGATATCAAAACTGCTATTCTGCAAGGACAATATGAGGCTGCCAAGGGAGTGACCCGCATCCAACTGGCCGTATATTTCGGTATAGGCAAGTATGTGTCGCAGCATACCCGCAAGGGCGTATGGGGTACAGGCGCCTTGGAGACCATCAGCGAACAGTTACGTAGAGAACTGCCGGGACTGAGAGGCTATTCGGCAACACAGTTAAAAGAAATGCGATTGTTTTATGAAGCGTGGGATATACTCGATCCAAATTTATCGGTCACAACCGATGGTTCAAATTCGTCGGTTACAACCGACGAATTGCAAATCGCTAATAACGAAATAGATGTGTGTAACGCAATACAAATTCCCAACTTGAAGGATTTCCCAGTGGAAGACTTCTTCAGGGTTCCTTTCACTCATCATTCAATCATACGTGCAAAAGCGAAAGAACTGGAATCTCGTTATTACTACATCCACCGTACAGCAGAGGAAAAATTGTCTGTCGAAGCGCTGGAAAGACTATTCTGGGAAGATGCCTATGGCCACCGCGAGCAGATACCGAGTAATTTCAACAAGACAATACCCGACGATACGACGCTCCGTAAGGCGGTGATGATGTTCAAGGACTCGTACCTGCTGGATTACATTAATGTGGAGGAAATTGGCTTGCGCGACAGTATTGACGTGGACGAACGTGTGGTGGAGAAAGAAATTGTGAACAAAGTAAAGAACTTCATTATGACCCTGGGACGTGACTTTGCGTTTATGGGAAATCAACAACTGCTGGAGGTCTATGGCGTGGAGCATTTTCCAGATCTTTTGTTCTTCAATCGTGAGCTGAACGCAATGGTGGTCATCGAGCTCAAGGCTGGCGAGTTCAAGACATCCTATTTGGGGCAGTTGATGGGATACCTGACCATCCTCGACGAGAAGATAAGAAAGCCACACGAGAACACCAGCATTGGAATCGTGCTGTGCAAATCGGCCAACCGTGAGTATGTGGAATTTATGATTCGAGACTATTCGAAGCCGATGGGTGTGGCCACCTACAAGACAGCTGACGAAATGCCGGAGCACATTCGCAAAGCCTTGCCTGACCAGAATGAACTGATACGGCTGATGCAGGACAGTGGAACCGACAAAGAATAGGTGTTTATAGGCGAAAGATACTTTGGCATTGCGTATGATACATACTTTCCCAAATTTGTCGTAATTTTGCCGCACCTAGCACGTGGTTCAAAACAACGAAACAATGACAAACTATCTAAAAATCAACTTTGATGTTATGACTGACACGAAGAAGCAGTACGAGTCAGTCCCGGAATTAAGAGAGGCAGTGAAGTATTCCATTGGCCATCAGTACATAGTGGCTCACGAGGAGAACATCGACCAGCCCAAAGCGCAGGACAGTCAGACGCAGTACATCTGTTCGGGCAAGCGTAGTTTTGAAGCGGCGAAAGCCTATAAGGGGAAGAAGACGGCGGTGCTCAACTTTGCCAACAATCACGCTGCGGGAGGCGCTCCCTATTCTGCGGGCGCCCAGGAAGAGTCGCTGTGCCGTTGTTCTACTCTTTTACCTTGTCTGCAGGCCCTTTATGAGCCGTTCTACAAGAAACACAGTGACCAGTACAGGCAGCATATTATTGACGAAATGGGCAATGACGACCTGATTTACACCCCGGATGTGGTGGTGTTCAAGACGGATGAACGCACTGATCCCATTTATCCGAAGATGATGGATAGGAGCGAGTGGTACAAGGTGGATGTGATCACCTGTGCGGCTCCGGAACTTATGAAAATGCGCCACAGGCCGTCCAACTACGAAGCCATCATCACCTCCCGTGTCAAAAAGATACTGGATGTGGCGGCCAAGGAGAGGGTAGGGGCATTGATCCTGGGCGCCTGGGGCTGCGGCGCCTTCAAGAACGACCCTGTGGTGGTTTCCAGAGCGTTTCACTCGCTCTTGAAGAACTACAATTTCGAGGTTGTGGAGTTCGCCTTGGCCTCGAGAGGCGATGTCAGCGGGTCGGTGTTCGCGAAAGGGTAGGGTATGGCACGGCACGGTGAGTTGTTTCTATTTTCCAGACATCAATTTTGGCTGTTATCTGCTGCCTTGTTTACCCTTTCAAACGCATAGGAATAATCACCTACGATTTCCCAGTTGTCAAGCCCCCACCTCTCTGCTCGATCAGATGGTGGCAGCGCATCCACCCAATCTTGATATTCATCGAAAATCATTGCGGTATATTCGTCCCGGGCATATTCTTCATCATAATCCTCGTCGGAAGTGTCTATGTCCTCTTTCTCGAGATACTGCTCAAAACTCATCGAGGGGGTGAACAAACCGGCCTCTATATCTTCAGGCATCCTTTCGTCTAAAAAAAACTCGGTGGGAGGATTGTCATCTATCGCGCACCCGACAGCCAATTCGTATGCTTCCGACTCGGCATCATCAGTGATAAATGTCAGTTCCTTAATGACACTTTCAGGAATGCCTTCCTGACTATTTAGCATACCAAATATTTCATCTTGCTCAATATCCAAATCGAATTCGTCGCAAGTCCTTTCCTCATCCGTCAGATTTCCCCAAGATTCTTGAAATGCACAATGCCTTAAAAATTCAGCCAACTCATTGCTGATTTCATATTCCCTATCGTCGTCGCAGTAATCCGAACGGAGTGTAACATATAATTTAATCATAATCTTTGTTTTAGTTTGTTTATGTAAGTAATCCTTTTCTGTATGGCACCAGCGTGGACAAATGCTGGCGAACCGTGCATTATCTTGATTGTTTTTGATGGTGCAAAAATACGATTAATTTGTCAATACATATTGGTGTTGTTTTTTTTAGTTGATTGTCTTTTTTTGGTCGTTTTTTTGCTATTTTTGCAAACGATAATTGACTGTTTTTTTTCTTTCATTTTTGATGTTATGACTAGTAATTATTTTATTACAAATACAAAAGAAAACAATTTGGCAAAGGTTATCCGAGCCATATTGCCATCTAAAACTAAAAGTTTGGATATTCTGGTTGGATATTTCTATTTTTCTGGGATAAAGGAGATTTACTCAACCATAGCCGACAAACCCATAAGAATCTTGGTTGGATTGGAATTGGAGCAGGAACTTCTTAAGGAAACCGCAGAATTTGATTTCTATGCTAAAAAGTTGTCCGCTCGGAAAACTTCCATAGAGGCTGTCCGCTCTGATTTTAACAAGTCTTTGGTGACGCTTTTTAACAAGTCGAAATTTTTTGAAGATGGGGATCAAATTGAGGCGTTCAAGGCATATTATGAGAAAATAAAGGACGGCTCTTTGGAGATAAGGAAAACTGCCGACCCAAGCCATGCCAAGATGTATATTTTCACTTATAATGATGAACTGACCGAAGAGGGTATGACTCCCGGCACTGTCATTACTGGATCTAGTAATTTGACATACAGTGGACTGCGAAACAATAACGAAATCAATGTGAGATTTCACGCAAAACCGGAATACGACCAAGCAAAAGAGATTTTTGAAACTTTGTGGGAGGATGCTACAGTACTTGTTGATAAAGATCATATCCAAGACTTTGAGGATGGAGTTATCAAGCATATTTGGTATGAGAAATTGCCGAGCCCGTATTTGTTGTATCTGCGTGTGTTATATGAGTATTTCGCTATCGATGAGACAAAACGCATCCACACGCCAAACGAGATCACAAAAGGAGGATACAATGATTTTATGTATCAAATAGACGCTATTCGTCTCGGCATAGACTCCATTGAGAAGCATAATGGCGTTATCATAGCAGATGTGGTTGGTTTAGGAAAAAGTATCATTGGAGCTGCCATTGCCAATAATCTTGACCTCAGAACTATTATTATCGCCCCGCCTCACTTGAAATCACAATGGGAAGGTTATTCCCGGGAATTCGGTCTTAGATACACGAGCGTATTTAGCAATGGTAAAATTGATGCCGCCGTAGAATTCTATACTTCTCAAATATTAAATTCAAGAGACAAAGATCCGTGGCTTATCATTTTAGATGAAGCACACAATTACCGAAACGATGAAACAAAAGACTATGCGATGCTTCATGAATTGTGTCAAGGCAACAAAGTGATGCTTTTGACTGCAACTCCTTTCAATAACGCTCCCAACGATATTTACTCTTTGCTTAAACTTTTCCAAATACCGACTAAGTCAACATTAAGTACAGTAAATAACTTAGGAGAGGAATTCAGAGATTTAATTGCCAAATATCGTGACCTGAAAAAACGAATGAGAGGTTCTGAAAATGCAAATGTTAAAGATTACAAAGCCGAAATCCAGAACATTGCAAAACGAATAAGAATGATTATAGAGCCTGTCGTAATCAGACGTTCTAGAATTGACCTTAAGAAAATTGAAACTTATGCTGAGGATCTCAAAAAACAGGGTTATGAGTTTCCAATTGTCAAAGATCCTCAATTGATGGAATATGATTTAGGTGATTTGACAAAATTATACATTGAGACTTTACGTGCTATTTCCCCTAAAGATTCAGAAAAGGAATTATCAGAAGATGAAATTGCCTCAAACGATGCTTTTGGCGACAAATTTGGCGATTTGGAAACGGTTGACCCTCACGATGAAAATGAAAAAAATGACGGATTTAGAGCGGCTCGGTACAAGCCTATTCTATACATAAAAGAAGGAAAAGAAAATGGGAAGACATATTTGGAGATTGTCAAGAAATTGGTGGAAGATGCGGGTTTTGATTACCAATTACTTGTCGGTACCCAGACCAACTTGGCCAAGTTTATGCGTACGTTGCTGGTGCGTCGTTTCGAGAGTTCGCAATATGCTTTCAAAAAATCTATAGAAAGCATGTTGAAGAACTGTACAAACATTCAAAATTGGATTAAGAAGCGAGAATCTATTCCTGTATTCAAAAAAGGATCTCTTCCTGATATCCAGGCGTTATATAACTCCAATAATGATGACTCGACAGAATTAAGCAATAAATCCGCAGATGATGTAATTGCAACCCTAGAGTTCAGAGGCCTTTTTGAAATACCCGTAAAGTACCTTAAAAAAGAGTTCTTTGACGACTTGCAACACGATATTGACCTGTTGAAAAAAGTTCAAGATGATTGGGAAAAAGTCTCCTTCGACCCGAAGCTAAAGGTTTTCGTCTCTATTTTATCAGAGAAGTTGGAAAAAGATCCCCAAAGAAAAATCGTTGTATTTAGCCAGTTCGCAGACACGGTGGATTACCTGTATAAGGAGTTGCTGGTTGCTAAACTACCAGTGTTTTCTTATACGTCAGGAACAGCCACTATAAAGAATAAGAAAATTATTGAGGCGAATTTTGACGCGGGTTTTAAAGGTAAACAGGCGAATGACTATAAAATTCTCTTAGCTACCGATGCCATCTCTGAAGGATATAACCTGCACCGGGCAGGAATGGTGATCAATTATGACATTCCTTACAATCCCACCCGTGTAATACAGCGTGTTGGTCGTATTAATCGTATAAACCTTAAAGTATTCAACGAACTCTTTATTTACAACTACTTTCCAACCGCTATCGGAGAATCTGACGCATCCATCAAAGAGATTTCCACATTCAAGATGGCTATGATTCACGCCATCATGGGCGAAGATACGAAAATTTTGACTTCCGAGGAAAATCCTCACAGCTATTTTGTGGAACAGTACAAAAAAATAATATCAAATGAAGAACAGCAGTCTTGGGATACCCCATACAGGAATATGCTTAACAACCTGCTCGGCCAACCCGTTATGGAAGAGGCCTTGAATGTCCCGTTGAGATGTAAAATCAGACGTCTGACTTCAAAACCTCGGGAGGGAGTATTGGTCTTCGCCCGAAAGGGGCATGATTTGATTTTTAAGTTTAAGGGGAAAAACCTTATTCCGGAAGATTTGGTCCCAGAGGAAGCCCTTCGGTTGATTGAGGCCGAGTCCAATGAGATGGCACACGAGGTTTCAAATAGCTTCGTCCCCGTTTTCAATGACTTAAGGGATTCTTTGTTTATGGTGGACGATACGGGTGACACGAATAACAGAACCAAACGTGAAGCTCTTGAGAAAATTAAAGTAATGATACAAGCGAATTCTTGCAACCTTGATTATCTTCATGACTTGAAGACTGTTATTGAGAACGATGCCATTTCCACCTATGCGTTGAGGCAAATCAAGAAGTTGAAACAAAACCAGTATAACCAGTTGCCGACCATTGTTAGAGAAGAATACGTTCAATCGATTTTGAAGACATTGGATAATATCTCTCACGGTGAGGAAACTTTAATATTTGCGGAAGAAATAGAAAGTAACAATATCAAAAAATAATACAACAATGCATAAACTTGATTTACAACAAAGTTATAACCGCCAAGAATTTGACAAGTTTGTAAAATCTTTTCTGCCAGAAGATTATGAAAGTAAGGGGAAGACCATATCCCCTGCTTTCCAATCCAAATATGCCAAGGACATAGTGTTGATTGGCGAGTGTAGGAGTCTCAACCTTGATGTATATGAGATTCGGCACACTTCTACTCATGATGCGCGGGTGGGTATTGCCAATGACACATTCAAACTATTGCAGCATAATTCTTTGAACAACAATGCCCTTGTTGCTTTTGTCCCTGAAGAGGATGATGGACAATGGCGGTTCTCGCTTCTGCAAATCGATTTGGAAGCTGTCGAGAAAACCGCGCGTATCCGGCGAAACTATAGTAACCCGAGACGCTTCTCATACGTGTTGGGACCAGGGGCCCATACGCGTACGCCATACGACTATCTGTTCGGGAAGGGACGAATTCGCACTCGAACCGAAAACAATAAAACTTTGACTCCAGCGGAAGATCTGAAAAGCCGCTTCTCCGTTGAAGTGCTGTCTAAGGAGTTTTATGACAATTTGTTTCACTGGTATCTTTGGGCCACTCAACATCCCTCGGTCTGGTTTCCAGACAAAGAAGATCCGGATGATGGCAGAGATATAAGCGTGAAAATCATTCGCCTGATTACACGTATGCTCTTCGTATGGTTTATCAAGCAGAAAGGACTTGTTCCCGCAAATTTGTTTGATGAGGACGAAATGCAGAAGATTCTAAAAGACTTCAATCCTGAATCCAATCAGGATGGATGCTACTACAATGCTATTATCCAGAATCTGTTCTTTGCCACACTGAACCGCCCTGTTGTTGATGAGGATGGTTTGGTTAGGGAATTTGCAAAAAATCCACATAATGAAGATGCAAAGAACCTCTATCGTTATGCTGAATTGTTTAATATTAGAGAAGAAGAAGTAATACAATTTTTCGACAAGATACCGTTCCTTAATGCCAGCCTGTTTGATTGTCTTGACAAATCCAAAACCATGAATGGCGTCCGGAAGAGTTTTAGGTACGATGGATTCAGTAGAAATGATAACCGTCGGGCTCATATACCCAATGAACTGTTCTTTAGCAAAGAGCGTATCGAGAAAGTGGAAGTAGAGGATGATACTCGTGAGGTTCGTGTACAAGGATTGATCAGGTTGTTTGAATCCTACAATTTTACCATTGAGGAAAACAGCCCTCGAGAGGTGGAAGTGTCTCTTGACCCCGAGTTGTTGGGACGTGTGTTTGAAAATCTCTTGGCAGCCTATAACCCTGAAACAGGCAAGTCTGTCCGGAAATCCACAGGGTCGTTTTACACTCCTCGTGAAATTGTGAACTATATGGTGACTGAAAGTCTTGTGGCTCATCTGCACCAACAGACAAAGATTGACGAAACTTTGTTGCGATGTCTGCTCAGCTATGACGATGATGTGCCCGAATTAACAAAAGGCCAAAAAACTCTCATAGAGGAGTCTATTAAGAATTGCAAAGTGCTCGATCCTGCTTGCGGTTCAGGCGCATTTCCTATGGGAATTCTTCAACAATTGGTGCATTTGTGGGAACGTATTTATCCCGCCACCTCTACCGGCTATAAGACCCAGAAAGATGCAATGTATGAGCGAAAACTATATCTGATCGAGCACTGCATATATGGGGTGGACATCCAACCCATTGCCATGTTGATTAGTAAGTTAAGATTCTTCATATCACTTATTTGCGAACAGCCTAATTCCAAATTTGACCTCAAGGACCGTAAGGGGAATTATGGAATCAACACTCTACCGGCACTTGAAACCAAGTTTGTGGCCGCCAACACTCTGATACCCGCCTCTTTGAGAGGATTTGATGATTCGTGGACACAGGATGCCGATCTCATTAAACTGAAAAACGAATTGCTTGAACTCCGACACGCCAATTTCATATCGCGTTCATATAGTAAGAAGCGCACTAATATGAAGAAGGATGAAGACAAACGCAAAGAAATAGAGGATTACATTGTTGAGAACATTTCCAAACCCAACGAAAAAAAGTTGGATTTGCTCCGTTCGCAAATTACAAGACTTGAAGGCGAAAAGAGTAAATATGAAGGTGAACGTTTTGTTGTGGAAACCGTTACGGGCGATTTGTTTGGTAGTGATTCTCGTACAATAACAGATGCAAATGCCAAGAAACGCAAAGAGATACAAGACGCTATTAGAAAATGCCAACGCGAAATTGATGCAGAATTGCAGAAAACCTGTCCTCGTGGCTTTGAAAAAGCGGTTAAAGAGCTGACTGCCTGGAATCCTTACGACCAAAACACCTCTTCTCCCTTCTTCGATCCTGATTGGATGTTTGGTATTACAGATGGATTTGACATTGTGATTGGCAATCCCCCTTATATTAATTCTGCTGACCAAAATAAAGACAAGATCCTGAAGGAACAAAGGAAAAGACTCTCAAAAGATAAACGATATACTACACTTTATGAAAAATGGGATTTATATGTTGCTTTTTTGGAATTAAGTTCGTGTTATCTAACTAAAGAACAAGGCGTTTGTTGTATGATTGTACCTTATCCTTTTACCAATCAAAAATATGGTCTTAAATTGAGAAAAATGTTTGTTGAGGAAAAAAACTTATTTAAACTGGTAGACCTCAACGGCATTAAAGTATTTGATGCTACAGTTTTTAATTGTATCCCTTTTGTGATGAACTCACATACGCTCAATAAAACTATGATTGCAAAAGGAATAAAAGACGAAATCAACAATCTGTCCATATTTGATAGTTTTGAACAACCTCACGACAAACTAGTACAAGATGCAAAAACACAAGTGTGGAATCTAACACCGGAGAAACGAGAGACTTCTCGCCATACCGATATGCATGTCTTGGGTGATTATTGCTATGTGAGTAAAGGCATGGTTTTATATTCTGAAGACGGATTGTTCACAAATGAAGATTTAATTAGTGATACCAAAGATGCAATTCATTGTCGTGAATATCTTGAAGCAAAAGATATGGACAGATATTTGATAAATCAGATTAGATTTATTGAGTATAACACGGCAAGAGTTCCTCTAATGGTTAGTAGACCTACTTTTCAAGAATTGTATGAAAATCCCAAATTGCTTTTTAATTGTTTGGGCGAAATGAAAGTTATGATAGACTCGGATCAACAATTCATTTGTCAACAGGGTATTAGAGTCGCTGTTCCGTGGATTTATCTAAATGGGGTAAACAACAGAAGTATTAATAATGTTATAAGAAAATATAGTACTTTAGAAAGATCGCAAATGGAAACACTCTCGAAGACAGTGAATTTGAATTATCTATTAGGTATTTTGAACTCTCGGTATGCTTCTGTTCTTCTTACGAATATACGTGGGGGGGATTATCATGTTGTTCCTGAACACATCCGGAATATTCCCATTCCATCAGCCACAAAAGAACAGCAACAGCCCATCATAGATTTAGTAAATCAAATTCTCGCTGCCAAAAAATCTAATCCCCAAGCAGACACAACCGCTTTGGAACACAAGATTGACATCTTGGTCTATCTCCTTTACGGTCTCACATGGGACGAGGTGCAAGTTGTAGAAAACTCATTATAGTAAATAAAATCAGATTAACTTTAACAAGAAACATTATTGTTATGGCATTTAAATACTCAAAGATTTCAAGATATTCAGAACTTGACGAAGATACTCTCCAATTGCTGGAACAGATCGAATCATACGAATATCCTATATCGCAGCCCCAATACCACAATTTGGGAGAGTTGCGCGACACATTGACGGTTGAAGTAACCAACAAATTAAGTAATGATCGCATTCGCATAGAACGCATATCTATTGCTGATATTAAAGCACGTATAAAGGAATTGGAAAAAGAAAAAGAAGCAATTGATGAACAAAGGAAGGCTATCGTTAATAGGATGCGCGAAATAGAGAATCCAAATCTTCGAAACCAACTGGAATGTCAAATAAAGCCATTTCTCGGTTATGACGAGTTGGAGCATTTGAAGAAAGTGTTGGAGGACAATAGCAACCAACCAGATAACTATATGGTAGAAATTAAATGGACAATTCATCGAAGCGGGTACTACACACGTACGGGAAAAGATGCAAAAATTGTTTTAGAATATAACTTTGGTGCAGAGTTTATATCGACATACATTCATGAGATGATGCATGCTTTTTACGATTCGGCAAGGCTGGGAAATACGCCAAATAGCATTGAATATGTCGAAGAACCTTTGGCGGAATACGGCATGCTTCGTTTTTTGAGTGCTTTTGTTCAAGGCAATCAACAGCACAAGAATTTGTTGGATCAGGCTATAAGGATGGTAAATGAAAAACAATACTCATTTGGTCTTTATCATTATGCATTCGGCGAATACTTATTTCAGAACTATCCTCACATTGAATGGGAAAAGATGTTATTGTCTGCAAAAAACAAGGTGGATGTTAACTCGCCGGAGTACAAGTCGTTGCAAGCGATATTCCAGGCCAGACCAAAGAAAAACAACCAAGACAAAACAGCACAATTGTTATATGACATCCTCACAAAAGCTAATGGGATGCCCTCTGAAAAAATAGCAAAACAAAAGCGAACCAAAACGACCAAACGTAAAAAAAACACCCAACAACAAAGCAAACAGCCCCTGGGTATAGACGAAGAAACATATACTCGATGGCTCAAACGATATCAGGAAGAGGGTGTTTTGCCAAGCGAAGAGGAGATGGACGAGGCAATAGGAAGTTCCTCGACGCCGTCAACTGTAGCTAAAACAACAGGCCCTTCCAAAGTCATTGTAGAATATCATGAACCCTACGATAGTTTTGGATCCAATTATAGGGTTTATTTGGAGTATGATTATGACACAGACGAATTGCAATATTCTATTAATGGACTGATGGGTTCGACCAAAAAGCTCACCGACAGTCAAATAAAAACGATAAAAGCATATTTGAAAAACAGGCAGAATATTGAGGATTTCTTCAAAAAAGCCTATGATACTGAGCCTGTCATTTCTCATGTGCATCGTCCTCAGCACTATTTGTCCATGGAGTATGGTGATCGCAGCAAGTCCGTCTTAAATGGGGGATTAATGCCATGGGTGGTGCCGTTTGCCAAGCTGTGTTAGTTTGAGAAAATTGTTTACTGTCTCAAAAAAAAAGGGTACAAGGATATGCGATAAAATTAATTTTTAACACAAATCATATGAAGTTTAACACATTACAAGAATGCGAAGCTGCCATCAATGCCATCCTGGCAATTGGTCAACAACCCGACCCGGATTGGTATAATCAACTGAACTCTTTTCGAACAGCAGCGTCAACACCGAGCTATCCAATCTATGATTCTTTGAAATCCAAAGTGGACTCAAAAGGGAACCCGTGGTATTCAACTGATCTTCAGAAATGTATCGAAAAAACCGTAGACGATTTACTAAATCCTGCAAAAGGGAAAAAACCAAAAGATCCGGGTTTGCTGTTGGGTAAGATACAAAGCGGTAAAACCCGTGCTTTTGTTGGAATTATAGGTCTGATGTTTGACAAAGGAATAGATGTGGCCATCGTACTAACCAAAGGGACGAAAGCGTTAGCACAACAGACCAAAACACGTATGGAAGACGAATTTTCAGACTTTGCCTCTCGTACTGTTTTAGGAAAGCCTGTTGTTAGTGTTTCAGACATATTGAATCGTAGGAAAGGATTTACCCCACGAGAATTGTGTGATAAGAATATCATTATCTGCAAAAAAGAGAAAAATAACATGAATATTCTCAACGCAATTTCACAAATAAATGATTTTTACCAAAAGAAAATCCTTATTGTGGATGATGAGGCTGATTTTGCCAGTCGTAATTATAATAATGTTGCCGGTGTGACTGACCTGGCTGCTATCGCCACCTCTATCGATATCTTAGTGGACTCTTTACCTTGCTGTTATTATCTTCAAGTTACGGCTACGCCTTATTCACTTTATCTTCAACCAGACGGGTCTCTCAATTTATCGGGAGGTGGCACAGCTATGCCCTTTAAACCAAGATTCACCCGCCTTTTGCCAACCTATTCAGGATATATTGGAGGAAAACAGTATTTTAAAGATTCACAGAATACATATTCCATGTACAGTCACCTATATCGTGATGTTAGTGAGAAATGTCGTATTGCTATAACTAGGATAGACAGAAGATATATTAACAATGTCCGCACTTCACCGAATCTTGGTGAACTGCGAGAAGCCATACTTGGATACTTTATGTCAACAGCAATCAGACGGATTCAAGAAAGACAAGATGGCAATAGAGATTATCTTTCAAGTTGTATTGTCCATGTTGAAATTGCCAAAAGCAAACACGAATGGGAAGGTCAACTGATCATTCGCTTAGTGGAGCAGTGGGAAGATGCAATTCGCACAAACAATGGAAACTTGCCAAGTGATTTAGACCCGTTGTTTGATTTGTTATATGACGATTACAGCGAATCTATTGAAAAAGGGACGACGCAAAATGAACTCCCTCCCACATTTGCTATACCTCCAAAATCAGACGTGCGTGTTGAAATTGCATCGTTGCTCTTAAAAGAAGATTACCGTATTGAAGTCATTAATTCAGATCAAGATGTTCCGGCTTTGTTGGACAAGGACGGTCAACTAAAGCTCACACATGCTGTAAACATTTTCGTGGGCGGCCAAATTCTGGATCGCGGTATTACCATTTCTAATCTGCTGTGTTTTTTCTATGGAAGAAATCCTCGGCGTCTCCAACAAGATACGGTCTTGCAACACTCGAGAATGTATGGTAATCGCTCTAAGGAAGATATGTCTGTTACTCGTTTTTATACGACATCCCGTTTGCATTCTTTAATTGCTGAAATCAACGAACTTGACGACCAATTGCGTCAATGGCTGAAAAAGTATTCTACCACAGAAAATTTTGACCCATCAATGGCCGTGGTTTTTTCCAACAATAAAACCCTTGTACCTTGTTCAGGTGGTAAAATTGCCATGTCTGATTGTATAGCTTTGCGCCCGGAACGTCGTATATTACACGCTGGCTTTCAAACAGATTGCCAAACTAAAATTAAACCTATCATCGAAGATATTGATAAAATAATCACTTCGCAGCCGGATTATAAAAACAAAGATCTGAATGATATCTTTGAGATAGATGTGAATGTCGTTATTGATTTGTTACGTAAAGTACGGGCAACATATATATATAACAGACCTATAGACAATAATAAGGGGCTGGATTGGGATGTCCAAGAAATGATTGGAGCAATACTTTATGCTGCTACAGATACCAAAGGCAAAATGTGGATGATGCATAAAACCAATCGTGACCGTGCGAGAATAAGAGGAGGAGATGGAGGCTTTTCGAATTCACCAGATGATGGTAAAAATGATTTGCCAAATGCAAAATTGAAAGCCAAAGACAAACCAATAATAATGTTTTTTAGGGAAAATGGAAAAAGTTCAGACGGATGGCGTGATGCTCCGTTCTATTGGCCGGTATTGGTGCTTCAGCAAAACCTCAAGACAGCATTCTATACCTCAAGTCAGAGTGCAAAATAAGTTTAGTCAAACCTATTAAATGTCATACAACTATGCAAAAATTTGAAAAAGGTAAAACCTACGAATTTGAAGTCCTCGAAATCCGCCAAGACACCAGAACGGGGAACGATTATATCGCTTTGTGTGATGACAAATGCGACACTTATCGAGTGTATAATATTCTTAAATTCCAATATGAGGAGTTGCCCGAAAAGATAACAGCCGTTGTTAAAGACATTGATGCCTTAGAACGTCCTAAGCTGAAACAGTACGTGGCTCCCATTTTTGAGAAAATCTATGAGTTTGGAAAGGAATACCCGTTCAAGGTGACCGATATCAAACAGGATATATGCTCCCCGAACAAGGCTGAATATTATGTGGTGGAGGACGAGTATTGTGTGCATCGTCTTTATTTCAAGGAACAGCATTACAATATAGGCGATGAATGTACTTTGAGGGTTGAAGGGGTAGCAGAGAATGGCGACTATCTTATAATCAAAGAACCAAAGCGTTCAAAAGACACGATAAAAGGAAAGACAAATTCTCCTGTCGCTGATTTTAATGAATCTGGACCCTCAACACCATTTAATGGTCACCGTCCCGTACTGGATTTCGGGGAAGAAAGCACGACGTTAGAGTATAAGACTTCGATAGTCTTCAGTGCTAGAGTGGAAGAACCGGACATTGACTATCAATTGTTTGTGATTGTGAAGACATTGGTCGCCTTTATGAATGCTGAAGGAGGTGATTTGTATATTGGAATTCACGACAAAACACGCAAGTTGATTGGGATACAAGAAGATTTGAAATACCTTAACGAAGGCGAAGAAGATGAGTACAATGGACAATATGAGCCCAACGTGGACAAATATCAGTTGAAAATTCGTCATGCGTTGGAACGTTTCTCGCAAGGTGTGGCGCAACAATTGGTGGAATTTGAGTTTCCCGAAGAACAAGGCATTCAATATTGTCACATTAAAGCGAAAAAAGCCAAACGTCCTATTTGGGTCAAGAACAATCTGCTGTTTCAGAGGACGGGCAATAGGATCACCTTGCTGGAAAAAGACGAAATAACCAATTTTGTCTATGAGAGGATGCAGATTTCAATAAAGGATGTTTTGGATCCAGAAGGCCTTAGCAGTGCGACCCTTACTCCGGAAAAATTGGCTGAAGTGATAAAGATTGTGAATAATGCCCACCGTGCTGCCGTAGCCGCGCCAAAACAGGCAGTTGATCCCAGTGAAGTGGAATATTATGTGGTCTGGTACAATGACGGAAAGTGGAAACGTGTACGTGATGCTTCCAACGAACAGGATGTCTTTTTCTCCCTGCCGGTGAGAAAGGCATACGAAGACGGTTTGCTGGTGTTTTGCTATGGGTCCGGAACTATTAACGAAGTCAAGTTCAAAGATTTCAAAAGGGGAGCCAATCTGAAACAACTGATGAAAAGGCCCGGCTTTAATCCGAATGAAAAACCAATGAACATCTTTTTGGTCAACACAAATCAATTTGTTGCAGTGTATAGTTCCGACGAACATGGGGTTGAGTATGTGAAAGTGCATCGTGTGACCGATTTCGGCACTACCGGTGGAGGTGGAAATCGAGGATCACGTACCGTTTCAAGAAATGAGATGATTCAGAGGTTCAAGCTCATCCCCGCAGAATATGAAAGTAAATTGGGCGAGCTTCTCTATCCCAAATCGAAAACCACAAAAACAGGAATTCCTGTCACCTCTGTTGCTCAAAGTGTGGAAATCAGTTTCGTTAATTCAATATGATGATTGGGATTGATCATAGGTAATTAAATATCTGAAAAAACAATTAATTACCATATCCTATGGCTACAATCTCCGACGAACTCAAAAATGAGATTCTAAACAAGATGACCCAGCCGGCGCCCGAACTTCCGGCGGCCCTGTCGGATGAACGGCTGGAACCGGCCTTTAAGACTCCCGTGAGGAACGAAGAGGGTTATTCGGATCCCATTCCCGCCATATGGGGAGTGGATCGATATGCCAAGTATCCCAATGGTGTTCTGATGCTCGATTCAAGCTGCGCCACTGTCGCATCCCAACTCTACAGCCGCTACCTGGACGAGCCCGCTTTGGTGTGGGACGCGGCCTGCAACCAACTCTACCTCTACCGCCCACGTCCAGATTCCCCGGAACTGGCATTCAAGGGCGGCAGATGGATGTGGGCGGGTAAGCTGAAACCGGAGTTCGCCGGACTCAGTCTCGAGGAGGTCTATCTGGAGCTGGTCGGGAAGTTGTAACTACGAATCGGCAGGTGTGGAATCTCCTACAATTCCTCGATAATTCTGCGCCAGGCGTGGGAGAAGTACACGTTGTCGGGCACGGGATGTGCTAGGAACATCTTCACCAGCTCCAGACCTGTGTAGCCGCATCGTGTAATCTTGTCGGCACCATTGCTGTAGGCGACCTTGAACTTCTTGTCGGGCATCTGGCGGGCTACCTCGTACATCTCCCGGATGCTCTCGGTAATCTGCTCGGGGGAGATGCTCTTGTACCCGTTGTTTCTCATCACCCGCAAGTCCTTGGTCGGTATGGCGTAGGAATGGCCCTGCAGTCCCTCGCCGACACCCTTTTTGGCACCGAACTCCCGCACAGCGACGCCCGATGAACCAGCCTTCTCGCCCCGGCCGTGTCGGCCCTCGGGGTTGGAACCGAACACGAAAATAGTGTCGTCCTTAGGCGTAATCACCCCAGTGTAATAGTGGTACTCCGTGCCCTTTCGGTCGGTGAAGGTGCCTTCAGAAAGGCCAATCTTGTCAAGGATGGAAGAGAATGTCTTCAGAAGGTCTGTTGATGTTTGTTTATCCATAAGTTGCGATATTGGTGGTTTGTTGAAAATAGATTGTTTGTTTCTTCTATAACAAAAACCGTGCCAAACAACAAATGATGTCTATTTTTCCCAGCACCTCTCAAGTTGTTCCATCCGGCTGCCATAAGCCGACTTTTCAGCCATTCTACTTGTTTTTTTGTTTTTTTCACGCGGCAACACTACGCTTTTTTGGGGAATATTACTGATGCATTCCCCTCTATCATCCCTTTGCTTCCCATAAAGCCCACGCTGCGGGAGGCGATAGCGGCGGCCGTGTTCAAGAAAGCGCGAACATCCGCTTCCGTGAGGTCTGCAATGGAGCGTTTGCCCGATTTGCAGAGCTCGGCAATGAAAACCGAGGTGGTCCAGTCGCCGGCCCCTTCCCAGTCCACCACGTCAGGGTTGGGCACCGGGGCGATCTTCTTCCAACCCTGCCCGCAGAGGTTGAATTCCATCCCGTTTTCGCCCATAGTACGGATGAAAAGCTTGTCGGGGAAGTCGGCCACAAATGCAACATCTGTGATGTTGGCTCCCGAGAACTTGACTATATCGCTCACCTTGACACACTTGAGGAACTTGTTCGTCTCCTTGTCACCTTCGGGTTCATAATAGGTCAGCACGCCTTGCTCTTTCAGGGCATTAGCCAACTCGCGCGGACCGGCATCCGGCACATCAAAAAAATAGACATCGGGATTGAAATCGAGCTTGGAAAGGAAGCCGGGCACCTCATCCTTGCGGAGTTGCTTGCGCTTCGGGAAGCGGCTGTTCGGGGCGGTGGCCTGGTGGCTCATAATATGCCGGCCGTTTGGGTCAAGCTTGTGGATGCAGGTCATCAGGGTGGTGCCGCCAGCCGGACTGTTCTTCACGAAACGTGTGTCGGCGCCATAGCGTTGCAGGTCGGCGGTCATCTTCAGACCCTGTGCCGACTCGTCGAAATGCCCAATAGGGTAGGTTTCCACGCCCAGACAAGGCAATATGCACATCACATTGCCGCAGGTGTTGCCGACCTCTTCCAGAATGAGCTCGTCCACAAAAGGGTTGCGCTTCTTGGCCGTGTCGAATCCCTCTGGGTACCTTCGTTGATAGATGATGTCCAGGGCGAAATTTCCCGTTCCGAGCACTCGTTTGTTTGTTGTCATAATTCCAATACGATTTGTTTGCTGTTCTCCACTAACACATACTTCTTTCCCTTTAGTTCCACCTCAATGCGCTCTCTCTTGACGATGCGCACGTTGGCGGCGTTGAAAACGGCGCAGTTTTTCAGTCCGTCAGGCTTCGACTGCGCCTGGGGCCACACGTTGCAGAAGACGCCGATGCCGTCCAGAAACTCCGCCGCGGCCCTCTCCGACTCCACATCCACCGTTTGGCCTCCCGTCAGCGTCAAGCCGAGCCATTTGCGGAACTCCTTGCCTTGCAAGGTTTTCTCCTGCGGGATCGGTTTGCCCAGCTTGGCCTCGACACGTTGCACGATGGATGCGGGCACTGGTTTCGCCGACACAATGTGGTTGTCATCGGTCAGGCCTGGAATCTCCACCGTGTAAAGATAATGGCTCTTGGCCAAGGGTTGGTGACGGGGTTGCGAATAGTGCACTGCGCTGGCTTCCGACTCGGTGAGATAGACGCCAAAACCGAATTTGATACCGGTGCCGTCACCGGCTTTGCTGAGGTCGAACTGGTCGAACAACTCGGGCGAACCGTGATAAAAAGTAGTCATAATTTATGGATTAACTTGAATGATTCAATGAATGATAATGTGTCTTCGGGCAAAGAGTATTCCAGTTTGCCGTTGTCACGCAGTTCCATCAACAGGCGACCTAAAAGGTTGGGCCCCACATATTCGTCGCCGCGCAGCACCACGCCCCAGCTGTCGGCATCGCGGCCCCTCTTGCGGGCAGTCTCGTCCTCGACGATGAATTTGCCCCGGCTGCGCTCCAGCTCCTTACGGAAGGCCTCGCTCTGTTCATACTTCAGTGCGAGACAGAATTTCATCGCATCCACCACCATACTGGGCCAATGGTCGTGAAACCATTCGGGATGGGCTCTGTACAGGTGTTTTATGTGCATTTTGAGCCCCATTCCGCCGTGTTGCGACATAATGTCGCGGTAGCCCTCCGTGTTATCTGAACGAAGTTTCAGGATGTGGAAGAGCCGTTCGGTGCAGTCGAAGGTGACACCATTGACCACGATGGGTGTCTGGGCGAAATTGCCCAAGATGCCCCATTCATCCTTCGTCTTGCGGATGCAGACGGTTTCGGTGCCGGGGTACTGTTCAATGCTGTAATACTCGGAAAAGAGCTCCCGGATCATTTCGTGGAGTTTCATAAAAGGTTGGTTTTTTTGCAAATATACGGAATTTTTTGAAAAAGAACCAAAATAACTTGCAATCCGCAATTTTTTTTCTTTCTTCATTTTATGTATCTTTGCCGCGTAAAACCAACAACAAGCGCAATGAAAAAAATCCTCTTTTTCGATATGGACGACGTGCTCGTCGATTTCCAGTCCGGTATCAACAAGCTGAGCGAGGCGGAAAAACAAGAATATGGCGAGTATTACGGCCCTGACGGCACCAAGCACAAGGCGCATTACGACGATGTGCCCGGAATCTTCGCCAAGATGGAGCCTATGAAGGGCGCCATCGAGGCCGTGCACAAACTGGCGGAGAAGTACGATGTGTATATTCTCTCCACCGCCCCGTGGAAGAACCCCACGGCCTGCAACGACAAACTCCAATGGGTGAAGGACCACTTCGGTGGCGAAAAGGACGATGTCTTTTACAAGCGCCTCATACTAACGCACCACAAAGACCTCTGCCACGGCGACTACCTCATCGACGACAATAATGAAAGAAACGGCGCTGGCAAGTTCACGGGCGAGCTGATCCATTTCGGCTCCGCGAAGTACCCGAATTGGGATGCGGTGCTGGAGAAGTTGATAGGGGAGTGACTTTCATTGGAATGACAGGAAAGTCGGCTTATGGCAGCCCATTGAACAACTCAACCTTTTTTCGAATATAAAAAAAAACGGGTGCCGATTGGTTTCAGCACCCGTTTTTTGGGGATAGGGTAGAGACGCGGCGTGCCACGTCTCTAGGAGGGATAATTATTTAACTTCTTCAAAATCAACGTCTTGCACCTCTCCATCGTTGTTGTCGTTATTGGCACCACCCTGCGGGCCTTGTTGACCAGCCTGCTGGTTGAAGCCGCCGTTGAAGTCGGCACCGGGCTGTTGGGCGCCGCCCTGCTGGTACATCTTGGCGGAAGCGGCCTGCCAAGCACCTTGCAACTCGGCGGTGGCAGCGTCGATGGCGGCGAAGTCCTTGCTGTCGTGGGCGCTCTTCAGCTTGGCGGCAGCGGCCTCGATCTTGGCGCGGTCGTCAGCAGGCACCTTGTCGCCGAACTCCTTGAGCTGCTTCTCGGTCTGGAACACCAGACTGTCGGCGGCGTTCAGCTTGTCAATCTCCTCCTTGGCCTTCTTGTCAGCGTCGGCGTTAGCCTCGGCCTCGGCCTTCATTCTCTTGATCTCGTCGTCGCTCAGACCGGAAGAGGCCTCGATGCGGATCTTCTGCTCCTTGCCGGAGGCTTTGTCCTTGGCGGTGACGTTGAGGATACCGTTGGAGTCGATGTCGAAGGTGACCTCGATTTGTGGCACGCCTCTCATTGCGGCGGGGATGCCGTCGAGGTGGAAACGTCCGATGCTCTTGTTCTGAGCGGCCATCGGGCGCTCGCCCTGCAGCACGTGGATCTCCACAGAGGTCTGGTTATCGACAGCCGTGGTGAAGGTCTCCGTCTTCTTGGTCGGGATGGTGGTGTTGCTCTCGATGAGCTTGGTCATCACGCCGCCGAGGGTCTCCAGCCCCAGTGACAGCGGGGTGACATCCAGCAGGAGGATGTCCTTGACCTCGCCGGTGAGCACGCCGCCCTGGATGCAGGCGCCAATGGCGACCACTTCGTCAGGGTTGACGCCCTTGGACGGGGTCTTGCCGAAGAACTTCTCGACGATTTCCTGGATGGCAGGGATACGGGTGGAGCCACCCACGAGGATGACCTCATCGATGTCGGCGGTAGTGTAGCCGGCGTCGGAAAGGGCCTTCTTGCAGGGCTCGATGGTGGCGCGGATCAGGTCGTCGCACAATTGCTCGAACTGGGCGCGGGTGAGGGTGCGCACCAAGTGTTGAGGCACACCGTCAATCGGCATAATGTACGGCAGGTTGATTTCCGTGGAGTTGGAACTGGAGAGCTCGATCTTGGCCTTCTCGGCAGCCTCTTTCAGACGCTGCAGGGCCATAGCGTCCTTGCGCAAGTCCACGTTGTAGTCTTTCATAAACTCCTCGGCCAGCCAGTCGATGATCTTGTGGTCGAAGTCGTCACCGCCAAGGTGGGTGTCACCGTTGGTGGATTTCACCTCGAAGACGCCGTCGCCCAACTCGAGGATGGAGATATCGAAGGTGCCGCCGCCGAGGTCGAACACAGCAACCTTGGAGTCAGCCTTCTTCTTGTCAAGGCCGTAGGCCAGAGCGGCTGCGGTGGGCTCGTTGATGATACGTCTGACATTCAGTCCGGCGATCTCACCGGCCTCCTTGGTGGCCTGGCGCTGCGAGTCGCTGAAGTAGGCGGGCACGGTGATGACGGCTTCCGTCACCTCCTGTCCGAGGTAGTCCTCGGCCGTCTTTTTCATCTTTTGCAGAATCATAGCGGAGATTTCCTGGGCCGTATAGCTGCGGTCGTCGATCTTCACCTTGGGCATATTGTTGGAGGCACGTTCCACGGTGTAGGGCACGCGCTCCACCTCCTTGATCACTCTGTCATAAGTCTCGCCCATAAAGCGCTTGATGGAGAAGATGGTCTTGGTGGGGTTGGTGATGGCCTGACGCTTGGCGGGGTCGCCCACCTTGCGCTCGTTGTTGCCCACAAAGGCAACGATGGATGGAGTGGTTCTCCGGCCTTCGCTGTTCGGTATGACGACCGGCTCGTTGCCTTCCATCACGGCAACGCAGGAGTTAGTGGTTCCTAAGTCTATTCCAATGATTTTTCCCATAGTTGTTTTTATTTTAATTGTTATTAATTGCTAATTACTTCTCGGCCAACCAAGGCCGACGTGCCTATATAACAATAATTGTGCCAAAAATAATTCGTCTGCCGTTGCTGACATTTTGGCAGTAATTTTGGCATAAACACCGGTTGGGAAAACTAAAATAAGAGGCACCCATCCATACAATATTTTTATTATTTTTGCAGACAAATTCAAAACCCCTCGGGAGCGGGTCTCCAGAGGGTGCTTATTGTGTGTTGAAAATTTTATAAATAATTACTAATCAATAGATTAAATAAAAATAATTCTTTATGTCTAAAACATTATTCTTAGGAGACGAAGCCGTTGCCCAGGCTGCATTGGACGCCGGCTTGTCTGGAGTGTACGCCTATCCGGGCACTCCCTCCACCGAAATCACGGAATTCATCCAAAACTCTAAACAAGGCAAGGAAGGCCAGGTGCACAGCATCTGGGCTGGCAATGAGAAGACCGCTATGGAGTCTGCCATCGGTATGTCATACGCCGGCAAGCGTGCGATGGTCTGTATGAAGCACGTGGGTCTGAACGTGGCCGCCGACCCCTTTATGAACTCTTCCATCACCGGCGCCAACGGCGGTCTGGTGGTGGTGGTGGCCGACGACCCCTCGATGCACTCTTCGCAGGACGAGCAGGACTCCCGCTACTATGCCAAGTTCGCGCTCATTCCTTCTTTTGAGCCCTCCAATCAGCAGGAGGCCTACGACATCACGTATGCCGCCTTCGACTATTCGGAGAAATACCGCACGCCCGTGCTGATTCGTCTCACCACGCGCCTGTCGCACTCCCGTGCCGGTGTGGAACGCCGTGAGGCCCGTCCGCAGAACCCGCTGCACATCGAGGAGAACCCGAAACAGTTTATCCTTCTGCCCGCCAACGCCCGTGTGCATTACCGCACGCTGCTCGGCAAGCAGGACGCCTTCGAGGAGGAGTCTGTGAACTCTCCGTTCAACAAGTATATCGACGGTGCCGACAAGAAGTTCGGTATCATCGCCTCCGGTATTGCCTATAACTACCTGATGGAGAATTTTGAAGATCATAAGTGCCCCTATCCGGTGCTGAAGATCGCCCAATACCCGATTCCTTCCAAGCTCGTGGCCAAGATGGTGGACGAGTGCGAGACCGTATTGGTGGCCGAAGAGGGTTATCCCTTCATCGAGGAGCAGGTGCGTGGTCTGCTGAACCGCACCGGCAACATCATCGGCCGTCTCTCCGGCGCGCTGCCGCGTGATGGCGAGCTCAACCCGAACCTCGTGGCCAAGGCCCTCGGCCTGCCCGACACTTACGGTGCTCCCGTCCCGGAACTGGTGGTTCCCCGTCCGCCCGCCCTTTGCGTGGGTTGCCCGCACATCGACTCCTACCTCGCCATCAACGAGGCTATGGCCGAATACGGCGCAGGCAAGGTGTTTGCCGACATCGGTTGCTACACCCTCGGCGCGCTGCCTCCCTACAAGGCTATCTACACCACCGTCGATATGGGCGCATCCATCACGATGGCGAAAGGTGCCGCTGACGCTGGCCTCCGCCCGGTAATGGCCGTCATTGGCGACTCCACCTTCACCCACAGCGGTATGACCTCCCTGCTCGACTGCATCTACGAGAACACGCCGGTCACGGTGATGATTCTCGACAACAGCACCACGGGTATGACCGGTGGCCAGGATTCCCACGCTCTCGGCGTGCTCGGCGAGATCTGCAAGGGCCTCGGCGTCAAGGAGGAACACATCCACCGCATCACCCCGCTGAAGCCTCATCACGCTGAGAACGTTGCCCTCATCAAGAAGGAACTCGAGTACGAAGGCGTCTCTGTCATCATCCCGACCCGCGAGTGCATCCAGACCCTCAGCCGTCGTATGAAGAAACAACAGGCCGCGAAGAAGTAGGATGTTGGGTTCTTGACCTTGGACTTGAGACTTTAGACTTAAGACTTTGGTCAACTCCCAATGGGTAATATCCTAAAGGATTATTTTTAACCAATAACTCAAGAAATAAAATGAAAATAGACATCATATTAGCAGGTGTAGGCGGTCAGGGCATTTTGTCCATCGCCACCATTGTCGGCTACGCAGCCGTCAAAAGAGGAATGTATATGAAACAGGCCGAGGTTCACGGTATGAGCCAGCGCGGTGGCGACGTGCAGTCGCATTTCCGCCTTTCCGACCAGGAGATCGCTTCCGACCTTATCCCGATGGGCAAGGCCGATATGATCATCTCTGTGGAGCCTATGGAGTCGCTGCGCTATTTGCCGTGGCTCAATCCCGAGACGGGATGGCTCATCACCAACGACCAGCCGTTCATCAACATCCCCAACTATCCGGACACGGACAAGCTCTCTGAGGAGCTGGGCAAGCTCAAGAACAAGGTTGTCATCAACGCCGACCAGATTGCCAAGGACCTCGGTTCTGCCCGTTCCGCCAATATGGTGATTCTCGGTGCCGCTTCCCCTTATCTCGGCATTCCTTTTGAAGAGATTGAGGCAGCCGTGCGCGAGACCTTCGCCCGCAAGGGTGACGATGTGGTCAACACCAACATCGCCTGCCTCCGCGCCGGCAAGGAGTTCGCCGAAAAATTGTAATCTTCCTGAATTGTTCCTATGAACAACCTGATCGAGTTTCTGAAGAACAATTTCCATTATTTCCTGTTCGCAGTTCTTCTGGTCTTGTGCCTGCTGATGATGGGGAAGTCGATGTCGTACAGCCATTACAAGTTCGCACGCGTCAGCCAAGCCATCACAGGGCCGGTCCAGAAGAGCTGGTCGGAAATGGTGCACACCTTCAGTCTCGGTAAGGAGAACGAGGACCTGGTGCAACAGAACATAGCCTTGATGCGCGAGCACGACAATATGTTCATCGTCAAGGAGGACACGACACTCACGCGGATGAGCGAGACTGACTCGCTGCACCGGCAGCGGATGCGTCTTTACGACTACACTTTCGCGCACGTCATCTTCAAGACCACCGATCAGGCGTACAACTACATTGTCGTTGACAAGGGTAGCAAGGACGGTATCTGCAAGGATATGGCCGTTACGTCGCCGTCGGGTGTTGTCGGGGTGGTGAGTGATGTGTCCGACCACTTCTCTGCGGTCATACCGATTCTGCACCCCGACTCGCGCATCAGCGCGCTGGTGTCGCCCATCAACCAGGTGGGCACGGTCGTCTGGGAAGGCACAGACCCTCGGGTGGCCTATCTTGACAACATCCCCCAGCATCTGGAAATCAATATCGGCGATTCCGTGCTTACCAGCGGCTATTCCAATATTTTCCCAAAGGGATTGCTTATCGGGACCGTCAAGGAGGTGCAGGTTGGCAAAAACGCCAGTTTCCTCACCATCAAGCTTAAACTTGCCACCGACTTCAGTCGGCTTGGCTTGGTATATTTGATCGAAAACCAATACAAAACCGAACTTGATTCCTTGAAAGCGGGATTCAAGACCGAATAGGATAATAATACAGTGAACAACGTCATTTCCAACATATTGCGTTTCCTTCTGTTGATCGTGCTGCAAGTATTTGTATGCAACCACATCAACCTGTTCGGCTTTGCCACCCCCGCCCTCTATCTTTTGGCTCTGTTGCTGTTGCCGCTTGAGTTGCCGCTTTCCGCACAGTACTTTATCGGTTTCTTCACGGGTTTTGTGGTGGATATGTTCACCCACACTCTCGGTGTGAATGCACTGGCCTGTCTGGTAGTGATGTTTGTCAGGCCCTATCTTGTCAAAAGACTTGATTCTGGCAAAAGCACCGAGGGCATCATACGTCCTGTGCCGGCAGTCAAGGACACCAAGTGGATTTTCTTCTATGTCATTTTGTTGTCATTGCTTCACCAGGTGCTGGTGATTATGGTGGAAACCAGTTCTTTTGCGAACTTCGGACACACATTGCTGGTGATAGTGTGTAATACGGTATTCACCTCCTTCCTGTTGCTCTGCAGCCTCTATTTGTTCTATTCTGCCCAAAGCAAATACTGAATATGAACCGCAAGCATCTGTTCCTTCTGCTCGGTCTCGTCGTGCTGATGTGCGCGGCCTGCAGTTCCACCAAGCCGCTTGCGGAGGGGGAGTATATGCTGGTGAAGAATAATGTGGAGGTGAAGGATGAACGAAATCCCGACTTCGACAATCTCAAGTCATACGTGCGTCCCATCACCAACAAGAAGTTCATGGATATTTTCAACATCCGCACGATGGCGTACAGTATGGGGCAACCCACGTTTGACAAGAACGGGCAGTTGAAGGACTCAAAGTTCCGTCGTATGTTGCGCAACCGGATGGGTGAACCTCCCGTGTTGCTGGACTCCACGGAGATAGAGAGTTCATTGCGACAGTTGACAACCGTGATGAACCAACTGGGCTATTTCGATGCAGAGGCCGGATTTGATGTCGTTCATCGCCGTACTAACCACAAGAAAGTGAAGGTGAACTATGCCATAACAGCCCACGCTCCCTATACCATCAGCAGGATACAATATGACATTGACATTCCCGAATACAGGCGTATTGTGGTCATCCATAAGCAGGAATCGGTGCTCCACGAGGGGATGCAATACAACGAGGCCCTTATTACGGAAGAGTTTACTCGTATCATCAACCTTTTGCGCGACGAGGGGTATTATTATGTAGAGAAATCCATCATCCGGGGGGAGGTGACCTATGACCAGCCTGCGGATTCCACGCAGCCCGACCCGCACAGCGTCTCCCTGACCATCCTGATGCGTATCCCTAAAGGGGAAAACGCCTCCCGATATCTGTATAAGTATCACTTCAACAATGTGTATGTACAGACAAATTTTAATGCCAACGCGCCTGCCGACCAGGTGCTAGACACGATGCTCTACAGAGATTTCAAGGACAAGAGCGATTCCACCACCTACCGCTTTGTCACACCACATTACGACGACCTCCAGGAGCCTATTCGCGATTTCCAGTACCGGACAATTGCCGATGCCATATACACCCATACGGGAGATGTGTACACCCAGTCGGCAAAGCGACAAAGCAGCCAGTCGTTGAACCAGTTGGATAATTTCTCCTATATCAACATCTCCTATGTTGAGGCTGACAGTCTGCTGGACACCCTCCATAAGGTGGGTTATCTTGATGCCATCTACAAGCTGACCCGCAAGAAAGTGCATAGCATCGGTGGCCAGATAGACTTGCGCAACGACAAGTCATCGCTTTCTTTCAGCTATACCAACCGGAATCTCTTCAAGGGCGGCGAGCATCTGAGCGTCAACCTGTCGGGCGGCTACTTCTATTACTCATTGTCCAACCTTTTCAGCAGAGAGAGAACGTTTACTTATCCGGAGTTTGGTATAAACGTCTCGCTTACTTTTCCGAAAATCCTCTTTTTTGGAAATTATCGCAACCATAGGTATCTCAAGCATAACACGGCGCTCCGTTTTGGCGTGAACTATTCGGGACTCTACCGCCGCCTCATTTACAATACAGGTATTACCTATAATTGGAGCAAAAATTATTATATCAACCATAGCCTGAGTCCCATTGATATCAGTACCATCAACAATAACAACCGTCTATATACCAACATCCTCAATTTTGAAGACTATTCGGAGACCTACCAGAACAAGTTCGGGAAGTTCATTATGCTTTCGTTGAAGTATAATTTCGACTTTCTGGTGCCATTTTCATTTGAACAGCGCAAGCACAATATGCGTATGTCGGTGAATTTCGAGTCTTCTGGACTTTTCCTGAAGGGGTTGAATGCCCTTTTCAGTCCGGGGGAGCGTTGGGTGCTGAGTCGGAATTCGCTGGACGATGAGGGTTACAATTACACCACGTTCGAGAAGTTGGAATATACGTGGAATTACACCTATAAGATCAACAACAACAACACCATCGCGATGCGTATGAACGCGGGGGCCATCATCCCGCTGGACAAGGAGTCGTATGTGCCGTACGAGCGTGGTTTTTATCTGGGGACGAGCAACAGTATGCGTGCCTGGAGCTACCGTGGCTTGGGACCGGGCAGCTACGAGCACGGCAAGGACAGTCTTTTCACCGGAGATATCAAGATAGAGCTCAATATGGAGTATCGGGGCACGCTTTACCGGTCGTTCAAGTATGGCATCTTCGCCGACTGGGGCAACATTTGGCTGGCCCGCAACCACGGGGATATGCCGGGCGCTGAATTCAAGTTCAACCGCTTCTACAAGGAACTGGCTCTGGACGCCGGGATAGGGTTGCGACTGGATTTCGATTTTCTGGTTATCCGGGTGGATTACGCGCTGCCGCTTTACGACCCGACGCGCACCTCGTTTGGCGGTCGCTGGATTAACAAGGAGTGGTTTTCAGGTCCGCGTCAGGTCCGCTTCTCGCAGGGACTGAAATTTGCTATCGGGTACGCGTTTTAGCGATTTGCGATTTGCGATTTGCGGGGCTCCTCGTCAAGGCATCTCAGGCACCTCCTCACGGCTCCGCACTGCGCTTCGCTTGTGCGGGGTTACTAGGATTTTGTCCCTTCGGGACTGCTCAAGGAAAGGCTCCTCGTCACGGCACCGCACTGCGCGACTTCGTCGCTTGTGCGGACCTACCAAGCTCTTGCCCCTACGGGGCTGCTCAAGGAAAGTCTAAAGTCTATAGTCTCACGTCTCAACTTTCAACTCTCAACTCCCAACTCTTTAGCCGCTTCCCAGATGACGATGCCGGCGGCGATGGTGACGTTGAGGGAGTGTTTGGTGCCGAACTGGGGGATTTCGATGGCCGCGTCGCAGAGCGGCAGAAGGCGGTCGTCCACGCCGAAGACTTCATTGCCCACAATCAGGGCTACCTTCCCGTATGGCTTGAAAGAGAACTGGTCCAGCTTTTGGGATTGGTCCACCTGCTCCACGATGAGGATGGCATAGCCCTCGTCCTTGAGGCAGCGCACCAGTTGTTCCACATCTTCAGTGTATTCCCAATCGACGCTCTCGGTGGCGCCGAGGGCGGTCTTGGTGATTTCCTTGTGGGGTGGGCAGGCTGTGATGCCGCAGAGGTGCAGTTTCTCGATGTTAAAAGCATCGCAGGTCCGGAAGATGGAGCCCACATTGTTCATACTGCGGATATTGTCCAGTACCACCACGATGGGGTTCTTTTTCTGAGACTTGAACTGCTCGGGCGTGAGGCGGTTCAGCTCATCCATTGATAGTTTTTTCATAGCGGCTTAAAAAGGCATATCTTCGTTGTAATCGGGAGGTGTGGGCGCGGACTCATCGTTCATACTGGATTCATACATACTGAAACTCTGGTTCGGCTGGATGACGTTCTGTGAGGATGGGGCCTCGCCTTCGTCGCTGAAAGAGGTCTCGGTGCCGGAGTAGTATCCTGTCGTAACGTCGGAGAATTTGGTGTATTGGCTTTCGAAACGCACGCGCACGTTGCCGGTGCTGCCGTGACGGTTTTTCTCGAACATAATCTCGGCCAGACCTTTGGAAGGGGTCTGTTCGTTATCGTCGAAGGTGTCCATTTTGTAGTATTCCGGGCGGTAGATGAAGAGCACGAGGTCGGCGTCCTGCTCGATGGACCCGGATTCACGGAGGTCGGAGAGCATCGGACGTCTGGAGCCGCCACGGGCTTCCACGGCACGGCTCAACTGGGCCAATGCGATGACGGGTATGTTCAGTTCCTTGGCCAGGGCTTTCAGTGACCGGGAGATGTAACTGATCTCCTGCTCACGGTTGCCCCCCTTGCCGTTGTTGTCGCTGCCGGCCTGCATCAGCTGCAGGTAGTCGATGATGACCATCTGGATGTTGTGCTTTTTCTGGAGACGGCGGCACTTGGCACGGAGGTCGAAGACCGAAAGCGCCGGGGTGTCGTCAATGATCAGGTTGGCACTTTGCAGAGGGCCTATGCTATCCATCAGTTTGGTCCATTCCTGGTCATTGAGCTGCCCTTTGACGATATGTTCCGTGGGAATGCCGGACTCCATTGAGAAGAGTCGTTGCACCAGCTGGGAAGCGGACATCTCCAGAGAGAAGAAGGCCACAGGCTTGTCGTAGTCAAGGGCCGCGTTGCGGGCGATGGAGAGCACGAAGGAGGTCTTGCCCATACCGGGACGACCAGCCATAATGATGAGGTCGGACTTCTGGAACCCGCCCGTCTTTTCGTCGATGGCGCGGATGCCCGAGGGAACGCCTTGCAGCTTGTCCGCATTTTGGCGCATTTCGGAGAGGTCGTTGAGGGTGGAATTGACCACGTGGTACAGTTCCTTGCTGTCGCGTTTGAAGTTGCTCTCGATGATGTTGAAGACTTTGCTCTCCGCCTTGTCCAGCAGGTCCAGCACGTCGTTCGACTCGTCGTAGGCGTCGGTGATGATGTCATTGCAGTTATGGATGAGTTCGCGTACGACGAACTTCTCCATCACGATGCGGGCGTGGTATTCGATGTTGGCGGCGGAGGTGATGCGGCTGGTGAGCCCCGACAGGTAGGAGGCTCCGCCCACCACGTCCAGCAGCTTGTCCTTGCGCAGTTGGTTGGTCACCGTGAGCAAGTCAACGGGCTGCGACATCGCGAAGAGTTTCTTGATGGCGTTGAAGATGTGCTGGTGGGCGGCCACATAGAACATCTGCGGCTGCAGGAAGTCGAGGATGGCGCTGACATTGTCGTCGTCAATCATCATTGCACCCAGGACGGCCTCCTCGAACTCGACCGCCTGCGGGGTGACCTTGCCGGCAGTTCCCAAAACGTTCTCGATGCGGTTATAAGACAGATTCTTTGTCTGCCGATTCTCTGTAACGGGCTTGTTATCCATAAATTAAAAGGTGAAGGGTTTGAGCGTTTAATGCGCTGCAAATATTCAAAAAAAAAGATTGCTATCCGATAGCAATCCTTTAAAGTTATGAACAAAATGAAAAAATGCCTCTCATCAGGGCAGGAATCCGGCGTGGAAAGTGTAGGGCAGCAGGTCGGCTACGCAGCGCAGATGATAGACGGGCCCCTCTTGTCCGGAGAGGATCACTTCTATGGGCTGGCCAAACTTCTGCTCGTACTCGTAGAGCACCTGGCGGCAGCTCCCGCAGGGCGACACGGGTATCTTAAGCGGGGTAACGGGGTTGATGGCCGTGACAGCGATGCGGGAGAATGGCACCTCGGGATAGAGCGCCGAAGCGGCGAACGCAGCGGTGCGCTCAGCGCAAAGCCCGCAGGGATAGACAGCGTTCTCCTGGTTGCTGCCTGTGACGACCTTGCCGTTGTTCATCAGGATGGCGGCCCCCACTTGGAATTGGGAGTAGGCGGCGTAGGCGCGCTTGGCGGCCTCCTCGGCTTCTCCGATCAGCCGGAGGATGTCGGAAGGGATTTCGTCACGACTTTCGTAAACGATGATTTTGGATTCTAAGGATATCGTTTTCATATCAGGTCTTTTTACAATATTATATTATATACAACCGCGGATCTCGTCCCAGGAGGAGATACCCTCCTTGTCGCACAGGGCCTCCAGGTCGCGCACGATGCGCTGCCCGGCGAGCGGGTCGCTGAAGTTGGCGGTGCCCACTTGCACGGCGGTGGCGCCGGCCATAATGAACTCGAGGACATCCTCGGCAGTGGTGATGCCGCCGATGCCGAAAACGGGCACCTTCACCTGCTTGCAGACGGAATGCACCATCCGCAGGGCGATGGGCTTGATGGCCGCGCCCGAAAGTCCGGCGTAGGTGTTGCGGAACACGGGACGACGCTGGTGGATGTCGATGGCAAGGGCCTGGAAGGTGTTGACGAGCGACAGGGAGTCGGCGCCGGCGGCCTCGCAGGCGAGAGCCATCTCGACGATGTTCTCGGCGTTAGGGGAGAGCTTGACAATCAAGGGCTTGGTGCAGACCGCCCGTACGGCGGCCACCACTTCGCGGGCCACATCGGCCTTCAGGCCGAAGGCCATACCGCCGCTCTTGACGTTGGGGCAGGAGATGTTCAACTCCAGCATATCGATGTCCGCGCCCGAGAGCAGCTCCGCACCGGCCACGTAGTCGTCGATGCAGCTGCCGCCCATATTGGCGATAAGCACGGTGTTGAAACGGCGCATCTTGGCGGCGCCCTCCTCCACGAACGCGCGCACGCCGGGGTTTTGCAGCCCCACGCTGTTCATCATTCCAGAGGCGGTCTCATAGACACGGATGCCTTCGTTCCCGTCCTTGGGAATCCAGGTCAGCCCCTTGGAACTGATGCCGCCCAGGCAGCTGACGTCATATAGTTCGTTGTACTCTTCCCCGAAGCCGAATGTGCCGGAGGCAGCGACGACGGGGTTCTTGAAAAGTACGCCGTTGATAGTGGTGGATAGATTCATTGTATTCGGTGTTTTGGCAGTTGTGATTTTGGTTATTGGTTTTCTTGGAAAAGGATGTTGGCGGGGAATACAGGGCCGTCCTTGCAAACCCGTTTCATCCCGTCGGCGGTGCGGATGCTGCAGCCGAGGCAGGCTCCGATGCCGCAGGCCATCCGATGCTCCATCGAGCACCAGCAGGGCACGTGCTGTGCGGCACACATCGCGGCCACCTTGCGCATCATCACCTCCGGACCGCAGGTGAAGACGGCGTCGTACTGCTCCGGCTTGAGCAGGTCGGTGATGAAACCGCGATAGCCCTCGTCGCCCTTTTCGGTGGAGACGAAGATGTTGGCGCTATGGGGTTCGAACTCCTCCACGGCAGACAGCACGTCGCGGTATCCCAGATAGACATCAGTCTGCACGCCGTGCGCGGTGAGTTCCTTGGCGGTCTGGCAGAGTGGGGGAATGCCCAGTCCGCCGCCCACCAGGGCCACGCGCCCTTTCATCTGCGCGATAGGGTAGCCTGTGCCGAGGGACCCCAGCAGGGAGATGGTGTCGCCGGCTTTCAGTTCCGCCAGCTTGCGGGTGCCGCGCCCGACCACACGGTACATAAAATGCAGCGTCTCTTCTTCTGCTTTGAAGATGCTGATGGGCCGCATCAAGGTCAGTTCATTGTTCCAGGCCTTGAGCATAAAAAACTGTCCCGCATTGGCATCGGCGCCGTGGCGTTCGGCCACGAGCACGTATATCTCATCCGTCAGCGGGGTGTTGGAGATGACTTTTGAATCGAAATAGGTCATAGTTCAAATGTATAAGATATGGAAAAGGGAGAACGACGTCCTCCCTTTTCATTGATATTATAAAGCATTGAGAATGTCGTCTCTCATACGGATGGCCTCGTTTCGGGCGCATTCGGCGAAGTGGGCCTCGCCGTTGGGCTGCTTGCGGTAGGCGAGCAGTATGCCGCGGGAGGAGTTGACCACGCCGCCGTTGCCCTGGTGGAGGTACTTGGCAATGTCCTCGGCCTTGCCGCCTTGGGCACCGTAACCGGGGATGAGGAAGAAGGTGGTGGAGAGCATCCTGCGGATCTCGGAAGCCTCGTCGGGATGGGTGCAGCCCATCACGCCGCCGACGCTGGAGAAGCCGCACGTACCGAGGTACTCCTTGCCGATCTCGTTGATTTTCTGGCCCACAACGTGATACACGCGCTGGTTGCCTGTGGGGAGATACTCGATGTCCTTGGCCCCTTCGTTGGAGGTGCGGATGAGCACGAAGATACCCTTCTCGTGGTCCTGCACATAAGGCAGGTAAGGGGTCAGGCTGTCTAGGCCCATATAAGGACTGAGCGTGATGAAGTCGGCCTCGAAGTCGCCGGTGAAGTGCGCCTTGGCGTACATTTCGGCGGTCTTGGCGATGTCGCCGCGCTTGATGTCGGCGATGGTGATGGCCTTCAGCTCGCGCAGGAGGGCGAGGGTGCGCTGGTAGGCGCGCAGGCCGGGCAGACCGTAGGATTCGTAATAAGCGATTTGCACCTTGTAGCAGGCCGCCACATCGAGCGTGGCGTCGATGATGGCTTTGTTGAACTGGAACAGTCCCTCCTCGATGTCGGGGTACTGCTGGGCGAACTCGGCGGGCAGATAACTATAGTCGGTGTCAAGACCCACACAAACGTGGCCGTTTTGGGCGACTTTCTCGAATAATTTGTCAATAATCATAATGAAATAGCCTGGAAGGATGGATTATTCGGCCACTTTCAGCATAAAGCCGGTGCCGTGAACGTTGCAGATTTCCACTAAGGGCGTGTAGTCGCCGATATAGGTAACTTTGCGTTTGCCCTTCTCTTTCGGGGCGATGTGCTCCAGGTCGTCCACCTGGAGATAGGAGCGCAGTTTGGTCAGGAACACATCCATACTGCGGCCCACTGCGTGGTCTTCCTCGCCCCAGACCTCCTTGAGGATGATCTCTCTCGGGATGAGTTTGTTCTTGTGATCCAGGAGCAGTTTGAGCAGTTCGGCCTCTTTGCGGGTGAGCGTGCGGGTTACCTTGGGGTGGATGAGTTGCATCCCGCTGAAGTTGAAGGTGAAGTTGCCCATCTTGTAGATCTTCTCTTCGTAGAGGGCTTTCTGGAGGGTGGCACCGCGTTTGCAGCGTTTGAGGATGGCCTGCACACGGAGCTCGAGTTCTTCAATGCTGAAGGGCTTGGCCACGTAGTCGTCGCAACCCAGCTTGAACCCCTTGATGCGCTCCTCTTTCGAGGCGTGGGAGGTCAGCACGATGATGGGGGTGAAGTCGTCGATCTTGCGGATGTCCTGCAAAAGCGTGAAGCCATCCTTGCCGGGGAGAATGATGTCGATGATGCACAGGTCGTAAAGGTCCGTGTTGTAGGCCTTCGCCGCCATTTCCCCGTCTTTGAAATCAACCACTTCGTAGCCCTCCATTTCAAAATAATCCTTAATGACGTAGCGCAGGTTTTCGCTCTCGTCAACTAACATAATTTTACCTTTGTTGTTTTCCATAACTGGTTATATTTTAATATTATAATTTTATTCTGTCTTGAAAAATTAACCTAAATTCTTTAATTTTTTAAATTTTGGCAAAAATACAAAAAAAATCTCAATATCAATGCTTTTCTGAAAAAAAAATCGTATCCTTTGCCATCTGATTTTCTGCAGATTATTTTTGTTATTTTTGCACCCGCGATGAGAATGGGTGGCGGACGGAACATAAATATTATATGAATACAAGTTAGACGTGTTTGCACTATAGAAAAAATGGAGAAAATGGAATATTTCGTGGCCAAGACATTTGCGGGGCTGGAGCCCTTGCTGGCAAAGGAACTGGAGGCGCTCGGCGCCAGAAACTGTCGTGTACTCAGCCGTTCGGTCGCCTTTGAGGGACCGCTAGACCTGATGTACGAGGCCAATTACCACTGTCGCACGGCCCTCCGGGTGCTCTGGCGGCAGATGTCCTTCACGTTCAACAGCAACCGCCAGTACTACGAGCAGCTTTTCGACTATCCCGCCGAGCGTTTCTTGAACCGTGACGGCACGCTGGCGGTACACGCCACCATAGCGGACACCATCTTCAAGACGCCGCTGTTCGCGTCCGTGCTTGCCAAGGATGCCATCTGCGACCGGTTCCGTGACCTTTACGGCGAGCGTCCCTCGGTGGACCGTGAGTCGCCCGACGTGCAATTCCATCTGCATATTCATCAGAACGAGGCGCAGCTATTTCTCGACAGTTCCGGCGAGTCGCTGCACAAAAGAGGCTACAAGGTGCGCAGCCATCCCGCGCCTATCAACGAGGTGGTGGCCGCCGCGATGCTGATGCTGGCCGGTTACGACGGCTCGTGCGACTTCATCGACCCGATGTGCGGCGGCGGCACGCTCCCCATCGAGGCCGCGATGATGGCCCTCCATATCCCCGCCGGCTTCTATCGCCGCGACTATGGCTTCTGCCGATGGAAGGGCTTCGACCCCAAGCACTGGAAAGAGATTCGTGCCAAAGCGGAGATTCTGGACAATGTGGATGTGGAGTTCTATGGCAGTGACATCAACCCGAAATTCGTGGAGATGGCGCGCGACAACGTGGCCAAGGCCGGTCTGCGCGACTTCATCCACATCGAGCGGCGCGATATGCGGCAGTCGAGTCCGGTGCGCACGCCCGCCCTGGTGATGATGAACCCGCCCTACGGCGAACGACTTGAGGTGGACGACCTTGCCGGCTTCTATGCCGAAATTGGCGACACCTTCAAGCACAACTATGCCGGCTGCCGTGCCTTCCTCATCAGCTCAGACCTCCAGGCCCTCAAGAGGGTAGGGCTGAGGCCCAGTTCCAAGCACACCCTCTTCAACGGCCCGCTGGAGTGTCGCTTCCTGGGCTATGACCTCTACGCCGGCGACCATAAGAGCCACGTGATCCAAAAAAATAACAAAGAAAGATAACAATATTGTATTTTTGCCGTTAAAAGCCCTGTCCAACCCATATAAATGCAATTGATGAAGAAAATTATCCCGTTTTGTCTGCTGCTTTGTCTCTCCTTCACTGGATGGACGCAGACCAAATACAGCAACGAGTTCCTGTCGTTGGGCATCGGCGCACGCGGGCTCTCGATGGCCAACACGATGTGCGCCATCTCCGACGATGTGACCTCCGCCTATTGGAACCCCGCCGGTTTGGCCCGTATGGACAAGCGCTACCAGCTTTCCCTGATGCACGCCGAGTATTTTGCGGGCATCGCCAAGTACGATTATGCCGGCATCGGCTACAAGATCGACGACCGATCCTCCGTGGCGCTCTCCTATATCCGTTTCGGTGTAGATAATATAATGAACACCACCGAGCTAATCGATGCCCAAGGGAACCTTGACTATGACAGAATCTCCTATTTCTCTGCCTCCGACAACGCTCTCTTGATGAGCTATGCCTACGCATTTCAAAAGGTGGAGGGGCTGGCTTTGGGTGCCAATGCCAAGATCATCTACCGCAACATCGGCAAGTTCGCGCACGCGTGGGGTTTTGGACTGGATTTCGGTTTGCAGTATCACCGTAAGGGTTGGCAGGCGGGTGCATTCCTTCGCGACGGCACCTCCACGTTCAATGCCTGGTCATACCGCCTCACCGACGAGATGGCAGAGGCATTTGAGAGAACGGGCAACGAGCTGCCCAGCAATGGCTTGGAACTCACTGTGCCTGCCTTGATTCTCAGCGGCGCCAAGCAGGTGGATTTCGGCAAGGGGTTCAATGCCACCTTCGCGCTGGGCCTTGACTGTACCTTCGACGGCAAGCGCAACAACCTGATACGCACCAAGGTGATGAGTATGGACCCGCATTTCGGAATGGAGTTCGCCTACAAGAAGATTGTGGCCTTGCGCGCGGGCATCGGCAATTTCCAGCAGGAGCCGGATTTCGACGGCAAGCGCCGCACCACCCTGCAAATCAACCTCGGTCTGGGCGTCTGCATCAAGAATGTGGTCACCATCGACTATGCGTTCACGGATATTGGCGACCTGTCCATCGCCCAGTATTCTCACATTTTTTCCTTGAAAGTGGCTATTGACAATTTTAAAAAACAAAATAAAAATGATTGAAATAGAAGAATATCCTTACACTGATGTACAATTGAAGCAGCGTTTGCAGACTTTGACGCAGACCTCTATACCGGCCAAGGACGAGCAGGCGGCCTACCGTTTCGTGTTGGGCAGCATAGATCTGACCACGTTGGAAGGCTCAGACAACAGGGCTGCGGTGGAGGCTCTCTGCCAGAAGGCGGTGGGCTTCCGCAACGAGAAACGCAACATCCCTTCCACGGCGGCGGTATGTGTCTATCCGCCGTTTGTGGCGCAGGCCAAGGCCCAGTTGGCGGGCACGGGCGTCCGCGTGGCGTCGGTGGCCGGGGCTTTCCCCGCCGGGCAGTCGCCACTGGAAATCAAGCTGGCCGAGATCCGCTACGCCCTTGAGCAGGGCGCCGACGAGATCGATATGGTCATCTCCCGCGGCAAGTTCCTCGAAGGCAACTTCCAGGAGGTCTATGACGAGATCCGCGCCATCCGCGAGCTCTGCAAGAACGCCACGCTGAAGGTCATCCTGGAGACCGGCGAACTGAAGACGCCGAAGAACATCTACAAGGCCTCGCAGCTGGCCATCCACGCGGGGGCTGACTTCATCAAGACCTCCACGGGCAAGATTGCCGTCAACGCCACCCCGGAGGCCTTCGTGGTGATGATGGATGCCATACGGAGACACCACGAAAAAACGGGCCGGAAAGTGGGCATAAAAGCGGCCGGAGGCATCTCTGACGCCGAAACTGCCCTCCTGTACCTGCACCTTTTGACCCAGGTGCTTGGTAAAGAATGGCTCTCAAACACTTACTTCAGAATAGGGGCAAGCCGCCTTGCCACGAAGGTTTGGGATGAAATACAATAAAAAAAATCTATAATTGTTGGAGTGTAAGCAAAATAATTGTATTTTTGCGCCCTCAAAAAAAGAAATACATTTTTTAACTTAAAAACCTTTAAATTATGACTAAAGCTGATATCGTGAATGAGATTTCCAACAAGACCGGTTTTGACAAAAACAGTGTGCAAACCATCGTTGAAGTTTTTATGTCTTCTGTGAAAAATTCTATGGTGGGTGGTGAGAATGTGTATCTGAGAGGCTTTGGAAGTTTCATCATCAAAGAACGCGCTGCCAAGACGGCCCGTAATATCTCTAAGAACGAAACCATCACTATCCCCGCTCACAATATCCCGGCCTTCAAACCTTGCAAGACCTTCGTGAACGCTGTGAAGAAATCCAAATAATTTTTAATAAACAACAAAATCTTTTGAACTATGCCCAGTGGTAAAAAAAGAAAGAGACATAAAATGTCCACTCATAAGAGAAAAAAACGTCTGAGAAAGAACAGACATAAGAACAAATAGTCTCTTATGAGTTGTATGGATGAAAACTAAACGCGACGAGAGGTCACGTTTAGTTTTCATTGTTTTTATAGAAACCCAAAATATGAGTGAAACCCAAATAACCAAAGAATTAGTGGTGACCACCCACCAGAATGAGGTGCAGGTCGCGCTGATGGAAGACAAGAAGCTGATGGAGATCCACAGGGAGAAATCCTCGATGCAATTCTCTGTCGGCGACATTTATTTGGGCAAGGTGAAGAAAATTATGCCGGGGCTCAACGCCGCGTTTGTGGACGTGGGCCACGACAAGGAGGCGTTCCTCCACTATCTGGACCTGGGTGTCAATGCACGCACTGTCAACGCGTTCGTCAGCCAGGCCATCACTACCGGCAAGCGCAGCATCAGTCGCGTGCAGTACCTCGACGAAGTCCCCAAAAACGGCAAGATCAGCGATGTGATCACCTCCGGTCAGCAGCTGATGGTGCAGGTGGCCAAGGAGCCGATCTCCACCAAGGGGCCTCGCGTCACCACAGAGATATCCTTCGCCGGACGCTACCTCGTTCTGGTGCCGTTCAGCGACAAAGTCACCATTTCCCAAAAAATCAGGAGCGGCGAGGAACGCAAGCGCCTCAAGACGCTGGTGCAGGGCATCAAGCCCCGCAACTTCGGCGTCATCATCCGCACCAACGCGGAGGGCCACAACGCCGACGAGCTTTCCGCCGACCTCGACCACTTGCGCTACAAGTGGGACACGGCTGTGGAAAACCTTTTCGCCTCCAAGCCCCCTGTGCGCATCAGCCAGGAGGAGGATTGCATATCCTCCCTGCTTCGCGAGATGCTCAACGACTCTTTCCAAGCCATACACGTCGATACCCCCGAGGCCTTCAAAGAGGTCAAGAGTTTCGTGCACCTCTATTCGCCCGAACAGGAGAATATCGTCAAACTATATAACGACAAGCAGCCCATCTTCGAGCGCTTCGGCGTCTCCAAACAGATCAAAAGTTCCTTCGGCAAGGTGGTCACCGTGCGCAGCGGCGTCTATCTGATCATCGAACATACCGAGGCGATGCACGTCATCGACGTCAACAGCGGCAACCGCGTCAAGTCGAGCCAGACCCCCGAGGAGAACGCCCTGAACACCAACCTCATCGCTGCCGCCGAAATCGCCCGCCAACTGCGCCTCCGCGATATGGGCGGCATTATCTGCATCGACTTCGTGGATTTGCACGACGCCAAGAACCGCCTTGCCCTCTATCGTGCGATGGAGGAGTTTATGAAAAACGACAAGACCAAGCATACCATCTTGCCCCTCAACAAGTTCTGTGTGATGCAGATTACCCGCCAGCGCGTGCGCCAGGCCACGGTCATCGAAACCACCGAACAGTGTCCCACCTGCCGTGGCACCGGCAAGGTGAAACCGCCCATCCTCATTGAAGACGAACTCAACAACACGCTGGAGTTTCTTTTCGAGAAACAGGGCGAGAAGGGCGTCACCATTATGGTGCACCCCTTCGTGTATGCCTACCTCAAGCAGGGATTCCCTTCTATCCTGATGAAGTGGAGATGGAAATACCGCAAGTGCATCAAGCTCGTTTCCAAGCAGAGCTACCACCTGATGGAGCACCATTTCTTCAACAAGGATATGGATGAAATCATCCTTTGGAGCGAACCGTCGGATGATCTTTCTGATGCCGAAACCGAACCCAAGAAAAAGAGCAGTCGTAATCGTAAAAGATAATTAATCCTATGGATCTGCCTGCCGAACTTCTCAGCCAATTGGAGCGTTTCTGCGTCTATCAGGAGCGTTGTGAACAGGATGTGCGCAAGAAACTGACCGCTACGCCCTGTTCCGTGGCGCAGCGCGACGCCATAATCGAGCACCTGCGCGAATTCGATTTCCTTAACGAGGAACGCTATGTGGACACCTTCGTGCGCAGCAAAATTCACGAGCAGTGGGGCAAACTCAAGATCCGCCAGGCGCTCCGCGTCAAGAATATCGACCCTAAGCTTATTGACGAGCGTTTTGCCGACATCGACGAGGAGGAGTACCACCAGATGCTGGAGGAGACTATCGCCAAATGGCGGCGCATCAATGCCGGCGATGCCGACAATAAGAACAAACTCATCCGATTCCTGCTCAACCGCGGCTTCCAGATGGACGAGGTGCTGGCGGCGGTCAAACAAGATTAACACTACCATCAAAACTCCCTGATATGACCACATCCGAACAAATCAAAACCCTCTTAACCAGGCTCGGTGAGCTAAGGAGGTATCTTTGACGTCGATGCCAAGAAGTCAGAGATAGAAGAAAAGGAGCACATTACCCAACAGGACGGATTCTGGGACGATGCCAAGGCCGCCGAGAAGCTGATGCGCGAGATCAGCGCCCTCAAGACGTGGGTGAAAGATTACGAAGACGCCGTCGAGCTGTACGATGAGCTGACGGTGCTCAATGAGTTTTACGCGGCGGGCGACGCCACCGAGGCGGAGCTCGACGAGGCCTACGGCAAGGTGCTCAAGGCGGTGGAGACCCTGGAATTCCGCAATATGATGCGCGACGAGGAGGATTCCCTCAACGTCATTATCAACATCAACTCCGGCGCGGGCGGCACGGAAAGCTGCGACTGGGCCGAGATGCTGCTCCGTATGTACACCCGCTGGGCCGAACGCAACAACTACAGTGTCAAGCTTATTGACCGTCAGGATGGCGATGTGGTGGGCATCAAGTCCGCCTCCATCGAACTGGACGGCCCTTACGCCTACGGCTATCTCAAAAGCGAGATCGGCGTGCACCGGCTGGTGCGCCTTTCACCGTTCGATGCGGCCAATCGGCGCCACACCACCTTTGCCTCCGTGTTTGCCTATCCCATTGTCAATGACGACATTGTCATCGATATCAATCCCGCCGACATCAGCTGGGACACCTATCGGTCGAGTGGCCACGGCGGCCAGAACGTTAACAAGGTGGAGACAGCCGTGCGCCTTCATCACCATCCCTCCGGCATCATCGTGGAGTGTCAGGTGACCCGCTCGCAGATCCAGAATCGCGAGATGGCGATGCGAATGCTCAAGTCGCGCCTCTATCAGATTGAGCTGGAGAAGAAACGCGAGAAGCTGGCCGAAATCGAGGGCACCAAGAAGAAGATAGAGTGGGGGAGCCAGATCCGCAGTTACGTGCTGCAGCCCTACAAGATGGTCAAGGACCTCCGCACCGGATGCGAGACCGGCAATGTGAACGCCGTGCTCGATGGCGAGATTGACGATTTCATCAAGGCATACCTGATGAGCGGCGGAAAATAGCCGTCATTCGGGGTGTTTTGCCGCCTGCTTGCATTGTTGATAAATATTAACAAGTTTTTTTGCTACTTATACAAACAGTTTATAAATTTGCAGACAGAAATTTTAAACCTAAAATATTTAAATATCAACAAGTTATGAATTACGATTACGTTTTAGTCGCCGGACGTGCCAATCCTGAGCTCGCCAGACGCGTTGCCGAGTATCTGAACAAACCCCTTTTCCCTGTCGATATTATGCAATTTAAGGACGGGGAGATCCAGGTCTATTTCAATGACACCATCCGCGGAAAGAATGTCTTCATCATCCAACCGACGTTTGCCCCGGCCGACAACATCATCGAGTTGCTCATTACCATTGACGCTGCCAAGCGTGCTTCAGCCCGCAACATTGTGGCGGTGTTGCCCTATTTCGGCTATGCCCGTCAGGATCGCAAGGACAAGCCCCGCACCTCCATTGGCGCGAAGTTGATGTGCAACCTGCTCACCGCCGCCGGCGTCACCCGCGTCATCACGATGGACTTGCACGCCGACCAGATTCAGGGATTCTTCGAGGTTCCGGTGGACCATCTGTTCGCCTCCAATGTCTTCATCCCGTACGTGAAGGCAATGAATCTCGACAACCTCTGCATTGCCTCTCCGGACACGGGCGGCACCAAGCGCGCCTCCACCTACGCCAAGGCCCTCAATTGTGACCTGGTGATTGGCTACAAGCACCGCGAGAAACAGAACGAGGTGGCCACCCTCCAGATCATCGGTGATGTGAAGGACAAGAACGTGATTATTGTGGATGACATCATCGACACGGCCGGCACTCTCTGCAAGGCTGCCGCCCGCATCAAGGAGATGGGTGCCAAGAGCGTGCGTGCGATGTGCGCCCACGGCCTCTTCTCGGGCAATGCCATCGAGAATATTGAGAAGTCCGCCCTCGAGGAGGTGATGGTGACCGACACGATTCCCAGCCGTCACTCCTGCGACCGCATCAAGGTCGTCTCCGTTTCCGAGCTGCTTGCCAAGGTGATCCAAAGTGTGGTGGACGACACCTCCATCTCGTCGCATTACTACGTGTAGTAGTTTGGACTTTGGACTCGAGACATAAGACTTTCTTTGAGCAGTCCCGCAGGGACAAGAGCTTGGTAGATACGCACAAGCGACGAAGGAGCGCAGTGTGGTGCCGTGAGGAGGAGCCCCGCAAATCGTAAATCGCAGATCGCAAATCGTAAATCGCAAATCGTACATCGCCTATATGCAGAATATGTTGCAGTTGCACGATAGGATTGCTATCCAGTGCGCTGACAAAGAATACAGTTATAAGGAACTTTCCCAGTATGCCCAGTGTTATGCGGAGGCGTATGGCCCTTTGACCAAGGAGTCGAAGGTGGCCATCTTCGCGCCGAATTCCCCGGAATGGATTTTCGCCTTCTACGGGATATTGTCGAGCAAGGCCATCGCCGTGCCCATTGACGAGATGTCCACGCCCGAGGAACTCGGCTATGTGCTGAAGGATGCGTACCCCGATATCGTGGTCACGGTCCCGGAGCGTCGCGAATTGGTAGAGGGTGTGTTGCAGGAAGTTGGCGTATCGGCCCGTGTGGTGGTGATGGAAGATACCCTGTTGGCTAGGTCGGGCGAGTATTCGCCGAAAGACATTCCCGTGGGCGGTATGGACGATGTGGTCCTCATCATCTATACCTCCGGCACGTCGGGCACGCCCAAGGGGGTGATGCTGACCTACCGCAACATTCTTTACAACGTGCAGGCCGTCTCCGAGAAGGTCCATATTTTCGACCCCAACCGGAATGTGATGATTCTGCTGCCTCTGCACCACGCTTTTCCGTTGATGGGTTCGCTGGTGGCCCCGATGTATGTGGGCACCACGGTCGCCATTGCCGAGAAACTGACCGCGGAGAGTGTGCTCAAGACCCTCACCGACGGCAAAATCAGCATCATCATTGGTGTTCCGCGCCTGTATGACCTGCTGGCCAAAGGCGTGATGTCCAAGATCAACGAACGCCGCCTTACCCGAATGCTCTACAAGATGGTGGATGCCATCGGTTGCCAGTGGCTTTCCAAATTGGTCTTCTCCACTGTCCACAAGAAGTTCGGCGGCCATATCAAGTTCCTGGTCTCCGGTGGCGCGGCGTTGTCCATAGAGACGGCCCGCATTTACAAGACGTTAGGCTTCTATGTGCTGGAGGGGTATGGTATGACGGAAACGGCCCCGATGATCAGCTTTACCCGTCCCGGCGGGCGCAAGATTGGCTATGCGGGCCACCCGCTGCCTGGCATTGAGGTGCGCATCGACGACAACGGGGAGGTCTGCGTGCGGGGCGACAACGTGATGGTCGGCTACTATCACCGCGAGGAGGAGACCCGCGCCATCATCCGCGATGGCTGGTTGCATACCGGCGACACCGGCATCCTTGACAAATACGGGCTCAAACTGACGGGTCGCATCAAGGATATCATCGTTACCTCCAACGGCAAGAATATCAATCCTGAAGAGATTGAAAACGCCCTCACCAAGCATTATCCCTGCATCAAGGAGGTAGGTGTGCTCTCTTTGGACGGAGTGCTCACCGCCATTGTGGTGCCGGAGATGAGCGCGGTGCGCGACACGGCCAACAATGATGCCGAGGCTGTCGTGCGCGAGGCTGTGCTTGACTATAACAAGAACGCCGTCGCCTACAAGCGCATCCGGAAGTTCCACATAATCTCTGCTGAGTTGCCGAAGACCAAATTGGGCAAACTCCAGCGTTTTCTGTTGGAACCGCTTTTGGAGAAGGAACAGGAGGATCGTCCCGAAACTGTGGAGAATGAAAGTCTGGGCGAGACCTTCGACTTGCTGAAGCAGTTTGTGGAGAGCGAGACGGAGACCACTGCCACAGCGGACTCCCATTTTGAAATCGACCTCTCCATGGACTCCCTCACCCGTGTGGCCCTGATGGCATACGTGGAAAGCACCTTCGGTGTTTCCTTGACCGCGGAACAGCTGGAAGAGAACAGCTCCCTGCGGCAACTGACCAATTTCATCGAGAACCAGGCACACTCCACCAAAGAGGAGAATCTCTCGTGGCGGGATATTCTGCTGGACAAAATCTCGCAGGTGCGCATCAACAAACCCGGCATCGTCAACTGGTTCATCAATGTGTTTTTCAAGAGCGGTATGCCGTTCGTGTACAAGATGAACGGTTCCGGCAAGGAGAATATCCCTGAAGAGCCCTGCATTATGGTGGCCAACCACCGCAGCTATATGGACGCGCCCAGCATCATCTCCCAATTGACGGTGCCACAAGCGCGCAAGACCTATTTCTTCGCGAAAGCCAAGCATTGGAAATCCGGTTTTATGGCTTTTATGGCCAAAAAGAACAATGTGATTCTGATGGACATCAACCAGAATGTCACTCAGTCGCTGCAGCAAGTGGCCGCCGCGTTGATGCGTGGCAAGAATGTCATCATATTCCCTGAGGGCACGCGTTCCAAGGACGGCAAGCTCAGTCCGTTCAAGGAGACCTTTGCCATTATCAGCCAGGCACTCAACGTGCCGATAGTGCCGGTGGTGGTGGAGGGCACGGAAAGAGCCCTGAACCATTGGGGCAAACTGCCTGTGCTGAGATTCGGCTGCCCGATCAGCGTGCGGTTCCTGAAGCCCATCTATGCGCTTCCCGGTGACGAGCCCAAGTCCACGCGCGACTATGTGCTCAGCATCTTTAAAGAGGCTTTGGGCCAGAACGACAAGTAGATTTACAGAAATATCATAAGAGAAATGCCCTATTGGGCATTGGCAATCAGATCCCTCACTTGTGCGGGATCTGTTTCGTTATAGCCGCCAGGGGTGGCGTGTTTGCAGGAGCCGTGCACCTCTTTGACGCCGCTTCCGAGAATCACTTGCCGTACATTGTCGGGGGTGATGCCGCCGCCGGCGAGGATGGTGATGCGGTCGCCAGCCTGCGCTACAATCTGGCGCAGCGTGTCCAAACCCTCCATTGTGGTGGGGTGGCAGCCGGAGGTGAGGATGCGGGCACAGCCGCAGCTGATGACCTCCTCCAGCGTGCGTTGCCAGTCGCTGCAGCGGTCGAAGGCGCGATGGAAGGTGACGGGCAGGGGAGCGGCCAACTCGACGAACCTGCGGGTCAGGGCCGTGTCGATATCTCCGTCTTGTGTGAGAAAACCTATGACAATGCCTTTGACGCCCAGTTGTTTGCAGACTTTCACGTCTTCCGCCATCGTGTCAATTTCCAGCTCGTTGTAGCAGAAGTTGCCGGAGCGCGGACGTATCAGGACGAACACGTCGAGTTTGAGCGTTTCAACGCAATATTGTATGGCGGCATAGGATGGGGTGGTGCCGCCGTTTTCCAGGTCTTGGCACAGTTCGATGCGGATGGCGCCGGCGGCCTTGGCGTTGGCGGCCGACTGCACGGAGTTACAGCAGATTTCGATATTCATAGTCCAGGTTTTATTCCACGGCAAGAAGCAGTCCTTTCAGATAGTCCCCCTCGGGATGGTAAATGCTGACGGGATGGTCGAGAGCGTGTTGCATTTGATGGACGACCCGCACGGTCTTGTTCTCCATCGCGGCGGCGGAGAAGGCGATGGTGCGGAAGTCGTCGATGCTGATGGCCTGCGAGCAGGAGAAGGTGAAGAGCAGTCCGCCGGGCTTGAGTTTGCTCATTGCCTTGCGGTTGATGTTGCGGTAGCCCTTGATGCCCTGCTCTTTCACGCGGTGGTGCTTGGCGAAAGCAGGCGGGTCGAGCACAATCAGGTCGTATTGCTGGGAGGGCATCTCCTCCAGGAAGGCGAACACGTCCTTGCAATAGGCGGTGTGCCGTTGCGGGGCGTCGCCGCCGAGCAGCTGGATGTTGCCCTCTGTCAGCTCGATGGCTTTGCGGGAGATGTCCACGGAATCCACGTGGGCGGCACCTCCGCGGAGGGCGTAGGTCGAGAAACCGCCGGAGTAGCAGAACATATTGAGCACGTTCCGTCCGCGGGCCAGTTCTCCCACCATTGCACGGCTGTCGCGCTGGTCGAGGAAGAACCCCGTCTTTTGCCCGCCCTGGATGTCAATGTTGAATGCAATGCCGTTCTCTTTGGCCCTGACGGCCCCCAGTTCGCCGAACAGCAACTCGTCTTCCGGAGTAAACTGTTCTGTCTCGCCGAGCGTCAGTCCGCTTTTGTTGTAGATGGAGCGCAGGTTCGGGAAGAGTTCGTGCAGGCAATGGACAAATACATCGCGGAGCTGGTACATCCCGAACGAGTGGAACTGCAGCACGGCGTTGCCGTCGTAGAGGTCGATGATGAGGCCGGGCAGGCCGTCGCCCTCGCCGTTCACCAGCCGGTACATTGTGGTGTGCGGGTTGTCGGTCAGGCCGATGGACTGCCGAAATCGAAAGGCGCGCAGCAGCTTGTCTCTCCAGAAGTCGTAGTCGGGGGTGACGGGCTCGAAGGAGAAGACGCGGACAGCGATGGAGTTGTCGTGATAATGGCCCAGGGCGAGGAAGGCACCGCTGTGGTCGCACACCTCCACAATCTCACCGTTCACGATGCCGCGGTCCATCTTGGCCACGGCTCCGGAAAAGACCCACGGGTGAAACCGGAGTAGGGATTTCTCTTTGCCTTTATGCAGAATGATTCTCTTCATTATTATCTTTTTAGGATGATGCCGCATTGGGGATTTTAGAACAGCGGCAGTTTCAGGATGGTTGCGAAGATGGTCCCGAGATAGGTGCCGATGGCATAGCCCACCAGACCGATGGCGATGCCGCTGATGAGCACTTTGCGGTTGCCGAGGGCTTCCACCACAGGCGGCACGAACGGGGGAGAGCAGAGCAGGCTGATGTGCCCCACGGTGAACAGGTCACCACTCACCTTCGCCGCACGGCAGAAGAGCAGGTGCAGCACGATGGAGGTGACCATCACAAACAGGATGTACCACATTATGGTCAACGAGGAACTGTCAATCTTTGCGACATCGAACTTGGAGGCCACTACCACACTGAATATCAGGATGAAGAACATCCCGAGCTCGAAGGACTTGGGCAGGTTCCTGACTTTCTGGCTGAAAGAGGCGATGATGGCCAACGTGGTGATGGTGAGGATGACAATCAGCTCGTTGATTTTGCCGACAAGAAGCAGCGAAAGCCCGACCCCGACGCCCAGCATAAGGAGCGAAAGCAGCAAGCCGAGCATCATCTTGCCGAAAGTCTTGGCTTTCAGCATACCGTGGTAGTTCTCGAAGGTACTGTCCACGACCTCCTGATGGTTCACGTCCTCTTCGGCAGAGGTCTCGTCCTTGAAAGGCAGCCACTTGCGGAACAGCTTGTAGCCGCCGGCGAGGATGAAGACAATGAAGGGGAGGGTGACGATCTCCTCGAAGGCCAGCGTTATGCTGATGATGTTCGGGTCGGCGTGTATCATCTCGCCCAAGGCGGCAAAGTTGAGCGTGCCGCCTGTGTAAATGCCCGTCATCATCACCGCCACCTGCTTGAACTCGTCGGGCGAGCCGAAATCGTGGTTGCGGAAGATGAAATAACCGGCAACCAAAGCAATGGTAACCGAAAGTATGCCTCCCAACAGCACAGCCAAGGTCTTCGGCAGCGACTTGGTCCACAACTTGAAATCGGAGTTGAAGAGCATCAGAGGGATGGCGATGGGCACACACACGCTCATCAGGTTCCTCTGGATGGAATCCAGGAAAGTGTAGGCTTCCGTGCCCTCCTCCGGCAGGAAACCGATGGCGGTGTTCAGCAACGCGAGGATGATACCCACCGCGTATGCCAAAATCACGGTGCCGACTTTCTGCGACCATTTATATCGGTTGAAAAGCAGAATGATCAGGATGGGGAAGATGAAATATCCCGCTAACATTAAGTATGAACTAGTCATAAAAGCATTTTTTTTAAGTGGCTGCAAAAATAGTAATATCTTGGTCACGGAGCCACTCGTTTTTGCGTTTTTGTTCTATTTTTTTCAAAGATGAGAATGCGCTTTTGCGTTCTCTGTCTAAGAAAAGTGTATAAAAAATAACCTTTTGGGCTTTCTGCCGCATAGGTGATTTGAAATGCAATATTTTTTTTATTTATAATTATATATTATTGAAAAATAATATATTATAATTGGTTATTTTAGGATTCTTGAGATGTGGTATGGAGTATGTGATAAGTGAAATATTTATAATATTGTAAAATTTTTACAATATGATATGATATTATTTTTTGTAGATTTGCAATTGCATTTATTTACCCATATATATTAATAGTATGTCAGAATATCCTCACATAGGGAAGATTATCAAGGCGGAACTGAAACAACAGGGTCGGAGCGCTGTTTGGTTGGCATCTCGTCTGAATTACGGTACGGACAATGTCTATAAGATATTCCAACGTAATCATCTGGCGACCGATGTTTTATGGAAGATCTCGGAGGTGCTGAATCACGACTTTTTCAAAGACGTTTCAGATAGCTTTACCGGGAATTGACCGTTGCTGAACCTTCCGCTTTAATCCTTCAAACTGTTTCGAATCTTCTTCGCTTCGTCGCATAGGGCGTTCAAGTCCAAGCGATAGCTGTTTTTCTGCTGTCCGAAGAGAGCAAGGAACTCTACGTTTTTATGTGTTTCAAACAGGGTTGACACGGCGATGTCGTGCAGGTAATAACCCTGTGCGAGGGCCTCTTCCACCACTTTGTTGACGGCCACGCGATAGCCCTTTTCATTGGTGACGATGCCGCCTCGGCTCAGGAACGAGGGGCCCGCCTCGAACTGGGGCTTGATGAGCAGCATCATCCGTCCGTCGGGCTTCAAGAAGGGGGCGCAGTAGGGGAGTATGTAGGTAAGGGAGATGAAGGAGACGTCGGAGACGATGAAGTCGAACCGGTGGCCTTGCACCTCGTCGGGGGTCAGCTCTCTGAAGTCTTTGTTTTCCAATGAGGTGACGCGGACATCCTGACGCAACTTGTCGGCCAGCTGTTGGGTGCCCACATCCACGGCCACGACGTGCGCGGCACCGTGCTGTAAAGCACAGTCGGTGAACCCGCCCGTGGAACTGCCGATGTCCAGAACCTCCTTGCCGCTGAAGTCGAGCCCGAATCGGTCAATGGCCTTCTCCAGCTTCAGCCCGCCCATACTGACGTATTTGTTGAAGATGTCGATAACTTCGACATTGTCCGTTTCCGTCACGTCGAATGAGGCTTTGGTGAGGATGGTGCCGTTCACCATCACGGTCTGGTGACGGATGGCGGTTTGTGCCTTCTCGCGGGAGGAAAAGAGTTGATTTTCTACAAGATATTTGTCCAAGCGCATAGCAATCAGGATTTTCGGGTGATGGTCTCGCGCAGGGCGCGGATGTCGATGAGCCGTGTGAGCAGACCGAAGAGCAGCGTCGCGGCGACGAGAATCAGCAGGGAGTAAAGGATTTCAAGGTGCAGATATTGGCGGGAGAGCAGGGTGATTGACACCATCAGGGCGGTGAAGAGCAGGCACGGCAGCCACGGCATACTGCGCAGCGGCACGCGCAACTCCCTGACGGCGATGAAGAATTGCAGCAGGGAGACGACCGACTGGGTGCAGAGGCTGGCCACGGCCGCGCCGCGCGCCTGATACCGCGGTATCAAGATGATGTTGATCAAGATATTGACTACTATGCCTGCCATTGCCGTGATATTCAGTTTCTTCAGACTGCCGTTGGCGGTCAGCAGCGTGCCGAACACGTAAGTGAAGGCGATGGGGATGATGCACGGAATCAGCAGGGCGAAAACGCTCGCCGATTGCTCCACGTGATCTTCGTACAGCCAGGCGAGGATGGGTTCCCGGTAGCAGACCAGCACCACCGTGGCTCCGATGGCGAAGGCGTACAGGAACGAGAACGAGGTGCGCACGATGGGCTGTATGTTCTCTTTATCCTTGATCATCTTGGAAAACAGCGGCAATAGAATAACGGAGAAGAGGTATGCAATCATTACCAGCGCGTCCAGCAGACGGAATGCGGAGGCATAGATGCCTGCCTCCGTGGTGGCGATGTCCACCGGCAACAGCCGCTCGATCATCACCGAGTCGATGCGATTGTAGAAGGCCATCAGCAGGGTGAGCAGAGCAAAGGGAAGACTTTTCTTCAAAATGAGCAGCGAGAGCTTCTTGTTCCAGGTCAACTTGCGCAGCTTCGACTTTTTCAGTACAATGGCCAATGCCACGGCAATGGACAGCAGGTAGGCGGCGGTTTGGCAATAGACGAACCACTCGATTTGGAAGGGCTTGTCGGTGATATGGCCCCAGAGCAGCATCCCGCAGAAGAGGATGGCCAGCAGCCGGTCGAGCACCGAAAGGCAACTATCGGTCTTGAACATCAGCAGCGCCGACACATTGGAACGCAGGTAGAGCATCGTGGCATTCAGGAACTGGTTGAAGCCAATCCAGAAAAGGAGTTTCAACTGCATCCCCCGGTAGCCGATGACGAGCGCCACCGTGTAGATCACCGCAAAATAGACCAGACAGAGTATCAGCCGTAGCACTATGATGGATGACAAGTATTTGTCCAACAGCTGGTTGTTGCGGGCAATAGTGCGGTTGTTGTAATTGCAGATGCCCATATCCAGCAGCATATAGAACACGTAGGTGAAGTTGAAAACGGCAAAGTACAGGCCGTAGTCAGCCGCCCCCACCTGGTTCTGCACTCCGACTTCCACGCCAAGCAGCCAGAAGGGCTTCACTAACAGGTTGAGAAACAGAAGCAGACAGATGTTGAAGATGAAGTCTTTCTGTTTCATTCGACGGTGTTGTCCGAATATGTGCTAAAAAACGATGTTGATGATGCGCTTGGGCACCACGATGATTTTCTTGGGCTGTTTGCCGTCGAGCCATTTCTGCACGTCGGCGTTGGCCAGCAGTATCGGTTCAATCTCCTTTTGGGTGTAATTGACCGGGAAGGAGAGTTTGACGCGCATCTTGCCGTTGAAGGAGACCGGGTAGGTGAAGTCGGTTTCCTGCAGGTAGGACTCGTCAAAGGAGGGGAAGGTGGCCTTCACGATGGAGTCGTTGTGGCCGAGCAGCGCCCAGAGCTCTTCGGTGACGTGCGGTGCGTAGGCCGACATCAGGATGCAGAGCGGCTCCAGAATCTTGCGCTTGTTGCACTTGGCGTCGCCCAACTCGTTGGTGCAGATCATAAAGGCGCTGACGGCGGTGTTGAACGAGAACTTCTCGTTATCTTCCTCAATCTTCTTGATGGTCTTGTGCAGAATCTTGTACTCCTCGCGGGTGGGCTCTTCCTCGCTCACGCACCAGTTGTAGTCCTTGTCGTGGAACAGACGCCAGAACTTCTTGATGAAGCGGAAGACGCCCTCGATGCCGTTGGTGTCCCACGGCTTGGCCATCTCGATGGGGCCAAGGAACATTTCGTACATACGGAGCGTATCGGCGCCGTATTTCTCCACCAGATCGTCGGGGTTTTGGACGTTGTACTTGGATTTGGACATCTTCTCCACCTCCCAGCCGCAGATATACTGGCCGTCTTCGAGGATGAACTCGGCGTCGGCAAAGTCGGGCATCCATTTCTTGAACGCTTCGGTGTCGAGCACGTCGTTGCGCACGATGTTCACATCCACGCGGATGGGCGTCACTTCGTACTGGTCTTTCAGTCCGAGGGAGACATACTTGTTGGTGCCGACGATGCGATAGACGAAGTTGGTGCGGCCCTGGATCATACCCTGGTTGATGAGCCGTTTGAAGGGCTCCTCCTCACAGCTGAGGCCTATGTCAAAGAGGAATTTGTTCCAGAAGCGGGAGTAGATAAGGTGGCCGGTGGCGTGTTCGGCACCGCCGACATAGAGGTCTACGTTGCGCCAGTATTCATTGGACTCTTTGGAGAAGTATTCCTGGTCGTTGTGTGGATCCATATAGCGGAGATAATATCCGGAGGAGCCGGCAAAGCCGGGCATCGTGTTGTACTCCATAGGATAGCCCTTGTAGGTCCACTCCTTGGCGCGGGCCAGAGGCGGCTCGCCGGTCTCGGTGGGCTTGAACTCATCAATCTCGGGCAGTCTCACCGGCAGTTCCTCCACGGGAATGGGGTAGGGCATACCATCTTTGTAATAGATGGGGAAGGGCTCGCCCCAGTAGCGCTGGCGGCTGAAGATGGCGTCGCGCAGGCGGTAGTTCACGGTGCCGTAGCCGATGCCCATCGTCTTGATCTTCTCGATCATCGCCTTGCCTCCCTCTTTGACGGTCATACCGGAGATGAAGCCGGAGTTGACGCAGTATCCGGTTTTGCTGTCCATAGATTCCGTCCACGTGTCGGGGTCGCTTAAATCGTCGGGGAAGGGCGCCACCACCTGACGGATGGGCAGGTTGAAATGACGGGCGAACGCGAAGTCGCGGCTGTCGTGGGCGGGCACGGCCATAATGGCGCCGGTGCCGTAGTCCGACAGCACATAGTCGCTGACCCAGATGGGAATGCGCTCTTCGGTGATGGGGTTGATGGCGTATGCGCCGGTGAAGACGCCGCTCACCTTCTTGACCTCGGCCTGGCGCTCACGCTCCGAGCGGTTCTTGGCCCAGGTGACGTAAGCCTCCACCTCCGCCTTCTGCTCCGGCGTGGTGATGGCGGGAATCATCTCGTGCTCAGGGCACAAGACCATAAAGGTGACACCGAAGATGGTGTCGGGGCGTGTGGTGAAAATCTCGAAGGAGGATTCGCTTTGCACGCCTTCCACATTGCCGCCCATATAGAGTTTCTTCCAGTCAAGCTGGTTTTCTGTAGCCAAGGGGAACCATACGGCCGCGCCTTCGCTGCGTCCGATCCAGTTGCGCTGGATATCCTTCAGCGAGTCGGTCCAGTCCACCTTCTCCAGCCCGGAGAGCAGACGCTCGGCGTAGGCGGAGACGCGCAGAATCCATTGGCGCATCAGTTTGCGCTCCACGGGGAAACCGCCGCGCACGGAGAGTCCGTTCACCACTTCGTCATTGGCCAAAACGGTGCCCAGTCCGGCGCACCAGTTAACCCACGTGTCGGCCAGATAAGCCAACCGGTAGTTCATCAGAACCTCCTGCTGCTCCTTCTCGCCCATAGCTTTCCACTCTTCGGCGGTGAAGGTCATAGGATTGGTCTGCGCCACATCCAGGCCCTCTGTGCCCGAGGCGTTGAACGCCTTAATCAACTCGTCGATGGGACGTGCTTGTTTGGCTTGGTTGCAGTAGTAGGAGTTGAAAAGCTGGATGAAGGTCCACTGGGTCCACTTGTAATAGTCGGGGTCGCAGGTGCGGAACTCGCGGCTCCAGTCGTAGCTGAAACCGATCTTGTCGAGTTGCTCACGATAACGGTTCACATTCTTTTCCGTCGTGATGGCCGGGTGTTGGCCAGTCTGGATGGCGTATTGCTCGGCGGGCAGACCGAAGGCGTCATAGCCCATCGGGTGCAGCACGTTGAAACCTTTCTGCCGTTTGTAGCGGGAGAAGATGTCAGAGGCGATGTAGCCGAGGGGATGTCCCACGTGCAATCCTGCGCCGGAAGGGTAGGGGAACATATCCAAAACGTAGTACTTCGGTTTGGAATGGTCTATTTCTGTTTTGTAAATTTGTTGTTCTTTCCAGTTCTTTTGCCACTTGGCTTCGATTTCGCGATAATTGTATTCCATTAGTTTTACGATTTGCGATTTACGGTTAGCGGTTTATGATGATTTTGCGGTTATCGACAGTGTTGCCCTTGGCGTCAAGGAAGCGCACGAAATAGTGGCCCGGGGCAAGTGCGGAGCAGTCGAGCTGCATCTTCTCCCCGGTGACGGGGATGGTGCGCAGGCAACGACCCACGGCGTCATAGAGCTGCACTTGGCCGATGGTGACTGCTTGGTGCATATCGATGTTCAACAGGTCGCGGGTGGGCACAGGATACAGGAGGATGTTGCTCTCGTTGGTGTATTCCTCCACACCCACGTTGCAGAGGATGGAGAGGGAACGCTCCACGCCGCCGCACTCGTTGATGGCCATCACAGTCAGCAAGCCGCTGCCGTTGACGTTGATGGTGAGGAACGCGCTGCTGGTGTTGCTCGTGGTCAGCGTCCAGTTGGTGTTGGAAACACGCCATTCGTAACTGGTGGCATACTGGGTGCTGTCCACATCGTAGAGGTAAGTGCCATAATTAGTGATATGGTTGTTGCCGGAAATGGTGGTGGGAAGCACTGGCTTCGGCTTGACAGTCAGGTTGAGGGTGACAATGCTGTCGCAACCGTTGACACTCTGCAGGTTGAGGGTGTGGGTGAAGGTGCCGGCCACATTCTGCACCGGCAGGTCAAAGCCGTGTTGGTTGTAAGCGGTGCCTTGGCAGATGGATTCTGTGAAGGTGTTGGCATAGGTGGGGTTCACCGTCACCAGGATGCTGTCAGTAGTTGAACAATGGTTGGCATTGGTCACGGTGAGACGATACATCGTGGTGCTGGAAGGTGTGACCGTGATGTTGAGCGTCGTGTCACCGGTGTTCCATTGGTACTGGTTGGCCGTGCTGAACACTTGGATGGGCAGCGGCGTGCCGTCGCACGTGCTTGCCTCGTGGTTCATAAAGATGAACGGGGCGGCCAGCGAAGTGACCTCCAGGGAAGTGGAGGCCGTGCAGCCGAACTGGTTGCTAGCAGTAACCGTGTAGATGCCGTTTGTGTTGATGGTGATGGCGTCATTAGTGCTTCCGGTATTCCATTGATAGGTCAAACCGCCGGTGGCGACCAATTGTTCGGTGCTGTTTTCGCACAAAGTCGGGGAACCGGAAATGGAGACAACCGGGGTGGGGTTGACCAGAAGGTTGGCGGAGGTGGAGGCGCTGCAGCCGTTGGGGGAGGTGGCCGTCACAGAGTAGTTGCCAGGCACCGACACGGTGATCTGGTTGGAGGTGCTGCTATTGCTCCACAGGTAGGTGGCGCCGCCCGTGGCGGTGAAAATGACAGACTCGCCCAGACAGATGGTGTTGTCGCCGCTGATGTGAACGTTGGGCAGGGCTTCCACATTGACCACCTTGCTCACGGAAGCACTGCATCCGTTGGCATCTGTGCCGGTGACAGAGTAGGTGGTGGTGGCTGTAGGCATTATGGAAATGGCAGTCGTGTTCTCGCCCGTGCTCCACTCGTAGGTGCTGGCGCCTGTGGCAGTCAAAGTGTGGCTGGAGTTCTCGCAAACCAGATTCTCGCCGTTGATGTAGATGGTCGGGTTGGTGAGCTTCGTGATGGTGATGGAGTTGGTACGGCTGCAGTTGTAGGCGTTGCTGGCCGTGACGTAATAGGTGCCCGGCATATTGACGGTGATGCTGCTGGTGTTATAACCCGTGGACCAGAGGAAGTTGGAGGCGCCTTGTGCCGTGATTGTGGCGCTGCCTCCCTCGCAGAACGCGGTGTCACCCGAGAAGGATATTGTGGGAAGACTGTTGACCACAACTTGCACATTGGTGCTGCTGCTGCAACCGTATTCGTTGTAAGCCGTCACAGAGTAAACGGTGTTGGCGGTGGGCGACACCACCAGTTCCCTGTTGGAAGAGCCGTTGGACCATTGATAGACCATACCGCCCGAAACGGTGAGCGTTGTGCTGGTGCCTCGGCAGATTGTGGTGTTGCCCGAGATGGTCGGTGTGGGCAATGGGATAACCACCAGACTGTCGGCGGCCGTGGTGCTGCAGCCAAACTCGTTGGTAGCCGTCACACGATAGATGCCAGAGGCGTTGACGGTCAGTTGGTTGCCGGTGGCTCCCGTGGACCATTGGTAGTTGAGATTGCCCGGCAACTGGTAGGTGTATGACTGTCCCGAACAAATGGTGTGCTGAATGCCGAAATTCAAAGTGGGTAATGCGTGGGTGGTGACCACCACAGAGTCGGTGGAGGTGCACCCCAAAGCGTTGGTGGCGGTCACTTTATAGGTGCCAGAGTTGCTGACAGTGATAGCTGCAGTGGCAGCGTTGGTGGACCAATGGTAACTGTAACCCGCTGTGGCGACCAGTTGTGTCTGCTGGCCGGCGCAGAAGGAAAGATTGCCCGTGATGTGGACCGACGGAGTCTCGCCAATGGTCACTGTGCCTTGTGTGGAGTTCAGGCATCCGTTCTGGTCTGTGACTGTCAGGGAATAGGAAGTTGTGCTGGCCGGAGTGACCGTGATGGAGTGCGTGGTGTCGCCCGTGGACCAAATATAGTGGGCGTGAGCGTTCGCGCTGAGCGTGGCAGATGCGCCCGGACATATTGTACCGTCACCGGTCAGGGTGATGTTGGGCAGGGAGAGGGTGGAGACCGTCGTGGAGGCCGTCTGCGTGCAGCCGTGAGCATTGGTCGCCGTGACAGTATAGGTGCCTGCCGTAGAGGTGGTCAAAGGAGCATTCTGCGTGCCGTCGCTCCATACATAGTTGTTGTTGCCGTCGCTGACCACTGAAAGGGTGGTGGAACCACCGCTGCAGAAGGTGGTTGTGCCGGCAATGGAGACCTGCGGGCGCTGGTGGACCGTCACATTCACGGATTGCGTTTTCGTGCAGCCATTGCTGTTGGTGGCCGTGACAGAGTAGGTGCCAGAGGCAGAGACGTTGATGCTGTTCTGGTGACTGCCGTTGGACCAGAGGTAGGTGCAGCCCGTGTTTGTCAATGCCGTAAGCGTCACCGACTGGCCCTGGCAGATGGAGGTGTCAGTAGTGAGCGTCAGCTCAGGCAATGCGTTGACGGAAAGTGTGGTGGAAGCGGAGGCCGAGCAACTATAGGTGTTGAAAACGGTTACCGTGTACATGCCCGCCGTTGTGGCGTTCAAGGTGTTGCCAGTAGAACCGTTGCTCCAAAGATAGCTGTCGCCGCCAGCAATCGTGAGGGTGGCTGTCTGCCCTTGGCAGATGGAGGTGGGACCGCTCAGATACGGGGTCGGGTTGCTGCGCACGTTGATGGTCTGGCTGGCTGTGTTGGTACATCCGTTCTCATCCGTCACCATCACGGTGTATAAGCTGGTAGAAGAGGGAAATACGGTGATGAGCTGGCCTTGCTGTCCGCTCATAGGCCAGTTGTACTGGATGCCCGTGGAGGATTGCGCATACAAGGAGACCTGCTGGCCGCTGCAGATGTCGGTTAACGAGTTGATGGTTACATCGGGCAACGGATTCACGATGACGGTCTCCGAAGTGGAGGCTGAGCAGCCTTGGGCGTTGGTGACCGTGACAAAATAGGTGCCGGTCTGGGTGGCCGACATATAAGCGTTGGTGGTGCCGTCGCTCCAAATGTAACTGTTACCACCGCTGGCGCGCAGGATGGCCGTGCGGCCTTGGCAGATGGTGGTGGTGCCGGTGATGGACGGCGTGGGGGCGGCATTTTCGCTCACATTGGCGGAGATGGTGTTCGTACAGCCCAACGAGTTGGTCACGCTGACAGAATAGGTGCCAGGCGTGTAGATGTCAAGGGAGTTGGCCGTGCTGCCGTCATTCCAATGGTAGGTGTAGGCTTCGTTGCCCGTGACACTCAGGGTGGTGTGGCCGCCTTGGCAGAAACTGCGCGAACCGACAATCTGTGCGCTGACCTGCCAGATGGTGACCGTCTTGTTGGCCGTGGAAGAACAACCGTGTACATCGGTGCCCGTCACAGAGTAGGTGTTGGCATACGCCGTTGTGATGGAAGGCGTGGTCTCGCCCGTGCTCCAGGAATAGGTGGTGGCGCCGGAGGCAGTCAAGGTGGTGGTGCCGCCCTGGCAGAACGGCGTGCGCCCGTTAATGGTCACATTAGGTAATTCATTAATGGTTAATGTTTTGCTCGTGCTGTTGGAGCAGTTGTTGCCATCGGTTACCGTTACAGTATAGACACCGTCGGTGAAGACCGTGATACGGTTGCTGGTGGAGTTGTTGGACCAACTGTAGCTGTTGCCACCGCTGGCAATAAAGGTGGCGCTGGCTCCTTGGCATATTTCGTCCGGACCTGTGATGACCGGTGTCGGGAGTTCGTTGACAGTCACCGACACGCTGCCCTCACGCTGGCAGTTGAGTGCACTGTATGCCGTGACGTGATAGGTGGTGGTGGCGGCGGGCTGCACGGTAATGCTGGATTGTGTGCTGGCATTCTCCCAGACGTAGTGGTGGGCACCGCTCACGGAAAGCGTGGCGCTCTCACCCTTGCAGATGGTCTGGTTGCTGGAAAGCTGAATGTTCGGCAAGGTGGCCTCCGTGACAGTGAGGGTGGCTGTGCCCTGGCAGTTGTGCTGGTCAGTGACCGTCACGCGGTAAGTGTTCGGTGCGTGAATCTCCACCACTTGGCTGCTGGTGCCGTTGTTCCAAATATAGGCGCTCATACCGGCAGAGGCGGTGAGTTGGGTGCTTGTTCCCGTGCAGAGATGCGTCTGACCGCTGATGGTCGGGGTGGGGTTTGCGTGTACGATGAGCTTGTAGTAGAAAATGGAGTCACAGCCTGTTATGGTGGAGGTGGTGACGTTTGTGTAGGTGCCCGCTGCCGTGAAGGTGCGTCCGAAATAGGCCGTGTAAGGCAACTGCGACGCACAGATCTCTTGTCTGATGGTGTCTCTGTTGTAGATGATGGGCCAGATGGTCAACTGCAACGGGATGATGCTGTCGCAGCCGTTGACGCTCTCCAACCACACTTCGTGGAAACCGGGCGTGGAGAAAGAGGTGTCGGCATACACGAAAGGCAGGTCATATTCGCAGACGGAGAAGGCCAGCGTGTCTTCATAGTAGGTGGGGTAGTGGTGCAGCGTGACGGTAATCAAACTGTCACAGCCGTTTATGGTCTGCAGGTTGATGTCATAGGTGCCCGGTTCTGTCAAGGCAGAGTCACCAACCATATAGACAGTGTTCTGGCACACAGAGACTTCCAATGTGTCAAAGTAAATCGGCAACGAGGTGACCACCAGGTGACGGAAGGTGTCGCAACCGAAGTGGACAGTGTCGGGGAAGATCAGGTCGTACGAGCCGAATGTGGGGATGAGCGAGTCGCCGTATTGGAAGGGCACGGCATTCTCGCAGAGAGCCATCCGCACGGTGTCGCGGGGGATGGGGGAGACGATGACATTCATCACCAGACAGGTGCTGTCGCAACCGTGTTGGGTCTGATGTTCAAACACATATCTGCCGGTTTGCGTAAAGACGGTGTCGCCGAAGGTGTAGGGTATATCATATTGGCAGAGTCTCAACGTGTCGAAGAGCGTGTCCTGATAGCTCTCCCAAACGGTCAGCACAAGGGTGAGGTTGCTGTCGCAGCCCAGCAGTGTGGTGTCGTGATGGGTATAGACGACGGATTCAGAGAAGAGTGTGTCGATGAATGCATACGGGGCCTCGGAGGCGCAGATTGTTGCCCTTAGGGTGTCGCTGTAAACGGGCTTGTCCTCCAGGATGACCACCGTGACTGACGGACAGGCCACCGTGTCGGCGTGCTCAATGAAGTAGGTACCAGCCTCCGCGTAAGAGTGCACACTGTCAAGTTGAAAGGGGAACTCATTGTGGCAAAGCGTGTATTGGAGTGTGTCGTAAGTGGTCTGCGTCACCGTCAAGTCAAGGTGATAGAAGGCGCTGTCGCAGCCACCGACAGAATGGATAGGGAAGTCATAGACGCCCGTCTGGTAGAAAGCACTGTCTCCCACCCGATAGGGAAGGTCGTGCGAGCAAACCGATGCCGTGAGGGTGTCCAGGATATGATAGACAGGATGTACCCGGAGGTCTAGGATGGTGATGCTGTCGCAACCCGTCACTGTGGTGTCGTTATATGTGTAAACGCCTGTGGCGTTGAACGTGTCCCCGTTGAACACAAACGGCAGATCGGGGATGCAGACATTGGCCACTATGGTGTCCTTGTATTCGGGATATTTGTCCACGACGAAGAAATGGTAGATGTCGCACCCGTTGGAGTCCTGGTCGAAACTGATTTCTTGGCGAATGGACCTTTGGAAGGATATTTCACCGTACGAGAGCGGGAATTCACTCGCGCACCCTGACAGATGAATGGTGTCGCGATGGCTTTGATAAACAGAAAGTTCTATAATCAAGCTGTCTGTATTGTTGGTGTTGTTGGAGTCTCTGGAGACTTTCGGACCGACTTTGAAATAATAAATGCCGGGGTGGGAGACGATGTTTTGCTGGAACTTCGTCGGGAACCCCTTGGCGCATAGTGATTGTCTAACGGTGTCAAGCAGCGCGTCACTATGAATCTGCGATGCGGTTAACACATTGACTTTAAGTAGTATCATTATGACAAGCCATAAAGATAGACGGACAATGGTAGGTGTATTTTTCATAAGTATTATATATTTTATATTATCAAGAAAAAAGGGCGCAAAAATAATAATTTTTAGGGTTGCTTGGTTGTTAAAAAAGTCTATTTTTGCAGCAACTTATCAACTATGGATAATATGTATAAAGTGAATCTTTTACGTGACTTTTTGGATGAAATACAGCTCAACCCTAACATCACGGCCTTCCGCCTCAACGACGAGATTGTGACCAATGCCCTGTTCTTGCAACGCATTGCCCCGATAATGAATGAGTTGGATGCTGTCACAATGCCGGTTCTCCCCTTGCTGATGGAACCTGATATAGAGGTGGTGGCGGCCGTTCCAGCGGCCATCCTTCTGGGCAAGCCCGTCGTCCCGGTCCTCTCTTCCTGGTCGGAGACCCAACGTCAGCAGGTGCTCGCCGACACGGGTGTTGACCATTGTCTCACCGCCCACAGGATGCAGTACTTCTTCCGGATGACCTTCGAGGACGCCCTCGACCGTGTGGACAACGGATTCTGCGAGTTGAACACTGCTTCCGTGGTCGCCCGGCTGTATGACTTTGATAGCAACGGCCACCTGAACAGTCGTTCCTTGACACTTGAAGAGATGTTGGACGGCAAGCCCTTCATACCAGCGGTGTTCGACTTCTGCCAAAGGTTCTTCCAATAACCTTTTTTTGTATTTTTGCCCGCTGTATCAAAAAGGATGTTTTACGCCCTCAACAAATATCAGAATCTGCAATTGGTGCTCGCACTGTTGCTCTTTGCGTGGTCGGCTTATACTGTGTTTGTGCAGATGACGCCTTTTCCGCCAGAAGGGCAACCGGTCCTGTACCAGGCTATATATTCCCTGTGGGGACACGCCCCCGTCTTGTGTAAAAGCATCGTCTTGTTTTTGCTGCTTTTCTCAGTCCTTATGCTGCAGCATATCTTCCTGACGAACAAGTTCTCCGATAACCGGACTTTCCTGCCGGTGGTGTTCTTCTTGCTCTTCCTGAATGCAGGGCATTTCCTCCAGCAACTTACCCCGGCCTTTTTCACGATGCTCGTCACCCTGTTGGTCTTGCTCATCAATACCAATCAAGAAAACGGCCGCCCTGTCAAAAACAAGGTCTTTTTCTCCGGTGTGCTGATTGCCGTCGCGTCGCTTGTGGACATTGGGGCCTTGTGGCTCACCCTTTTTATGGTGTTCGCTCTTTTGACCGACAAGAATTATCGCCCCAAGGACATCCTGGTGCTACTATCCGGTATCCTTATGGTGATTATTTACTTGGTTTCGTACTATTATTTGACAGATTCTTGGCCCTCGTTGCAAAATTCTTTGCGTCAACTCACCTTTTTCGCGTTTTTTACCCACATTTCAGATCTGGCGGTGCTCGACTGGGTGCTCATCGGATTCCTGTTGTTGAGCGGATTCTATGTGATTGCCGTCCTCAAAATCCATTACGACACCAAGCTCATCGTCTTGCGCAAGCATTATATGCTGGTGGTCTTTTTGTGTTTCCTGATGTCGCTGTCCATTCTGTTGACGGCCACCACGATGCCACATACTCTGATCTATTGGGTTGTTCCGTTCTCCCTCTTGGACGGTATGCTTGCCCAACTGAAGATGCGGAGGTACTTGAATGATATTCTGATAATTGCTGTCTTTGTCCTGTTATGGTTCTAAAGTCCCATTATTCAGACAAGCCCTGCGTGGAGTGTGGGTGCGACGAGGCGGGACGCGGCTGCCTGGCGGGCCCTGTATGCGCCGCTGCCGTGGTGTTTCCATACGATTATGTGAATGAGGAGATTAACGACTCCAAACAGCTCACCGCTGCCCAACGCGAAAAGCTGCGCGCCGTCATCGAACGTGATGCGCTGGCATTCTGTGTGGCAGAGGTCTCCGAAAAGCGAATTGACGAGATCAACATCCTCAACGCCTCCATACAGGGAATGAACGATGCGGTGGCCGGCCTCTCCGTCAAGCCCGAACTCTTGCTCATCGACGGCAATCGCTTCAAAGACCGTTTGGGAATCCCTTATAAGTGTGTGGTCAAGGGCGACGCGACCTACCTCTCCATCGCCGCGGCTTCCATCCTGGCCAAAACCTACCGCGATGCGCTGATGATACGTCTCGACGCTGAATACCCTGCGTACGACTGGCGCCATAATATGGGATATCCCACCCCTAAACACGTCGCCGCTGTGATGGAGCACGGTTTCACTCCATACCATCGGCGCAGTTTCCATCTGAAGAATCAGTTGAGTTTGGAGTTTTAATGTGCGATAGACTTGAGATTTGAGACGTAAGACTTGAGACGTAAGACTTTCCTTGAGCAGTCCCGAAGGGACAAGAGCCTGGTAGACCCCGCACAAGCGACGAAGTCGCGCAGTGTGGAGCCGTGACGAGGATCGCAAATCGTAAATCGCAAATCGCTACTCAATCCCCATCTCTTTCGCAATCTCCTCTTCGGTTTTGCCGAGGAACTTGATATATTGTTCCAGTTGGATGGAGATTGAGTCGCCGGGGTTGCGGTTGATGTAGTCGCGGTATTCGCTCTCGGCGCTGCGGGAGTCGCCCAATATGTCGTCATAGATGATGCCCCGCTGGTAGTAGCAGAACTCTGCCTTCTCGCCGTCGGGGAAGAGCGACTGGTAGGTGTTGAAGATTTCGATGGCCTGCTTGGCGTATAGGGCCGTGTGGTCGCGGTCGGGAGCCGACTTGGCGAGGATCATACTGCCCACGCCGGCGCGGTAGAGCATATCAGGCGCCAGCTCGTCCTTGGGATAGGATTGTGCGAAATCCACCGCCTTGCGGATGAAACGCTCGAAAAGGGCAGTGTCGGCGCGCCCTTTGAAATGATAGACCGAGTCGGCCATATCGTATAACGCTATCAGGTCGCGCTGCTTGCTGCCAAACCCTTTCTTTTTGTTCTGTTGGGTGCCGTCGTGCCGGCAGGCGGCAAAGAGCGACAGGCCAGCGAAAAGCAGGACTGCTATGTGGAGTCTGTTCCTCATTTCTTGTGCACGGTTTTGTAGTCGGCCCGCGTCTTGCCGCAGGCGATGTCGTTGAGTTGACGCTTCAGGACCATCTTCTTGATGGGGGAGAGGTGGTCCACGAAAACCTTGCCCTCGAGGTGGTCGTATTCGTGCTGGATGATGCGGGCGACGATGCCACTGTGGTCCTCCTCGTGGAAATTGCCGTTTTCATCGTAGTATTCGATGTGGATCTGCGATTTCCGCGTCACATCCTCGTTGATGTGAGGCAGACTCAGGCAGCCCTCGGCGAAGACGAAATCCTCGCCCCACTCCTCGGTGATGACAGGGTTGATGAACGCACCCTTGAAGATCTGGGCGTTCGGAAAGGCTTCCTGGAAAGGTTCCGAGTCGATGACGAACAGACGGATGGCCTTCCCAATCTGGGGTGCGGCCAGTCCAACGCCGTTGGCGTGGTACATCGTCTCAAACATATCCGCCACCAGCGGTTTCCAGTCCGTGCCCTGCACGTCCACCTCCTCGGCGGTTTTTCTCAGTACGGGTTCGCCGTACACATAAATCGGTAGTATCATATTTCGTTGTTTCTTTGTTTTATCATATCTTGCTGCTCCATATAAGATTGGAGGATGATGGTGGCACTCATCTTGTCCACCAGCGCCTTGTTCTGGCGCTCCTTCTTTTTCAAACCGATATCGATGAGCGTCTGGAAGGCGATGCGGGAGGTGAAGCGCTCGTCCATCCGGGCGAGGGTGGTGCCGGGCGAGATGTTGGGCAACTCCTTGCGCAGCCGGTTGACGAAGGGTTCGATGAAACGGGCAGAGTCGGACGGCGTGTTGTCCATTTTGCGTGGCTCGCCCACCACAACAACATCCACCTTCTCGCGTTGCAGGTAATTCTTCAGAAAGTCAAAGGCCTGCGCCACGGGAATGGTATCCAGGGCGTTGGCACAGATCTGCAGTTCGTCCGTGACGGCGAACCCGACTCTTTTCTGTCCGTAATCGATGGCTAAGATGCGTCCCATAATTATCCTATGGTTTGGAAGCCGCAAAAATACTCAAATTTCGGATAATATTCCCCATTTTTACTTAATTTCTCTTATGGATATGGCAAATCCCCCGCACGAGGCCATCCGGAGCTTCAGCACGCTCTTGGCCGTCACTGTTTTCTTCGAGATGGTGTAGGCATACGGGTTGTAGGTGCCGTCAGTTGGATAGTGGCCGGCAGCCAGTTCGTTTTCATCGAAACAGTCACCGGAAAAACCGCAGGCATCTTTGGCGTCGGCATAGATGATGGCTTCGTATTTCACGCCGGCTTTCAGGAAATCCAATTTCACCGTCACCTCACGGGCGTTTTCGTCGGTGATGCCGCCCACGTACCAAACATCGCGGGGTTGTGGGCCTTCCATTGGGCCTCGGGTTGCACGCAAGGTTGTACCTTGTAGAGACGTTGCGCGCAACGTCTCTACAGAATCTGGAATGGCATAGACAAAGCGGGTGGCGTTGGCAATCACGCCCTTTTTGCCGTCAGATAACGTGCCGACCCCATCGGCGGCTTTGTTCAATGTGGAGATTTTCGGATGACGGGCTGTCACGATGTAGTCACCTGGCTCGGCCATAATATAGATGCTGGTATCCCAATCCACCGCCACATCTTTGATAAACTGGAAGGCGTCCATGTAGGGTTCGTAATGCTCTGGGAAGTCGGCAGCCATCTGCAAGGGCGAGTAGAAGGTGACGTAAAGTCCCAATTGGTTGCAGATGGTATGGTTCATACGTTTGCCCCACGACACGATTTTGCCCATATCCGGCTCGAAGATGCCGGGGGTGTAGTCCATCGGGCCGCCTTGCAGGCGCGTGAAAGGCAGGATGGCGGTGTGGCCGGGATGGATGCGCTCGCGGAACTCCGTGCCCATCGCGCTCTCGTTGCCGATCATATTGGGCCAGGTGCGGCATAATCCGGTGGGACGCACCGCCTCGTGGGAGTTGACCATAATATGGTGCTTGGCAGCTTCCACGATGGCGTAATGGTAGTGGTCGTTGATGGGCTGGCTGTAGTGACCTTCGCCAAAGGGAATGATGGTGCCCACGTAGCCGCCCTTCACCGCATCGTAGCCGTATTGGTTCATCAGCGTGTAGGCCTGTTCCATCCAACGCTCGTAATTTGCGGTGGAAGCGGAACTCTCGTGGTGCATAATGAGCCGGATGCCTTTCTCGTGGGCGTATTGGTTCAGCGCGGGCAGGTCGAAGTCGGGGTATGGGGTGAGGAAATCGAACACGAATACCTTCTGCTTGCCGTACCAGTCTTCCCAACCGACGTTCCATCCTTCGATGAGCAGCCCGTCGAAGCCGTTGGCGGAGGCAAAGTCGATGTAACGGCGCACATTGGCATTGTTTGCGCCGTGCGTGCCGTTGGGTTTGGCGTGAACAAAGTCGGTTTCGCCGAGCTTCACAGACGGAAAGTCGTTGGTGTAGTTCCAGGTGCTCTTGCCGGAGATCATCTCCCACCATACACCCATGTATTTCACGGGGTGAATCCAGCTGACATCCTTCAAAGCGCACGGCTCGTTTAGGTTGAGGATAAGTCGCGAGGCGAGCACATCGGTGGCCTTCTCGCATACCATTACGGTGCGCCAAGGCGTGTGACAAGGCGCTTGGATACGGCCTTTGTAGCCAGTGGCGTCAGGACAAAGGAAGGCACGGAAGGTGTAGGCTTTGGCTTGTTGGCCGTTAGCTGTAGGCTTTTGGTGAGGGATGGAAGATAGTGTGTCCCAAGGGTTGACGGATAAGGCATCCAGATAGTCGAGGTGCATCGTCGGGAAATTGAGGGTGGCGGCCTCGTGGATGTTGATGTAGAGTCCGTCGTCGGTTTTCATCTGCAAAGCGGTCTGCACGCCGGTCTTGGAAAAAGCTGTCCACGGCCAGCCACCGTTCTTGTGGCTGCCATCCCATAAGTTGCGGATTTCCGACAGCTTCGACTGGGTGTAGTTGTACTCCTGTGTGTCGAGGTCGCCGGGAATCCACCAGGCGGTGTGATCGCCAGCCATCGCGAACTCGGTCAACTCCTCCATTATCCAGAAGCAGACGAGCGCATTTTTGATGGGGAACTCGTAGCGGAAACCGATTCCGTCGTCATAGAGACGGAAGCGGATTTGCATCACTGTGGCTCTCTTTTCGGTGGAGTGGTCCATACTGGCCACGCTGCCTGCGGGTTGCTCCAAGGTCACCAGCATCTCATTATAGTGGTTGCGGATGCGGGCCTCCTCGCCCCACACGGGCTCCCACGTCTCGTCGAAGGTGCTGTAGCTCTTGTCTTTCAGCACAAAAGCGTGTGCCAAGTCATCGCGCCACTCGAGAGTGAACCCCATTCTGGAGGGCAGTACCACAGGCTTGCCTTCGCGCTCGAGTGCGTAATAGGGGACACCGTCCACTACTGCGAAATTAACCTCAAGTTTCCCGTCGGGACTCTTAAGAGAGAGCGCATTGGCTGGGAGCGTCTGAATTCTGGAAGAAGTCTGTGCGTGAACCGTAATAATGCTGAAAACAATCAGTAATTGGATAATCAAGTATATTTTTTTCATCTGAACTGTATAATTAATCATTAACATTCAATTCTCAACTCTCAAAGGCGTTCTCATCTGGCTGAGCACGACGCCCACGACCACAATGGCGATGCCGGCGAACTTCTGCAGCGTCAACGCCTCTTGCCCCAGCAGGGCGGCCCCGCAGATGGTGACGATGGGAATGGCGTTGGTGAACACCGACAGTTTGGTGATGGAGATGTGCTTGGCCGCGTAGGAGTAGAGCATATACGCACCCGCCGAGCAAAGTATGGCCAGACAGGTCAGGTTGATGAGCGACTGCATACTCCAGTCGATGGCGCCCCAATGCCGGAGGTCGAAGATGCACACGAAGGGCACGTAGAAAGGCAAGGCCAGCAGGTTCTGGTAAGTGGTGACCGTGACGGGACTGTATTTCCGGACCAGCTTGGCCAGCAGGACACTGTAGCCGCCTGCGGAAACAAGTGCCAGCATCAGCCATAACAGCCCCTTGAGGTTGAACACCACCTGACTGTCAGGGCCGAAGGTCATCACCCCGATGCCGATGATGGAGACGATGGTGCCCAAAAGCAGCGTCCACGTGAGTTTCTCGTCTTCTGCAAAATACATCGTGACCGACACCACAATGGGTATCAACCCGATGATGACGGACGCGAACGACGCCGACACCTGCTGCAAACCGTACTCCTCTCCGATGAAATAGAGGAAAGGCTCAAACAGGGCCAGCCAGAAGAATAATTTCCGGTCCTCTTTGGCTATTTTTCCCAGTTTGTGCTGGATGCAGAAGAGGGTGACGAAGATAACGGAGGCGATGAGCAGCCGGAAGAAAACGATGGTGAACACCGGGAAGCCCGCATTGAGCAGTTGCTTGCTCCACACGAAACTGAATCCCCAGAAAAGCATTGAGATGGAGATGGCGATATATCCTTTTAAAGTGTGTTTGTCATTCATTGCCGGGGCGGGTGGGGGAGTGTATTATACGTTGAACCACTCTTCTGACAAACATAGAGGGGTAGCCGTACAGGATGGCGGCGAAGCAGAAGAAGGTGTTGAGGATGCTGATGCGGGTGAAATCCTTGCCCGGCCTGAAAAAGGAGACGCGCTCCTCTTGCGGCGGGTAATAGACATTGATGGGGATGGGGATGATGGGAATGTTGCGCCAGGCGGAGCGCACCAGCAACTCCAGTTCGGCCTCGTAGCGCGAGGTGATGAGCCGCATCTTGCCCATCTTGTGCAGCGGATAGAGCCGGAAACCGGTTTGGGTGTCCGGCAGCTTTTTGCCCGTCTGCACCATAAACCAGAAGTTGGAGAACTTGTTGGCGAAAGTGCTCTTCTGCGGCATATTGTCGTGCTTGAGCCCGCGGCTGCCGATGATGAGCGCGTCCGGGTGCTGGGCGATGGCCTCTGCGAAGGCGGGGATGTCGCTGGCGTAGTGCTGCCCGTCGGAGTCGAGCGTGATGGCGTAGCGGAATCCGCGCTTCAGCGCCTCCCGGAATCCGGAGACCAGCGCTGTGCCCTTGCCCTTGTTGGGCTGGTAGGCGATGACCTGCACGGGCGTGGCACACTGGCGCACCAGCTCCTCCGTGCCGTCCGTCGGACCGTCGCACACCACAAAGATGTCGTCGCAATAATCCGCCACGGACCGGATGACCTGGTCAATGGTGCCCGCGTTGTTGTAAGTGGGTATGATGACACAAACTTGCTCTGATTTCAAATACTTACGGATATCTTCGGACATTATCGGCGAGGAGTGGATTTAAGGGTGATGCTGATTTTGGCAAATAGGGTATCTTCAGCCGATACGACAGCCTTGACCTTGAAAAGATCCTCTTCCACCATCTCCCAGTCCAAAGTGTACCGGATTACATCGTGCTCCTGAGGTCTGACCAGATGCAGGAACTTGATGTTCTTGGCTTCTGTCATCTGGCAGGGCTTGCCGGAAAGATGCTCGAAAAGGTCGGTGACTATCTGTACCAGACACACCCCTGGCGTTATGGGGTCGTTGGGGAAATGGCCGCTGTATATGGGATGCTCGGGGTGAAGCCGGATGCCAAACTCTCCGTGGCGCTCCTCTGCTGACTCGCTGACGATGCTGAATAGAGTGTCTTTGAACATATAAGATTGCTGGTTTATTTGAAAAGAGTGTCGGAAAGTGTGGTGTTAGTCTTCTTGTCGGAAAACGAGATGGTTGTGGCATCTCCGTTGACCTCCGTCAGCACCACTTTCTCGGCCAGATGGCTGCTGCCATTCAGGGTGATGGTGATGTTCTTGTAATAGTTTTTGATTCTTTTGTTGACGGGCGTGAGCACGGCGGTGATGTGACCGGACTTGTCCTTGTAGTAGCGGGCGGAGAAATCGGGGTTGTCTTTCAGGAATGTGCCGTTGATGGTGTTGATGATCATATTGCCCATCTCGCTGAGCATCTTGTTGGGGTTGGCGGTGGTGCCCTTGTCGGTCTTCAGCAGCACCTTGCCGTTGCTGAAGATGACGGTCATTGCCTTGGGAGAGGTGTACTCCCAGCGCAGTTGTTTCGGCGACTTGTACATCAGCTTGCCCTTCTGCACCACTTTGTCGGTGAACAGGGAGGAGGTCTTCTCCTGGGTAAAGTTGGCTGACAGGGAGGTCAACTGCTTGTGTGCCTTCTCGATGGCGCTGACCAGAGTGCTTCTCTGGTCGCCGGTGACCTCAGTGCCGTGGCTGCCCTGTGCGTGCGTGGCGTATGCGGCCAGGATTATGAGGAAAAGGATGACGTTCTTTTTCATACGGGTTAAGAAGTGTAAAGGTGAAGCGTTAAGAAAGCAAAAACTTCACAGAGTTTAATCCAGGCCGCAAAAATATAAAAAAACGAGACATCTCGCTGTCGAAGACAGCCACCTCTTTGTAACCCCACACGGGAGTGTGGGGTAGTGAGTCACGCCAGCAGCCCTCCCTCAGCTGTCGAAGACAGCCACCTCTCTGTAACCCCACACGGCAGTGTGGGGCGGAGTACGGGAGTATGGTAGAGCACGGGAGTATGGTAGAGCACGGCAGTATGGTGGAGCACTGCAGTATGGGGGTGCACGATGCCTGCGGAGCATCTAATCCACCAGAAAGAACTGCTCCTCGATCTCGACCTCGTTGTCCAGCAGAAACTGTCGGTACTCCTCTCGGAACGACACCTTCTTGTGGTGCTTTTTCTGATTGCGGATATAGTTAATAATCATCTGCTTGTCTCGTGCCGAGTAGGTGAAGGCAGCGTATTCTTTCGACCAACGGACAAAATCCGGGAAATGTGGGTTTTCTTTCAACCATACACTGGTCACAGATTTGATTACTTGTACAAATCTTCCGACCGGAAGTAATGATGGCAGCGCGACAAACAGGTGTAAATGATCTGGCATTCCACCTATGCGGAGGAGTTTTACGTCTCTGTTCTTGCACATACCGTATATATAATTGTACAATTCCCGTTCATACTCCTCTTCAATGGTGGGACGGCTGCGGTAAGTGCGGATTACAATGTGATAGTAAAGCTGTGTGTAACTCATAATGCTATATTTAATTTTTGTTTAGGTTTTCATTAACGAGTTATTCATTGGATTATTGTGTGGGTGGCTCTCTTCGAGAGCCTATGGAGTGAGGAGGCTCCACTACTCTGCCGTACTCCACCACACTTCCGTGCTCCACCACACTCCCGTGTGGTGTTACAGAGAGGGTGCTGCCTTCGGCAGCGGGGAGTGGAGGGGGAGTATGATGCGTGCAGTCATATGTGCGGTGCCTCCGTTGCTGCACCACACTTCCGTGTGGTGTTACAGAGAGGACACTGCCTTCGGCAGCGGGAGGTAAGTGTATGGATGGTCGCGCGCCCATACAGCAGCGTTCACCATAATAGGGTATGATGCGGGGCGCAGAGCAGGCTGCCGGAGGCAGCCACTTCTTTGTAACCCCACACGGTAGTGTGGGGTAGGGATGATGTATAACCTAACTCTTCACTATAAAGAACACCCCCACTATCACGATTACCACGCCGATCCACCGCATCAGGGGCACCGTCTCGTGGAAGATGAACTGCGCGGCGAGCAGGCCGATGATGTAGCTGATGGAAAGCAGCGGGTAGGCCACGCTGAACTCGTAGTGCTTCAGCACGTACATCCACACCAACATCGCAGTGAGCGCGCAAATCCCCGACGCGGCAAACTGCCAGGTGGTGAACACCGTCTTGAAATATTGCCACGACCAGGAGAACTTGCCGAACAACTCCACAGAGATTTTCAGCAGACTCTGCGCCGCTACCAGCAGCACCGATTGTATGATGATGAGGATGATTAACAGTATCATAATGTAAGCAAAATTAAGGAGTGGTCTTTGTTTTGGAAATGATTGTGCACCAATATATGCTTCGGATTGGAGATTTCTTCCGATGTGTTGTATAACAAGTGACTGGGTATGAGTTTTTTGTGCAGGCACACCGCCCCTACATATACTCCGAACGCGGAGGCGCAGAACGACTCCCCGAAGAGGTGCTTGTACCATACGACAGGTGTCTCAGGACAGTACTGCCGCAAAAAGTTCTGGTAAACGGTGTCGTTGTCCCGGTCGCCGCTCAGCCCGGTGACCACAGCGTCCAGGTCCTTGACGGCGAGGCCGGCCTGGTGCAGTATGCGGTCGGCCGCCGACCGCAACTCCTCGTCGCTGGGCTGGTAGAGCATATCCATACCGGCAATTCTGCAGAGCGTGTCCGCATCGCAATGGTCCGTCAATAGCATATTCAACGAGCAACTGCCGGAAAGCGAGCCCGGACTGTCGGCTCTGCGGAGCGCATCGGGACTCACATCGCCCGACTTCCAATACCCGATTTTGCCGAGCATCTCGAAATAGGCGGGGGTCATCTCGTCGTGGCCGCCCACTAATGCGCTGCCGATGGCTCCGGCCCGCATCTGGAGGCAGGCGTCCAGCAGACTGCTGTCAAAGGATGTGCCCCGGTGCGAGTAGGTGCAGTTGTAGCCGTGACACTTCAGGTGTTGGGCAACCTGCGACCCTATGGTGTTGTGCGTGGATTGCATAAAAAAGGTGGGCTGCAGGAATTCCTCCTCGTTGTCGATCATCGCGGTGAGGAACTTCTCGGTGTTGGCGATGCAGCCCAATCCGGTGCCAGTGATGATGGCATCGGGAACGGGATGATTCCCCAGCGCCTCCACGGCAGTGGCCAGGGCGCGCTTCAGCAGCCGGCCCATACGCCGGGCCGCCATCGGGGCGAAATATTTGCTGTAGTCGGGCTCAAGGCTTTCGCTGAAGGCTTGAGCCGGCATCACAGGGTTGTGGAACCAGTCATCGCCAATAGGTTGCTGTATGGAGACGTGGGCGGCGGACTGGATGTAGCATTGGCCCGCTTCGGAGGCCGGCATCGGAACTGGTGTCTCTGTGTCCAAAGCGGAGAAGATGCAGGAGGAGTCGTTGCCCCCAAACCCGAAGGAGTTGGTGAGGATGTGCTTGAGTTTCACATTCTCGATGACGTGGTCCACGGGCTTGAAGTTGTGCCCCTCAATGGGAGTCTGGTAGCCGAGATTGGCAGGGATGAAGCCGTGGGTGAGCGCGAGGATGGAGATCACACTCTCCACGCCGCCGGCAGCGCTGGTGGTGTGCCCGGTGTAGGATTTCGTGGACGATACGGGCGGCATCCGGTCGCCGAACACGCGCATCATCGCGATGCCTTCGCACTCGTCGTTGTTGCCCGTGCCCGTGCCGTGCGCGTTGATGTAGTCGATGTCCTCCGGACGCAGTCCGCTGCTTTTAAGTGCTTGGCACATCGCCAGATAAGCGCCTTCGCCGTTGGGCGAGGTGGCGGTCTGATGGAAGGCGTCGCAGGTGTTGCCGTAGCCGGCTAGCTTGCAAATCGGCCGTATGTTGCGCTTGCGCGCCGTCGTTTCCGTTTCCATCACCAGGTAGGCCGCACCCTCGCCGAGGTTGAGGCCGTGACGGTCGGCGTCGAACGGACGGCAGGGCTCCTTGTCCAGAATCATCAGCGTGTTGAACCCGTTGATGTGGAACTTGGAGAGGCATTCGGTGCCGCCCACCACGGCGATGTCCACGCGCCCCTCCTTGATCAGGTTCGCGCCGAGGATGATGGCGTTGGCCGCCGACGAACAGGCCGTGGAAATGGTGGTAATCAGGTCGAAATGGCCGCCGAACTGCTTGGCCATAATGTCGGTGCAGGCCCCGCAGTCGTGCATCGCAATGTACTCGTTGCGGCTGTTGTTGTGGAGGAAATCGTAATAGAACTGCTCGCTCTTCTCCATACCGCCCACGGTGTTGCCGGAGATGAATGCGATGCGCAGTCCCTCCGAGCCGTCAAGACGGGCCTCTTCCAAGGCCTCCTTCAGGGCAACACGCCCCAATAGCGATGTGCGGGTGATGATGCTCTCCTCTTGATATTGGATGAGTTCTTTCAACTGCTCGTCGCTGTATTCCACTTCTCCCGAGGGCAGGTCGCGGTGCTTGGTCTGGATATGCCGGATGGGACCGATGCCCCGTTGGCCGGTCCGCAGTTTTTCCAGCGTTTCCTCCTTGCCGGCCCCTAAGGAGCTGATGATGCCGGTTCCGGTGATGACTATGTTGTCCATCTATTATTTCGTCCTGTGCTCTTTGATGTATTCGGCCATCACTTTGACGGATTTGAAGATCTCCTTGCCCTCGTTGGCGTTGGCCAGCTTGATGCCATAGTTCTTCTCCATCAGCACAATCAGCTCCAGAGCATCAATGGAGTCCAGCCCCAGACCTTCGCCGAATAACGGTGCGTTTTCGTCAATGTCGGCAGGAGTCATTCCTTCCAAATTCAAAACATCGATGATTTCAGTCTTCAATTCTTCGATTAATTCTTTCATCTTATTGATTTTTATAGAGTTGGTTTAAATATTCAGCTATGTTTTCAGAAGATTCTTTGCTTTCCTTGCGGATGAAACTGCAGAGCAGAACATCACATCCGTCGGTGTCGTAGTCCACCCAGCCGCACAGTAGGGTGTTCAGTTCAGGATTGTCATCAAAAGCCCTTGCGACCAGTTCGTCCATACGTGCGCCATCGAAATGCTCAAAGACATAGAAGGAACTCTCCCCCCCGATCTTGTGGCGGATGGCAATCTCTCCGGTGACGATGTTGGCGAGGGTATAGACGAATATGGATGGGCTGGGGTAGTAGTTCTCCCTGTCGCGGATGGTCTCCTGGTATTGACGGTCGTCGTCAAGCGAAGAGGCACTGTTCATCAGAATGACGGCCCAGTCGGCTTTTACCGTCTCGCGGTCAAAAGTCTTGTCTTTCAAGACCAGTTCGGCTGCCAATGTGCCGACTTTGCACAGACGGTCCATCTTGAAGAACTTGGGATATTGCATTCCGATATGGTGGTAGATGTCGGCCAGCCAATCCCCGGATTCGCCCTTCTGCATCAGCAACTCGTTGTTCACCACCACTTTATCGTTGGTGATGCGGCAATAGGATTCTATGTCAAAATTGTGCTTTCCCATAGTCGGTTATTTCGTGATGCTGAATCGTAAAACGGCGTTGCTTCCGCCAAAGCCGGAGATGAGTTTGAGGAAACTGTCGTCTTGTACAGGCTTGGTTTCGAGGCAGATATGGATGTCGGCAGCAGTGCCGGGCTCTCCCGTTCCGGCGGAGGCCAGTACGATGCCGTCGCGCAGCGCGTGTGCCGACAAGATGACCTCCAGGATGCCGGCCGCACCGAGCGTATGCCCGAAGTAACCCTTTAGGCTGTTGGTTGGAATATCTTGTAAACCAGCGCGATGAATAGCGATGGATTCCATATCGTCATTATAGGGTGTGGCGGTGCCGTGGGCGTTGATGAAAGCGGTTCGGGAGGGGTCGTACCCCTTTGTGGCTTTCTGGATGGCGCGCAGCAGCCCCTCGCCCGTTCTGGATGGCCCGGAGATGTGGTTGGCATCGTTGCAGATAGCCTCCCCCTCGGCCACTAACGTGCCGGCAGGAAGTTCTGTCCCGGGATCATCTATGGTATAAACCAAAGCGGCAGCTCCCTCCCCGAGATTCAGTCCCCGCCGGCTGCCATCGAAGGGTTTGCACAACTCCGGCGAGAGCGCCTTGAAGGACTGGAATCCTGATATGATGAACTTGGAGAGCATATCTGCGCCGACGACTACGGCGTATCGGTATCCTGCGTGCCTGAGTTGTCGGAAGGCCTCGATTTGGGCGGCGCAACCGGAGATGCAGGCATTGCTCACCACGATGGGCGTATTGGGGTTGTCGAAGAAGTCGGCCAGCACCTGCGCGGTGTGCCACAGGTAGAGCCGCTCCGGCTCGTAAGGATTGTTCTCCAACAACTCTACGTTCCCTTTGGTAGTGGATAGAATGAAGATGACGTTGTCGCGGTCGGGGGCGATGTTGGCTTCTTCGATAGCCTGATTGGCGGCAAGAATGGCAGCCATCTCCAATTTGGTGTACCCGTCGCAACCATAGTCCCATAAGGCACTGAAAGCGCTCTTCAGCCGCGCTTCGTCCAACAGGGAGGCGAAAAAGGGCTCGGGAAGTACGAAGGTGCCTTCGTGGGCACGTCCTGCGCGTTCACCATTGCGAACGGCTTCGTAAACCGTGCTCGCGGTGAATCCCAATGGGCTGACCACCCCTTCGCCGATGGCGTATATTATATGATTCCGTTCAGTCGTTTCCATTCGTTGAAAAATTCCGGCACTTGCAGCGCCAAAGTGTAGTCTGGGTTCAAAAACACCTGCGTGGTCTGTCCGGTGGCCATCTGCTCACCTGTTTCGGCGTGCAGGATTTGGTAATTGAAAATGATCTTTGCGGCCTCAGAGTCTTGGTACTCAACGACTATCTTGATTCTGTCGTTGTATCGGATGGCCTTTTTGTAGCGGATTTGCAAATCCACCAAAGGAGCATAGTATCCTTTCTCAAAGATGTAAAGGTATTCAAGATGATACAACCTGCCGAACACCTCGCGTGCGTCCTCGAAGTAGGTGGCATAGTTGCCGTGCCACACTATCCCCATAGAATCAACCTCGCTGAAGCGAACGTTGATTTCCTTTTCTGCCCGAAGTGTCTTATGGTTCATCATTATTGTAATGGGGTGTTATTCAATGACAAAGACTTTCATATCGCATTCTGCCACGGCTTCTCCTTCCGAAAGGGTTTCAGCGTGCACAATGATCGCCTCGAAGACTTCAGATCCCACGGTGACCGTCGTTTGCAGGGTTTCGCCCACTTGCGGGAGTCGGTGAACCTTGAAGTTGTTGATGGACCCGATGACGCCGATACGGACGGGCTTGTCCTGGTTGAGCCAGCCGATGCGCGCGGCACAGGTCTGTGCGATATTCTCCATCAGTCCCGCCTCTGTGAAGGTGCCGGATTGAACGAAGATATTGTCGCTGGCGATTCGGAAGTCGGTGCGCACCTCCACGGGATTGCAGTGGAGGATGTTATCCACCATCACGAAAGGGGGACGTTGCGGTATGTATGGCGGTGCTTGGGTCATAATCTGGTACTTAGAGGGTTAAGGAAGTTTGCATTCGATAATGGTATGGCCAAGACCGAGGTTGTCGTGATAAGCCTCGATGGTCAGGCCGGCCTGCTCCACACAACGAGCCATATCGCCGGAATAGTACATTTTGCTGTTGCCGTTGGCCAGGGCGGTGAAGTAGAGACTGATTTGCGCCAGACAGTAGGAGGCGGTCTCAAAACGCTGTCTGTCCCAAAGTGTTTCCATAATGTACAGACGGCAGTCGGGACCCATAGAGCGGGCGGCGCGACTCAGAATGCTGGTCACCTCCTCTTCGGAGAAACAGTCGAGGAATTGGCTCATCCAAATGGCCTGGAAGCCAGTGGGGAAGGGCACATTGCGGTCGAGCAGGTTGCAACCGTGGCCGTGGATGCGGTCCGCACCGGGCAGGTCGCGGGTCTGCTGCCGCATCATTTCCAGCTGCTGGGGAAGGTCCATAATCGTGACTTGCACGTCGGCATCGTGGCGGACACATTGCAAGGCCCATCGTCCGGTGTTGCCCCCCACGTCCAGAAGACGGGCGGGCTTGCGGCTGAAAACAATCTCCAACGCTTGAGGAAAGGAGTTGTCAGAGTAGAAATGGTCGAATCCGAACCAGCTCTTCTGCACTTGCGGGGGCAGCTGGGAAAGCCCCTCGTAGATGGTGGGCCAAGAGCCGAAGACCTTCAGCCCTTCGGGCTTGCCGTTCACAATGGCCTCTTCGAGGTTGAACAGCCCCAAATAGTTGACGTCGTGGTTGAAATCCATATTGACGCGCGCCATCTCGTCGTGCAGCAAAAACCAACCGGCTTTGGCGAGGAAAAAGCGTTCCTCCTTGAGCAAGATGGTACCGATGGTCAAGGACGACTCCAGCAACACCTGGGCCCCATAGCGGGAAAGACGGGCCTGCTGGGCGATCTCCTCCAAGGTCATTCCATCTTTATGGTCGTCCAACATCTTGAAAATGCCAAACTTGACCATAAGACGGGAGACTTGGAATACCACGGGACCAAAAGCGATCTCCTGTGCCAAACGCTGTGCTTGAAGGGCGGTGAAACGCTCTTTGGCGTATAGCTCTTTTTGCGGGGATTCGAGTTTCATAATTATAGTATTATAATTTAATATGTATTCTTTTTATGAACGAAGCGACTCTTGATGCCAGAAGTCGTAAAAGTTGAACCATTGCTCAGGATGCTCTTTCAAGACACTTTCCAACGAATGCACATACTCTTGGAGCAAAGCACCGGCTTTGGCCGTGGAACTCTTTTCCGTCACGGGACAGTCGAGAGGCATCAGGCGACTGTGATAATGTAGGCCTTTCCCTTTGAGCATAAAGGCGGAAACGACCGGTATGTCCAGCATAGCGGCGATCCGGAAAATGCCGACAGGAAAGTCTGCAGGCTGACCGAGGAAATTCACGGTCTGCTTCTTGTTGCTGTCGAACATTCGGTCGCTCAGAATGGCGACCACCTCGCCCTTGTCGAGCACCTCCTTGATGGTGAAAAGATGCGACATATCCGCGCTTACAGGGATGAGTTTGACGTTGTTCTTTTCAAAAACCTCATCGCGATGCGCTTGTACGATGCGACTTTCACCTCCAAAGATGATGCAGTTGATAGATTTCCGATCCTGCTCCATAGCCTGTCCCATCAATTCGAAATTCCCGATATGCGAACCGGCAAGAATGAATCCCTTTTCTTGGGAGAGTAATTGGTCGATCAACTGTGCGTCTTCCTGACGCAGGTCAATCTTGAATTGCTTCTTGTTGCCGGCCCATAGGGCGAACTTGTCCAACACCACGCGCCCGAAGACAAAGGCGGTGCGCACGTTGCCGCAAAAGGCAGACCATTTCCCCAATCCCCATATTTTCCTGTAATATTGGTAAATGGGCCTGTTTGTCTTCCGTGCAAACAGAAGACAAAAGGGGATGATCGGGTAGAGTACGGGGTAAAACACCTTCACGGGGACGCGCCTCAAGGTGTGCAACAGGAACTGTTGCCCGAATACTCCTCCGTTGGTTTTGCCTTTCCATTGTCGGTTTTCGGGCATCGCTTTAGTTCACTTTGCTGGCTATATAGTCGTAAAATTGGCCTAATGTCTTGACATCCTTCATCTCCTCGGGCTTGATCTTGAAGCCGAATTTCTTCTCCACGATGACGACGATGTCCACAAAATCAAGACTGTCGATGCCGAGGTCCTCTTTCAAAAGGGCCTCTTCCTTCAGCAAGTTCTCTTCAATCTCAATCTCTTCAACTAAAAAATTGTTGACAGTTTTGATAATTTCTTCTCTTTCCATAAAATCTATAACGTTATTGATTATAATTTCTTGATTATTAATGCGCTGTTGGTCCCGCCGAAGCCAAAGGAGTTGGATAGTATGGTCCGGAGGCTTTTTGGGGTGGGTTGGCTGATGATGTTCAGGTTGCGCGAGAACTCGTCGGGATTCTCGAAGTTGATGTTCGGGGCGATGAAGTCGTTGAGCATCATCAGGGTGGAATACACCGCTTCGCTGGCACCTGCCATCCAACACTCGTGGCCGGTCATCGACTTGGTGGAGCTGATGGGCGTGCGGTACTCGCCAAAGAGCTGGTCAAGGGCCTTGGCCTCCAGTTGGTCGCCCTGGATGGTGGAGGTGGCGTGTGCGTTGATGTAGTCGATGTCCTTGGGCTCCATTCCGGCGTCGTTCAGGGCGCGCATCATCGCGTTGATGGAGCCTTGGTCGCTGGGCTGGGAGATGTTGACACCGTTGGAGGAGAACCCGTAGCCGACGAGTTCGGCGATGATGGGGGCGCCGCGTTTCACGGCGTGGTCATAATCCTCCAGTATGACGGTGGCGGCGCCGCCGCTGGGCACCAGCCCGTCGTGGTCCCTGTCGAAGGGACGCGATGCCTTGGTGGGCTCGTCCACACGTGTGGAGAAGGCGGCGATGCCGTCGAAACTGCCCATCGAGAGGTAGTTGGTCTCCTGCGCGCCGCCGCAGATGATGATGTCTTGGAGCCCGTTGCGGATGTACATCATCCCGAGCCCGATGGCGTGCGAGCCGCTGGCGCAGGCCGCGCTGACGGTCAGGTTGATGCCACGGAGCTTGAAGATGGTGGAGAGGTTCATCGTCACGGTCGAGTTCATCGACTGGAAGATGGCACCGGAGCCCATCATCTGCGTGTCCTTGTACTCCATCGCCGTGGTGTGCGCCTCAATCACCGCCTTGGCCGACGAGTCGTTGCCGTAAAGTATGCCCACCTCGTTGTTCTCCAGATAGTCAAAGTCAATGCCGGCGTTGCGCAGCGCCTCGGCAGTGGCCATATAGGCGTACTCGCCCTGCTCGGGCAGGCATACGCGGGCGCGACGGTCCAGGATGCCCTTCAACACAGGACGCTCCAGAATGCCCGTCAGCGGTGACCGGTAACCGTATTCCGTTCGCTTGGGGTCGATGCCGATGCCGGACCTGCCGACACGCAACGACTCCAACACCTCGTCCAGGTTCTTGCCCAGACAAGAATAAATGCCCATACCCGTAATGACAACTCGTCTCATATTATCAAATTCTAATTTCTTTCTGTTTATCTCCCCACCGCAGCCTTCTTGTGGTTTTCCGTTAATCTCCCCACCGCAGCCTTCTTGTGGTTTTCCGTTAATCTCCCCACCGCGGCCTTCGGCCTTGTGGGGGCCTACCAAGCTCTTGCCCCTACGGGGCCGTTTAATGTATTTTTATAATTCTCCATTCTCAATTCTCAATTCTCCATTAGGTATAAAGTCCCCCATTAATCGAAATCACCTCCCCAGTGATGTAGGCGGCGTCGTCGGAGGCCAGGAAGCCCACCAAAGCGGCAACCTCCTCGGGCTTGCCGAAGCGGCCGATGGGGATCATCTTCTTGAAGTCGTCTTCGTTGAAGCCCTGCGTCATATCGGTGTCGATAAAGCCGGGGGCCACGGCGTTCACGGTGATCTTGCGGGAGCCGATTTCCTGGGCGAGCGCCTTGGTGGCACCGATCAGTGCGGCCTTGGCAGCCGAGTAGTTGGTCTGCCCGCCTTGGCCTTTCAGCCCCGACAGGGAAGCCATATTGATGATGCGGCCGTCGCGTTTCGACAACATCCCCTTGATGAGTCGGCGGGTGGTGTAGAAGAACCCGTTGAGCGTGGTATTGATGACGCTCTGCCAGTCTTCGTTCTGCATAAACACCATCAAGGTGTCCTTGCGGATGCCCGCGTTGTTGACCAGAATGCCGATATAGTCGTCGGGATGGGCACTCTGCCAATTCTCGATGGCATTGTCCACATCTTCGGAAACCGTCACGTCGAAGGGCATCAGCTCCGCGGAACCGCCATTTTCGGTGATGAGCTTCAAAGTCTCCTCGGCGGCTTGCCGGTTGGACTGGTAATTGATAAGTACGGGGAATCCCATTGAGGCCAGTTTGAGGCAAACGGCTCTGCCGATACCTCTGGAACCACCGGTCACTAATGCATATTTCATAATTACAGGATGTTGATTTCTTTGTTGGTTAAATAATCGATGACGTTCTGGATGTCCTGGTTCTTCGGAGTGTCCTCGATGAACTTCGGGACGATGGTGCGCACCTCCTTGTAGATCTCCTGCGTGAACGGGGAGAACTGGTCGGCCATCTCAAGGCAGTCCACAGCTTGCGCCAGGGCGATGTAATGGATGGCCATCACCTGGAAGGCGTTCTCGACCACGCGCTTGGTCAGCAGGCCCGAGTTGGTGCCCATACTGACAATGTCCTGATTGTCGTTGTTGTTGGGAATGCTGTGGACGTACATCGAGTTGGAGAGCGTCTGGCATTCAGCTGTGGTGGAGGTGGCAGTGAACTGCATAGCCTGGATGCCGTAGTTGAGCCCCAGCGAACCGAGGTTCAGGAACGGAGGCAGGATGCCGTTGATGCGGTCGTGGCAGAGGTAGTTGAGCTGGCGCTCCATCAGCATCGTGGCTTTCGTGAGGGCGATGCGGAGCTTGTCCATCTCAAAACTGACATAGTCGCCGTGGAAGTTGCCGCCGTGATAGACGGTCAGCGTCTCCATATCGACGATGGGGTTGTCGTCCACGCCGTTGAACTCTTCGAGGAGTATCTTTTCAGTGAACTGCATCGCTTCGTAAATGGGACCCAGAATCTGGGGCACACAACGCAGCGAGTAGTAGGGCTGCACCTTGTGCTCGAACACTTTCTCCTCGTGACGGTGGAACATCTCCACCTGACGTTTCCGGAGACTGTGGCTGCCTTGCGCCACCTTGAGCATCAGCCGTGCCACGGCCGACTGCCCTTCGTGGTTCTTGAGGTCGTTGAGCTCGGGGGCCATAAAGTCGTCATAGGAGGAGGCAATCTCGTTCATCATCACCGAGGCCACGATAGCGTATTGTAGCAACTTCTTGGCATAATGTAGGTTGACGATGCCGAGACCGGTCATCATCGCCGTGCCGTTGTTCAACGCCAGTCCCTCGCGGATGGAGGGTTTCAGCGGGGTGATGTGGAGCTCCGACATCACTTCAGCGGTGGGACGGCGACGGCCCTGATAGAAGACCTCGCCCTCGCCAATGAGCGCGAGGGCCAGATGTGCCAGCTGCACCAAATCTCCGGATGCGCCCACGCTGCCGTGCTGCGGGATGACAGGGTAGATTCCCTTGTTGATGAATTCCTGCAACAGGTCCAAAGCGTACGGGTCCACACCGGACTTGCCGGAGGCGAAGGTGAAGTAGCGCGCCAACATCGCGGCACGCACGTAAATCTCGGAGAAGGGCTCGCCCGCACCACAGGAGTGACTGCGGATGATGTTGTATTGCAAAGCACGCACGTCTTCGTCCTTGACACGGTATTGTGCCATCGGGCCAAAGCCGGTGTTGATGCCGTAGATGACTTTGTCTTTGGCAAATTCCTTCAGAAAGGCGTGACTTTCCGCTATGCGGCGCTTCGTCTCCTCCGGAACCTGCAACGGTTTGTTGTTGAATAAAATGTCTTCAATATCAGAATATTGCATTTTTAAAAATATGTTTTAATAAAGACAATAACCCTCATAAAATAAGGGCGGCAAAGATATAAAAAAAAGTATTGTATTAATGTATCTTTGTATCTGCTTTAATGCAATATGCTGGAAAGTATTCCGACAGAGTCGATTTCCCTTAATTGTTCGTTATGAATCTTGTAATATTTTATCAAATAATGCAGTAAATTATTTCGGGTGTGGCGCAGGGCGGAGCTGTTGCTTTCTTGGCGCAACAGCTGCGACAAATACTGACTCTCCGGCTGGGGAAGCTGGTTGTTCTCGTCCACGAAATAGGATTGGAAACGGCTGTCATACAATGAGAAATAACAATCCTGCTCCGTGTAGTTGTTTTCAGGGAAGAACCCCAGCACAATGCTCAGCCGGAGCAGAAAACGCAGGGGCAGTTCCACCAGGTCGGTTTCGCTTTCGTGGATTCTGAGTATCTCCTCTTCGAGAAAATCGAACAGCACTTTGTCTTCGCTGGTGTCCAAGAGCAACTTGTAAAGCAATTCATTGTAGAACAAGAGGATGGCGCTTCTGGCCGGGTCGAACATCAGCTCCGGGGCGGGCGTGAGCCGTTGCACATCTCTCAGGAACATCAGGCGGTCGCTGCGATGGTCGTCGTAGGTGATGTGCAGCATAGCCAACGGGGAAAACAGGGACGCCCGGAACCGGCTCTTCTTGCTGAATGCCCCCTTGACGATGAAGGACTGTAGGCCCTTCTCCCGGGTGAACAGTTTGACAATGAGAGATGTGTCGGAATACTTGGTGGCGTGCAGGACGATGCCTGCGGTGGATACCATCATAGCAGTCTGGAACTATCGGATGAACAGGAACTTGGTGACAATCTTCTCCTTGCCATCCTTGTCGGAGCACATCACGTAATAGACGCCGGTTTCGGGACGCTGGCCGAAGTGGTCTTTGCAATACCAGACCAGCTCGCCGCCGTTGCTGTAGCCTTGCCAGACGAGCTTGCCGGAGGCGTCGGAGATCTTGCAGAGCGAGTTGGCCTTCAACCCCTGCACGGTCACGGGGCCGTTGTAGTCGTGGCGCACAGGGTTGGGGAATACGGGCAGATCCTCGTACTGCTCGCGCCCTGCGGAAGCCGTGCCCCGGTAGCTGGTGATGCCCTTGGGTGTGCCGAAGAAGACCTCGCCGCTCAACGGGTCGATGCTGATGCTCGAGATCTGGTTGGCGAAGAGCGGGTTGTCCTCGGCGGTGAAGTGCAGCAGCTGCTCCTGGCCGTCTTCGCTCATCAGGAAAACGCCGGCCTTGTTGGTGCCGATCCACTTGCGGTTGGCGCCGTCCACGGCAATGGCTGTCACAGACTCCCATTCCAACAGCACGGAGACGTAGCCGTCCTGCTCCAGCAGGATGTTGCGGGGGTGGGCGGTGCCCTTGAAGATGTTGGCGGGGTAGTAGATGACCTTCACCCCCTTGTCGGTGCCGATCCAGATTTCGCCATCAAGGTCCTCGGCGAGACAGTGCACGGTGGAGGAGCTGACCTCGGCGGCCACGTTCATATTCACCCGGGCCAACTTGTCATCGACGGGGTCATCATAGGTGCCGTTGTCGTCAAAGGCGACAAGATGGTAGCGGTTGAAGTTGTCCTCGCGGGGGAAGGTGACCCACTTGTAGCCGCGCGAGTCGATGAGCAGGTTCTCGGCCACCACGTTGACGGGCGAGGAGGTGACCACGCCGCTGCTGATGTTGAAGGCGTGCCAGGTGCCGTCGGGCTCCATCATCTTGAGCATCGTGCTGCTCTGACTGTTGGTAAGCCAGAGGTTGCCCTTTTTGTCGTAGGCAAGGCCCGAGACGAAGGTGCTTCCGCTGGAGGTGGAGTCCAACGGTGAGTTGGCGGCATTGTAGTGCTCGGCCAATTCCCCGTTCTGGAACTTGAGGAGCCCGTTGCCCCAGGAGGCAAGATACCACTCGGCGTCATTGTTCGGGTTGACGGCGACATTGGTTAGGTCATAGATATCCATTCCGAGGTTGTGGTTAAGGTAACTCAAGTCTTTATAGTGCCATTGTTGGTTGCTGAACCAACTCACGGAAGGCTGTAGCCAACCGGGTACGTAGGCCGCGCCTTTGCGGGAACCCGGCACCACGGCCGTGATGCCGTTCACGCTGCACAGACTCTCCGCCGTGGTGGCGAATGGGCCGCTCATCGTGTAGGTTTTGTAGTAATAATAGGCCCTGTTATATTGAACCAGACCGTATGAGTTGTCGGCAGCCCAGATAAGATCGTTCTCCAGCACCGCCTCTTCACAGTTGGGATAGGAGCTTTCATCAAACCAATATGCGATGAAGGTACTATTGAACGCGCTGTCGAAAGTCTTCACGAAATCCCAGTTGGTCACGACCATCTCTGTGCCGTTGGTGGTGATGGCACGCACATCGGAGAAGCTCTCCGGTGTGGCCTGCCAGCCCTCGTCCGCCCTGACATATAGCGTGTCCATCGGTGTTCCTGAGCCATTGCCGAGGTTCTTGTTGGCATACACCCGTCCGCCAAAGGCGAGGATGATGTCGAAATCCGTGTTGCCGGCCGTGGCCTCAAGCGTCCACTCGCTGAAATTGGCGGGGTTGCTGCTTCTCCTGTCCAGACTGAAGATGCCGCGGTCAGTGGCGATATAGTAGCGGTCGTCGCTGATGGCGATGTCATTGGCGATGTATTGCTCGTTACCGATTTTGGTGAACCAGGTGTCCTCAATCAGCCGGCTATCCATATCCACCACCACGACGCCAAAGGAGTAGGCGATGTAGAGGCGTTGTCCGAACGCACGGAGATGCAACGGTTTTTTTGAGCCCGTCAGCTGCTTGTTCTTGATGTCGCTGATGTTGTAGAGCTTCTCCTTGACGATAAGGTCGAGGTTGCCGTTGGCGTAGGCAATCGCCAGCGTGCCGCTTTTAGAATGATAGAGGATGCGGGTGATGTCAATGTCGGACAACCCGTCCACTTTGCTCCACGATGTGAGGGAGGGCGTCTCGCTGTCGCGCGTGGACTTCTCCAGCATCATCAGGCCGTTGGAGGTGGCGGCATAGACATAGTCGTCGGCCACGGCCACCGAGTGGAAGGCGTGCAGCGGGATGTGGACGCGGAACTGCCCGACAGGGATCTGTCCGAAGAGGAAGATGGGCAGCAGCCCGATTATGAGGGTGAGAATGCGTTTCATATAGGGTTGGTTTGAATGGATTTTCTTAATTTTCTCGCAGGAATGAGCGAGGTGAGCAGACTGATAATCAAGACAGTGGCCAGCACGGCGAGGAAGTCCCACACCCGCATCTGTACGGGGTAGTAGGAGATAAGGTAGTTGGTGCCGTCGCCGCCGAGTTTGACAATGTGGAAGACCTGTTGCAGCAGGCAAATCACGGCCCCGAGTACCAGGCCGGAAAGGCCGCCGATAAGCGAGGTGCCCATTCCTTCGTACAGGAAGATGCGCTGTATGAGCCCTTTGGAGGCTCCCATACTGCGCAGGACGGCAGTGTCGCGCTGCTTCTCGAGTACCAGCATACCGATGGAGCCGATGATGTTGAAGGCCGCCACAAACAAAATGAAGGCCAGGATGACGTAGATGACCAGTTTCTCGGACTGCATTGTCTTGAACAGCGATTCCTCCTGCTGGAATTTGTTGAGAACCTTGTATTTGGGTCCTACAATATTTTGGATTTTCGATTGAGACTTCTCATAGTGGCCGGATTCCTTGAGTTGCACCTCAATGGAGGTGGCCTCGCCGTCGTATTGCATCAGATTCCGGGCGAATTCGATGGGGCAGAAGACATATTCCTGATCGTAGGCAGTGTTGGTGCTGAACACGCCGGTAGGGTAGAGGTACTGTGTACTGAAGGCGTCGGTGGGGTTGGCGAGGTTTTTCTTGGTGCGCTTCGGGTAATAGAGCTTGAGCAGGTCATAGCGGTTGAGTTGCAGCAACAGGTTGCCCGCGGCGCCGGCCCCGAGCACGGCGCAGGGCTGCTCCCCGCGGTTCAGCTCGAAAGTGCCGTCAATCAGCATCTTGTCATATTGGTTGCGGGTGGTGTAATCCTTGTCCACGCCCTTGAGCCGCAGCAACTCCTGCCGGTCTTGGTAAGAGATCAGCACCAGGTCGCTCACCACCTCGCTCACGGCGGCCACCTCCGGCAGGGCGGCGATCTCCGCCTTCGGGAAAGAATCTACTGCAAAGGACTTGCCCTCCACCAGGGTGATTTCGTAGTCGGGGTTGAAAGCGTTGAACCAGCCCCCGATCATATCCTGCATCCCGTTGAACACCGACAACACAACGACCAGCGCCGCACTGCTCACCATGATGCCCAGTATGGACACGATGGAGATGACGTTGATGATGTTGTGCTGTTTTTTGGAAAACAGGTATCTCAACGCGATGAAGAGGGCGGTTTTGTGCGTGGCGGTTTTCACGGCGGCGGTTTATTGCTTGAGCAGGCGGTCGATGTTCTCGATGTAGTCCAGCGTGTCGTCGATGAAGAACTCGAGCTGGGGCACGATGCGAAGCTGATCTTTCACCTGTTGGCCGAGGCGGAAGCGTATGTCCTTGGTGTTGGCGCGCACGGCCCCGATGACGGCGTCCTTGTCGGCGGCCATATAGATGCTCAGGTAGGCGCGCCCGATCGACAGGTCGGGCGTGATGGTGGCCTTGGTCACGGTGATCATACAACCATAGATGCTTTTGCTGTCCTGCAGGAAGATATTGGCCAGCTCCCGTTGCAACAGGGAGGCTATTTTTTGCTGTCTTGTGGAGTTCATTTTTCGGATTCTTTTTAAGGCGGCAAAGATATGAAATTAATGATTATGCGCGAATGTCTTGTTGATTTGCGACGAACATCATATATTATATGTTGCGGAACAATCTCGTTTTTTTGTATTTTTGCCGCCTCAAAAACACAACCACATATCCAAAGACTATGTCCATTTGCAAGATATTCAACACTTCCGATAATCCGTTGCCGGCATACGAGTCGGCGATGGCGGCGGGCCTCGACCTGCGGGCCAATCTTTCCGAGCCGCTGACCCTGAACCCCGGCGAGCGCCAACTGGTGCCCACGGGCCTCTTCATCGAGCTGCCGGAAGACTGCGAGGCGCAAATCCGCCCCCGCAGCGGCCTGGCCTTCAAACACGGCATCACTGTGCTCAACAGCCCCGGCACCATCGACCCCGACTACCGCGGCGAAGTGAAGGTGCTGCTCATCAACCTCTCCAACGAGCCCTTCGAGATCAAACACGGCGAACGCATCGCCCAGATGGTCATTGCCCGCTTCCAGCAGGTAACCCTCCAGGAGGTTGGCTCTATGGAGGAACTCTCCAGCACCGAACGCGGCGCCGGCGGATTCGGACACAGCGGGAGGAATTGAGAATTGAGAATGGAGAATTGAGAATTACATTGAACAGCCCCGTAGGGGCAAGAGCTAGGTAGGCCCCCACAAGGCCGGAAGCCGCAGTGGGGAGATTCACGGGAACCCACAAGGCCGAAGGCCGCAGTGGGGAGATCAACAGAAAGAAATAATAAGAGTGAAATGCGAAGATATTGTAGTTTTGTCATCCTGATATTGATAAGCGCGCTGGCATTCGGACAGGCGCCCAAGAAGACCCGCAACGTGGCCAAGACCGATGCCGCGTCGGTCAACCACCGCAAGATCTCCGTGCAATACACGGAGGGACTGAAGGCGTACTATAACGGCAACACCGCCGAGGCCCTGAAAGTCTTCAATGGCATCCTGCTTGACAACCCCAAGCACGACGCCTCCCACTTTATGCTGGCCCGCATCCACACCGACCGCCAGGAGCTGCGCGACGCCGTGGCATCCCTGCAGCAGGCCATCAAACTCGACAAGAACAACATCTGGTACAAGGTCGATCTCGCCGACCTCTATCTGCAGATGGAGGAGTATCCCGCCGCCGCCAAGCTGCTGGAACAAATCTGCAAAGAGAAGACCAACAACGAGTACTACCTCTACAGCCTTTCCGAGGCCTACCTCCAGATGAAGAAACTCGACAAGGTCATCAGCACCTACGACCGGATGGAGGATATCATCGGCCATAACGATGAAATCACTCGTGCCAAGGTCTCCATCTGGCTCTATATGAACAAGGTGAAAGAGGCCGTTGGCGAATACGACAAGCTCATCAAACTCTATCCGCACAATGCCGACTATTACGTTCAGGCCGGCAAGATTTACCAGAGCAACGGGATGTCCGCGCAGGCAATGCCCTATTTCCAGAAGGCCGTGGAGAACCACTCCAACGATCCCGAACTCAACTTTATGATGGCCCGCTATTGGGAACAGCAGGGCAACGACGAGCAGGTGCAGCAATGTATGCTGCGCGTGTTCGCCAACCCCTCCGTCGGCGTGCCCGAGAAGTCCAGCTACCTGCGCAAGATGCTCGCCGACGTGTTGAAGACCAAGGACGCCAAGAAGATGAAGGCCGTCGAGCAACTCGCCGACACCGTGGTGGCCCTGCATCCCACCGAGAGCATCGGCTACCTGACCAAGGCCTCCATCTGCTCGATGCGCAAGGAGTATGCCACCGCCGCCAGCTACTTCGAGAAGGCCCTCTCTTACGACAACACCTCCTTTGCCGTGTGGGACGACTACTGCTATGTGCTCAACCAGCTCGGCGCCTGGGAACGGCTTGTCAAGTACGAGAAGGATCTCAACGAACTCTTCCCGCAAAATGCCAGGATGCTCTGCAACCTCGGCTTGGGTTACCTCTTCAAAAAAAATGCCGACAAGGCCATCGAGTACCTGATGCAGGCCAAGACCTTCGCTTACGAGAAGGAGCAACTCAACCTGATTTACGAGGCCCTATCGGAGGCATACAAGCTCAAGGGCGATGCTGACGCTGCCCGCCAATGGCGCGAAAAAGCAGGGAAATAGACCCTTGAGAACTCTTTATTAACAACGGGCTGCACCCGTTGATTTTTTTTGTATTTTTGCCGCCTTAATAAAATACGTGAGATGGATAAGAACACAGTTATAGGATTACTTTTGATTTTTGGATTGTTCTTGGGTTTTAGCTTTTATCAAACCAATAAGGCAAAACAGTTCAGGGAAGCACAGGAACAGCAGATGGCCGAGCAGGCCGCGCAAAAGGCGGAGGAAGCCGCAACGTTGTCTTTGGAACAAGACTCCACCGCAGTTACGAATACCAACATTTCAGCCGACAAGTCGCTCTCGGCAGCGCAACAGTTCTCCAACCCCCAGTTGGCCGACACCAACGACTATGTCGTGGAGACTGACAAGGCCTATTACTGCTTCAGCAAGAAGGGCGGCTACCTCAAACACCTCTATCTCAAGGATGTGTATCGTTACACGCCGAAGGGTGAACCCAAGGTGATGCTCGAACTCTTCGAGGGCGGCTCCAATGAGATGGGCATTGACCTCCTTCTTAAAGACCAGTCCGAAATCTCCACCCGCGACTGCTTCTTCGTCGCCGATGCCGAAGACACGCTGGTGGTGGACGAGAAGCACAAAACCCTCTCCCTGCGCCTCTATCCCAACGTGAAAGGCGACAGCGTGCAGTGCCAGACCCAGGACGCCAAATCCTACATCGAATATCTCTACACTTTCAATAACGACGACTACCGCTTCGGATTCAAGGTGCGGTTCGTCAATATGGGCAAGTATCTTTACCCAAACAAGCACGACTACACCCTCAATTGGAAGGCCGTTCCCCACTGCGTGGAGAAACGCTACGAAACGGAGAAGATGCTGACCTCCATTTATTATATGGACAATGTGGACGATGTGGGCAATCTTGACGAACGCAAGGACGACCAGAAGGAGTTCACCTCCCCGTTGAAGTGGGTCTCCGTGAAGCAACAGTTCTTCACCGCCAGCCTTATCGTCGATGACAAGCCTTTCTCTTCCGGTTCCCTCTCTGTGCAGGGCTTTGACAAGTCGGAGACCTCCAGATTGAAAAAATGCGTTGCCAGCCTCGATTTCGAGATTCCCGACGTGGACAAGGGTTCCTTCGGTATGTCGATGTTCGTGGGTCCCAACCAGTACAAACTCTTGAAAGGCTATGGGATGAAACTGGAACATCAGGTGCCGCTCGGATGGGGATTCTTCCTCCTGCACTGGATCAACCGGTTTGCCATCATCCCTGTCTTCAACTGGCTGAGCAACTATGGCCTCAGCTACGGTCTGATTATCCTCATCCTGACCCTGATATTGAAGATCATCCTCTTGCCTGTCAGCTACAAGACCTATATGTCATCGGCCAAGATGCGTGCCCTGAAGCCCGAGATTGAGGCCATCAGCGCTCGTTACCCGAAGGAGGAGGATATGATGAAGAAGCAACAGGCCACGATGTCGCTCTACAAGAGCGCAGGCGTGAGCCCCGCCGGCGGCTGCCTCCCGATGCTGCTGCAGATGCCTATCCTCATCGCGATGTACCGCTTCTTCCCGGCCGCCTACGAGCTGCGTCAACAGTCGTTCCTCTGGGCCGAGGACCTCTCCACCTATGACTCCATCTGGGACTTCGGTCGTGTCGTGCCGTTGTATGGCGACCATATGAGTTTGTTCACCATCCTGATGACCATCGCTACATTGGTCTATACTTGGCTGAACAACAAGCTGATGAACCCCACCCAGGGCAACAAGGACCAGCAGCGTATGATGAACATAATGATGTATATGATGCCCATTATGTTCCTCTTTATGTTCAACAACTTCTCCTCAGCCCTGACCTATTACTATCTGTTGTTCAACCTGCTGACCTTCGCTCAGATGTTCATCTTCCGGGTGGCTATCAATGAGGATAAGCTGCGTGCCCAACTGCAGGAGAATATGAAGAAGCCCGTCAAGAAGTCGAAATGGCAACTCAAGATGGAGGAACTGGCCAAACAACAGGCCCAGCTTCAAAAACAACAAGCACAAAAAAGAAAATAGATAATAAAGAAGGCCCCTTGGGGCAAATACAAACTTTTAAATACAATCAAAAATGGAAAATCAAGAAAAGAATGAGGTATTGTCAAGAGCCGTCAAGGCCGGAAAGAGAACTTACTTTTTCGATGTGAAAAGCACGAGATCGGAAGAATTGTATTTAACGATTACAGAGAGTAAGCGGAAATTCAACGAAGAAACGGGAACTTTCTTCTATGAGAAGCACAAAATATTCTTGTACAAGGAGGATTTTGAGAAATTCCAGAACGCCTTGTCCGGCGTGATCGACTTCATCCAGACGGGCAAAGTCCCTGAGGAGACGATGTTCGAGCCCAACACGCGCGAGGACGAAGGTCGTGTGGACGTTGATTTCGACAACTTAGATATGACGCTGTAATGGGTAAGATCGTCGCCATCGTGAATCAGAAGGGCGGGGTGGGGAAGACCACCACCGCCGTCAACCTCGCCGCCTCTCTGGCGGTGCTGGACTTTCACGTGCTGCTGATAGATGCCGACCCGCAGGCCAACGCCTCCTCCGGCGTGGGCTTCGAACAGACCGACGAGTCCATCAGCATCTATGACTGTATGATAGGGAACCGTATGGCGGCGGAAGCCATTACCAAGACGCAGATTGCCCACTTGGACTTGCTGCCCGCCACCATCGACCTCGTGGGCGCCGAAATCGAGATGATCTCCTTCGACCGCCGCGAGTATCGTATGAAGGACGCCATCTACACCCTCAAGAACGATTACGATTTCATCTTCATCGATTGCGCACCCTCCCTGGGACTGATCACCCTCAACGCCCTCGTGGCCGCCGACTCGGTCATCATCCCCGTGCAGTGCGAGTATTTCGCTCTCGAGGGATTGGGCAAACTGCTCAACACCGTGCGCCTCGTGCAGTCCAATATGAACCCCGACCTGGCCATCGAAGGCATTCTCCTGACGATGTACACCTCGCGCTACAAATCTTCCAATGCCGTGGTGGACGACGTCAAGCTCCATTGCAAGGACATAGTCTTCGACACCATCGTCTCGCGCAACGTGCGCTTGAGCGAGGCCCCCAGCTTTGGCAAGCCTATCGTGCTGTATGACGTGCAGTCGAGAGGCAACACCAACTACCTCAACCTCGCTAAGGAGTTCCTGCTGAAAAATGGTTATACCATCTAAATCTTGATATTATGGCAAAAAATGACAAACCGCTGGGCCGCGGTCTTGGCGCCCTCCTTGGCGGTGGGGACATCCCCACCAGCGCGGGTGCGCACTACGCCGTGGGCAACAACAGCTTCATCAAACTCGAGTCCATCGACGTCAACCCCTACCAGCCCCGTACGCAGTTCGACGAGGCAGAATTGCAGGATCTGGCCCAGTCTATCAAGACTTACGGGCTCATCCAGCCCGTCACTGTGCGTCCCATTGAGAACGGTCGCTACCAGCTGATCTCCGGCGAACGCCGCTTCCGGGCCGCCAAGCTCGCCGGCCTCACCGAGATTCCCGCCTTCGTGCGCACCGTCGATGACGTGCAGTCCGTGCAGATGGCCCTCGTGGAGAACATCCAGCGCTCCGACCTCAATGCCATTGAGGTCGCCCTTTGCTACCAACTGCTCATCGACGAATGCCACCTCAACGTGGAAGAGCTGAGCGACAAGCTGGGCAAGGACCGCAGCACCGTTTCCAACTACCTGCGCCTGCTCAAACTTGCCTCCGAGACACAGATTGCCGTCCGCGACAAGAAAATCTCGATGGGCCACGCCCGCGCCCTCGTCGTGGTCGAGGACCAGGATTTACAGAATAAGATTGTGCGCCAGATCATCAGTGAAGGCCTCTCTGTCCGCCAGACGGAAACCCTGGTGAAGAAATACACTGCCGATGCCAAGAATCCCAAGACCAAGGTGAAGATCACCCTCTCCGACGAGGTGCGCACCTTCCAGTCTGACTTTTCCAAAAAACTGAAAGCCAAGGTCAACATCAAGAAAGATATCACCGGCAAAGGCACTTTGACCATTCCCTTTGAATCTGATGACGATCTGAAAAGAATTATGGGACTCTTACAATAAAAGTATATATATTACGTTGTATAGATTGCTTTTTTTGTAAGGAATGAAACACGTTGCGACACTTTTACTGCTATTTTTCATCACGATAGCCCCGAGCATAGGCTTGCAAGCGCAGGCCGACTCGTCGTTGGTGGCGCCCCGTGTCTCAAAATCCGATTCCGTCAAGGTCTCGAAACACAACCCGACCACTGCTATGCTGCTCTCCATCATCCCTGGTGGGGGGCAGATTTATAACCATAAGGCGTGGAAACTGCCTATCATCTATGGCTTGATGGGCGGATCTAGTTATCTGATTTATTATTTCGGTCACCAGATGTCGCTGGCCAGAAACGAGTATATCAACCGCCGTGACGGTCATTACGAGCTGCTGTTGGAGCAATTCAAGAATACCGACAATGACAATCTTCTTGCCTTGAAGAACAAGAACCTTCGCAATATGGAACTCGCCATTGGCGCGACACTCATATTGTACACCTTGAACATCATTGACGCGATGGTCGATGCACACCTCTATTATTTTGACGTGTCTGACGACCTCTCCCTGCAATGGAGCCCAGCTATGATGCCCTCGTACGCCAGCAATCACCCCGCTTTCGGCTTGACCCTTCAGCTGAGATGGTGACCTTTAACCCTAAATACTGATACTATGAAATTCGCAATCCTTGGATATGGAAAAATGGGCAAGATGGTCGAGCAACTGCTGAAAGAGGACCACGAGGAGATTGTGGCCATCATCGACAATGACCAGGACTGGCAACAGCAGTGGGACCGCTTTCAGACGGCCGATGTGGCGATTGACTTCTCGATGCCTGATGTGGCCGTCGCCAATATGCTCAAGGCTTTCAAGGCTGGCGTCCCAGTTGTGGTGGGCACCACCGGCTGGCAGGAACAGTTGGGTTATGTGCGCGACTGCTGCAGCCAACTCAACGGCTCGTTGGTGTTTGGCTCCAACTTCAGCATCGGGGCCAATCTCTTTATGCGCATCAACAAGATGCTGGCCGCCTTGATGGACCGTCAGCCCCAGTATGCCCCTTCTCTGGAGGAGGTGCATCATATCCACAAGAAGGATGCCCCGAGCGGTACGGCTATCACCCTGGCAAAAGACTTGATTGGCGAGGTGGACCGCATCGACCACTGGGAACTCACCGACACGCCCTTGGATGACAAGATGGCGCTGCCTGTCACTGCGCGCCGTGAGGGCGAGGTGCCGGGCATCCATACCATAACCTGGCATTCCGATGACGACGACATCCAAATCACCCACAACGCGCACAACCGCAAGGGCTTCGCGCGTGGCGCCATCCGTGCCGCCCGCTGGCTCACTAGCCACCCGGGAATCTACGATTTTCCGGATATTGTGCTTTCACTTTAAGACGTGAGACTTAAGACCATAGACCGTAAATCCTAAATCGTAAATCGCAAATCGCAAAAAAATAATAGACAAAAATGTTTCTTTCCGTTCCTGTTTTGATAGTAATCCTCATTGTTGCGTTCCTCGGATGGCAGATTGGCCTGTGGGGCATATTCAAGAAAGCCGGTATCGCGCCGTGGAAGTCGGTGGTGCCGTTCTACAACATCTGGCTGTGGACAAGTGAGGTCATCCGCAAAAAGTGGTGGTGGTTCGTCCTTTTCCTGATTCCCTATCTCGGCATCTTTATGTTCCTGTATATGGTGTGGGAAACCATCCATCATTTCAACAAGCACGGTTACCTGCCCCTGATTCTGGGCACGCTGTTCTTCCCCTTCTTTATGCCATATTTGGGCTTTTCCAAGAAAGAGCAGTATATCGCGGAACTCCCGGAGATGCCGAAGAGCAGCGCCCGTTCCTGGATTGACGCCCTGATCTTCGCGGTGGCCGCCGCCTACATCATCCGTGCCTGCTGGTTTGAGCTCTACACCATCCCCACCTCCTCAATGGAAAGTTCCTTGATGGTGGGCGACTTCCTGTCGGTCAGCAAGTTGGCATACGGGGTACGCGCACCGCAGACGCCGATAGCGATGCCTTTTGTGCACAACAAACTGCCCTTGACCGACCACGCCAAGTCCTATACCGAAATCATCAAGCTGCCCTATCTTCGCTCCAAACAGCTTCGCCCTATCCGGCATAACGATGTGGTTGTCTTCAACTATCCTGATGGTGACACGGTCGCGCTGGAGCGCCAGGCAGAGAGCTACTACGCCATCGTGCGCGAGTTTGAGGCAATGCTCAACCCCAATGCCCCGCAAGTGGACAAGCAGAATGTCTATTATCGCTACGCCCCGGAAACGATTATGCAGTTGCAACAGAAATATGCCGGCGACTATTATCCTGGCAAAGGCCGTGACGCCGTGTGGAAAGAGTACCATATTGTGGCCCGTCCCGTGGACAAGCGCGAGAACTATGTGAAACGCTGCATCGCCCTGCCAGGTGACAAACTCTCCATTGTCAACAAGCAGGTGCACATCAACGGCCAGCCCGTCACCAATCCCAAACGTATACAATATTCCTACATGGTTTATCATCCTACGGGTATGCAACTCTCTTTAAAGAAACGCAAAGAGTTGAATATCAATGAGGAAGATGTGCAGCGCGTGGACCAATACACGGCCGTCTATCGCTTGAATGCCGACCAAGTGGCCAAAATCACCAAGATGGGCTATACGGTTCAGGTGCTGGAAGACAAGGCTGGTGAATACGACCCGTCCATTTTCCCGCATTCACCCGAATATGCCTGGAACAAAGACCATTTCGGCCCTCTTGTTGTCCCGGCCAAAGGTATGACAGTGGCTATAGATGCCAAAAATATTGTCTTGTATGAGCAGATTATCCGCCAATACGAGAATAATACGCTGCAAGTGCGTGACGGTAAGGTGTTTATCAATGGCCAGGAGGCGCATTCATACACCTTCAAGATGAACTATTACTTTATGATGGGCGACAACCGTCACAATTCCGCCGACTCCCGTTTCTGGGGATTCGTGCCCGAAGACCATATTGTGGGCAAAGCCTCCGTGGTGTGGCTCTCCGTCGATAAGTTCAAGACGTGGGGCGACAAGGGCAAGATCCGTTGGAACAGGATGTTCAAGAAAATCAAGATGTAAACGTGTGGGAATTACCCTTTTCGAAGGGTGATGTGCACATCGGGAAACGCCTTGCGGTTGGCTGATTCGTATCCAATCGCATAGTTAATCTCTTCGGGGGAGACTTCCAAAGTGAAGGGCTCCCCTTGATGTTTTAGGGCCAATTCCTCAATCCTGTCGTGCCAGAGGGCCGTCAACACCAATTCCTTGAAAGAGACGTGGAATGGGCCTGCAATGTAGTCGCGGCCCGATAACAATCCCTCCGAGGGGTGCAGCCCGATGCGCAGTATCTGGATGCCGTTCTCCGTAAAAAAGCGATACAGCTCTTTGGTCCAGGCCACCGCCTCCTCAATGGAGAGCGGTTGGTAGCGGCCATCACGGTATTGACGGGCCAGAACCGTATTTTCCACCACCAGGGTGGGGTAGATGCGGGTGCATCCGGCGCCCAGCTCCCGGATGCGGCGGGCCGTGAACAGGGATTTCTCCAATGTGTCGCCCGGCAGCCCGATCATCATCTGCAATCCTAACTGAAACCCATATTGGCGGATGAGTGCGGAGGCCCCTTCCACCTGTTGCGCCGTGTGCCCGCGACCCGCCCGCCGCAGCACTTCGTCGTCCAATGACTGGGCGCCCAGTTCGATGAGCACCACCCCTTGCGACTTCAGGTTGTCGAGGATTTCGGGCGTGATGTAGTCGGGACGTGTGGAGAGTTGGATGCCGCTTACGGCTCCGCTCTCCCAATAAGGCCTGACCACCTCCAGGTAGGCGTTCTGCTCGGCAATAGGCATACCTGTGAAACTGCCCCCGAAAAAGGCGATGCGCTTCTCGGCCTCTTCCGGGATGGTGGCGAGATGTTGTTCTATGATGTGATGAGCCTCCTCGGGTGTGGGCACGTGTGGCTTGCCTGCGATGGCATACTGATTACAATAGACGCATCGGTGCGGACACGCCTTCTCGGGTATGAAGATGGGGATGACACGGTGCTTGCGCGCCATAGGACTATTGGAGTTGCAGCAGATACTGCCGTATAGTCTCCTGCAAGCCCAAATAGAGAGCGTCGCAAATCAGGGCGTGGCCGATGGAAACCTCCAGCAGGTCGGGAATCTGCTCCTGGAAGTAGCGCAAGTTGACCAGAGAGAGGTCGTGGCCGGCATTGAGCCCGATCTGTTGGCGTTGGGCCTCCTGGGCAGCCACCACGAAATCGCGGATGGCCTCCTCACGGTTCTGCAGATAGTGGGCGGCGTACGACTCGGTGTAGAGTTCCACTCGGTCGGTGCCGGTCTCCTTGGCGTGGACAATCATCTGCGGGTTGGCGTCCACAAAGATGCTGGTGCGGATGCCCTTGGCCTTCAGTTGCCCGATGATGTCTGTGAGAAATGCCTTGTTCCGGATCGTGTCCCAGCCCGCGTTGGAGGTCAGCGCCTCGGGCGGGTCAGGCACCAGCGTGACTTGCGTGGGCACTACCTCCAACACCAGCTGCATAAACCGGTCGGAAGGATAACCCTCGATGTTGAATTCCGTGGTGACGATTTTCTTGAGGTCATAGACGTCCTGATAACGGATATGGCGCTCGTCGGGACGCGGGTGTACCGTGATGCCCTGGGCACCGAAACGTTCGCAGTCTTTGGCCACTTGTATGAGGTCAGGCATATTGCCCCCACGCGCGTTGCGGATGGTGGCTACCTTGTTGATGTTAACACTGAGTCTTGTATTCATTGTCTCGTTTTTTAGGGTCCGCAAAATTACAAAATTTATTCGTGATATTCGCTAATTCGTATAATTCGTGAAATTCGTGTAATTCGTGGATTTATTCGTGTAATTTGTGCAATTAGTGGATTTATTCGTGGATTATTTGCCGATACAGAACTTCCCGAAGATGTTGTCCAGCAACTCATCCGTGGACACGCTCCCGGTGAGCATCCCGATGCCGTGCAGGGCGGTGCGCACCTCCTCCGCCACCAGGTCCGTGGGCAGGCCGCTCTCCAGCCCTTGGCGGATACGCCCGATGGCGCTCTCCACGTCGCAGAGCAGGGCATAATGCCGCTCGTTGGTGATGAGGGTGAGGTCTTGGATTTTATGCTGTTGCACATATTGGCTCAACCGATCCTCGATGTCGCCGAGGTTGACCCGCCGTTTGGCGGATACGAACAACACCCCCATATCGTGCCACTCCTTGTAATCATTGGGCATCGTTTCCAGCTCGTCAATCTTGTTGGCCACGGGGATGATCTCTTTCTCGTCCAGGTTGACCCGTTGTTGGAAATCTTCCATCTCTGCCTTGAGGTCGGCGAGGGTGGTGCGGGTGACATCCACGAGATAGAGCACCACGGAGGCCTGCGAGAGCGCCTGGTAGGTGCGCTCGATGCCGATGCTCTCGAGCGTGTCGTCGGATTGGCGGAGGCCGGCGGTGTCAATGAAGCGGAACAGGGTGCCGTCGATGACGAAGGTGTCCTCCACTGTGTCGCGGGTGGTGCCGGGGATGGGCGACACGATGGCGCGGTCGTGCTGCAGGATGGCGTTCAGCAGGGTGGACTTGCCCACGTTGGGCTGGCCGACGATGGCCACGGGCACGCCCCGCTTGAGCACGTTGCCGGCCTTGAAGGAGCGTATCAGCCGCCCCACCTCGCTGTCCAGCTCGTCCAGGAGGGCGAGCAACTCGCTGCGGTCGGCGAACTCCACCTCCTCTTCGCTGAAGTCGAGTTCCAACTCCAGGAGCGAGGCTATCTGGACGAAACGCTCGCGCAGGGCGCTCAGCCGCTTGGAGAAATCGCCCCGCAGCTGGCCGATGGCCAACTTGTGGGTGGTTTCCGACTGCGACTCAATGAGGTCGGCCACGGCCTCGGCTTGCGGCAGGTCGAGTTTGCCGTGGAGGAAGGCGCGCTGCGTGAACTCGCCGGGTTCGGCCAACCGGCAGCCCCTCTCCACCAGCAGTTCCACAATGCGCTTCTGGATGTAGAGCGAGCCGTGGCAGGATATCTCCACCATATCCTCGCCCGTGTAGGAACGGGGGGCGGCGTACTTGGTGACCACCACCTGGTCGAGCAGGGCGTCACCGTCGAACAACTCGGCGAAACGGGCTGCTTGGGCTGGCATTGCGGTCACGTCGAGGTGATGGAACAGGGACGATGCGATGCGGAACGACTCCTCCCCGGAGGTGCGAACAATGGCGATGGCCCCGATGCCCGGTGGCGTGGATATGGCGCAGATGGTCTCTTTCATAACTGGAAATTTTAGACGGCAAACATACAAAAAAAAGGCAGCGGTTTGACGCTGCCTTTTGCTTTTATTTCTGAATGATTGTGTCCGGGATTACTCTTCGCCTTCCACGTTGTCCACTTCGACAACGCAGTCGAAATCACCGTCCGCGTCAATGTAGAACTTGGTCTTCTCCAACAGAGTGTTGTCTTTTCTGTAGAGATTGTAGTAGAAGTAGTCATTGGCATCCATATGCGCTTTGAGCTCATTGCCGTGAGCGAGGATGGCTAACTTGGCTTGTAGGTATTTGCCTTCAGCTCTGACATCGGTGTAGGCCTCGTCGTTGCCAGTGAAGGTGTATTCACCATCCCAGTAGAGGTTGATAGTGCCTAACACGGCTTTGGCGCTGACTTCGTCATCGTGATGCGCGAAGTTGAAAACGGTGGTGGTGTAGTAGGAGTGCTGATCTCTGTTGCAGCTGGAGAATATCACAGCGCAGCAAACGATTGCAAATAAAGCGATTTTTTTCATTCTTCTAAATCCTTTAGATTAATAATAATGTGAATAATAATGTTGAGTTAACGTAGTAAGGGTTGGAATATTGTGTGACAACCGTTATTTAATCACGCCGAGTTCCTTGCCGATCTTGGTGAAGGCGGCAATGCACTTGTCGAGGTGTTCGGGCTCGTGAGCGGCGGAAATCTGCACGCGGATACGGGCCTGGTCTTTCGGCACCACAGGATAGTAGAAACCAGTAACATAGATGCCTTCCTCTTGCAGCTTGGCGGCCATCACTTGCGACAACTTGGCGTCATACAGCATCACGGCGCAGATGGCGGATTCGGTCGGCTTGATGTCGAAACCGGCGGCTTTCATCTTGCCCACGAAGTATTCGGTGTTGCTGTGCAGTTTGTCCTGCAGCTCGTTGGTCTCCGACATAATATCGACCATCTTGCAGCCGGCAGCGGCCACCATAGGAGGAATGGAGTTGGAGAAGAGGTACGGACGGGAGCGTTGACGCAGCATATCGATGATTTCCTTCTTGCCGGTGGTGAAACCGCCGATGGCGCCGCCGAAGGCTTTGCCGAGTGTGCCGGTGAGGATCTCGATCTTGCCGCGCAGGTTGTAGCGCTCCGTCACGCCGCGACCAGTCTGTCCGACCACGCCGGCGGAGTGGCTCTCGTCCACCATAACCATAGCGTCGTATTTCTGGGCCAATTCGTAAATCTTGTCCAGCGGGCAGACGTTGCCGTCCATAGAGAAGACACCGTCGGTGACGATAATGCGGAAACGCTGGGCTTGTGCGGCCTTCAGTTGCTCCTCGAGGTCGGCCATATCGGCGTTTTTGTAGCGATAGCGCACGGCCTTGCAAAGACGCACGCCGTCAATGATGGAGGCGTGGTTCAGCGCGTCGGAGATGATAGCGTCCTGGTCGGTCAACAGGGGCTCGAACACACCGCCATTGGCGTCGAAGCAAGCAGCGTAGAGGATGGTGTCCTCAGTGCCGAAGAACTCGGCGATCTTCTGTTCCAGGGCCTTGTGAAGGTCGGAACAGCCGCAGATGAAACGCACGGAGGCCATACCATAGCCGTGGGTGTCGAGAGCCTCCTTGGCGGCGGCGATCAACTTCGGGTTGTTGGCCAACCCCAGATAGTTGTTGGCACAGAAGTTCAGCACCTTGCTGCCATCCTTCAATGTGATCTCACCACTTTGCGGGGAGACGATGATGCGTTCGTTTTTGTACAAGCCGGCCTCTTTGATGTCGGCCAATTCTTTCTGAAGATGATTTTGGAAATTGGTGTACATATCAATTATTTGTTTAACTGTTATTTGTTTAATTATAAATATGTTGTCTATAGCACGTTGACACGTGACGGATGCTGTTCTCCGTCACTGCTTTTATGAGGTCGCAAAAGTACAAAAAAATATCATTGATTGTTCGCATAATCTGCATCAGAATGGGGCGCGCCTGTGAATAACAATATTTTTTCGCATCGGTTGCATTTGTCAACCTTTTTAGTATTTTTGCGGCTGCAACTTGACGTTGCACAACGACACAACATCCTTTAATTATTATAATCATAAACTTAAAAAAGATTGTTCTTATGAAGAAAAAATTTGTATGCCCGATTTGCGGTTATGTCCACGAAGGCACTGAAGCCCCTGAAAGATGCCCTCAATGCAAACAACTTGTCGAATGGAAAGTGCTCGATGAGAGTGCCGGACTGAATTTCGTGACCGAGCACGTGATTGGCATCGCCAAGGACACTGACGACGAGATGAAGAAGGACTTGAACGCACACTTTATGGGCGAGGCCACCGAAGTGGGTATGTATCTGGCAATGAGCCGTCAGGCCGACCGCGAGGGCTATCCCGAAATCGCCGAGGCGTTCCGCCGCTACGCTTTTGAGGAAGCCGACCACTGCGCCCGTTTCGCCGAATTGCTGGGAGAAGTGGTTTGGGACACCAAGACCAATCTCGAGAAACGTATGGTGGCCGAATGTGGCGCCTGCGAGGACAAGATGCGTATCGCCCGTCGCGCCAAGGAACTCAACCTCGACGCCATTCACGACACAGTCCACGAGATGGCGAAGGACGAGGCCCGTCACGGGAAAGGTTTCGAAGGTCTCTTCAACCGCTATTTCAAGAAATAGTATTGCGCTGCAATAGTTTGAATGCTAACGGCGGGTGTTGCGTTTTTTGCTCACCTGCCGTTTCTTTTTGGTCTCCCATTTCTTCACAGCCTCCTTGTATCGTTTCTGGCAGCCACTGATATATTCCTTCGTGAATTTGGGGTTGCCGTAGCGGGCCATCCGGCCTTGGATGACTCCCGCCTGGTGCGACACATATCCTGAGGGATGGCCAGGGTTTCGCTTCAGCGGGGCAGGGTAGCAGGCGGTGATGAGGGCGGCTTGCCGGGCGCTCAGATGCTTGGCACTGCAATGGAAATAGTGCTGTGCGGCGGCCTCGGCCCCGTAAATGCCCGGTCCCATCTCGATGACGTTCAGATATACCTCCATTATGCGCTCCTTGCTCCAGAAAGTCTCTATCAAAAAGGTGTAATAGACCTCAAACCCCTTGCGTATCCACGAACTCCTTGGCCACAGGAACACATTCTTGGCCGTTTGCTGCGATATGGTGCTCGCTCCGCGCCGGCGCCCGTGTTCCCGCTCCTTGACCGCCTGGTCAATGGCAATCACGTCAAAACCACGGTGCCCGAGGAAATAGTTGTCCTCCGAAGCAATGGCCGCCTTGTACATATTCGGTGAAATTTCCTCGATGGGTTTCCATTTCTTCTCGATACTGTAGCCGTGCTGCACCTTCCGGATGACCATCAGTGGCGTGACCGGCGGATTCACCCACCGGAACAGGATGGTGACGAATATGCTTAACAGGAAACAAATCAAAACGACTTGTCCTAACACGCGCCAAAAGCCGCGTTTCTTTGACTTGGTAGCCTTCTTTGCCATTGCTGATTTTTTTGATGTTTTCACGAAAAAAAAGCCCCGAAACCGAGGCTTTGTGCGTTTATTTCTTCTTCTCTAATTGTATTTTGATGTCATTCAGCACATTCATATAATTGATGAATGCCTGGTACGGAGAGGAGTACACCTCAAAGTTGCGTTTGACAAAACGGTGTCCGAACCATTTGGAACTCATAAAGTTGAAGTGGTCGGCACCCTGCAGGCGCAACCAGCTGAGTTTGGCCGCCTCGTTTTTAGAACTCTTGTATAGGTCCTCCAGCTTGAAGAGCTGGTTGAAGGCCTCCTGTTGTAGCACGTTGCCGATCCACTCGTTGGTGTCCTTCTCCTCGCCGGAGCATGAGATGGGCCACGGGGCGTGCATCGTGGCAGGGCTGATGTCCATATCCAAAACCTCCTTCGGGGTGATGAAACTGTAGTTGGGATGCGCTGCCAGACGGGCTACCAGACTGCGGAAGAAGTCGAAAATGCCGGTGTCCTCGGTATAGTGCTCGCCAATCGTCTCATAATCCCAGAACAGGTTGATGAACGGGGCGTCGCTGCTCGACTTGGTGTTGTCGAGGAAACGGAGGTACTTCTCGGCAGTCAGCGGGTACTGGTCCCAGCTGCGGTCGTTGAAGCGCAACGTGATGTCGTCGCAGAGCCGGTAGGAGCGGAGCAGCAGTTTCACATCGGTCTGGTAAGGGTTGCAATAGAGGTATTGCGGACTCTTCCAGCCCAGGATGTGGCGCGCGCCCTCGGTGAGGACCACCTGGTAGCCGGCCTCGCCCAGCCACTCGCCGATTTCGTCGGAGTAGATGACTTCTGTGTTGCAGAACGAGACAGGTTTCACATCGAAGGTCTCCTTCAACAGCTTTTCCTGAAGGCGCACCTGCTCAAGGAAGGCGTCCTTGCCGTGCAGGGAGGCGATGCTGTGGGTGTAGGTGCTGCCGGTGATTTCCACGCATCCCGTGGCGAGGAGTTTCTTGAAACTGTCAATCACCTCGGGACAGTAGTTCTTGAACAGCATTATCGAACTGCCCGAGATGCTGAAGCTGAGCTTGAAGTTGTCAGGATAGCGCTTGATGAGTTCCAGCATCATCTTGTTGGCGGGCAGGTAGCACCTCTCCGCCAGACGCTGGGCCAGATAATGGTTCTGGTATTCGTCGAAATAATCGTGTTCTTGATTGATGTCAAAGAAACGATAGGTGCGCAACCGGAAGGGCTGGCTGATTTGAAAATGGAAACATATTCTATTCATAGCGGAGTGTTTTTTCGTAAATGACTTTGAGTTTTTTGGCCACGTTTTCCCATTTGAGGTTGTTGACCTCCTCTTCGCCCTTGTCGGCGAACAGCTTGGAGAGGGCAGGGTAGTGGAGCAAACCGTATATGGCGTCGGCGGTGGCGTCGATGTCCCAGAAATCCACCTTGATGGCGTGCTGCAGCACCTCGGCCACACCCGACTGCTTGGAGATGACCACGGGCACCTTGGCACGCATAGCCTCCAACGGCGAGATACCGAAAGGCTCGGAGATGGAGGGCATCACATACACGTCGCTCATCCCGAACATCTTGTCGATGTCGGCGCCGCGCAGGAAGCCGGTGAAGTGGAAACGGTCGGAGATGCCCAGCTCGGCCACGCGCTCGATGATGTGCTGCATCATATCGCCGTCGCCGGCCAGCACAAAACGCACGTCGGGGTCCTTCTCCAGCACCCGCAGGGCGGTCTCCACAAAATAGTCGGGACCCTTCTGGAAGGTCACGCGCCCGAGGAAGGTGACAATCTTCTCGTTGACGTTCTTCTTCCTGACAATCTTCTTGTCGGAGGGCACCACGGCGTTGTGGAGGGTGAAGACCTTCTCGGCGGGGATGCCGTATTTCTCGATGACGATGTTGCGGGTCAGGTCGCTGACGGCGCACACGGCGTCGGCGGCGCTCATACCCTCACGCTCCATCCCATAGACGATGTCGTTGAGATTGTGCTCTCCGGAACGGTCGAACTCAGTGGCGTGGATGTGCACCACCAGGGGCTTGCCGCTGACCTTTTTGGCTGCGATGCCGGCCCGGTAGGTGAGCCAGTCGTGGGCGTGAATCAGGTCAAAGTCCTCCTGCTTGGCGATTTCGGCGGCCACCTGGGCATAAAGGTTGACATCCTGCATCAGGTTGGGACCGTAGCCGGACGCGAAGGTGTGCTTGCGCCGCGAGCCCTCGAACTCCTGCTCCAGAATCCCGCTCCCCATCTGGTTGATGACATTGTAGTAGCCGTCCAGACCCACATACGGAATGAGACGCGAGTTGACCTGGATGAAGGTGGTGTTGGGGAAAAGTTCCCGGTATATGGCGCTGCTGGTGTCGATTTCCACGTCGGAGGCGTTCCGGATCCTGACGTAGTTCTCGTCCTCGTCGCCGAAGGCGTGCGGCATCACGAAGGTGACCTGCACCCCGTTGAGCGCAAGCCCCTTGGTCAGCCCGTAACAGGCCGTGCCCAATCCTCCAGATATATGTGGTGGGAATTCCCACCCGAACATCAATACTTTCATAATATGTTTTTAATCAATACGCGATACAAATTTTTATTATGTTTGTGGAGCCTTGCCCCCCTACATTCTCAATTCTCAATTCTTAATTCTCAATTCATTCTGCTCCACTCGCCATTTCATATACAAGAGCGCGGCCACGCTCCACGCCTGCGAGATGCAGCCGTTGGGTTTGTAAGGAGGATCTCCGTCGGTGATCTCGGCCACGGTGGAGATGCCATATTGCGTCATACAACTGTCGAAATGGTAGAGTATCTTCTTCAGGACCGGAATGGCCTGCTCCTGGTAAACGGCCAGCATACCGTCGGTGAAGGGGTAGAGCAACCACGGCCAGCAGGTGCCCTGATGGTAGGCGGCGTCGCGCTCGGCCTGGTTGCCGTGATAGTGCCCCTTGTAGGCGGGATCGTCGGGGGAGAGCGTGCGGATGCCCTTCTCGGTGAGCAGCTCCTCACAGGTGCGCTTCAGGATCAGCTGGCGAATCTTCTCGCTGACGGGCGTGTAGGGCAGGGAAGCGGCAATCATCATATTGGGCCGCACCTGGAAATTCTTGTAGTCACCGTCCACATAGTCGGCCAGATAGCCCAGATCCTTCGACCAGAAGGTCTCCTTGAAGACGGCGGGGAAATCCTGGATCAGCGGCTCCCACTCGGCGGTGAATTCGGTGTCTTTGGCGACACGGGCCAGGTCAAGGCAGAACTTGACGGCATTGTACCAGAGGGCGTTGATCTCCACCTGGCAGCCGGTGCGCGGGGTGACGGGCTGTCCGTTCACGATGGCATCCATCCAGGTGAGAGCCAGTCCCGGACCGCCGGCGTAGATGAGGCCGTTGTCGAGGCGACGTATGCCATTGAGGGTGCCGTGGCGGTAGGCGTCGAGGATGCGGCGCATCACCGGGCCGTACTCCTCCCACACCTTGCGCTTGGAACGGGTCTTTTCAGCATACAGCTGGAGCGTCCGGAAGAACCACAGCGGGGCGTCCACGGAGTTGTAGGCGGCTTCGTTGCCCTCGCCGATGTTGGGGAACAGACCATCGCGCATATCGGCGATCATATCGTCCATAATCTGCTTGCAGAGCTGGTGGCGACCCAACGCGAGCGTCAGGCCCGGCAGGGCGATGAAGGTGTCGCGGCCCCAGCGGCCGAACCACGGGTAGCCGGCGATGATCTCCGTCTTGCCGCCACGCTGCACGATGAACTGCTCGGCAGCGTTCTGCAGGCAGTTGAAGAACGACGAGCGCGCCGTGTGGCGCTTGCTCTCGGCTTTGTACAGCTTGGCAATCTCCTTGGGATCTATCGGCTCGGTGCCGATGGTGATGTAGAGCTCCTTGTTGGCGACCTGGGCTGTGATGTGCCCCGGCACGAAAAGGTCTTCGTGGCCTTCGTAACCGCGGTTCAACTCCTCCTCATATTCGATGTCCTTGTGCCACACCGGGTTGTGCTGGTAGGTAATCTCCTCCGAACACTGGATGTACACCGGCGTGTAGTCGTGGTACATACAGAACCCCACACCGTTTTCGACAGGCTGGTAGCCTGTGTTGGCGGCGTCGTTGCAATGCGTCAGCGCGTGGATGTTGCGGAAGGCCAGCATCGGCTCGAACTGGATGGCCGCAGACTCGTAGTCGTCGAGGATGGTGTATTTGATGATCACGCGGTCGGCATCGTTGAGCAGCAGGAACTCCTTGGTGAAGTTGAACTTGCCCACCCGATACTGATAAAGAGGGATGTTGTCGGCAGTGAAGTGCTGGAGGTATTTGTTCCCCTTGGGATTGATGGCGCCACCTTTGTATTGGTGCACGCTGATGTGGAAATCCATATCGTTGACCACGATGGTCTCGTTCAGGTTGGACACCAGCACGTGGCGCTCGTGGTTGAACTTGTCCTGCGGCACGATGAAGAGCCCGTGGTACTTGCGGGTGTTCAGTCCTGCCAAGGTTGTTGTGGAGAATGTCCCGGTGCGGCTACACCGGAGAATCTCCCTTGTCTTCGTGAAATTGAGATTTACTAAAGTGTTCTTGTCAAATTCTATATAACTCATATTGTTGATGTTTCATAAATTAAATGATGCACTACACCCAAAATGGCAGTAATACAAACAGGTCGCAAAAATAATCTTTTTTCCGTTGCTTGTCAAGAGCAATTGTTATTTTTTTGTATATTTGCCGCCTCTTTGAAAATAAGCGATAATGGAGAACCTTTTTTTTGACGAACAGACGATAACGCATCCTTTTCGCTTTTTTTCTTTTGTAACAAAAACTGAAAAGTTGCATCATTAATTTAAAACGGATAAATTTGAAACAGATAAACAGAATAAAAAAATGACAATGGATTGAAACATTTTTTTTTCAAATACGTTTTATCTGTTGTGTTGAAATCGTGAAGTTTGGAATTTGTAAATATTTTTTTGATAATTAACTCAAAACCAAATATATAGCATTTGCTCTATGAGAAACAGACTCTCTTTGTTACTGCTTTTTTTCTCCTTGGTGGCATCGGTTGTTCCTTCGCACGGGCAGTCTCCTTGCGATTTTGACGGTATCCACCCCTTCTGTACCGACAACAACCCGATGGGTATTACCTATCCCTCGGGTACGGGCAATGGCAATGCATCCTCTTTCCTGGGTTCAAGTTCCGCGTGTTGTCTCGGTTCTACTCCGAGACCGGCCTGGTATTATATGAAGATATACCAGCCGGGCAGCCTTCTTATCTATATTGAGCAATTCAACACGTCTCATGTAGGTATTGACGTGGACTTTGCTTGTTGGGGACCATTCCCCACGACGGATGTGCCGACGTTCCTGACGAATCTGTGTAACGGGACTTACACCCTGACCACTTCGGGCGGTCCTGGTTCGCACCGTCCCTCCAATGGCGACCACAGCAATAATCAAACCGGCGGCTGGCCCTATCCTGCAACCGCTTCTGGCAACACTATTCAGATGACAGACTGCAGCTACTATGGTGATTATACCGAATGGTGCTATATTCCCAATGCCCAAGTCGGCCAAATCTATCTGTTGCTCATTACCAATTATAACGGTAGTGCCGGCACCATCAACTTCAACCGCGTGAATGTCCCTTACGCCCAAGCCACCACAGACTGTACAGTCTTGGAGCAAATCGAGGACAACAGCCCCCTGTGCGAGGGCCAGATGCTGATGCTCAATTATCCGGAAACCAATCCACTGTCCGGCCTGACTTATACGTGGATTTGTCCCGACGGCTACTCCACCACCACGACCACACCCAGCTTTGACCGCCAGAACGTCACGGCAGCGATGAGCGGACGTTATAAACTGGTTCGCCGAGTGGGTAGCAATGTGGGCGACACTATCTTCTCCGCCGATATTGTTGTGACCCCCACTCCTACGTTTACCTACAACATCGCGCCGGGGACGCGCTTCTGCGAGGGCGAGACCGTCAGTCTCACCATCTCGGTGAACAATTATCCCAGAGTCTATTATGCCCTGAACGACGAGCCTCTGCCAACAACTAGCCAGACCCAATACGACGTGCCTCCCTTTGTCATCCATAACGACACCACGTTCTATATCTATGCGTCCAACAGCCCATTCTATGGCGACGGATGCTACGCGATGGACACCATCACTTTCTATTGCTCCCGGGGCAGTTCCGGACTGATTGAGGACCAGATTTGCGTGGGCCAGGCCTACAACAACTACAACTTCACGCTGCCGGTTCAGAATGTGGCGCGCGACACCCTTCTGGAAGCCCACTTTTCCAACGGCAGCGGCTGCGACAGCGTCTCACAAGTGCTCTTGCATATCACCTCTAACCCGCATATCGAGTTGCGCGAGAACACGCCAGAACACTGTGGATTGCAGGACGGCTACCTCGCCGTGACCGTGACGGAAGGTACCGGCACCCTCCATTATGTCTGGACTCCGAATATGAATGGCGCCACCGACAGCTTGGTGGATATCCACGGTGGGGACTATACCCTTACCGTGACCGACAGCCTGGGCTGCTCTGCCACCAGCACCTTTACCGTGGATGCCCTGCCCAATCCTGTGGCTTGCTTCAACCTCATTCCTGAAGCGCCTTCCTATCTGGTGGGCGAGATGATTGTCTTCAGCAACTGTTCCCAGTACCAGACCCATAACCATTGGGATCTCGGCGACCTCAACACCAGCGAGGAGCTGGGGCTGACCTATACCTACAACGATATTGGTACCTACACCATCACCCTTGAGGTGACCAATGACGAGGGCTGCTCCGACACCTATTCCAAAACCATCGAGGTGCACGAGCAGACGCGCTTCTATCTGCCCAACAGCTTCACGCCTAACGGCGACGGCATCAACGATGTGTTTATGCCCGTGCAGATGGAGGTGAAGGAGGGCAGCTATACACTGAGACTCTTCGACCGCTACGGAAACTTGGTGTTCCAGACTTCAGATTTGAATGAGGGATGGGATGCTACCATCAACGGCAAGAAAGTGCCCACTGGCTCCACGTTCGTCTATTTCACCACCTATCAGGATTTCGACGGCACAGTGTATGAGAAGTCCGGAAAGGTGACGGTTGTCTACTAAAACGAAAGTTTTTTTGTTAATGATTAGTGGCGAGGTCAGCTGATTACACTCCAGTTGACCTCGCTTCTTATTAGTTCGTCCACCTTCGTCTTCAGCCGGTGGTGTTCCGGCTTCTGCAGATCGGGGTCGTCGTCGAGGATCTGGATGGCCAGGTTGCGGGTGTAGCTCACCAGCTTCTCGTCTTTGGCAAGGTCGGCGATCTTGAAGTCGAGCATCCCGCTCTGCTGCGTGCCCTGGATGTCGCCCGGCCCGCGCAGTTGCAGGTCGATGTTGGCAATCTCGAAACCGTCGTTGGTGCTGACCATCGCGTTGAGCCGCTTGCGCCCATCGCTGGTTAGTTCGTACTTGGACATCAGGATGCAATAGGACTGGTTGCCGCCCCGGCCCACGCGCCCGCGCAGCTGGTGCAACTGCGACAGCCCGAAACGCTCCGCATTCTCGATGACCATCACGGTAGCATTTGGTATGTCGATGCCCACCTCGATGACGGTGGTGGACAGCAGTATCTGCGACTGGTTCTTGGCAAACCGCTGCATCTCGAAATCCTTGTCTTCGGGCTTCATCTTGCCGTGTACCACGCCGATGCCGTACTGGGGTGGGGGAAAGTCGCGCTCTATCGCCTCGTAGCCGGCCATAAGGTCCAGCAGGTCGCTTTTTTCCGATTCCCGTATGAGGGGATAGACCACGAACACTTGCCGCCCTTCCGCAATCTGCTTCCGCATAAAACCGAACAGTTTGAGACGGTCCTTTTCGTAAAGATGGCGGGTAATGATGGGCTTGCGGCCTTGGGGCAGCTCGTCGATGACGGAGACATCAAGGTCGCCGTAGAGCGTCATCGCCAAAGTGCGCGGGATGGGCGTGGCCGTCATCACCAAAACGTGCGGGGGCACGGCGTTTTTGCGCCACAGCCTGGCCCGCTGCTCCACGCCGAAACGGTGCTGCTCGTCGATGACCACCAACCCGAGGTTCTGGAACAAGACAGGATCCTCTATCAGGGCGTGCGTGCCGATGAGTATATCGACATCGCCGCTCTGCAGCCCCTCCAGTATCTGGCGGCGTTTGGCGGTCTTGGTGGAGCCCGACAGGAACTCCACCCGCAACCCCAACGGGGCCAGCTGCTTGCTGATCTTGTCGAAATGCTGTGTGGCCAGTATCTCCGTGGGCGCCATCAGACAGGCCTGGAAACCGTTGTCCTTGGCAATGAGCATCGTGAACAGCGCGATGATGGTCTTGCCGCTACCCACGTCGCCTTGCAGCAGACGGTTCATCTGCCGCCCACTGCCCACGTCTGCCCGTATCTCCCGGATGACGCGTTTCTGGGCGTTGGTGAGTTCAAAAGGCAAATGCTCCTTGTAGAAGGTGTTGAAATAATGCCCCACCTTCTCAAAACGGTGCCCCGGGATGCGCTTGGTGTTGATCTGCTTCAACATCAGCATCTTCAGTTGCAAAAAGAACAACTCGTCGAACTTGAGTCGCAACACGGCGCGCGACAGTTGCTGGTTGTTTTCAGGATAATGGATGTTGCACAACGCCTCCTTCAATGGCATCAAGTTGAGATTCCGCAGCATCTCGTCGGGCAACAGCTCGGGGATGACATCCTTCACGACAGGAATCAGGTTGGCCGTCAGTTTGGCCACCGCCTTCGAGTCGAGCGTCTTCTTCTTGGCCAGTTCGGAAGTGTTGTAGAGCGGCAGGAAACCCATCGGCACGGGGGAGTCGCTCTTCGCCTGCGGGTCCAGCATCTCCGGATGCGTCATATTCCACCGGCCGTTGAAAAGGGTGGGCTTCCCGAAGATGATGAACTCCTGTTTCTGCGCCAACAAATCCTGCACCCACTTGATGCCGTTGAACCAGACCAGCTCGATATGGCCCGTCTCGTCGGAGAACTGCGCCACCAGCCGCTTGGCCCGTTGCTGCCCCATTACCTGCGCCCCCGTGATGCGGCCGCGCAACTGGATGTAACTGCCGTCCTCCACAATGTCGCTCACGTGATGGATGTGCGACTTGTCCACGTGCCGGTATGGATAATAGTGAAGCAAGTCTCTGAACGTAAATATGTTGAACTCCTTGCGAAAGACCTCGGCCCGCTTCGGACCTACGCCTTTCAGGTATTCAATGGGGGTGTCCAGTATGTCGTGGTAGTCTGTCATCAAGGTTTATTTTTCTACGGCGCAAAAATACAAAAATAAATTTAGTGTTATGAAAAAATTATTCAAAAATTATTTTTAATAAAATTTGATGAGTAAAGGTTATGTTGGGCAGTTGATTTCGATGATGTCTTCCCATTGGGTGGTGAAGTTGCGGGAGAGGTGTTGGCGGTTCATCTTGATGCCGTCGAAGCCGGCGGTGGCGACCACCACGGAGTGGGCGCCCTGCTTGCGGTTGATATCGTCGAGGGCGGCCATCAGGCGGCGGTGCTTCTCGTGGTCGGTCTCGTCGAAGAGCGCGGCTTGCACGGCATTGCCGGGGTGCAGGTCGGAGAGTATGACGCCGGCCTTCTTGTACTCGAAACCGGGGCGGGCGATCTCCACGACGGTGCGGGTGGCGATGTCCACCAGCTCCAGCGTGCTGTCGGTGGAACTGTGCAGCGGCACCAGCCGGTTGGCAAACTGCTGGGGCTTGTCCTCCCGGTGACGGTTGGTGAGCAGGAACACGATCAGGGTGTCGCAGACGCTCTGCTGCTTGCGCAGTTTCTCGGCGGCCATAGAGGTGAAAAGGGCGATTTGCTGCTGCAGGTCGGCCACATCGGTGATTTCCTTGCTGAAACTGCGGGAGACGGTGATCTGCTGCTTTTCGCGGCTGTGTTCTTCAAAATCCACGCAGGGCTCGCCCCGCAGCTCGCGCCAGGTCTTGACCCCGCCCACGTGCATCAGCCGCTGCACGCGTTCCACGGGCAGCTGCGTGAACTGGTAGGCGGTCTGGATGCCCTGTGTCTTGAGCATTGCGGAGAATCGTCGCCCGATGCCCCACACATCCTCGATGGGGAACTTGCGCAGCACCTTCTCGATGTCCTCGGGACGGCGCATCAGACAGCTGCCGCGCAACTTGGGATACTGTTTGCAGAGCTTGGAAGCAATCTTGGCCAATGTTTTAGTAGGGGAGATGCCCACGCTGATGGGAATGCCCGTGTTGCGCTGCACCACGTATGAGATGTGATGGCCCAACGCGTCCAACTGGCTTTCATCCACCCCCCGCAGGTCAAGGAACGACTCGTCGATGGAATATACTTCCGTGCTGGGCACCATCAAACGCAGGGTCTGCTGCACCCGCTTCGACATATCGCCGTAGAGCACAAAATTGCTGGAGAAGACCGCCACATTGTGCCGCCGGATCATCTCACCCAGCTGATAAAAGGGCTGTCCCATCTTGATGCCCAGCTGCTTGGCCTCGTTGGAACGGGAGATGACGCAGCCGTCATTGTTGGACAGAATGACCACTGGGCGGCCGTTCAACCCTGGGTTGAAGACACGCTCGCACGAGACGAAAAAGTTGTTGCAATCGGCCAGCCCATACATAGTGTCACCCCATTTTTTTGATGACATACGTGACGATGCCCCACACCACGAAATGGTTCTCTTCGGTCACCTCGATGGCGGGGAAGTCGGGGTTGGCGGGCTGTAGCCACACTTTTCCCTTCTCAATGCGGATGCGCTTCAGCGTGAACTCACCATCGATGAAACACACGGCAATGCTGCCGTCGGCGGGCTCCAACGACTTGTCAATGACGACGATATCGCCATCCTGGATGTTCGCGCCCACCATACTGTCGCCCTTGATGCGGGCGTAGAAGGTGGAGGCGGGATTTTTGATGACATAGTGGTTCAGGTCAAGCGTGGGCTCGGCAAAGTCCTCCGCCGGACTGGGAAACCCGGCGTGAATGCCTTCCACCAGCGGAATGGCGCTCTTATGCGAAGAAGGGGTGAATATTTCCATAACAGTCTTGAGCGGCTTACTTGGTTTCTTGGCTCAGTTTCTTGACAACGAGTTGGGCATTTTCGAATTTGGTGACGATGATGGGCTCGCCTTTGTCGATGAGGCCGTGGTCGGACTCCGCCTCGATGATTTCGCCGTCGATGTTGATCTTGCCGGCAGGCCGCATAAAGGTGGCGGCCGTGCCCGTCTTGCCCACATAGTGTTGCATCGACATATCCTGGGCCACAAAGCCCTTGTCGGTGTCCATCCGCGTGTTGAGGGCCATCGTGCCGAACGGGGTCTCCGCCATAATTAGCTTCTTGCCCAACCAGATGGAAAGGAAGAAGCCCGCGGCGGTGGACAGCACGACAATGGCGGTGCTTTTGCCAATCTGCGTCGCAGCGTCCAAGGTGGGGTTGAACTCGAACTTGAATCCGATGTTGAACACCATCGTGAGGATGAAGGCCGCCAGCACGAGCACGATGCCGGAGATGCCCGCGACCCCGAACCCCGGAATGACGAATATCTCCAACATAATCAGGATGAGACCGCCAATGAACAGGAGAATCTCCCAGTGGGCGGCAAGTCCCTCCAGATAGTGCGGCGCGAAGTAGAGCAGGGCGCCTAAGATGGCGATGGCCAAGGGGAAACCGATGCCCGGCGACTGCAGTTCGAAGTAGATGCCGCCGATGATGCACATAATAAGCAGCCCGCTCACTGCCGGGTTGACAAGGAAGTTGATGAACTTGTCAATCCAGGTGAGTTCCTGCTCCACAATTTCGTAGGAGTTGATGCCAGCGTTATCCAGCACCTCCTCACGGGTAGAGGCCTCGCCCTGGCAGTAGCCGTGCTTGATGGCCTCTTCCGATGTGAAAGTCAGCACCTTGCCCTTTTTGCTCACGCCTTTCACCTCCACGTCTGGGTCCACCATAGCCTGCGCGATGTCCGGATCGCGGCCGTTGGTCTCCGCCGTGGAACGCATCAGCGAGCGCATATACGACTGGTACTTGTCGGGCATAATCTCCCCGTTCTGGTTTACCACTGAGGCGGCACCGATGGAGGCCCCCGGCGACATATAGATGCTGTCGCAAGCGATGGAGATCAGCGCTCCCGCGGAGGCGGCGTTGTTGTTCACGAACACCAATGTGGGCATTGGCGCGTTCAGCAGCAGTGTCCTGATCTTGTCGGCCGCATCCAGCTCGCCGCCGAAGGTGTTAATCTCCAGGAACAGATAGTCGGCCTTCATTGCTTCCGCATCCTTGACCGCCTTCTCCGTCTTGCGCTGCATCGGCTTCGCGATGTTGTCGTCAATGGTATAATAATAAACCTTTGCTGGAGTTTGCGCCTGTATTGTTGTGCAAATCAATATTATAAACAAATTGATAAAAAATAATCTTGGCAATCTCATCTTGGTGAAGAATGTTATTATGATAATAGGTTATAATAATTCTATGGTATAAGGTACTGACAATTTCAGGTTCTTGCAGAAATCCTCAGGGTTCACTTTCGTGGAGAAGTTGAAGAAGTCGGAATAGAACACGCCGCCTTCCTCCACGATGCGCACGTGGAAGGGCACATTCCCTTTGTGCTCCTGAATCTGGGCCAGCAACTGCTGGGCAAGGTCGCGGGAAACGTCCTTGATGCCGACCACAAGACGCACCTCCTTGCAGAGCTTTTCGTATGCGTCCTCCAGGAAATGTATTTCCATCGGCTTGACCTCGTAATGCACAATCTGTTCCTTCTTCTCCTTGTCCCACCACTGCCTGACTTCCACTCTGGCGCGGATGAAAAGCCGTTTGTTGGGTTCGAAGAAATGCTTGAATTGGGCGTATTCTTCGCCGAAAATCGACCACTTCCAGGTGGTGTTCTGGTCCTCAAAGTTGATGATGCCGAATTCAGTGCCTCGCTTGGTCATCCGGGTGGTTGCCTCGGTGACGATGGCGGCGAAGGCGAAGGATTTGCCGCTGGCAACTTGCTTTTTCAAAAACTCCTCGTCATTGACCTGCGTCAGGGTGGCGTTGGTATAGTTGCGGATGATGGTCTTGTATTCGTCAAGGGGGTGTCCGGAAATGAAGAAGCCGGCCACCTCTTTCTCGTACTGGACCTGCAGGTAAGGTCCCCAGGGTTCGCATTCGGGGAATTCAAGATGGTCGTTTTCCTGCACGCTGTCGCTCATATCGAAAATGGAGAACTGGGCGGCATTGCTTTGTGAATTGTTCGTGTAGTGGATGAGCTTGTCAATGAAGTTCTGTCCCTCTTTGTCGGAATAGAAGAATTGGGCGCGGTGCATTCCCTTGAAACTGTCGAAGGCCCCGCCTTTGGCGAGCGACTCGATGCAGCGTTTGTTGCAGCTGCGCAGGTCAATGCGGCTGAGGAAGTCGAAGATGTCCTTGTAGGGTCCGTGGGCGTTGCGCTCCTCCACGATGTTGTTGGCGGCACTGCCGCCCACGCCCTTGAGCGCGGCCAGCCCGAAGCGGATGTTGCCCTGACTGTTGACCGTAAAAGTCTGGTCAGACTCGTTGATATCGGGCCCCAGCACCCGGATGTCCTTGTCCGAAGCATCGTCAATGTAGATGCTGATGGTCTCGATGTCGTTGATGTTGTTGGTCAAGTTGGCGGCCATAAACTCGGCGCGGTAGTGGGCCTTGAGGTAGGCGGTCTGGTAGGCCACCCACGAGTAGCAGGTCGCGTGCGACTTGTTGAAAGCGTAGGAGGCGAACTTTTCCCAGTCGCTCCAGATTTTCTCCAGGACCTTGGGGTCGTGCCCATTCTCAGTGCCCTGTTTGATGAACTTGGGCTTGAGGTGGTCCAGTTTGTCGCGCTGCTTCTTGCCCATTGCTTTACGCAGGGTATCGGACTCGCCGCGGGTGAAGCTGGCCAGGAGTCGCGACAGCAGCATCACCTGCTCCTGATAGACGGTGATGCCGTAGGTGTCTTTCAAGTACTTCTCCATCACGGGGATGTCGTACTCTATTTTCTCACGTCCGTGCTTGCGGTCGATGAACTGCGGAATGTAGTCCATCGGGCCGGGACGGTAAAGAGCGTTCATAGCGATCAGGTCCTCGAAGGTGGAGGGCTGCAGCTTGCGCAGGTATTTCTGCATACCGGCCGATTCAAACTGGAACGTGGCCACGGTGTCGCCGTCGCAGAAAAGCTGGTAGGTCTCGGGATCGTCCAGGGGGATGTTGTCAATGTCCACATCGATGCCGCGCGACTTCTTGATGTTGGAGAGGGTCTCCTTGATGATGGTGAGGGTCTTCAGGCCGAGGAAGTCCATCTTGATGAGCCCCACATCCTCCACAACGGAACCCTCGTATTGGGTGACGATGATGTCCTGCTTGGTGGTCTTGTCCGGCACGGTGGCGAGAGGGGCGAAGTTGGAGAGGTCGTCGGCGCCGATGATGACGCCGCAGGCGTGGATGCCGATCTGCCGCACGGTGCCGTCCAGTTGCGAGGCGTATTTGAGCACGTCCTTGATTTTCTGGGAGCCGTTCTGGTAGGCGTCAACCATCTCGGGCACCAGTTTGAGGCAGTTCTTGACGGTCACCTTCGGGGCCTTGCCCGTCTTGGGATCCTCTTTGAATTTCTGGGGGACCATATTGGCGAGGCGGTTCGACTCCTGGAGGTCAAGGTCCTCCACGCGGGCCACGTCCTTGATGCTCGACTTGGCGGCCATAGAGCCGTAGGTGATGATGTGGGCGACGCGTTCTTTGCCGTATTTGTTGGTGATCCATTCGAGAATCTTGTAGCGTCCGTCGTCGTCGAAGTCCACGTCGATATCGGGGAGGGAGATACGGTCGGGGTTGAGGAAACGCTCGAACAGCAAGTCATACTTGAGCGGGTCCACGTCGGTGATTTTGAGGCAGTAGGCGACCACGGAGCCGGCGGCGGAGCCACGGCCCGGGCCCACGGAGATGCCCATCTCGCGGGCGGCGGCGATGAAGTCCTGCACGATGAGGAAGTAGCCCGGGAAACCCATATTGCGCATCACGCCGAGCTCGAAGTCGATGCGCTCCTGGATGTCGTCGGGCACGGGGTCCCCGTAGCGCCTGTGCGCCCCGTCCATCGTCAGCTTGCGAAGATAGTCCGACTCCAGCTTGATGCGGTACACACGGTCGTAGCCGCCGAGTCGCTGGATGCGCCCCTTGCCCTCCTCGTCGGCCTCGAACTCCCGTTCCAGGTCCTCGTGCGTGAACTGCTGCTTGTAGCTTTCCACGGTGCCGAACGACTCGGGAATTTCGAACACGGGCATTATGGGGGCGTGCTTGAGCTTGAAATGCTCCACCTTGTCCACAATCTCCTGGGTGTTGGCAAGCGCCTCGGGCACGTCGGCGAAGATGGCGGCCATCTCGTCGGGGGTCTTGAGCCACTCCTGCTTGGTGTAGTGGATGCGGTCCTGCTCGTATATTTTCTTGCCGTTCCAGAGACAAATCAGGTGGTCGTGGGCCTCGGCGTCGCCCTCGTCGAGGAAGTGCACGTCATTGGTGGCGATGACCTTGGTGCCCGTCTCCGCTGCCAGCCGCAGAACGCCTTGGTTGACAATCTGCTGCTGCTCGTAAACAGTGCGGTCGCCGCCGGGCTTGTCGGTCTGGTGGCGTTGCAGTTCAAGGTAGAAGTCGTCGCCGAAGACGCTCTTGAACCAGAGGACAGCGCGCTTGGCCTTCTCGTAGTCGGAGGCGAGCAGGGCGCGCGGCACCTCACCGGCCAGGCAGGCCGAGGAGGCGATGATGCCCTCGTGGTACTGCTCCAGCAGGGCGTGGTCGATGCGCGAGGTATAGTAGAAGCCCTCGACCCAGGCCAAGGAGATTATCTTGCAGAGGTTGTGGTAGCCGGTTTCGTTCTTGGCCAGCAGCACCAGGTGGTGGCCCGACCGGTTCTCCTTTTGTTCCTTTATCAGACGGCTGCCATCCGGGTTAGAGGGGGTCTTCCGCGCCACGTATGCCTCACAGCCGAAGATGGGCTTGAAGATATGGGCACGGGCCTCCGCCAGCTTTCCCTCCAGCTCGGCGCGCGCGGTCTCGTCCTCCAACGCCGCCAGCTCTTTCTCCAACTTGGCGATCTCATCCCGCGTCTTGCCGTTCTTCTTGTCCGCATAATCGAAAAACTCCTTGATGCCGAACATATTGCCGTGGTCGGTGACGGCTACGGCGTTCATCCCGTTGGCCAGACATTTGTCCACCAGCCCCGGAATCGTGGTCATTCCGTCTTGAACGGAATATTGTGTATGGACGTGAAGATGAGTGAATTGTGTCATAGTGATAGGTTAACAGGTTTGGTAAAAAGTAAAGTGGGCAAAAATAGTAAATAATGGTGTTCGTTGCGGCCGGATGGGAGGAAAAAAATATTAACAGCCGGGATTTTCGGTTTTCGATTTGCGATGTACGATTTGCGATGTGCGATTTGCGGAAATGCAGGACGATAATCTCCGATTTTTTACAGAATCAGGATTATGAAATATCGTTTTTGTCTTCGTTGAAACAATGAAAATATCATTATCTGACTGTTGAAAAATGGATTTAATATATTGTTTGTCAACAAATTATAATAATAGAAAAAAGTAAAGAAGACAAATTTCGAGAAATCGGGGCGGGGTAGGGGCTGAGTTAACAAAAAAAATGTATTTTTGCAGCCTTGAAATAAAAGCGATAAAAAATAAAAAAGATAAAGAGATGAAACAAGAATTGATTCAGTACGTAGAGGACAATTTCATTACGAAACAAGAATTCCCCAAATTCAAAGCCGGTGACACCATCACCGTTTCCTATAGAATCGTGGAAGGCTCCAAAGAGCGTATCCAGCAGTTCCAGGGCGTGGTCCTGCAAATCAACGGCTCCGGCGCCACCAAGACTTTCACCGTGAGAAAGATCTCCGGCGGCATTGGCGTGGAGAGAATCTTCCCCTTCGCCACCCCGATGATTGCTGACGTCAAGGTCAACAAGCGCGGTGTTGTGCGTCGCGCCCGCATTTTCTACCTCCGCAACCTCACTGGCAAGAAAGCCCGTATCAAAGAGCGCAGAGGTTAATATCTTGAATTCTAACATCTTCATCATAGGCAGTTATTTTTGTTCTGAAAGTAACTGCTTTTTTTTGTATTTTCGCAGCCTTAAATTTATTACGACGTGGCACTACAGCAATCTTTCGAACAATCCGGCAATTTCCTGTTCAAGCATCGCGGGCAGATTCCCGTCCTCATCTTCCTGTTGGCTATCCCTATCCTGATATATAGCAACCCTGACCTGTATCTCCGCCTCTTTGTGGGCCAGCGCCATACCCTGCGCGTCATCCTGACCGTTGTGGCGATCCTGACCACCCTGTCGGGCCTCGTCTTGCGCGCATACACTGTGTGCACCACACCCAAGGGCACCTCAGGCCGCAATACCGATAAGCAGGTGGCCAAGCAGCTCAACACCACCGGCATCTACTCCGTGGTGCGCCATCCCCTCTATCTGGCCAACTATCTCATCTGGGCCGGCATCCTCATCTTTGCTATGAACATCTGGGCCTTCATCATAGTTTCCCTGCTTTACTGGCTCTACTACGAACGCATTATGTTCGCCGAGGAGGCCTACCTGCGCCAGCAGTTCGGCGACGTCTTCGAGGCCTGGGCTGACACAGTGCCCCCGTTCATCCCCAACTGGTCTCTTTTCCAGAAAGGGGAGATGTCCTTCTCGTTCAAGACCTTCATCCGCAGGGAATACGCCACCATCTATTCCGCCATCTTCTCGTATGTGGTGGTGGACTATCTGTTTTTCCTGCTCACGGACGTGCGTTTCCACGGCTGGACAGTGCCCGCCGCCGCGTGGCTGCGCCCCTCCCTCTATGTGCTGGCCGCCTGCACCCTGCTGCTGGTTGCCATCCACCTCATTAAGCACCACACCCGCTGGCTGGAAGCCGACGTCACCCGCGATTAACCTGATTATTAACCCTTAAAACTTTATAATAATGAACATTTCTCACATCGAACACATCGGCATTGCCGTGAAAAGCCTGGAAGAATCTATCCCTTATTATGAAAACATCCTGGGCCTTAAATGCTACAACATTGAAGAGGTTGCCGACCAGAAGGTGAAGACCGCCTTTTTCAAGGTGGGGCAGACCAAGATCGAGCTGCTGGAGCCCACTTCCCCCGAAAGCACCATCGCCAAGTTCCTCGAGAACCGCGGTCAGGGCATCCATCACATCGCCTATGCCGTGGACGACACTGCCACCACGCTGCACGAGCTGGCCGACAAGGAAGTCCGTCTGATTGACAAGGAACCCCGCGGCGGCGCCGAAGGCCTCCAGATTGGTTTCGCTCACCCCAAGGCCACCGATGGCGTGCTGACTGAGTTCTGCTGCCCCGGAAAGGAGTAATCCTCACCTCTTGTCCCTGAGGATATGAAACAGAAAAAAGCCTATCTCTCCACCCTCAAGTGGGGGGCCATTCTCGGCGTAATGCTGGCTGTTTTCGAACTGGTCAAGATGTACGCCCGCCGTGTGGACTATGCCGGTGCCAAGGTGCTTGACCTGGCCCTCATCATCGGCTTTGTGCTTGTATTGTATGCTGGCATCAAGGAGTTCAAGGAACTCTACACCGAGCGGCTCTCCTTCGCGAAGGCCTTCCTCGGCTGCGTGCTCATCTCTTTGGTGGGATCCGCCATCCTGTTTGGCTACAATATGCTGCACTATGCCGTGATCGAACCCGACGGACTGCAGAAGAAATACGAGGTGGCCCTTGACAATTACCATAAGGTCATTGAAAAAGACACCATCACGCAAGATGAGATGAAAACCTATCTTAATAGGGTGGATTCTCTCTTGAAGGTTGAGCAGGAGTCCTTTTCCTGGCCCGATACCGCCAGCAGCGCGCTCAAGCAAGATGCCCGGAAGGGTGTCGGTATGATTTACGATTTCTTCTTGCTGAAAATCACCGACAAGAAAGCCGTGGATACTGCCGACAACTACAAGATGGGTAATTTCGACACCTATGCGCGCAGAACAATGGTGGAGACGTTGGCCCTCTATGTGGAACAGAACGAAAACCAGCCCTCGACATTCTATGTGCAGCAAATGGTGCAGAGCACCTGCTCGAAAATGGGCGCCCTCAACCCTGTGGAGGTGCGTTTTGCCCAAAACAAGAACCGCGTGCCGCACTATGATATGCCGGGACGCTATGCCGCTGTCGCCGCCTTGATGGACCTGCTCTACGGAATGTTCTTCGGACTCTTCATCGCAATGTATCACTACACTTCCAAACGCCCTGCTCCCGAGGAATTGGCGGATGAAGATGTGGGAGAGGAGACTTGAGACTTTAGACTTAAGACTTTCCTTAAGCAGTCCCGAAGGGACAAAATCCCAGTAACCCCACACAAGGCGAAGCCGCAGTGTGGAGCCGTGAGGAGGAGATACCTTAAGCAGCCCCGAAGGGGCAAAATTCTAGTAACCCCACACAAGGCGAAGCCGCAGTGTGGTGCCGTGAGGAGGAGCCTGTGGAGCCGTGAGGAGGATACCGTGGTGCCTTGAGGAGGAGCCCCACAGTGTGGAGCCGTGAGGAGGAGACAAATCGCAAATCGCAAATCGCAAATCGAAAACCCTAAAGTATGGATATATCAGTAATAGTTCCCCTGTACAATGAAGAAGAGTCGCTGCCCGAGTTGGCGGCGTGGATCAAAAAGGTAATGGACGAGCATCAGTTCTCCTATGAGGTGCTGATGGTGGATGATGGTTCGACCGACAAGTCGTGGTCCATCGTCGAGTCCCTCCACAATGACAATCCCTGCATCCGCGGCATCCGCTTCCGTCGCAACTACGGCAAGTCCGCGGCCCTCAACACCGGCTTCGAGGCCTGTGAGGGCGACGTGGTCATCACGATGGACGCTGACCTGCAGGACAGTCCTGACGAGATTCCCGAACTCTATCGTATGATCAAGGAGGATGGCTATGACCTTGTTTCCGGATGGAAAAAGGTGCGTTATGATTCCAAACTGGCCAAGAACATCCCCTCCAAGTTTTTCAACTGGACCACTCGCAAGATGTCGGGCATCCAGCTGCACGACTTCAACTGCGGACTGAAGGCCTACCGCAAGGATGTTGTCAAGTCCATTGAGGTGTACAGCGAGATGCACCGCTATATTCCGCTGATTGCCAAATGGGCCGGTTTCAACAAGATAGGGGAGAAGGTGGTCGTTCACCAGAAACGCAAATATGGTGTCACCAAGTTCGGCTTGAACCGTTTTGTGAACGGCTATCTCGACCTGCTCACCATCACGTTCACCACGCGTTTCGGCAAAAAGCCCATGCACGCCTTTGGCGTCTGGGGAAGCATCGCATTCCTGGTGGGCTTGGTATGTGCAGTATGGCTCATCGTGGCCAAGTTGGTACACCAGTCTCACGGCGTGCCTTTCCGTCAGGTGACCGACCAGCCGCTTTTCTTCCTTGCCCTGTTGGCAATGGTGCTCGGCTTTATGCTCTTCCTGGCCGGCTTCCTCGGTGAGATGATTGCCCGCAACGATCCGGACAGAAACAAGTATCAAATCGCGAAAAAAATATAACTAGATAATCAATGGAACAAGAACCAAAACTCCCTACTCGCATATTTGACATCCTGGATGTCATATCTGCCAAGTATGATAAACCCGATTTCTTCGCAAAACGCGACGGCAACGGGTGGAAGACCTATAGTATCCAGGATTACGTCCAGTACTCACACACGATTGCAGCCGCTTTTCTGGAACTGGGACTGCAAAAAGGCGACAAGATTGTCACCATTATGAGAAACCGTCCCGCGTGGAACTTCCTGGATATGGGCATAATGCTGGCCGGAATGATCCACGTGCCCGTCTATCCGACGCTGAATCCCGAGGACTACCGCTACATCCTCAACCACTGCGACTGCAAGTGCATCGTCTTTGGTATGGAGTCCATCTACCGCCGTGTGGAGAAGGTGCTGCCCGACATCGAACAGCATCCGATGGTGTATGCCCTCGACAACATCGAAGGGCTCACCCCTTCAGCCGAGTTGCTGGAGAAGGGCCGCCAGAATCTGGAGAAGTGGATGCCGGTCATTGAGGAAAACAAGCGCACCATCTCTCCCGACGATGTGGCCACCATCATCTACACTTCGGGCACCACGGGCCGCTCGAAGGGCGTGATGCTTACGCATAAGAACATCTGCTCCAATTTCTTACCCATTGCCTTGGAATATCAGCTTTTGGACTATCGTGCCAAGATGCTCAGTTTCCTGCCGCTCTGTCACGTCTATGAGCGCACCGTGAACTATCACTACCAGTTTATGGGGGTGAGTCACTATTATGCCGGCAGTCTGGCCACCATCGCCAAGGATATGAAGGATATGAAGGCTGACGGGTTCTGCGCTGTGCCCCGCGTGTTCGAGATGATGTATGACAAGATCGAGGCCGCAGGCAAGAACCTCAAAGGCCCGAAGAAATGGATTTTCGATTGGGCTTTCCGCATTGCCACTCGTTACGATTACGAGAATCCCAACAAACTCTACCAATATAAGTATGAGATTGCCGACAAGCTGGTGTACAGCAAATGGAGAGAGAACCTTTCCGGCAAGGAGATGACGGTCGTTTCCGGCGGTTCCTCCATCCCCGAGAAGGTCATCCGCCTCTTCACCGCTGCCAAGGTGCGCATCTATGAAGGCTACGGACTTACGGAAACATCTCCCGTCATTGCCGTCAACGTGCCCCGCAAGCATATGATTCGCGTGGGCTGCGTGGGTGAGATACTGCCCACAGTGGAGTGCAAGATTGCCCCCGACGGCGAAATCCTCACCAAAGGCCCTTGCCTGATGAAGGGCTACTACAAGGACGAGGCTTACACCCGCGAGGTCATCGACGAGGAGGGTTGGTTCCACACCGGCGATATCGGCACCATTGTCGATGGCAAGTTCCTCAAGGTCACCGACCGCAAGAAGGAGATCTTCAAGCTCTCCTTGGGCAAGTACATCGCCCCGCAGGTGGTGGAGACCAAACTCCGCGAGTCACCCTTCGTCGATAATGCTATGGTGATCGGTGAGAACGAGAAGTTTGCCTCTGCCCTGATTGTGCCACTCTTTGATAAGATGGACGAGGCTTTCAAGAAACGTCGTATCGAAATCCCCAAGGACCGCACCGAATATATGAACCACCCGTACTTTATGCAACTCATCAGTCGGGAGGTGGATTTGGTGAACAAGACCTTGGCCGACCACGAGCAGATCAAGCGTTTCCGTCTTATTGGTGACGTCTGGAGCACCGAAAGCGGTGAGCTCTCGCAGACGCTCAAGCTGAAACGCAAGGTCATCTACCAGAAATACGACTCCATCTGCCGGGAAATCTACAATTACGACAAGAACTGATGCAATAACCGCCCCGTCTTGCAAAAAGGAGGGGCGGTTATTGTGATATAAGTTGTGCGGTCCGGTTTGCAACTGGGTTGCAAAGAAGTTTCCCTACTTTTGCCGCCGTTAATTTTTGGAAAATTATTTATGAGAATTTCTATAAACAGGATTGAAACAAAATCCCATCACGCGTTTGTGGTCCGTATTTTGTCACGGTTGTTTTTGTGTATGCTGATGTTTGGGGTAGGGGAGTCCCTTACTGCCCAAACCCTCAAAGGCCGTGTGCTTGAGTTGAATGAGAACGGCGACACCCTGGCCGTGCGGGCAGCCTCCCTGCAGTGGCTCCATACCTCCACGGGTACCTTTTCCGGTGCCGACGGCAGCTTTTCCCTGCAGCGGGCCAAGACCGACACGCTGGTGGTCACTTTCCCCACCTACCAGCCCGACACGCTGGTCGTGAATCGTTCCCAGAACGACATCACGGTGCTGCTTTCCCACGCGCACGCCCTGGCAGAGGTGAGCATCGTGGCCCGCGACGGCTCCTACATCTCCACTCAGCCCATCCTCACCACGGTGATTTCGCAGGAGGGACTGCGTCGTGCCGCCTGCTGCAACCTCGCCGAGAGCTTTGAGAGCACAGTGGCCGTGGATATGGAGTATGCCGACGCCATCACCGGCGCTCGCCAGATCTCGATGCTCGGTCTGGCCGGCATCTACAGCCAGATTCTCCTCGAGAACGTGCCCTTTATCCGCCTGCTTTCCCACCAGTTCGGGCTCGGGTTTATGCCCGGCTCGTGGATGGAGTCTATCAGCGTCTCCAAAGGCGTGGCCTCCGTCTCCAATGGCTATGAGGCCATCACTGGCCAGATTAATGTGGACTACAAGAAACCCGAGACCAATTACGAACGTCTCTTCATCAACCTCTATGGCAACTCGATGGGCAAGGGCGAACTGAACCTCACCAGCCGTTTCAAGGTGGACAAGAACGACAAGGTGCAGACGATGCTGATGCTCTTTGCCGGCGACCAGTTTGTCAAGATGGATATGAACAAGGACGGCTTTATGGATATGCCCCGCAGCCAGCAGATCAACGTGATGAACCGCTGGGATTACAAGAGCAATGGTCCTTGGAAAGGCCGCACGATGCTGGATTTCGTCTGGGACAATAGGGTAGGGGGGCAGACCGGTTACTCGCCCGACGGGTTCAATCCCTCGTTGGAACATTACGGCGTGCACATAGACAACAAGAAATTCGACTTCATCACGAAGAACGGGTTTCTGCTGAAGGGCGCAAACGAGAGCATCGGTACCATTGTGGCCTATACCGGCAACTGGACAAAAGCCCTGTTCGGAGCTCGCAACTTTGAGGCGAATCAGCAAAGTGCATACGTGAATATCTTGTATAGCAACAAGTTCGGAAAGAAAAGCCAACACAAGCTCACTGCTGGCGGTAGTCTTCAGTACGACTTCTTCGACTGGCGTCAAGTGTATCAGAATCCCCAGCAACCGACGCTCAGTCGGACCGACGAACTGGTGCCGGGCGTTTTTGCGGAATACTGCTATATCATCGACCCCAAGTTGGTACTGATGGCTGGTATGCGATTGGACTACAATTTTTACTATAATCAGCTTTACTGGACACCCCGCGTGCACCTCAAGTGGCAGGCCACCGATAATTTGTCTTTCCGAGCATCTGCCGGCAAGGGTTACCGTACCGCCCACTGGACCGCCGAGAATATGTCGCTGCTGACCTCCAATCGCCAGTTCCTGTATCAGGGGACGGAGATGCAGCGGCCGGAGGAAGCTTACAACTTCGGGGTCAGTATGGTGCAGCAGTTCAACTTGCCGGGTGGCAAGTCGTCGTTCTCCCTCGACTATTTCTACACCACCTTCGTCAACCAGACCATCATCGACTTGGACCAAGATATACATTATATATATGTATATAACCTGAACGGTTCGTTCAACGGCACGGGCAACCGCTCGCGTTCGCATTCTTTGCAGGCCGAGCTGACCCTGCGTCCCTTCACGCGCTTTGAGTTGCTGTTGGCCTACCGCTACAACGACGTGCGCTATATGACAGGAGGCGTGATGCGCGAGAAGGCCTTGATGAGTCCGCACAAGGGCATTGTCAACGTGAACTACAGCACCCGCTACGACCGTTGGAAATTTAACGTCAACCTGCAGGTGTGCGGTCCGCAGCGTCTGCCGGATATGAGCCTGAATCCCGAGGCACACCTTCCGGAGAAATCCCCGGCTTACTGCCTGTTGAATGCCCAGATCACAAAGAAATTCCGCAGATGGGAAATCTATGCCGGCGGCGAGAACCTGACCAACTACAAGCAGAAGAATCCCATCATCGCCTCCGATGACCCCTTCGGCGAAAACTTCGACGCTACCGTCATTTACGCTCCTATTTCGGGCATAATGGGATACCTGGGCGTTCGTTTTACCTTAAAATAATTTTTCACAATTTTAAACCTGAGTCTCTCTTTGCAGTCAGCGACTTGTTTTTTCAATCAAAGAAGAAATAGATTAATCAATAAATAAAACAATTATCAAAATGAAAAGAGCTCTTATTTTAGCCATTATGGCTGTATTCAGCTTGAGCGCCTTCGCTCAAAAGTCCAACATCCAAACGGTGGTGATCCAAACCAACGGCGTCTGTCAGAAATGTGCCGACAAGTTCAGTGAAAACGTCCCGTTCTTCAAGGGCGTGAAGACCTATTCCTACGATATGAAAACGGCCAAGCTGACCATCAACTACGATGCCAGCAAGACTGATCCCGACCAGTTGCGCAAGCAAATCAGCAAACTGGGTTACAACGCCGACAATGTTCCTGCCGACAAGGCTGCCCGCGAGGCGCTTCCCGCCTGCTGCAAAGGCAAATCATCCTGCAGTTCCGCCAGCAAGACTTGCCAAGGCCAAGCCGCTGGTGAGCACAAATGTCAGAAGAACTCAGAAACTGAGCACAAATGCCAAGGCCATTCCGGTGGCGACCTCAAGTGCCAAGGTCACGCCAATGGCGAACACAAGTGCCAAGGCCAGGCTAATGGCGAGCACAAGTGCCAAGGCCACGCTAACGGTGAGCACAAGTGCCAAGGCCAGGCTAATGGCGAGCACAAGTGCCAAGGCCACGCTAACGGCGAGCACAAGTGCCAGGGTCAAGCTAACGGCGAGCACAAATGTCAGGGCCAAGCCAATGGCGAGCACAAATGCCAGGGCCAAGCTAACGGCGAACACAAGTGCCAAGGCCACAAATAATCGATTATTTGCACGAATAAAAGAAAAACCGTCTTTTGCGACGGTTTTTTTTTATGCTGTATTTTTTTGGTGACTATTGCTTTTTTTGTATTTTTGCACCTAAAATTCACATCAATGAAAAAAGCAGCCATACTCTTTATACTGGTCTCTCTGCTTTGCAGTGTCACAAGTTGGGCGCAACCCGGCAAGAAAGCGGTTGTTGCCTTCTATAATCTTGAAAATCTTTTTGATACAATCAATGACCCCAATAAGAATGACGAGCAGTTTCTTCCGGATGGCGACTATCGGTGGAATTCGGATCGTTACAAGGCCAAATTGGAGGCTCTTTCAACTGTCATCTCTGAGATGGCCAAGATAGAGGGCGGCTTGGTGGTGCTGGGTGTCTCCGAAGTGGAGAACGAGAAGGTGCTGCTTGACTTGGCCGCCACCGAGAAGCTGAAACCTTACGGATTGAAGGTCTGCCATCACGAATCGCCGGACAGAAGGGGAGTGGACGTCTCCTTTTTCTACGACCCCGCCCGTTTCCGCGTTATCGACACGGCGTCTTTCCCGTTGGTGGTGCCCAACGAACCGGAATTCATCTCCCGTGACCAATGGCTGATGACCGGCATCCTGGACAATACTGACACGCTTTATATTCTGGTCAACCACTGGCCGTCGAAATCCGGCGGCGAGCGCAGAAGTTTGCCCGGACGTCTCGCGGCCGGCAGTCTGTCACGCGTTATTGCCGATGACATTCTCAAAAAGCATCCCGGCGCCAAGTTTATCCTGATGGGCGACCTGAACGATAACCCCAATTCCAAGGCCATTATGGAGTGTCTGGGCACCAAAACCAATACTAAGAATCTGACAATCTACGATTTATACAATCCTATGTGGAAAATGTTCCACGACGGCATCGGCTCTTATGCATACCGCGACTCTTGGGAGATGCTCGACAATATGGTCGTCTCAGGAGGCCTTGTATTTCCACGCGCAAACACCTACAGATTCGTTTCCGCCCACGTGTTCCGCAAGGACTTTATGTTCACCAAAACCGGATCCTACAGAGGATATCCGTTCCGCACCTTCGCCGGTGGCAACTATCAGGGTGGCTATAGCGACCATCTGCCCGTTTATATCATTCTTTCGAAATAAAAACAAGAAATATGGATAAAAGACTGGTTATCATTCCGACCTACAAGGAAAAGGAAAACATCGAGAACATCATCCGCGCCATATTCGGCCTTATTGATGTCCACATTCTCATTATTGACGACAATTCGCCCGACGGCACTGCTGACATCGTCAAGGGCCTGATGAGTGAATTCGAGGGACGGCTCTTCCTGGAGCAGCGCGCTGGCAAACTGGGATTGGGCACCGCCTACATCCACGGCTTCAAATGGGGTTTGGAGCGGGATTATGACTTCTTTTTCGAGATGGATGCCGACTTTTCGCACGATCCGCACGACCTGCAGCGCCTGTATGAGGCCTGTGTCGAGCAGAATGCCGATTTGGCCATTGGTTCCCGTTATTGCCAGGGTATCAGTGTCGTTAACTGGCCGCTCGGCCGTCTGCTGATGTCTTATTTCGGATCGATGTACGTGCGCACCATTTTGGGCATTCCTGTGAACGATACCACGGCCGGATTCAAGTGCTACCGGTCGAACGTGCTGAAATCCATCAATTTCGACGAGATCAAGCACGTGGGCTACGGTTTCCAGATTGAGATGAAATATACCACGTACAAGCTGGGATTCAAGATTGTGGAGGTTCCGATTATTTTCAGGGACCGCACGATGGGAACGTCCAAGATGAGCGGCGGCATTTTCAAGGAAGCCATCTTCGGCGTCATCGGTCTGAAATTCAGGAGTATGACCAGCCGTTGGAAAAAGAACATACGCAAATAATATGTCTTTGGGGGCGGGCAAAACGCCCCCTTTTTTTGTGCGGATTGTTTGTCCTATAATTTATATTATGTTAAATAGGATTCCCCCATTCATCTTCAAATATATTATTATAAATATGTAGAGCCGTGACACTGTCGCGGCTCTACAATTTATATTACAATCTCTGCGATATCTTTGGGACAATCTCGTTTTTCCAGGACGCGAACGTTCCTTCGAGAATTTTCTTTCTGGCGGTTGTTACGAGATCCAGGTAAAAATGCAGATTATGGATGCTGCCGATCATCGGGCCGAGAATCTCGTCGGCGACGTACAGATGGCGCAGATATGCGCGCGTGTACTCACGGTCGGCGAACAAGTCGCTCTGCGCGTCAATCGGCGTGAAATCGTATTTCCATTTCTCGTTGCGCATATTGAGAATGCCGTCCCAGGTGAAAATCATCCCGTTGCGGCCGTTGCGCGTGGGCATCACGCAGTCGAACATATCAATGCCTAATGCAATGTTTTCCAATATGTTAGCTGGTGTGCCAACGCCCATTAGGTAGCGGGGCTTGTCCTCGGGCAGTATCTGGCAGCAGTAGTCGGTGATCTCGTAGATTTTCTCGGTGGGCTCCCCTACCGACACTCCCCCGATGGCGTTGCCGTCACAGCCGGCCGAGGCGACATATTCGGCGGATTTGGCGCGCAGGTCGCGGAACACGCCGCCCTGCACGATGGGAAATAGCGACTGCTCATAGCCGTACAGGGGCGGCTTCTCGTCGAGGCGCTTGATGCAGCGTTTCAGCCACTTGTAGGTGGTCTCCGTCGATTTCTTGGCGTAGTCGTACTCACAGGGATAAGGGATGCACTCGTCGAACTGCATAATGATGTCGGCGCCGATGGAGCGCTCGATGTCCATCACCTTCTCAGGGCTGAAGAGATGGCGCGAGCCGTCGATATGCGACTGGAACCAGACGCCCTCCTCGGGGTTGATCTTGCGCCGGTGGCTGAGCGAGAACACCTGGAAACCGCCGCTGTCGGTAAGAATGGGCCGCGACCAGCCGTTGAACTTGTGCAGTCCGCCGGCCTCTTCCAGCACGTCGGTGCCGGGCCTCAAGTAGAGGTGATAGGTGTTGCCGAGTATGATTTGGGCCTTTACATCGTCTTTCAAGTCTCTGATGTGCAGTGCTTTGACAGCCCCCAAGGTGCCTACGGGCATAAAGATGGGGGTTTCTATCTCGCCGTGGGCGGTGGTGATGACACCGGCACGGGCATTGCTCTTGGGATCTTTGCTGTTTATTATAAACTTCATCTTGTTAGTAAATTGCGCGCAAAAATACTAATTTATTTAAAGCAAAAAACTATTTTTGCAAAACCAAAACCAACCTATTAACCTATGTTCGAAGTGTCTCTTCCGAGCCTCATCGTAATTGTATTTGGAGCTATCACGTTCATAGAACTCCTGTACTATTATTTGATGTATGCCCGATTCTCCTTCACCAAGAAAAAAGCGCAGAAGTATTTGTACCAACCGCCGGTATCCATCGTGATGGTGGCCAAAGACGCCGCCGGCGTGCTACTGAAGACCCTTCCCAGGTTCCTCAACCAGCAATACGGCGATTTTGAAGTGGTGGTGGTGAACGACAACTCGCAGGACGACACCGAGTTGCTGGTGAAAGAGTACCAGCAGCAATATAGCAACCTCAAGTTGGTGGAGCTTGACACGGCCGTCACCACCATCCGCGGCGAGAAATTCGCTCTCTCGATGGGCATCCGCTGCGCCTCGCACCCTTATCTTGTCCTTACCAATCCCGAATATGCCCCCACTTCCACCCATTGGCTGGAGAAAATGGCCGGCAATTTCGAGAACGACCGCCAGATTGTTTTGGGATACAGCACCTTTGAGAAGAAGAAATCCCCGTTCAACCGGATGCTCCATTTCGACAACCTGGTGAACGCCGTGCAGTATTTCTCCTTGGCGCAAGTCCGCTCCACTTATCGCGGCGATGTCAAGAACCTGGGCATCACCCAGCAGATTTTCGCCCAGCAACGTGGTTTCGCCTCCCACAATCACATCCGCTACGGCGAGGAGGACATCTTCATCTCCAAGGCCGCCAACGGCAAGAACACGGCCATCGAGTTCTCCCAGGATGCTGTCACCGTGCTGCAACGCGACGCTCGCTTCTCCCAATGGCTCGACCACAAGCAGGGCCTCTACTACACAAGACGTTTCAACTCCCTCAAGAACAGACTTCTGCTGGGAATTTACGCGCTGGTCAACCTGCTCTTCTACGTGGGATTGGTATTTGCCATCCTGTTCAGCATCGGCAATGTGCTGCTGCTCTCTGTCACGGCTGGCATCGCCGCTCTAAGAATCCTCAGCCAGTACCTCGTCTTCGGCTTCGCGGCCAAGAAACTGAACGAGAAACAGGTCATCCCCGCTCTGCTCCTCTATGACCTGCTCTTCGCGGTACTCAATCCGCTCTATTACTTTGATGCATTAATTCGTCACGATAGATTTTTATAATGGAAAACCCCTGCACCACCGAAAAAGCCAGACGTGATTACGTCTTGTTGCGCAAAGCCCTCGACCAGAATGACCAGAAGGCATACGCCGAACTGATGAGCCTGTATCGCGACAGCATCTACATTATGCTGATGAAAATCGTGAAGAACAGCGACGATGCGGAAGACCTCACCCTCGAGACGTTCGGCAAGGCGTTCCGCTATCTGGACAAATACACGCCGCAATACGCCTTCTCCACCTGGCTCTTCCGTATTGCCGTGAACAACAGCATCGACTATATCCGCCACAAGAACAACTCCCCGCAATGTATTGAGGAGGATCTCTCCAGCACTCCGATGCTCATCGACCGCTCGCCCTCCACTACCACACCGACACCGGAACAGGAGGTTATGGACAAGCAGCGTGTGAGGATGCTCCAGCTGGCGGTGGAACAGTTGCCCGAAAAGTACCGCAAAGTGGTCGAACTGCGCTACTATCAAGAACTTTCCTATGACGAAATCGCCCAGGAACTCGGACTTTCCCTGTCCAACGTCAAGATTCAATTGATGCGGGCGAAGAATATGCTCTCCGAGATTATGGTTAATGTACGCAATGCCATTTAACCCGCTCCCCTACCCTATAATTCTCTTTTGTGAATCATAAATTATTGACTTGCAGCTGTCTGTGCGACTGGCGGCAAGTCTTGTTTGTTACTATTGAAAAAAATGTATTTTTGCGCTTTTAATATTACAGAAAATGGAAGTAACCAGACTTTTTGATATGCTTGAGCGTAATGTCGTGGAATTCCCCCACGAGGACGCGCTTTGTGGCAAAGAAAACGGCATTTGGGTCAAATATAGTTCCAAAGACTATCAGAACATCGTCAATAACATCTCTTACGGCTTCTTGCAGCTGGGCATCAAGAAGGGCGACTGCATCGCGACCATCACCCCGAACCGTCCGGAATGGAATTTCCTGGATATGGCCATTATGCAGGTCGGCGCCATCCACGTGGCCATCTACCCCACCATCAGCGAAAGCGACTACGATTACATCCTGCACCACGCGGATGTGAAGCTTATCTTCGTCTCCGGCTGGGAGATGTTGCGCAAGATCACCGACATCATCAAGAACATCCCGGGGTTGGAGGAGAAGGTCTATACCTTCCGCAACCTGCGAGGATACAGGCACTTGAACGAGGTGGTGGAGATGGGCCGTGTCAATCCTGCCCCCCAGTACCTGAAGGAAATCAAGGAGAGCATCTCGCCTGACGATGTGGTCTCCATCGTCTATACCTCCGGTACCACGGGCAATCCCAAGGGGGTGATGCTCACCCACCGCAATTTCCTGACCAACATCGTGGGCATCTTGCCCATTATCCCGACGCCCGACGACTACAACCGCGTGCTCAGCTATCTGCCGCTCTGTCACGTCTATGAGCGTATGATGAACTACTCGTGGCAATATCTCGGCATTCCCGTTTATTATGCGGAGAGCCTGGCCAAGATTGCCGACAATATGCAGGAAATCAACCCCACCATATTCACCACGGTGCCGCGGCTCTTGGAGAAAATTTACGACAAGATACTTGCCCAGGGTCGCAAACTCACCGGCATCAAGCACAAGTTGTTCTTCCGGGCCAATGAGCTGGCGTTGGAGTTTGACTTCAACCAGAAGCCCTCCTATTTCCGCAAGCTCAACCGTTACCGCAAGCTGGTGCTCAACAAGTGGAAGGCCGTCACGGGCAACAATCTGCGCGTCATCGTGACGGGCGGTGCGGCCATCCAGCCCCGTATCTCGCGGGTGTTCTGGGCCATCGGTGTCAAGGTGCTGGAGGGCTACGGCACTTCCGAGACCTCCCCGGTGATATCGGTGAGCAACTTCTTCAAGAACGGCTTGGAGTTCGGCACGGCAGGTCCCGTGCTGCCCGGCACGCTCGTGAAGATTGCCGATGACGGCGAGATCCTCGCCAAGGGCAACCACGTGATGAAGGGCTACTACAAGGCCGACGATCTCACCGCAGAGGCCATCGACAAGGACGGTTGGCTTCACACTGGCGACCTCGGCAAGCTCTCCCCGGAAGGCCGGCTCAGTATCACGGGCCGCAAGAAGGAGATGTTCAAGACCGCCTTCGGCAAGTATGTGGTGCCGACCATCATTGAGAATATGTTTGCGGAGGAGTCGCTGATTGACAACATAATGGTGGTGGGCGAGAACAAGCAGTTCGCCGCCGCCCTCATCGTGCCCAACTTCCCCGACCTGCGCTCCTGGTGCGTGAACAAAGGCATCGACTACACCACCAACGAGGAGATGATCAAGCATCCCGAAGTGGTGAAGAAATACAAGAAGATTGTGGACCATTTCAACCAGTTCTTGGGAGACACCGAGAAGGTAAAACGCTTCGACCTCATAGGTTATGAGTGGTCGGTGGCCACCGGCGAGCTCACCCCCACCCTCAAACTGAAGCGCAATATGCTGATGAAGAAGTACGAGGAACAGATCGAGAAGCTGTTCAGCTAGGTGCGGGGTGCGATTTTACGACTTGCGATTAGCGAAGGGTGTAGAGACGTGGCGCGCCGCGTCTCTACATTCTTAATTCTCCGTTCTCAATTCTCCATTTTTTTCCGTACCTTTGCACCCGATTTTCAGAAACCTAACCGACACGAATATGAATCCTACCGACAACAAAGGCAAAGTTTTATTATTCAATACTTTATCGAAGAGAAAAGAGCTCCTCTCCCCTATCGTGCCCGACCACGTGGGCCTCTATGTCTGCGGCCCGACCGTCTATGGTGAACCCCATCTCGGACACGCCCGCCCGGCCGTGACCTTCGACCTGGTGTTCCGCTACCTCACCCATATCGGCTACAAGGTGCGCTACGTGCGTAACATCACCGACGTGGGCCATCTGGAACACGACGCCGACGAGGGCGAGGACAAGATTGCCAAGAAGGCCCGCCTCGAGCAACTCGAGCCGATGGAGGTCGCCCAGTATTATATGGACAGCTACCACAAGGCAATGGACGCCCTCAACGTGAAGAACCCCTCCATCGAGCCCCGCGCCTCCGGCCATATCATCGAACAGATCGAGATGGTGCAGAAAATCCTTGACAAGGGCTTTGCCTACGTCTCCGACGGCTCCGTCTATTTCGATGTGGAGAAGTTCGACAAGACGTTCGGCTACGGCAAACTGTCGGGCCGTGTGCTCTCCGAACTCATCGCCAACACCCGCGAGCTCGACGGCCAAAGTGAGAAACGCAATCCCGCCGACTTCGCCCTCTGGAAGAAAGCCGCTCCCGAACACATTATGCGCTGGAACTCGCCCTGGAGCGTGGGTTTCCCGGGCTGGCATATCGAATGTACCGCAATGAGCACCAAGTATCTGGGTGAACAATTCGACATCCACGGCGGCGGTATGGACCTGCTCTTCCCGCACCACGAGTCTGAGGTTTGCCAAAGCACTGTGGCCAACGGCAAAAGCTCCGTGCGCTACTGGATGCACAACAATATGATTACCATCAACGGACAGAAGATGGGCAAGTCGCTGGGCAACTTCATTACCCTCAACGAGTTCTTCACGGGCTCGCACAAGATGCTCACGCAGGCCTACTCCCCGATGACCATCCGCTTCTTCGTGCTGCAGGCCCACTACCGTGGCACCGTTGATTTCAGCAACGAGGCTCTGATTTCCGCCGAGAAAGGTATGGAGAAACTTTACGCCGCAGAACGCCATCTTGACAAACTCAAGGCCGGTGCGCAGTCCACAGAGGACATCAATGCTTGGGTGGAACGCTGCTACGAGGCGATGAACGATGACTTCAACAGTCCCAAGGTCATCGCCGAGCTCTTCGAGGCCTCCCGCATCATCAACGCCGTGAAGGACGGCCACGCCACCCTGACCGCTGAAGATGTAGAGACGCTGAAGCACTATTACCGTGTGTTTTTCTTTGACATCCTCGGTATGAAGCCCGAGACAGCCAATGTGGCCGACAAGTACAGCGAGGCGATGAACAAGGTGATGGACCTTGTGCTCTCCATCCGCCAAGATGCCAAGGCCAACAAGAACTGGGCCATCTCTGACAAGATTCGTGACGAACTCAATGCCGCCGGCATCACCGTCAAGGACACCAAGGACGGCGCCGAGTGGTCCCTCTAACCGAATAGAACCAATATGCTGAGTGGATTCAGGAGACGACCCAAGAAACAATACCGTGCCACGTCGCTGTCGGAACTGACTTGGCAGCGTTTCAAGAAGGAGAAGGAGGGAATGATTTCCCTCGGCTTCATTCTGTTCGTCATCGTGGTCGCCATTCTGGGCTATCTCATCACTCCCGACCATTCCCCCTATTGCAATCACCAGCAACTGGAAATCGCCCTGCGGTCGCCGGGCTTTTCCGTGCAGCTGCTGCAGGTGAACCCCGGGCACGATGTGCCCAAGGTCGGGCCGCTGCGCAAGATGCTCTTCGGCCAACCAGAGCCGTATCAGACCATCCCTATCCGCGAATATGAGGTGCGGGGCGACACGCTGCACGCCTGCCTCTTCGAACAGTCCGACTGGGTGGCCTATCCGCTCAGCGATCTGGCCGACCAGCCTGTGGTGAACCGCAAGTTCCTGCTGGGCACCGACCGCTACGGCCGTGACGTGCTCAGCCAGTTGATGATGGGCACGCGGGTCAGCTTGGCGGTGGGATTCCTCTCCATCTTCATCGCCCTGGTCATCGGCATCGCCGTGGGCGCCATTGCCGGCTACTACCGAGGCAAGGTGGATGATGTGCTGACCTTTATCATCAATGTGGTGTGGTCCATCCCTACCCTGCTGCTGGTCATCGCCATCAGTTTTGCCCTGGGCAAAGGTTTCTGGCAGATATTCATCGCCATCGGCCTGACAATGTGGGTCGATATTGCGCGTGTGGTGCGCGGGCAGTTCATCAGCCTGAGGGAGCAAGACTTCGTGGAGTCGGGGCGTGCGTTGGGATACAGCAATGGAAGAATCATCTTCAAGCATATACTCCCGAATATCACCGGCACTATCATCGTCATTGCCGCCTCCAACTTTTCATCGGCCATCCTGATGGAAGCGGGGCTCAGTTTCCTCGGTCTGGGCGTGCAGCCCCCGATGCCCTCTTGGGGTATGATGATGAAGGAGAACTACGCTTACATCGTGCTCGACAAGGCCTATTTGGCCATTGTGCCCGGCATTGCCATTATGCTGCTGGTGCTCTCCTTTATGCTCATCGGCAACGCCCTGCGAAACGCGATGGATGTGAGGAGTTAAACCTTTTAGTTTCTCCTAAGTCCATTGCCGCGTTTTTTTTGTATTTTTGCCGCCTAAAAATACACAATGTCATTAATAACTAAAAAACATATCGCAATGAAAAAATTACTCACCTTTGGACTCGTGCTTCTTTTTGCAAGCGTGACGATGTCCGTAAAATCCCAAGAAGAAATGACATTTAAACAGAAAATCAGCTACGCTATTGGCGCCAATCTGGGCACTCAGGTGTCTCACGATGGCATAGAACTTGACCTGGACGCCCTGGCACAGGGTGTGCGTGACGGTATGGCCGGCCAAAACCAATTCTCTGACGAACAGATGCAGGAGGCTTTTATGCAACTCCAGCAGGAAATGCAGGCCAAGCGCGACAATGTGGCCAATGAAGAGAAAATCAAAGGCCAGAAGTTCCTCGAAGAGAACAAGAAGAATCCCGACGTGAAGGTCACGGAGTCCGGTCTCCAGTACAAGATTGTCACGCAGGGCAACGGTCCGAAGCCCACGGCCACCAGCAAGGTGACGGTGAAATACAAAGGCACTCTCCTCGATGGCACGGTCTTCGACTCCACCGAGAAGCAGGGCGGCGAGCCCATCTCCTTCGGCCTCAACCAGGTCATCCGCGGATGGACCGAGGGCCTGCAACTGATGCCCACCGGTTCCAAGTACATCTTCTACATCCCCTCTGAGCTCGCATACGGCGACCAAGGTGCAGGCGGTGTCATCCCTGGCGGTGCCACTTTGATTTTCGAAATTGAATTGCTCTCTTTTGAATAATATGAAGAAGGGGCGGGTTTTTACACTCGCCCCTTTTGATAAATCCCTTTCGATGCTATGAAAAGACTCTTAATCACCTTGCTGCTTGCCTTCGTCGCTCTCCCGATTTTCGCCCAAGTGGAACAGGACTGCGGCGCCATTGACTGTCCGGGCCGCTGTGGCAGATTCATCGACCAGAACGGTGACGGCTTTTGCGACCGCGGACGCCTGTCGGAGGCCGCCAAGCCCACCGCGACCGTAACAACTGCAGAGCCTCAGAATGCAGAAAAGAGCGAGCCGGAGACGCAAGCCCAAAAGCAACCGGCGACGGCAACGCCGGCCAAGCGGGTTCATAATGAGGAGGCACCCTCGCATAATGATATTGCCACAGAGGATGCCCATACCGGTGCCACCCAGTTGGAGGAGCCGCAGCCACAACCACAACCCGTTGAACCCGTGCAGGAAGAGAAAACAACGCCCGCCAGCGGAGGATCGCCCTACCATCTCGTCCTCATCAGCCTGCTCACCATCGGGCTTTTCGCGCTGACCAGAATCCTCGTGGCCGCCAACGTGATCAAACTCGCCACCCATCGCAAAATCTGGAATGTGGTCTTGCTCATCACCGCCCTGATGTCGTGCTTGATTGGCCTATTCCTGGTCTTCCAAGTCAACTATAATATAAAGATGGAGTGGTTCTGGACCCTGAAGGTGCTGCACGTGGAATTCGGCATCGCGATGACCATCATTGCGATACTCCATATTTTCTGGCATATGAACTATTGGAAAACCCTCTTCAAGGGAAAGAAAAACCAGGGAAAGGCTTGATATATTATATAATTGTACAAACTGTTTTTTAGATGAATATAGAACTTGCTCTTGCAGAAGAACTGAGAAATGCACTCCACGAGTTGTATCAGATTGACATCCAGGCGGATGCTTCGTTGGTACAGCCCACACGGAAAGAGTTTGAAGGGGATTTGACGATTGTGGTGTTCCCTTACGTGAAGCTGGCCCGCAAGGCCCCGGATATGGTGGCCAAAGAGATTGGCGACCGCCTTTGCGAACGGATGGATGCGCTCACCGGCTATAACGTCGTGAAGGGCTATCTGAACCTGTCGGTGGCTGATGGCTATTGGCTTGAACGCTTGCGTGAGGGCTTTGCCGACGAGCGTTACGGGCTTTTCGCTCAGCGTGAAGAGGCCCCGGTGCTCATCGAGTACTCCTCCCCCAACACCAACAAGCCGCTCCACCTCGGGCACGTGCGCAACAACCTGCTGGGCCATTCTGTCTCGCAGATCCTGATGGCGTGCGGGCATCCCGTGGTGCAGGTCAACCTTGTCAACGACCGCGGCATTCACATCTGCAAGTCGATGGTGGCCTGGCTGCGCTACGGCAACGGCGAGACTCCCGAGAGCGCCCATATCAAAGGCGACCATCTGGTGGGCAACTACTATGTGGTCTTCGACAAGCACTATAAAGAGGAGCAGGCTGAGCTGATAGCCAAAGGTGTCAGTGAAGAGGAAGCGGCACAGCAAGCGCCCATTATGTTGGAGGCCAGAGAGATGCTCCGTCGCTGGGAGGCCGGCGACCCCGAGGTGCGTGCCCTCTGGGAAAAAATGAACCAGTGGGTGTACGCGGGCTTTGATGCAACGTATGCCCGTCTCGGCATCCACTTCGACAAGACCTATTACGAGTCCAACACTTACCTCCTGGGCAAGTCGCTCGTGCAGGAGGGCCTCGACAAGGGCGTGTTCCAGCGTCACGAGGACGGCTCCGTGCGGGTGAACCTCACGGACGAAGGGCTGGACGAGAAGGTGCTCCTCCGCAAGGACGGCACCTCTGTGTATATGACGCAGGACCTCGGCACAGCGCAGCTGCGCTATGAGGAGTTCCACCCCTGCAAGATGATCTATGTGGTGGGCAACGAGCAAAACTACCACTTCGACGTGTTGAAGCTGGTGCTGGGCAAGAAACTCGGCAAGCCCTTTGGCGACAGCATCTATCATCTCTCCTACGGTATGGTGGAGTTGCCCTCCGGCAAGATGAAATCCCGTGAAGGCACGGTGGTGGACGCCGACGACCTGATGGACGCTATGTTCCTGGAGGCCAAGCAGAGCACCGAGTCGCTGGGCAAGTTCGACTTCGAGCCTGCAGAGGCGGCCGCCCTCTACGAGATGGTGGGCCTCGGCGCGCTCAAGTACTTCATACTCAAGGTGGATCCGGCGAAGAATATGCTCTTCAACCCTGCCGAGTCCATCGACTTCAACGGCAACACGGCCCCCTTCATCCAGTACACACACGCCCGTATCCGCTCGCTGCTGCGCAAGGCTGCTGAACAGTCGGTGAACGTGGCTGACGCGCTGCCCGACGGATTGTCGCCGGAAGGTGAAGAGAAGTTGATTGTCAAGAAGTTGTACCAATATCCCCAAGTGGTTCTGGCAGCCGGTGAGAACCTCAGTCCGGCCTTGATTGCCAACTATGTGTATGACCTGGCCAAACAGTTCAACCATTTTTACCAAGAAACGCCCATTATGCGCGAGACTGACGCCGCCAAACGGCTGCTCCGACTGCAGATTTCCCAATGGGTGGCCAACACATTGCGCAACGGTATGAAACTGCTGGGCATAGATGTCCCGGAAAGGATGTAATGACCGAAAATCACGCGGACAGTTTTGTCCGCTTTTTTTATACAATAAATTGACGTGATAATCGTTACTTAACCGCTTTTGAGAAAGGAGAAATTGATTATGAATGTGAAAAAGAACTCATTGTCTGTTATCATTCTGTTTTTTAGCGTGTTGTTGTTTTCTGCCAACTTGATGGCGCAGGAAAGCGATTGTACGGCCAAGGCCCCTTCGGAAGTGGCTGTTGACCGGCAGTTCAAATACACCGTCACCACCTCTGAGCAGGGCGAGGTACTCTCCTCTGACTTCGGGAAGTTTGAGATGGTGAGCGGTCCCAGCATCGGCACCAGCACCTCCATCTCCTTCGTGAATGGCACAATGGACCAATCCACCACCTACACGTACAACTATTATTTGGTGGCCCATAAAGAGGGCACCTTCACCATCCCCGGCATCAGTCTCTCCATCGACGGGCGCGTGGTCAAGAGCAATCCCGTGGTAGTCAGCGTGGTCAAGGCCCCAACAGTGCAGGAAGAGCCGCAAGAGCAGGCTGACTGGTTCCATTTCGACTTTGATTTCCCGCAAATGGAAGACTTTCCGCAATGGTCGGATTTCTTCCAGCCTCGTTCCGGCGCGGAGCCCCAGCAGAATGAGTCCAAGCCCAAATCCAAGTCCGACAAGGCACAGATTGACGATCATATCAGCAAAGACGACATCTTCATCAAGGCCTTCTCCTCCAAATTGGAGGCCTATCAGGGCGAGGCCGTTGTGGTGACGCACAAACTGTATATCAAGACTCAAAACAGGGGCTATAGCATTGAAAGGGCCGTTTTTGACCCGACGGATGCCTTCTGGACAGGAGCTCTGGATTTGAATCAGCGTGACGAGTCCACGGAGACCGTCAACGGCAAGACCTATACGGTTTATACCATCAAAAAGACGGCTTTCTATCCTACCAAGACCGGCAAGGTCACTATTCCGAAGTTGAATCTCACATTGCGGGTGCGCGTGCCGGCCACAGTCAGAGACCCGTTCTGGGGCACTTATTCCACTTACAAGAGTCAAGATGTCTCGTTGGTATCCAATGACATAGCCATCAAGGCCAAACCAATGCCGAACAGTCGTTCTGCGGAGACAGACGTGGTGGGCAATTTCACCGTCACCTCCTCGCTGAACAAGAGTGAAGTCCGTGTCAATGAGGCGGTTGTGTTGACGGTTACACTTTCTGGCACGGGCAATCTGCATCGCATCGGCGCCGATGACTTGAACATTGATTTCCCGGCCGACTGCGATGTCACCTATCCCAAGGTCACGGGCAACATCTCTGCCAAGGGTGATATTGTGTCTGGTTCCAAGACCTTCAAGTACACGATAATACCACGTTCGGAGGGCACATTCCGGATTCCTGGCGCGTCGTACCAATATTACGACTACGATTCAGGGAGTTACAAGACGATTACCTCACAGGATTACCAGATTGAAGTGGGGCCCGCGCGCGAGCCGACTTCTCCTTCCGAAAATTCAGAGAAGAAGTCAAAGCCAGCCAAGACCTATAAAATCTGATGCTGCTGCTAAAATACTGAATAATTGTAAATTAAAATAATAATTATTGTATGAAAAACATTCGGAAATTACTCATTGCTTTGACACTCGTAATGGGTGTCGTGTTCACCTCTAATGCCCAGGCTCCATACAAAAACGGTATCGGCGCTTCGGTCGGCAATATGCAGGCGTTGACTTTCAAGACCTTCGCTGGCAACCATTTTGCCTTCCAGTTGGATTTGGGCACCAAGTTCATCACTACAGACGGGCGTTTCCGGAATCTGAACCTCTCAGGTGTTGATGTTTGGACCCTGGAGTTGAACCCGAATTTCATCTTTGAAGGACACTTCGCGAAAGGTCTGTATGGCCTGGTAGGTATTGGCGGCAGTATCGGCTATAGCTGGAATACTCTTAGCTACCAAGGGTTCTTCGGAGTCTGGCACTCGCGTTCCGACTTTGGCAAATGCGGTGCCAATGGTATCTTCGGCTTGGAATACAAGTTCAATGCCCCGGTGGCGTTGCAGTTCGACTTCAGACCCGGCTACGGCTGCCTCTTTGCCGAAAATTACGACTTCCACTATTTCGACTGGAGCGTGAATCTGGGAGTCCGTTATACCTTTTAGTGAATGGACAAAACATTGTTACTTATCATCTGCTTTGCACTGGCCATTCCTTTTGCAGGGATGGCCAGCGAAGCATTTGTTCCCCGGCAAACGGCCATAGAAGACACCATCGTGCGGTATGCTCCCGATGATGACGGGCGCACCTACACCTCTCTGGAGGAGGCCTTGAGCGCTTCAAGTCCCGTGTACCGCCTTAAACTTACCAAGCTGCCCAAACGCGATTCGTTGCCCGAGGATCTGTTCCGGTTGACCCAACTGCGCGAGCTGACCGTCAAGGGTTGCCGCTTGTGCATCGTCAACCAACGCATCGGCGAGTTGCGCCATCTGCAATACCTGAATCTCGACCATAACAAACTTTTGCGCCTGCCCAATGCCATCGGAAGACTGACCGAATTACGCACGCTGGTCATCAGCCGCAATATGATTGAGACACTGCCCGACTCCATCGCCAAACTGAAACAACTCACCGCCATTGACGCTTGGGATAACCCCTTGTATGTGCTACCTGCAAGCATAAAGGCGCTGAAAAGCACGCTGAAAACCCTCGACTTGCGTCAAATTCCCTTGACAAAATGGGAGTATGAAGAGATGGAATACCTTCTTCCTGAAACTAAAATACTCTTCACGGACATTTGTGAATGCGAGAATCGTCGCGACCACAACTGATCCAAATCAAAAATCTTTATTTAATCCAAATTAGTCGGATTGGTATTTTTTTATCAATCCGTATTACTTTTTTTATATTTTTGCGGCATTGTTAACTTAATCGGATTTTGTTATGAAAACCAAGTACATCGACCTGATTTCGCAGACCTATGAATTTCCGCAAGAGGAGTTTAAGGTGGAAGACAACAACTTGTTATTCAATGACGTACCATTGATGGATATCATCAAACAGTATGGAACGCCTTTGAAAATCACCTATCTGCCCAAGATATCACAGAATATCCAGAAGGCCAAAAGATGGTTCAATGTGGCTATCGCAAAGTCCGATTACAAGGGCAGTTATCACTATTGTTATTGCACAAAGAGCAATCATTTCGAGTTTGTGATGTCGGAGGTGCTGAAGAACGATGTGCACATTGAAACCTCTTCCGCGTTTGACATCAACTTGATCCAGACCCTTCACGAGTCCGGCCTTTTCGACAAGGAGAACTATATTATATGTAACGGATTCAAGCGTCAGATTTACATCGACAACATCGTTGAACTTCTGGGACAAGGCTATGTGAACACCATTCCGGTGCTCGACAGCAAAAAAGAGTTCGATATGTTGTTGAAGAAGGAGATCCCGTCGAAATGCAAGGTCGGCATCCGCATCGCTTCTGAGGAGGAACCGCGATTCGAGTTCTACACCTCGCGCCTGGGCATTCGCTACAATGATGTGATTCCCTTCTATCGGGAGAAAATCAAGAACAACCCGAACTTTGAGTTGAAGATGCTGCATTTCTTCATCAACACGGGCATCCAGGACACAGCCTACTATTGGAATGAGCTTACCAAGTGCGTGAACCTGTACTGCGATTTGAAGAAACTCTGTCCGGAACTCGACTCCCTGAATATTGGCGGCGGCTTCCCCATCAAGAATTCGCTCTCTTTCGATTACGATTACGAGTATATGGCCGAGGAGATTGTGGCTCAAATCAAAATCATCTGCGAACGCGAGGGCGTGCAGGAGCCGGACATCTTCACGGAGTTCGGTTCGTTCACGGTTGGCGAGGCTAGCGCCGTACTCTTCTCTGTACTTCAGCAGAAAAGACAGAACGACAGAGAGTTGTGGAATATGATCGACAGTTCCTTTATGACCACGCTGCCTGACACTTGGGCCATCAACCAACAGTTCATCATCCTGGCTATCAACAATTGGGACAAGGCCTACGAGCGCGTCTTCCTTGGCGGCCTGACCTGCGACAGCCACGACTACTACAACTCGGAGTCGCACCTGAACGCCGTCTTCCTGCCGAACATCGACTCGGCCAACTACCCGGAAGGCGACAGTCCGGAAGACATCCAGTACATCGGTTTGTTCAACACCGGGGCCTATCAGGATGCCCTCGGCGGCTACGGCGGAATACAGCATTGTATGACTCCGGCGCCGAAACACATCATCATCTATCGCGACGAAGAGGGTGAATTATGTACCAAATTGTTTGCTAAAGAGCAGAGTTACAAGTCGATGCTGAAAATTTTAGGATATTAGGAAACGAATCGTTTTTTTTTCTACTTTTGCCGCGGGTAAGTCTTGTACGATCTGCTCCCTTCTAACTCCCCCAGGGTAGGAATACAGCAAGGGTACGTCGGTTGTAGCGATGCGATATAAGTAGCTTACCCTTTTTTTGTGACCATCACTTTGGGAAACCTATTATCCATATTCAAATCCAACGCAGGGTGTTACTGAAAATCTATCCCGAGAATCCAAACCAGCGCGCCATTGATCAGGTCGTGAAGTGCCTTCAGGACGGAGGCATCATCATCTATCCGACCGACACCATCTATGGCATCGGGTGCGATATCTTCAAGCCCAAGTCCATCGAGCGCATCACTACCCTGCTCGGCGACCGGAAGAAGAAGAGTTCGATGACTTTCATCAGTCACGACTTGAGCAATCTTTCCGACTACACCCGCCCCATTCCCAACCATATCTTCAAGATAATGAAGAAGGTGCTGCCCGGCCCCTTCACCTTTATCCTGAACGCCAACAACAATGTGCCCAAACTGCTTCAGAGCAACAAGAAGACCGTGGGCATCCGTGTGCCCGACAACAATATCGTGCGTGAGATCGTGCGCCAACTGGGCCATCCCATCCTCTCCACTTCCGTGAAGGACGATGACGAGGTGGTGGAGTACACCACTGACCCCGAGCTCATCTACGAGCGTTATGGCGATGACGTGGACATTGTGATTGACGGCGGCTACGGCGACAACGTGCCCTCCACGGTAGTGGACTGCACCGGCGACGAGGCGGAAGTTGTCCGCGAAGGCAAGGGTGATGTCAACGACTTGTTTTAACAGGATTTTTCAGGGGAAGCGCTCCCCTGTTCTTCAGATTTCTTTTCTGGCGTAAGATTCGCGTGCAGCAACAGCGGCACGAAGACACAGAACAACAACCGTCCGGTTTGCGTCTCTAAGGTGTCTTCCGTCAAGGCAGAGATGAAGAGAATGATAATCAGGGCGATGTAAATCATTGTGATGCGGTCTCTCATCTTGAAGAAGGGATACACCAGCGTGAACAGGAAATACAAGGCCAGCAGGATGCCGCCCATCAGCCAGTAGGTAAGCCATTGGTTGTGGCTGCCGCGGTTGAGTTTGTAGGCGATGGGGGAATTTTGGGCGGCAAGTTCCTCGTCCATCGCAGTCTTGAAGTCGCCGATGCCCACTCCCAGAAACCAGTTATCCTTGATAACGGCCCAGGAGGCTTGCCACAGTTCAAAGCGCTGCAGGAGCGTGGAGTTGTCGATGTAGTGATAGTGTTTGAACATCGAGTAGCTGAAGAAGTTGGGATACAGGGCCCGACGCAGTCCGAGCGGGCGCGTGTAGTCGTAGTTGGCTATATGGCGTTCCACGTTGCGGATGTCCTGCTCCTCCAGCGCCATCACGCCGGCATAGTCCTTGTGCAATCCTTTAGAATTCAGATACCGAATCAGCGTCTGCTCCAGATACTCGTCGTAAAGCGTGTCGGAACGGAGACTCCACGCGGACTGCATTTCCGGACGGCACACATAATAGCCGATGCGATGGCCGTTCTCCAGTGGTGTGTCGGCATTGAACTCGTAGTCATTGCCCATAGCCGTCTTCGTGGCTGTGATGTTCTTGTCCTTGTCCTTGAAATAGGAAATGCAGACGTGTGTGGTGTAGGCTGTCCCAAGTACGATGGCCAGTGCCGCCATCGTCAGCAAAATGGTGCGAGTTCTGCCCTTCTGCATTGTGAAAAGGGCATACAGGAGATAGAAGAGAATCAAAGCGCCCAAAATGACAATGCCTGTAAGTGTTTGTGCCAAGAGGAGATAGAATATCTGGCCGACTATCAGCGCAATGTAGGTGCAGACCTGCCAACTGGACTTGGTCTCCGCTTTCAGGAGGAAGAAGAGACAGAAGGAGATGGAGAGGTCGATGCACAGGCTGAAGCGTATGTGGTCGATGAAGATGGAGATTTCCCGGATGTTGCCGACGGTGTGGGTGGCCCAGTAGATGGTGGAACAGACACAGCAGAAGATGGTGCTGGCGATGAAAGCGTGGAGGATATACCGCATCTCCTTGTGCGTGAAGGGACGGGAGGTGGCCACCACAATGGGCGCCATCAGCAGCGGCAGTTTGGAGAGGACATTGTGGGAGGCAAACGCCCAGTTCTCAGTCTTGATGAGCCCGAGAAGGCACGCCACGAAGAGTCCTGAGAAAACGAGAAGCTCCTTGTGGGCGCGCAGGTTCTGCCACTTCTCTTTCCAGTTCCACTCGGCTATCCAGTTGAGCAACAGGATAAAGGCGACCAATCCCATCGCGAAATGGGACAAGGGCAGGGACACCACCAGGGCGATGGTCCCTAACAAGTAGATGATATGGTGAAACTGCTCCCGAGTCAAAACGACCTATTTTTTGGGCGAGAGAATGGATTGGTAGCGGTTCTGGTCTTTCAATATGGCTTTCGCGACGGCAATGTCGTTGTCTTCGCTCAGCATATTCATAATGCGCCCTTTCTGATAGTAGTAGCGCACCGCGATTTCAGAGGACAGAAACTGGCTGATTTCCTTTTGGTAGCGAGTGAGGTCCTCTAATTTCTCCTGGTCCAATTTCTGCTTTAACTGGTTGTAAATAGGTTCGATATCTTTGAAGACACGGTCCTCTTCAGCCGCTTTTTTCAATTTCTCAAGCAGTTCTTCTGTCTGGGTTTTGTAAGAGTAATCCTTGTCTTTCAAGAAGTTGACGAACTCTTGGTAGAGTTTGTCGTCCACCACGAACTGGTCGGCGGGCGGGATGGACTCGTGTTTGGAACGGTATTCGTTGCAGAAATCGAATATGAGGTTGTGGGTGACCAGGGAGACGAGAATCTCGCTCAGGAGGCTGTCTTCGGTGAGCACGTCGGGTTCCACGCCGCCCTTGTCATAGACGGTGCGGCCGTTTTTGGTCTTGAAAGCCACGGCCAAGGAGTCGGGAATCTTGAAGGCGCCAGAGGTGGTGTCCTTGTCGAAGTACTCGATGTTCTGCACGCAGCGGCCGGAAGGGATGTAGTATTTGGCCACGGTGATTTTCAAGGAGGTGTTGTAGTCGATGGGCAACACGTTCTGCACGAGTCCCTTGCCGAAACTCTTCTTACCCACGATCACGCCACGGTCGAGATCCTGGAACGCGCCGGAGACAATCTCGGAGGCGGAGGCGCTGTGCTCGTTTATAAGCACCACCACGGGGATATCCTTGTCGGTGACGGGTGCCAGTGTTCTGTGAACGCGCTGTTGCTCAGGGATTTTTCCCTTGGTCTCCACAATCTGCACGCCACGGTCCACGAAAATATTCATAATGTTGACGGCTTCGCTGAGCAGGCCGCCCCCGTTGTCGCGCAAGTCGAGGATGAAGTATTTCATCCCCTGTTCTTTAAGTTTGAGGAAGGCTTCGCGCACCTCGGTGCCGGCCTTTTCGGTGAACTGGTCCAGCTTGACATAGCCCACCTCCTTGTCCAGCATTCCGGAATAGGGAATATTGGGCATCTTGATCTCTTCACGCACGATGTTGAATGTGAGGGTTTTGTTTTCCGAAGGGCGGAACACTTCCAGCACCAGCGTCGAGCCGGGCTGTCCCTTCATCGCGGTGCTCACGTCGGAAGAACTCTTGCCCTCCAGCGACTGTCCGTTCACCTTGCGCACGATGTCGCCGGCCCGCAGTCCCGCCTTTTGGGAAGGCGTGCCCTCGTAGGGCTCAGAGATGACCACATCCTTGCCGTGCTGCTGTATGAGGGCTCCTATCCCACCGTACTGGCCGGTGGTCATCATCCGGAAGTCCTCGATTTCGGATTCGGGGTAATAGACCGTGTAGGGGTCCAACGAGTTGAGCATCGCGTCGATGGCGGTTTCCGTAAGCTTGCCGGGGGAAATCTCATCGGCATACTTGTCGTTCAACTCTTTGAGGATGGAGACGAAGATGTCCACATTCTTGGCAATCTCGAAGTCGTTCTGGGCATTCAAGGGCGCCGCCACACAAAACAGGGCGGCCACGGTTATCATCAGTTTTTTCATCATATTCTTTTAAAGGGCGGCAAAAGTACGAAAAAAAGCGATAGGTTTTCAGTCTTTCAGACACCTGACAGAATAGGCCGCTTCCTTCGGTGTGCAGTTGATTTCGACCGTGGCGTTGGTGCTGTAGAAATGGTGGATAGGCGACGTCACGTCGCTGCCGTCGGAGGCGGTCCAGAAGCCCGCGTCATAGCCGAACCCGTCGAAGGTTTGGAGGAAGTTGCCAGCCGGGAGCACCTCCATCCCGGAGGTGTTGTTGCGCTGCAGGTTGTCAAGGATGCTGCATTCAGGGGCGGGCGCGAAGCTGGTGTTGCGCCATCCCTCGCGCGAGGCCATCGCCTTGGCCACGTTGTTCACGTCGCTGCCACAGCGATATTCATCCTTGTAACCCAGAAAGTCCTCCAGATTCATCCACTCGAAGTTGGAGGGCAGGTGCCACCCATTGGGGCAGAGACTTTGGATGCCGCTGGGCACTGCCTCTGTGGGCTTGACACCCCGCAGGCAGGTGTTCCAGCTGTAGAGCAGACCGTAGCGCGCCACTTGGGTGGAGTCGCCGTTGGGATAGTAATAGTAAAGAGCCTTGTCGGAGGTCTCCTTGCCTAATGCCAGTGGCGTGCCGTCAGGAAAATGCCTGACTCTCAGGTTTTCGCGCATCCAGCACTGCTTGCCGAGCTGCACCGTTTGATAGACATTGCCGTCATAGTCCGTGACCGTGCCGCAGTCGCTTTGCGCTACGGCTACGCCCATCACGGCCATCATAATCAAAACGAAGGAAATTCTTTTCATATTGTGTTGTATCTTTAATTACTGCCAAATCATTTCGTCGCAAAACAGGTAGGAAGGCTGTCCGGGGGCCTGATGCCAGGCGGGCAGTGTTCCTGCGTTCTTGACCACCACGCGCACATAGCGGGCTTTCAGTCCAAGGCCGTCGGCTTGAAGTGTGTATATTCCGCTCCCTGTGGCGTGATGATCCACGCCCGGCACCTCCAGGATGCGATACAGCGTGTAGTCGCGGCCGTTTTTGGAGACGTACAGTTCCACGGTCGTCGGGGCCATTATCCAGTCGTGGATGTTTTGGAAGAAACGGGACTTGAGATGCTCAAGGCGCACGCTTTTCCCGAAATCGAACTCCACGTCGATGTCGGTGCCCCAATATCCCTGCCAGTGGCCGTCGTCGTAGGTGTCGCCGCCGATGAGCCCGTCGGCCAGCGCCTGTGTGCCTGAGGCCTCATATTGAGGGCGATAGGTGGCGTATGAGGTGTTCAGACGGGCAATCTTGCCCAACCCTTTATGCAGCAGTACATACTTTTCGGTGACCACGTCCTCCCCCATCGCATTGCGCGTCATCGCCTTTATGGTGGCGGAATGGTCGATGGTGAAGGGCCCCTGGTACAGGTTCTCCCCCTGTTGCGGGGCGCGCCCGTCCAAGGTGTAGTATATCGCCGGACCGTTGGTGAGGGTCCGCATCGAAATCACGGCCTCTCCCTGGTCGTTCAGTTCCGACTGGATGAGGACGTGGTTCGGCAAATCGAGCAACTCCTGCGCCGTGTGGTCGAAACGGGCCTCCACAATGTCACGGCTATATTGCCGGCACTCTTCATTCCAGAGTTGCAAATAGGCGCGTTTGATCTGGTGCAGTTGACTTATCAGTTCGTCTCTTCTAAAGAATAACTCACTGGCGGAAATGCTGCTGTCGCCTGACAAATAGCGATGGAGGTCGTAACGGAAGATGTTGCGCCGCATCACATAATCCTGCCGATAGAACACGTAGGGCAAGAAGCGCGCCACGGCGTTGTGGACAGGGTCCATATCCCATTTCTGGGGGATTTTGCCGAAAAGCTGATGACTTTGTTCCAAAAGTTTTTCGTTTTTTTCAAAATACTCTGGACTCACCTTAGAGGCGTAATTGTCCCAGATGCTTTCATACAGTGAACCGTTCTGGAAAAACAGGGGGATGTCGCAACTTTCGTAGAGTCGCATCAGCTCGCGCACCTCTTCAGGATAGAAGAAGTCTTGCTGGAAACGTCGGTTGAAGTCCTCGAGACGGGCGGCGCGCTCCTGGTCCGCCTTGGCAAGCACGGTCTCCTTCAAGGGCTTCCAGGCCATCTCGGCGGCCCACAGCATACCGTGCCAGGTGGGGTTGAAAAGCGATTCGCCCGAGTCGTCCCAGGCAGTGTTCATCATCCCGACGGTGCCGTGCCGGTGGCCGTCGCGCACCAGGTTGGCGATGTTCTTGGTGTAGGTGTCGTAACTGGGAAAGACGGTGCCCCACATACTCATCCCCGGCGCCACCATAAAGTCGAAGCCCGCCTTGGTGAAGGGCTCGAACATATCCTCATAGCTGTCGGATGGGGCGTACATCCACACAATCAGCATCATATCCTTGGGCAGTTGGGCGACGATGGCTGGGTCCTTGGCGGCGATGTCGCCCCACATCATCACCCGTTTTCCCTGCTTGCGCAAGATGTCGTGCACCCAACGGATGTGGTCCACATACACTTGTGAGGCGCCGCCGTGGCTCTCCACATATTGACGCGCCTTGCCGTTGCCCAACGCCTCGGTTTCGTCGCAGTTGATGTTGAAGAAGGGGGATTTATAGGCTTTCGCCACGGTTTCCAGCTGGTATTGCAGGAATTCCTGGGTTTTCTCGGCGCCGGGATTTACATTGAACTTGGTGTCGGCCATCTTTTGATAAAACGGGATGCGGAGCGTTTTCTCGGCGTGGGCAAGGCATTGCTGGTTGCCGAAGAACTCGATGTGGAACTGGGCGGCGTACTCCTCCAACTCCTTGACCTGCTCGGCGGTCAGCCCGTCGGCAGGCGCGATGTCGGGCAAGCGGTCCAACTTGAACAAATGCTCGGTATAGAGGTTGAAGAAGTTCATCTTGTACTGCGCCAGCGTGGCGATCTCGCGCTTGAGGAACTCCATTGTGGGCACGGGGCCGCGGCTGATGTCGTCCATCCATCCGCGGTATTTCAAGGCCGGATAGTCCGTGATCCTCATACAAGGCACCTGATTGTGGAAATGGCGGCGCAGCTGGTCCAGACTGAGTCCCGCATAGTAGAGTCCCGTCTCGGTGGTGGCGGTCATCACCACCCGGTCGGGCAGGATTTCCAAGATGTAGCCCTGCTCCATATTGGTGTCGATGGGCAGTGCGGCCACGAGTTTGCGCTCTACGGGGGTGTTGTCATCCAAAGCCCTGACTCCTGACAAGTATTCCACGTGCTGCGGTTCGGGGATGATGCCCGTGGTTTGGCCGGCAGCGGTCAGGCACCACAAGCCGAGGAGTATCAAAGCGAGAAGTCGATTTCTGTACATATATATAATATTGTAATTGAGAGTGCAAAAATAACATTTTTACATTTACTTTTTTTTGTACTTTTGCCAGCGTTATTTTGAATAAGCAGAATATGGAATACAATTTTTTGAAGACCGACTGTTCAGATGCGGTGTGCACATTGACCATCTCCGCTCCCAAATCCTTGAATGCATTAAATTCCAACCTCTTAAAGGAGCTGGACGATTTCCTCGACCATATTGATGCGGGCACTCGGGTGCTCATCATCACGGGTGATGGCGAGAAGGCTTTCGTGGCCGGCGCCGACATCTCCGAGATGCAGAACCTCACCGAGCCTGAGGGTGTCGCCTTCGGCAAGTTGGGCGCGCAGGTGTTCCGCAAGATCGAGACCCTTCCTATTCCGGTCATTGCGGCCGTAAACGGTTTTGCCCTCGGCGGCGGCTGCGAGCTGGCCCTGGCCTGCGACATCCGCATTGCCTCCAACCGTGCCAAGTTCGGCCAACCCGAGGTGGGGCTGGGCATCATCCCCGGCTTCTCCGGCACCTACCGTCTCACCAAGATTGTGGGGATGGGCAACGCCAAGGAGATGATCTACACGGGACGCGCCATCAAGGCCGACGAGGCCCTGCGCATCGGACTGGTCAATGCCATATATGAGCCTGAGCAGCTGATGGATGAGGCACGGAGTTTAGCAGCCCGCATCCTCAAGAACGCCCCCATCGCTGTGCGCTACGCCAAGCAGTGCATCAACGAGGAGTATGACCTGCCCGCCGACGAGGCCATCGCCTACGAGAACACGATGTTCGGCAAGTGCTTCGCCACCAAGGACCAGAAGGCCGGGATGACCGCCTTCCTCACCAAGAGCGAAGCTCATTTCACCAACGAATAATCATTTACAAACCTTTTTATAAAACCCATTATTATGAAAATTTGCGTTATAGGCACAGGAACAATGGCCAAGGGCATCGTCAAGGCTTTCGCCGCCAAGATGCCGGTGGTTATGAAAAGCAGAACCCAAGAGAGTCTGGACAAGGCAATGGGCTCCATCTCTAAATCTTATGGCAAACTCGTCGAGAAGGGCAAGATCTCCCAAGAGGCTATGGACGCCATCTTGAAGAACATCACCACCACGACCGACTACGCCACCTTCGCCGACGCCGACCTCGTCATTGAAGCGGCTGTCGAGGATATGCAGCTCAAGAAGGATGTGTTTATGGAACTCGACAAGATTTGCAAACCGGAGACCATCTTCGCCACCAACTCCTCGTCACTTTCCATCACGGAAATCGCGGCTTGCACGAGCCGTCCCAGCCAGTTCATCGGCTGCCACTTCTTCAACCCCGCCGACCGTATGGCCCTGGTGGAGGTCATCAAAGGCCAACTCACCTCTGAGGCTGTGAGCCAGACCATCATCGACCTGACCACCGAGATTGGCAAGACCCCGGTGCCGGTGAACGAAGCCCCCGGCTTTGTTGTGAACCGCATCCTCATCCCGATGATCAACGAAGCAGTCGGCATCCTCGCCGACGGCATCGCTTCCGCCGAAGACATCGACAAGTGTATGATGCTTGGTGCCAACCATCCGATGGGCCCGCTCGCCCTGGCCGACTTGATTGGCAACGATGTGAACCTCGCCATTATGGAGGTCCTGTACAAAGAATTCGGCGACCCGAAGTACCGCCCGCATCCGCTGCTTCGCAAGATGGTGCGCGCCGGACTGCTCGGCCGCAAGACTGGCGAAGGATTCTACAAATACTAATAGGAATCTTTCCCAAGGAAAACCAAAACGGGATGGCTTTCGGCCACCCCGTTTTTTTTATCCGTTGTTCGGTGTATAGACATCGAAGCTCTTGTCGTCGTAAATGAAGAGAATCTGCACGATTTTCTTATCGCCCTGAGAATTGGATATTCGGTCTCGCTTTGATTCTCTGGGCGGGTTGTACGATTCTGAAGCGCGTCCGCGACCGCGCGAAACAGTGCCAATCGGCCGTCTGACGGGCGTTTCAGCAGATAGTTCCGCCTTAGGTTCCGGCATTGGTTGTTCGAGAGGAGTCTCTTTTTCGGGTTCGATGACCTCCACTGGCGGTTGCGGTGCAGGAGTTTCAACAGGGATAGCTTGTGGCGGCTCGGGGGTGTCATCTTCATCGGCAAACAATTCAATCTGCGGGTGAGGCTGAGACGAAGCAGCGGGACCGGGTTGCGGTGCCGGAGTTGGTTTCACCTCCTGCAACATATTGCCCATACCCATAATGAGCCACTCGGTGGATATTTCCGGAAACGCCGAAAGTATCTTCTTGGCGATATCCAAACTGGGCTGATTACGACCTGAAAAGATGTGGGTCAGACTCGACCTGCTGATGTTAATCTTGTCTGCAAATGTCGAAGTTGACATTTGTGCATACTCCATTACCTCTTTAATTCTATCTACCATATCAGATTGTTTTTACAATTGGAAATTAATATTGCAAAGCGTAGTGGTATTATAATAAACGATAATACGCAGAAGTATTTACAAAGTTACAAATCCATCTGTAAAAATCGTATATTTCAAAATTGTTGATAAATACCAAGTTTATTACTTTAAATAAGATAGGTAAATTACTATAAATAAAATAATTAACCATATATGGTCGCTAATTTTAACTATTGTTAGTAAAAATTGCAATATATATAATATAGAACTTTAGAATGTAGTGCTAATTATATTGATAATGATTAAATTAGTTATTTCATAAAAATAGAAGAATATCAACAGAGCGCATCTGGTAGATCTTGGGGCAAAACCTGTAGTGGATCGTCGGACGCAAAATATATGTAGATACAATTGTATAAAAGGTGTTGTTGCGGGATTAGGTCGCAATTGACAATTGTAAATACAACAGTCGATACATTGCCGGCTGTGATACATTTGTATAACAACCTCTCGCCAGTGTATATTTACAAATGTAACAACACTGTTTCGGGGTTTTATAGGAATAGTGTGGCGATTGTGAAAATATGATTTTCCCTTGTCGTGGGTCGGCTTGTGACGAATATTCAATTCTCAGCGCGAAGAGGCATTTTGATTGTGGGGCGGTCAAAATCTGATTTTTTATATTTTTGCCGCCCGATTGTTCCACCCTATTATTACATATTTATATGAGAGGATTATACTGCATCTTATTATTGTTGTGCTCGAATGTCTTTATGACGTGTGCCTGGTACGGGAACTTGAAATTGCAGGCCTACCCTTGGTTCTCGAAACTGTCGCTGCCGGTGATCATCCTGTTGAGTTGGTTGGTGGCGGGTGTTGAATACAGTTTTATGATTCCGGCCAACCGCACGGGGTTCACCGGCACGGGCGGCCCGTTCACGCTCTGGCAGCTGAAGGTGATCCAGGAAGCCATATCGCTGTTTGTGTTCACCATCTTCACGGTGGTGCTGTTCCGGTCGGAACCGATGCGCCTCAACCATCTGATAGGCTTCGTGTTTCTGGTGTTGGCCGTCTATTTCATATTCAAATCGTAAAAGTCAACACATTGTATCTGACTCATAATCAAAATATTGATTCTCGTTTTTGTTTTTTTGAGAAAAAAGAGGCGGAGGATATAATATTTCGGACGAGGCTTCGTTAATGTAGGGTAAATTGCAAAAAAAACTAATTCATTGCTTATGGAGATAACCTCTACCCCTTTGAAAAAGAAGACCGTCAAACTTGAAAAGCCGTCGCGGCGCATCATCGACAACATCCTGAAATACTCGCGTTCGCTGGTGATGGTTCCGAACACATACGGACAGGCGGTTTTGCTCATCAACAATTAACCCCATAGAGATGCCCGCGTTGCGGGCATTTTTCTTATCTTTGCCGCCGATATGAAACGTGTGATCATCGGAATGGGCAGCAATGTCGGCGACCGTGCCGTGCACCTGGCGGAGGCCATCCTCAGGATGGCTGAACGTGTGGGTGCCATAGAGCGCTGCACGCGTGTGGCGGAGACGCCCGCGTGGGGTTTCGACGCCCCGCCCTTCCTGAACCAGGCGGTCGTGCTGCGCACCTACCTGGAGCCCTTGGAGTTGCTGGACGAGCTGCAGCAAATAGAGCGCGAGTTGGGGCGCACGGAGAAGACCCGTTACGAAAACGGGCGCCCCGTGTATAGCAGCCGTACCATCGACCTCGATATCCTGGACTATGACGGGCTCGCTTACCGCGATGGGCGGCTCACGCTCCCCCACCCGCACATCCCGCACCGCGACTTTGTGCGCGACGAGCTTGACGAACTGGGCGTCCGCATCGTCGAAGACACTCCCGACGGCACCTTTCATCTCGAATACCTTAACTGCTAGCCATTAGCCATTAGCCATTAGCCATTAACCATTAACCATTAACCATTAACCTTTAGCCTTTAACCTTTAACCCCTAATCACTAATCACTGTTCACTGTTCACTATTCACTGTTCACCACTCACCAACATCGAATGATACCATATAATTATATAGTCATAGAAGGTTGCATTGGCGCAGGGAAAACCACCCTGTCGAAGATGCTGGCGGCCGACTTCAACGCGGAGCTCGTGCTCGAGCGGTTCGCCGACAACCCCTTCCTGCCCAAGTTCTACAAAGACCCCGTCCATTACGCCTTCCCCGTGGAGATGACCTTCCTGATGGACCGTTACCAGCAGTTGAAAAACCTGCTGACCGCCCGCGACCTTTTCACGGATGCGGTCATCGGCGACTACTTCATCGACAAGTGCATCATCTTCTCCAAGAACAACTTGCTGCCAGACGAGTACAACCTCTATCGGAACGTGTTCGACACCATTTCCTCATTTCTGCCCAAGCCGGAAATCATCCTTTATCTATACAACGACCCTCAGCAACTGTTGAGAAACATCGCCCGGCGCGGACGGGAATACGAAAAGGAGATCACCGCCGAATACCTGCAGGACATCCAGGACAGCTACCTCACCTATTTTACCCAGCACGCCACGATGCCCGTGCTGCTGGTGGAAACCGCCCAGCTGGACTTTGTGCTCAACCCGTCGGACTACCTTAAAATCAAACAATTGATAGAGAAAACGTACCCTGCCGGCATTCATCGCATCACCTTCTGAGAATTCACATTGGGCGTTTCAAATTTTTTTTTCAAGATATAAGGGAACATAGAGGTTTTTTTACTACTTTTGCCCGCAATTTATAATTCCGATAATAATCACAATAAAATAGTTATGAAGACTCGTAAATTATTAAGCATCTTATTGATTGTGGTAGTGGTGGTGTTAGCCATCTTCGCTGCCCGTAGCATTATGCGTCCCGAGAAGTTCAGACAAGTGTATGAACTGCGCAAGTCCGCCAACGTCACCAACCTGACCACCATCAGGAGTGCACAGGCCATCTACAAGAACGTGTACAAGAAGTACGCTTCCTCGATGGACAGTCTCGTGGATTTTGTCAAAAACGGCACCGTCAAGATCGAGAAGAACGTCGGTAGCTTCCCCGACACGATGAGTGAAGCCCAGGCCTTCAAGCTGGGGCTCATCCACAAGGAGGTCGTTGAAGTGCCCGCACTCGAGAAAATGCTCGAGCTCGACAACAAACTCACCGCTGACAATTTCAAGAACTTCCAGTACATCCCGTTCAGCGACAAGAAACAGTACGAGATTCAGACGGGCTCTATCGCCTCCAAGACATACGAGATTCCTGTCTATATGATCGAGGTTCCCTTGGATGACATCCTGGTGAATATGGACCGCAGCATCAATCCTGAGAATGCGGGTGTGCTGAGCCGTCTCTGGAACAAGATTTTCTACAACAACCTTTCCGAAGAAAACCAATACAAAAGCCAATACGCCGATATGTATATGGGCTCGCTTACCGAGGCCAGCACTGCCGGCAGTTGGGAATAATTGCCTATGAACTCTTTATTGATTCATCAATATACGAAATCCATCCGGCTAACCCCGGATGGATTTTCGCTATATGGCGAAGCGCAAGGTGACACCCTGCGCCACGCCTTCCACGCCAACTCCGAGAACGCCCTGCTCACCCTCAAGGCCCCGGATTTCTTCCAGTTGTCTGACGATGGGGAGACCGCTTTGGACGTCATTGTCGCCACCCGTCCGCCCCTGCTCGTGCCGGATGTGATTTTCGACGAGAGCAAGGTGCGCGACTACCTGCGGATGCAGTTCGACATTTCCCAGATCGGCGAGCATTTCAGCGACACGCTGGGGCACTACCGCTCGCTCTATTTCCTGACCCAGAACGAGCTCACCTCCTTGTCTGGACTGCCCTGGAAACTCCAGTACAAGAGTGAGGCCACCCTGCTGTACCAGTTCCTGCAGTTGCAGGGCCAGCCCGACGCCGTGCTGCTGTCGGTCAACGACACCTTTGCCGACATCCTCGCCGTGCAGAACGGGGAACCCCTGCTGGTCAACCGCACCACGCACGTGGAGAATGTGGACCTGCTCTACCACACCCTCAATAGTGTGCAGCAGCTCGGTATGGCCGCCCCCACCCTTTTCGTGCACTATTTCACCAAGCCCAACAGGAAACTCAACGACCTGTTGGCGCGTTATATAGACCATATCACCCTACTGTAATGAGAATCATCAGCGGCAAGAACAGAGGCCGGCATATCGTGGCCCCCGACAACCTGCCGGTACGCCCCACCACCGACTTGGGCAAGGAGAGCCTGTTCAACATCCTGAACAACTACTTCTATTTTGACCGTGTGCGGGTGCTCGACCTGTTCGCGGGCACGGGCAACCTCACCTACGAGTTCGCCTCCCGCGGGGCGCAGTCCGTCATCGCCGTGGACATCGACCAGCGGTGCACCCGTTTCATCCAGCGCACGCTGGAGCAGCTGGACTATCACAACGCGGCCGTCATCCGACAAGACGCTTTCGCCTACACCGAGCGCTGCCGCCAGCAGTTCGACATCATCTTCGCTGACCCGCCCTACCAATTGGAGGGGATCGAGAAGATTGTCGAGAATGTGTTCGAGCACAATCTGCTGCTTCCCGACGGCTGGCTGGTGCTGGAGCACTCCAAGGAGCACGATTTCTCCGGGCATCCCCAATTCTTCCAGCATCGTGTGTATGGGAAACTCAATTTCACCTTCTTCGTCAATATGACGGAAGAGGAAGAACCTGAAGAAACTAAAGAAGATGAATGACAAGAAATATCTGATCGTGGGGTTGGGCAATGCTGAGCAGCAGTATGCCGGCACCCGCCACAACTACGGCTTTGAGGTGGTGAACGCTGTGGCCCAGAATCTGGGCGCCACCTTCAAGGTGGACCGTCTCGCCTACGTCGCACGCGCCACCTACAAAGGGCGCACTCTGGTGCTGGTGATGCCCACCACCTATATGAACCTGAGCGGCAAGGCTGTGAAGCATTGGCTGAATGCCGAGGAGATTGAGCCCGACCACTGCCTGGTGATTTGCGATGACCTCGACCTGCCCGTGGGCAGTTTCAAGATCAAGCCCAAGGGCGGCGGCGGCTCACACAACGGACTCAACAACATCATCGAGATGCTGGGCCACTCCAACTTCCCCCGCCTGCGCTGCGGCATCGGCAAGGACTTTGCCCAGGGCTACCAGGTGGACTACGTGCTGGGGCGCTTCTCCAGCGAGGAGCTGAAGCTGGTGGAGCCCTGCATCCAGCGTGCCGCCGAAGCGGTGAAGTCGTTCGCCACCGCCGGACTGCAGCTTACGATGAACAAGTTCAACAACCCGACACCCGCCCCAGAATCCGACAAAACAACCCCCTCTCAATCCTAGAATATGAAAAAGATTATCTTAGCCATAATGTTGTTATGGATTGGCTGCGCCAGCCTCTCCGCCCAAAAATGGTATCAGGTCGGATTCAAGATCGGCACCTCTTTCCCGCTCAACCGCAACTATTCTGTGGCTGGCGACCGCCTCTCCAGCATCCTGGATGGCGAGTTCAACGTGTTTTTCAGAGCCGGCAAGGTCATTTATGGGGAAGTCGGTCTGGGCTACGCTTTCTATAAAGGCGACTACTCCAACGCCAACCTGGGATTCTCCAATGTGCGCGTGGAAACCCGGCATCTGCTGCTGCCTGTCAAGGCCGTCGCCAACATCAAATTGGGGAAATCCGTCACGTTCCTGCCCGCTGTGGGCATCATCTACCAGCCAATTCTGAAAGTCACAGACAACAACATCAATTACAACAAGAAAACCATAAACACCAATCAGACCCTGCTCGCTGTGGGCTTTGACTTCAAGTTCGGGCCTATAGTGTTAGGGACGAATTACCGTTACAGTTTCAAGCCATTTTTCAGGGAATTGGATGGTGCGCACTTCCAATACATCAACATCTGCGCGGGTTTCCAATTTTAAATAATTGATAATCAATTTATAACAATTTTGAAGAAACTGTATTTCATAACGAAAAAAATACTATCTTTGCCGCGCTTTATGGCAATGGGAGCTTAGCTCAGTTGGTTCAGAGCACCTGCCTTACAAGCAGGGGGTCACTAGTTCGAACCTAGTAGTTCCCACTCGTAAATACAAAGGGCGATTTTGTTTCGCCCTTTTTTTATAACTGCTTTACCCTTCTTACTGCAAAGTATGAAACTATCTATTATAATACCTGTTTATAACGAGGCAAATACGATCACGGCCATTTTGGACAAGGTGCTTGCTGTCAACCTGGCGGGGGGCTTCACGAAGGAGCTGGTGCTGGTGAACGACGGTTCCAAGGACCGTTCCCGGGAAGTGATTGCCGAATATGCCGCGGCCCATCAGGATGCAGAGATACGCTACTATGACCAGCCCTGCAATATGGGCAAGGGAGCGGCGCTGCACCGGGGCATTGCGGAGAGCACTGGCGACTACATCATCATCCAAGACGCCGACCTGGAATATGACCCCGAGGAGTATAATGTGATGCTCAAGCCGGTGTTGTTGGGCTTTGCCGACGTGGTGTACGGTTCCCGCTATCTGGGCGGAACCCCCCACCGCATACTCTTCTTCTGGCACACGAAGGGCAACCAGCTGCTCACGCGCATCTCCAACTGGTTCAGCAACCTGAACCTTACCGATATGGAGACCTGCTACAAAATGGCGCGTGCCGACATCTTTAAGTCCCTTTATTTGCAGGAGAACCGTTTTGGCTTTGAGCCGGAAGTGACCGCCAAACTGGCCCGTATGGCCAAGAAGGAGGCCATCCGCATCTACGAGGTGCCCATCTCCTACTATGGCCGCACCTACGCCGAAGGGAAGAAAATCGGCTGGAAGGACGGTGTCAGGACCCTTTATTGCATCATCAAGTACAATTGTTTCTCCAGAAAATACCGGAAATAACTTAAATCGGTAACTGCCACGACTCATTAATCTCCCCAACTCGTATGACCTTAGAAGAAAGAATCTCCCGTTTGGAGAGCATCGAATCCATCCGTTATTTACAGGCCAAATACCAACGATGTCTCGACACCCGTGACTTTGACGGTCTGGCCGAGTGTTTCACCGACGACGTGGTTTCCTCCTACGGCAATGGCTCGATGTCCTATCAGGGCAAAGAGGCCGTGATGGAATTCCTGTGCAGCGTGATGAAACTGGATATGCCCTCCACCCATCTTATCCACGGGGGCGAAATCGACATCCTTAGTCCGGACACGGCCACGGCAAAGTGGTATTTGGAGGACCATCTCCTTCACGAAAAGTTCCTGGTCAAGCTGCACGGCGCCGCCATCTACACCGTACAATATCTCAAGACAGAGGAGGGTTGGCGCATAAAGGAGATCGGCTACGAGCGTTGTTACGAGTATGTGGAGGCCAGAGGTTTGTTGAACATCCTTTCGCTCCGGAAAAAGACGTTCCTCAAGCGGGTCAAGAAGTGCGACCCCGCCAAACTCGGCCGATACGGACAATATTTTCAGTACAATATCTTGAAAAAAAAGAAATAGCCGACTATGCGATGCCTGCTCATCTATTTTACGGGTACTTTCAACACCCGATATGTCTCCCAGCAGCTCAAACAGAAGCTGGAATTGGTCGGCTACGATGTGGTTTTGTATGAAATCGACCCTTTGAACACGGAACGTCTCGACCTGTCGGGGTACGACTTGATTGGGCTGGGCTACCCTATTTACGGATACAATGCGCCCTGGCCGTTTCTCAAATTCATACGGAAGCAGAAATTCCCCAAAGGCATCCGGACGTTCATCTACAAGAACTCCGGCGAGACCGAGAAGGTCAACGACGCCTCCTCGCTGTTCGTCTGGCGCAAGCTCAAGCGCAGCAAGGTTGTCATCGAGAACGAATATCATTTTATGATGCCCTATAACATCCATTTCCGTTTTGACGAGCGACTGGTCAAGGAGATTCTGGATATGGATGACAAGCTCTATGACATACTGATCTATGAGATTACGCATCATATTCCCAACATCAAGCATTACAAGCTCTGGCATCGGATTGTGACCCGCGCGGTTTCCATCCAGTTTGCCGGTGGCGATGTGAACTCGTTTTTCTACAAAACAGATATGGAAAAGTGCAGTGGCTGTGGCCTGTGCATCCGGCAGTGCCCGATGCACAACATCCGCAAGGACGAATCCGGAACCGTACGGTTCGGCCATCACTGCCTGATGTGTATGCGCTGTTCCTTCTTTTGTCCCACCAATGCCATCCACATCGGCATCTTGCAAGGGTGGCGTGTGAATGGCCGTTACAACTTCAAGGCCATCCGCGAAATGACTTTGGACGAGCCCTATATCACGCCAGACACGCAAGGTTTTTTCCGTTGCTATGTCGATACTTACGCCTATATCAACAATCGTTACAACGAATTGTTTGGAGAATAAAAAAAAACACGGCTTGAAACCGTGTTTTTTTTGATTATTCGTAAATCTTGTTGATGACTTCGGCGTAGTCTTTCAAGACCTTGTTTCGCTTGATCTTCAAGGTCGGGGTGAGGAAGCCGTTGGCCTGTGTCCATTCGTCGGTGATGAGGACGAACTTGACCACGTTTTCGGCCTTGCCCAGTTCTTGGTTGTACTTGTCGATTTCCTTCTTGATGCGTTCGAGTATCCGCGGGTGATGGGCCATCTCCTCCTTGGTGGTGTATTCCACATCGTGGCGGGAACACCAGCATTTGAGGAACTCGTAGTCGGGCACGATAAGGGCGGAGGCGAACTTCTGGTTCTCGCCCACGACCACGATCTGCTCGATGAAGCGGGAACGGACCAGCATATCCTCAATCACTTGCGGGTTGACGTATTTGCCCATAGAGGTCTTGAAGAGATTCTTTTTGCGTCCGGTAAGCACGAGCTGTCCCTTGGTGGTGAAACGGCCCAGGTCACCGGTATGCAGCCATCCCTCGCTGTCGATGATCTCTTTGGTCAGGGCCTCCTCCTTGTAGTAGCCCATCATAATGTTGTGGCCACGGCAGATCACCTCGCCTTCCGGGGTGATGGCGATTTCGACGCCGCCTAGGGGGAACCCGACCGTGTTGGCCTCGCGCCCGTATTTCTCGCGACACGAAACGGCAATCACGGGAGAGGTCTCCGTCATACCGTAGCCCTCGAAGACGGGCATACCGATGGCAGAGAAGAAGGAGCATAGCTGCGGCTGCAGAGAGGCAGCGCCGGAAACGAAGATGTCGAACTTCTCGATACCCAATCCTTGGCGGATCTTGCTGTATATCAGTTTGTCAGCGATTTTGTGCTTGAAGTTGTACCAAGCGGAGCGCTCGCTGTCCTCAATGACATATTCCCGGGCCAGCTTGACGGACCAGAAGAAAATCTTCTGTGCCAGGCCCTTCTGGTTCTTGCCGTTCTTGATGATGCCGTCGTAGAACTTCTCGAACACACGGGGCACAGCCGACATCATTGTGGGATGCACCTCCTTGATGGAACTCTGGATGGCCGCTAGATTCTGCACATAATAAACTGTCATACCCAAATATTGGTACAGCAGCACCAGCATATTCTCGTAGGCGTGGCAGAGGGGCAGGAAGCTGAGCGCTTTCTTTGACCATTTGGCCGGGATGTGCTTGAGGTGCTCCAACTGCTGCATCAGGTTGTAATGCGACAGCATCACGCCTTTAGGCGTGCCCGTGGTGCCTGAGGTGTAGATCATCATCGCGCATTGCTTCTCGTCCACGGCGTCACGGTACTGCTTCAACAGCTCGGGGTTCGGATTCTGGCGCCCGAGGTCCAACAACTGGTCCCAATAAGGGAACTCCTTCCGGTCGATGAACGTGTAGAGGTCCAGCAGCTCGGGCACCTTGCCGCGCACTTGCTGGATTTTGCGCATCACCTCGGCGCCCTCCATAATCAACAGCTTGATGCCGCTGTGGTTAAGTATATATAAGTAGTCGTCGGCAGAGATGGTGGGATACACTGGCACGAGTATGGCGCCGATTTGGGTGACAGCCATCTGCGTGATGGTCCATTCGGGACGGTTGGTGGATATGATGCCGACCCTGTCACCGGGACGGATACCCTTATGCAATAAAGCATAACTTAAGGTAATAGCCGTATCTTTATATTCTTTAGGGGAATAGAACTTCCATTCTCCATCCATCTTGCAGGAGAGAGCCTTTTCTTGTTCAGGGTGACGTGCTTCATACTGAAGCATAATGTCAAAAATGCGTTTTACTTGTTCCATAGAAATAAATAAATGATTTTTTTGGTTTGAGGCTGCAAAAAAACACAAATTAAAATTGTTCGTCCGAAAAATGTGATTACTGTCCCGGAAAAGCCGCGTAAAACGTTGTTTAGGGACAAAAATCCGATATCTGGGGTGAAATTTTCAATGCAAAGGGGTGAGATATGGTTTTTTTTATACTTTTGCAGACTTTTTTTGAAAACCTGTAATGAATAAACATATACCTGATTATCTGATAGATAGAAACAATATCATCTCCTATTTGATATTTGTGGCTTTCTTTTCGATACTCTTTGTCAACGTTTTCACGCCCTTTCAAGGGGCGTGGTACAACGAGACAAGTGCCAGCCGTGCCGACCTCTTTTTGTTCTCGGTGCTTATCGTCCTGGGCGGTGTGGTGGTGATGACCTTGAGTCGTATATTAATGTATTATATACATAAGAAATACACGATTACCGTCATACAGTTCATCACCTGGCTTGTGCTTGAGGTGATCCTCATCGCCACTATTTACACGTTTGGCTGTTTTCTCAGCCGGCAGGACACCCGCAGTTTTTCTCTTGTATTCAGCCGTGCCATTATGTATGTGCCTCTGATACTGGCCATTCCCACGCTCATCTCCTATCTCTATTTTGGCATAAAAGAGCGAGACAAGACCATTAAAGCCTTGACCTCGGCCACCGATAACGGATTGGATATGAAAGAGGAGTCCTCCGCAGATGTCGATAATGGCGACATCGTCAACTTCTTCGATGAGAAGGGCGAGTTGAAGCTCTCTGTGAAATCGGAGTACATCTATTATGTGGAGGCCTTCGACAACTACGTGAACATCTATTATCAGACCACAGACGAGGTGACGCGCTTTATGTTGCGCAGCAGTATGAAAAAGCAGGAAAAACTGCTGGAATCCCACGGCTTCGTGCGTTGTCACCGCTCCTTCATCGTCAACTTCGCGAAAGTGGCGTTGTTGCGCAAGGACAAGGACGGTCCCTATTTGGATCTGGGCAACAAGGACATACGGCAGATTCCCGTCTCCAAAACCTATCTTGACGCAGTCGCGTCGCATTTTACTTATCCGAGATGAGCAAGCGCAAGGACAAATTCCGTTTCATAGTCGATTATTTCGAGGCGCAGCAGCCCGACGTGCAGTCGGAGTTGCAGTACACCAACGCATACCAGCTGCTGGTGGCCACGATGTTGGCGGCGCAGTGCACCGACAAGCGCGTGAATATGGTGACGCCCGCCCTGTTTGAAGCCTACCCCACCCCGCTGGCTATGTCACAGGCCCCGGTGGAGGAGATCTTATCCTTTGTGAAGTCGGTGTCCTACCCCAACAGCAAGGCCGCCCATCTGTCGGCGATGTCGAAGATGCTGGTGGCGGAGTTCGGCGGCGAGGTGCCTGCCACGATGGAGGGCCTCACCCGGCTGCCCGGTGTGGGCCGCAAGACCGCCAACGTAGTGTTGGCCTTTGCCTTCGGCCAGGCCGCGATGCCCGTTGACACGCACGTGTTCCGCGTATCGCACCGCCTCGGGCTGGTGAAAGACGCCCCCACCCCGGAGGCTGTGGAGAAGCAGTTGGTGGCGCATTTCCCGAAAGCGTTCATCTCCAAGGCGCATCATTGGCTGCTGCTGCACGGGCGCTACGTCTGCATCGCCCGCAAGCCCCACTGCGAGGCCTGTCCCCTGACTGAAATCTGCGATTCATACGTCAAACCATAATCCCCAAAAACTCTCATCGCTATGCGTAAACGTAAAATTCTGGTTATCTATACCGGCGGCACCATCGGAATGATGATGGACCCCGACAGCAAGGCTCTTGTGCCCTTCGAGTTCAAACACATCCACGAGCAGTTGCCGATGTTGCATCTTATCGAAGCGGACGTCACCTTCCAGTCGCTGTTGCCGCTGATTGACTCCTCCGACACCAATCCCGAATTCTGGGTGCGGCTGGCGAGGATGGTGAAGACCGAGTATGACCACTACGATGGATTTGTCATCTTGCACGGCACCGACACGATGGCCTACACGGCCTCTGCGATGAGTTTCCTGCTGGAGAACTTGGCCAAGCCCGTCATCCTCACGGGCTCGCAGCTCCCCTTGGGGGTCATTCGCACCGACGGCCGGCGCAACATTCTGAACGCCATTGCCATAGCAGCTGAGTACTATATCAACGACACCCCCTTGGTGCAAGAGGTGTGCATCTATTTCCAGAACAACCTCTACCGCGGCAACCGCACCTACAAGGACAATGCGTCGCGGTTCAACGCCTTTTACTCGCCCAACTACCCTATTCTCGCGGAGGTGAACACGCACGTGGAATACCACAAGGCCAACCTCTTCAGGCCTCAACTGGATGAGAAACTCTGTTTCCATACCCGTATGGACGACAACGTGGCCATTGTGAAAATATATCCGGGCATCCGCAACGAATTCCTGGAGTCAGTGTTCAGCACCCCGGGATTGAAGGCGGTGGTAATGGAGACCTTCGGCGTGGGCAACGCCCCCACCAATGCGGAGTTTATCAACGTTTTGAAACGGGCCGTGGAGCGCGACATCATCATCGTGAACGTCACCCAATGCAAGGGCGGCGGCGGCGTGGAGATGGGACGTTACCTAACCGGCAAGCATCTCGCCGATGTGGGCGTCATCAGCGGCTACGATATGACCACCGAGGCCGCCGTGACCAAGGTGATGTACCTGCTCGGACAGGACCTCACACTGGACGAGGTCAAGCACTACATTGAAGTCCCGCTGCGCGGGGAACTGACCAGAGAATAGTCTTCTTACCAGAAGACAGCGTAAATCACCACTAACAGCACGCAAATGGCATACGCCGCGATATGGAAGTCGCGCTGCGTGTGGAACATATTGCCCGTGAGCGGAATCCCCTTCTCATCGTCTTCGCCGGGACAAGTCGGCAGGCTGACCATCACGATGATGGCCATCGTGAGCAGACAGGTGTAGAACATCTGGTCGAGGAAGGGCATCTCAATGGGCATAAACTTGAGCGCCAGGGCTATAGGGATGGAGAGCACCACACCCGTGATGGCGCCCTTGTTGGTGGTCTTCTTCCAGAACAGGCCTAACAGGAACAGCGCCAGGATGCCCGGACTCACCAAGCCGGTGTACTCCTGGATATATTGGAACATCTGTCCCACACTGCCTAACATCGGGGCAATCAGGCAGGCAATGATGAGGAAGAGGCCGGCGGAAATCTGTCCCACAAGCACCAAACTCACATCCTTCCCCGTCTTTTTCTTCACGATAGGCGCGATATAGGGGCGATAGATGTCCATCGTGTAGATGGTGGAGGCGGAATTGAGCATAGAGGCCAACGAGGAGATAATGGCGGCGGCCAAGGCTGCGAGCACCAGACCTTTAAGCCCTGTCGGGATGAAGCTGCTGATAAGCCACGGGTAGGCGTTGTCGTTGTTGAGGGCGCCGTTGGCTTTGGTAAGCGCCTCCACTGCGCCGAAACTGCCTTCGGTGTACATCACGTAGGCGATGATGCCGGGGATGACCACAATAAAGGGGATGAGCAACTTGAGAAAAGCGGCAAATGCCAGACCTTTCTGGGCCTCTCGCAGAGATTTGGCGGCAAAGGCCCGCTGAATGATGTACTGGTTAAAGCCCCAGTAGTAGAGGTTGGCCACCCATAGTCCGCCGATAAGCATCAGAATGCCGGGCAAATTATGGTATTCGGGGTCGTCTTTGGGCAAAATCAGATGGAGCCGGTCGCCTGCGGCCTCGCTGAGATGGCGGATGCCGTGCGTAATGGTGCCGTCGGGACTGATGACGTGCAGCGCGACCACCGTGGTGATGAGGCCTCCCAGCACGAGCAGGAACACCTGCAGGATGTCGGTCCACGCCACGGAGGAGAGCCCGCCGGTGATGGAGTAAAGCGCCGCGATGAGGCCCAGTCCGAAAATGGCGGGCATAATGAGCGCGCCGTCGCCCACCCCGATGATGGTGTCGATGGCCTTGGCGCCGAGGAAGAGCACGGAGGTCAGGTTCACGAAGATGAACAAGCCAAGCCAGAAGATGGCCAGGATGGTCTTGAGATTCCTCGAGTAGCGTTTTTCCACGAATTCGGGGATCGTGTAGATGCCCTGCTTCACGAATATGGGCATAAAATACTTGGCCACGATGATGAGGGTGAGGGCGGCCATAAACTCGTAGGAGGCCACCGCAAAGCCGCCCGCGAAGCCCGAGCCCGACATTCCGATGAACTGCTCTGCCGAGATGTTGGCGGCAATCAGCGACGCGCCTATCGTCCACCACGGCAGCGACTTGCCCGCGAGGAAATAGTCCTCGGCGGTCTTGTCCTTGTTCTTTTTACGGTGGGAAATCCAGATGCCCAAGCCGACTATCACCAGCAGATAAGCGGCGAAAATGATAATGTCTATCGTGTGAAATGCGGGGTTCATAGCTTATGGGAAATTGCAATAAAACGAGACGGCAAAAATAGTCACTTTTCTTGAATGTAAGAGCAAAAAAAACAGAATTCCGAAGAGGTATTTTTGTACTTTTGCATTTTGTTTTTTAAGAAAATAGATTACTCTCATTATGGAAAAAGAACGCAGTATAGATCGTCTTGCCCGTTACATCATTATCATCGGTGCCATAGCCCTGGCCGCCGTGGCCTGCTACTATTTCAGCAGCGTGCTCGCCTACATCATCCTGGCCTTTGTGGTCTCGCTGATTGGACAGCCCGTGCTTCGGCTGCTGCGGAAGATCAAAATCAAAGGGAAATCGGCGCCTGACGCGATTCTGGCGGTCATCACCATCATTATCATCTTCGCCCTGCTGTTCCTGTTGGTCATACAGGTGATCCCCGTGGTCACCAGTATCGTTGGGGAGGCCTCTCTGATGAAGGCACAGGAGACTTCCGGCAACTACAACATCATCGACGAGGCCAACCGCTGGATCATTCGGGTGCTGCCCTGGGTTGGCGAGGACTTCGACGGTGTACAACTGCTCATTGAGAAAATATCGGAAGTGCTTGATTTGTCGAATATCTCCGGCATCTTGGGCTCGGTGGCCTCCGCTGTAGCCGGTATTGCTGTCGGACTCTTCTCCGTCATCTTCATCTCCTTCTTCTTCATCAAGGATGAAACGCTCTTCGGACGTATCGTGGGCGCGATGGTCCCGGATGCCATCGAGGAGAGAGTGAAGAAGACCGTTCTCGACATCGAACGGCTGCTCTCCCGTTATTTTGTGGGACTGATTATGGAGATTCTCGGCGTGGTGGTGCTCAACGGTCTCGGACTCTGGCTTATCGCCCGTATCGGGTTCAACTACTCCTTCGGCATCGCATTCATCGCCGGTCTGCTGAATATCATCCCGTATGTGGGCCCGCTGATTGGCGAGGTGATTGGCGTAGTGCTCTGCGTCATCTTGAAATACGGTGCCGGCATCGGTCTGGGTGTGAACATCTGGATTTTCGCCCTGATTGTGCTCTGCATTATGCTGGCCACCCAATTGGTGGATGCCTTCATCTACCAGCCGCTCATCTACTCCACAAGCATCAAGGCCAACCCGCTGGAAATCTTTGTCGTATTGCTCATTGCCGGCAATATCGGAGGCGTTGTGGGAATGCTCATCGCCATCCCCGCGTACACCGTCATCCGTGTCATCGCCAGCCGCTTCTTCTACGACTTCAAACCCGTGAAACGGCTGATTCCTGACGTGGATAAGGAGAATACTGACGGACTGCTATAATCTACTCGCAACATCTATTCCAACGCTTTCACCGGGAACTCGAAAAAGGTTTCCGGTAAAGGTTCGTCCTTCAACGTGAAGTGCCACCATTCGCTGTCGATGGGTTTGAAGCCGTGGCGCAGCATTGCCGCCCGCAAGATCATACGGTTGCGGAACTGCTCCTCTGTAATGGTGCGGCCTGCCGGCGAGGGCTTTCCATTGAATTCGCCCGTTTCGGGGTCGCCGCCGAAGTCGGGATGGCTCTCCACACCGAACCAGTCGAAGGTTCCGCCCATATCGACCTCCTTCTCCGTTGCCATATCGAAGAGAGTGAGGTCAACGGTGGAGCCGCGGGTGTGGCCGCTTTTCGCGGCTATATAGCCTTGCTCGAAAAGCAGGCTCTTATCGACTTCAGGATAGAAATACCGCCGCATCATCGTGTCGGTAATGTCTTCTGCCCAGCGCACAAAGTGATCGACAGCCATCTGCGGGCGGTAGGCGTCGTAAATTTTCAGTCTGTATCCCAGGCGTATCACGTCGTCGCTCACTGCCCTCAGGCTGTCGGCGGCGCGTTGCGTCATCAGGGCGACGGGCTGCAGGTAGCCGTCAATGCGCTGTCCCACAAAGTTATAGGTGCTATAATAGCGGATTTCGAGGATGGCGTCGGGCACTACGTCGGTGATGTTCACAAACGGGCCGGCATCCGCTTCGGGCCTGTTTTCGGGCAAAGCCAGGCCTTCCGTGCGCACGGTTTTCTGAGTGCCCGGGATGTCGAAAGTGAGGGTGGCGCCGTCCGCCCGCACGTCAAGGGTCACCGGCGCGCCCATCACGAGCGGCAGGTTCACCTTCTCGTGGCCGGCGGGAAAGCCGCAGAGCAGGGGAATATGGTACGGTTCGATATATGAGCGCAGCATCGTCTCCACATTCTCGTAGCCGACATCGTTCGAGCAGTCGGAGAAGCCGCCCAGGACAATGCCATTGCAATGCGCGAACATACCGCTCATCTTCAGCATATTGAAGAGCCGGTCGATACTGTGGTAGGTTTCATCCACCTCTTCCACAAAGAGGATGATGTCGGCGTCGCCGATGGCGTCGGACATTGTGGAAAGCAGCGGGACGAAGGTGGCGAGATTGCCGCCCACAAGGGTGCCGGTCGCGCGGCCGGGTATGTTGAGCGGATGGGCAGGCAGTTCATACTGCGGCACCTGGCCCTTGAGCAGGTCGCGCAGGAGCGTGCAGGAGAGGTCGGCGCCTCCGCGCCCCGCGATGTTGCAGCCCATCACCCCGTGGATGCCCATCACGCCGGCGCAATTCTCCATTCCGAGCAACGTGGTGGCGTCGCTATAGCCGACAATCCATTTGGGCGTGGCCGCCATCTTCTGCACCAACGGCGCACTCAACAGCTGCAGCGTCCCATAGCCGCCCCTCTCGCAGATGATGGCCTTGATGTCGGGGTCGTCGAGTGCCCAAGACAGGTCGGAGAGCCGCTCTTCGGGCGTTCCAGCATATTTGTCCAGAAAACGCTTCCCCACATTCGGTCCGAGGACCGGTTTGAAGCCCCAGCTGCGCAGCACTTTGGCCGCCTTGCGGGTGGACTCCATAGACCCGTAATATGAGGGCGTGATCAGCGCCACCTTGTCGCCGGTCTTCAGACAGGCGGGTGCCGTGCATTTGAGGGGACTCTTTGAGGCTTGCGCATTGGTAGCAACAGGTTGTAGAACAACGAGGCATAGCACCATAAGGACGATGGGAGACCAAAATTTCAATCTATTCATAAATATCGGGCTTAAATAATCGGCGGCAAATGTACGTTTTTTTAGTGAGCAGTGAAAAGTGAACAGTGAACAGTTTTGGTTGAAAAATCACTTATTTGTTCAGAATTCAAAACCACCGTTGAACGACTGCTGGAGCCACAATTTCAGGAGCGGGTCCGACACTTGGTAAACCTTTTTACCTTCTTCATTCACTTGGAATGTGATAAGGTCATCTTGAAGCAATTGCTTAATGGCCGACTGCACAGAACTGGCTGACTGTAGTTGGTGATTGCGGATGAAGGCAGCAGATGTGGGTTTGTCCACGTGATTGTCCACGGCTATAGCAATCAGCAACTCCTTCGGACGGGAGGCGACGTTGGAAAGAATGCTCTGGAAATCACGCTCTTTGTCCGAAAGTATCTCATCAATCGTTTGGCAAACATCCTGTTCTGTACATTTGTGTCGTAAACCTGTTCTATCAAATGCCAGATT
>JAEEGG010000342.1_pt1 | contig 179308 bp, 143 predicted proteins | sample 9134161 | NCBI WGS metagenome assembly JAEEGG01 (sample SAMN16246543, study PRJNA631951) | gut metagenome | biome: gut microbiome; feature: rumen; material: CR-attached | host: Bos | place: Iran: Karaj | collected 2018-10 | reverse complement strand
TCCGCTATTATACCTAATCAACTTATGGTCAGCAAGTTGATGGCGGAGCAATTATATGATAAGGTGTGTTATCATGCTCCCAAACTATTGGTGGCCATACCCTTTTCTGATACATAAGCCCACTAAAATCCTCCGCCACGAATCTTCTGGTAATCATGCAATTACATTGATCTGGCGGAGAAATATGCGAAGCGACGTTTGCTCGTTCAAGGTCGCAAGTTGTGACCTTGGAAAGTCCTGCGAACAAAGGACTCTTGGAAGATTCTGCTTCTTCAAGGTCACAAATTGTGACCATGAACAAAGGGCCGCATCGGCTTCATTCAAGAAGAGGAAGGATAGAAAACGAAACCACCCATTTGCCAGTCATGGCATGATGGATGGTTTCACAATCAGAGGACTATTATGCTTTCTCTTTGTAGTTCAGGGAAGGAGCACAGAGCTGCACTTTTCAAGCCGTTGTCAGTGTTTGTAGTTGGGCCACACATAGAGTATCCTTCCTGTCTTTGCATCAATATAGCATTGTCCTTCATCAGAAAGATATTGTATCTCTTCGGTGCCAACGACACCGAGATAATATACCAAACGCGGTGCCCACAAATCGGATTCTGCCGATAATGGAAATTCAACTATGTAAAGGATTGGTCCTCCTATGTATTCCAAGGGTAGATTTAAATACTTGGCATAGATCTTACGAGCAGTTGTTTCGCTGAAGGCAGGAACAACATCCAAATTACTGACGGGTAGGAACGAGCCGTTGACACTTGAAATACGGTAGTCTTTCTTGCTGCTATGGAATACATACCCATGATTCTCAACTTCTACATCCTTATAGTATTGTCTATACCATGAATGAAGATTACCATATTCATCCACTTCCTCTCGATACTTCTTGAAGTTCGCATTTAAGTCAACACCTAAATAGGTGGAAACGAACTGTTCTGGCGACCGAGGACGACTATTTGTTGGCGTGTTGTTGTAATATACAAATTTTACCACCCCATTGCAGTCACGCGTTACCTCAGCATTATTCTCATCAGTATAACTCGTGTCTTGACCACGGGAACTCCTATAACCTTTACTGAACTCAGGTTTTAAATTTGCCTGTGAAAGAAATACCTCCTCATTCAGAGAATCATCTTCCATGTCGTCTTTGTCGCTACTGCAGCCTACAAAGGCGAGCAGAGCAAAAACGCACCATATATACAAAACCTTTTTCATATTCGTCCGTTTTTAGTAGACTTTTTATTCTATTAATTCAAAGATTACGAAATACTGCACCCGCCAACATTAAATAATGTTAAACGCCGCTGGCATGTACTTCATTCGTGAATCCGAAGGAACACTTCTAAAGTGAACCCCACGAATCCGGTGCAAATATAGATACAACCAACTTATTTTGAATTATCTCACCACATGTTTTTTACCGTTTTGTATATACACTCCCTTCTTCGGTGTACCCTGTACTCTGCGACCTCCAAGATCGTAGAGTGGCACATCGGAGATGATACCAGGATGGGTAGCGACGGAAGGATTCTGTATTGATGTTGTCACAATCATCTTAAATCTGCTCCAAGGATCAGAGTTCTTATATAAATCTATCGAAGAGTCAGGCACTTTCAAGGTGGCATCGTAGTTGGAGAAAGAGTTGGCAAACATGAAAGGTGGAATCTTTGGCAGCGCATTCACTTGTTGTATATTATTACATCCCGCGAATGCTTCTTGGAAGATATATTCCACAGAAGCAGGAATGGTAACGGCTTCTAGGTTGGCACAGCCATAGAAAGCTTGCTTCTTGATAATTGATAAATCATAAGGTAAAACTAAGGAGGTTAGCCCTGCGCAGTTATAAAATGCTCTTCCTCCGATAGAAGTTACACTATTGGGTATTGACACAGAAGTTATATTAGAGCAATTCTCGAATGCTGATTCACCGATGGACGTTACTCCATTGTGGATACTTACGGACGTTAAGCCTTTACAATTATAGAAAGCTCCAAATCCGATAGACGTAACAAGTTCGGGTATTTTGAGTTCTTTGATTTCATTTCCATTTTCTTTTAATAAGGTAATTGGACAATCAACATTGTCTTTCTTCAATTGACTTAGAATGGCATTTTGGCAGAATGAATATTCATCATATACAACAATCTTTATCTCAGAAAGACTTCTGCAACCATAAAAAACATACTCACTGAGGTTGATGAAACTATTCCGGAAAGTTACAGAAGTCAGACTGGTGCAACCGGCGAAAGCATGGTTGGAAATGAACGGTGTTACTCGGGGTATGTCTATTGATACCAAACTGCTGCAATTGGCGAAGGCCCAATGGCCGATGCGAGACAGATTTTCAGGCAAGTTTATTGAAACCAGACTGCTACAGCCATAGAAAGCTTCTTCATCAATACGAGTCACACTGTTTGGCATATCAACAAAAGCCAGGTTGGTGCAATATGCAAAAGCGTTACTGCCGATAGCTGTTACACTGTTGGGGATTTTTACAACAATCAGGTCATTGCAACCCTGAAAAGCACCTTCTCCGATTCTGGTAACTGTGAATTCTTCCCCTTGATGGATAACCGTTTTGGGAATCTCTATTCTTTCTTGAGAATACTTGGAAATTCCTTTTACCACTGCGGTTTTATTGTTTGTATCGTAATTATAAATAATCCCTTTTTCTTGACCGGCTTCCAGATCAATAACCTGAACTTTCTTAATCACATGTATACCAGGTGAATAACCACACTGGTACATTAAAAAAGCATCAGTACATTCATCAGGATAATCAAGGAAGTCAACAGTATATTCGTGCTCACCTGCCTCTATACTTAGATAATTGACTTGAATAACTGCCCAGTCACGTAAATCCAAACGAATATCACTGGCATAAGGAGCATCTATAGTAAGTTTAACTTGATACTGTCCTCCACCCTTAAGTTCTTTAATATGTGCAATGATTGGTATCTGTGCTTCCCAGATTTGTTCACAGTCATGAGAAAGGGATTCTATTTCCAGTCCTCTACTGGTAACAGAATAATTAATAGTAAACGGAGAGAACCACACATCATTATAATAGTCTGATTCTTGAGTCCAATCAACCTCTGCAATTACCGCCTGTGCATTTACACCAACGGAGATGACCACCATTAATAATAAAGAAAATAACTTTTTCATAATCTTCTTTTTAGTTTGACTCTTATTCTGATAATCAGATAATTACGAAATACTGCATCTGCCAATATTAAACAATGTTAAACACCGCTTGGATGTATACTTCATTCGTGAATCGGAGGAACGCTTTTGAAACGAACCCTACGAATCCGATGCAAATATAGATACTACAAATGATAGTTCCAAATAATTCGCAGGAAAAGAGTTCACAAAAGTTCACATTCGTTAGACTTTTTCTCGCCATGGCCATTTCTAAGCAAGCTTGAATGGCTCATTTGGCTTATCGAAAAAAGCACAAAAGAAGATTATCTTATCCAGTTCAATACGTCAGCCGCTGATGTTTCCTGCATCTGGATATAGGCAAAGAGTTTCTTCCCTGCATCCTTCAGACTGGCACCAAACAGATATACCACATCATCGATAATCAGGAACCTGTCGTGATTACGTTGACAGGCATGAATCGTAATGGGTGGGTATTGCTGATTATGCCTCTGTACATCAAGTTGGAACTGCTGAGCAGTCTGTTTGGTGTAGATGGTTGCTGATACATTAGCACCCCGTTTACTCAACATCGTCAAAGTTGTTTCATCAACATAGTTATCCACCAAAACGATAGACCGCTTAGCTTGTTTGATCATGCTAACAATCTGCGCATACGCATCGAATATCTGACCGTCGTAGAAGATTCCCTCTACGGGAGGTAAGGACGAACGGACAAAGAAGGAAACCTTTTCCTCTAATGCATTGATTCTTTTGTCGTGTGTGCCTAACTGATTTTGCACTTCTTTCAAATTATGATTGATGGAATAGCCTTGAAGTAGATACTCTTTTAGGACTTTGTTTGCCCATTGGCGGAAGGCTGTACCTCGTTTGCTCTTCACCCTGTATCCAACTGAAATAATAACATCAAGGGTGTAAAAAGCAACAGGTTGCTTAACTCCATCAACACGCAAAAAATGCGTGTTAATATCTTTTGGCACTTCTTCATCAGAAAACACATTGTTAATATGCTTTCTTATTGTTTTTTCGTCTCTTTCGAACAAACATGCCATTTGGTTAGCACTAAGCCACACGGTATCTTCACCCATTCTCACCTCCAACCGAATGGTTTCATCCGGCTGATACATCACAATCTCACCCTTGCAGGATTCTATGTTCTCCATAATCATAAATTTAATAGTTATACTATAGTTGCTACAAAACTTGTGCAAAAATACGATTAAGCGAGCACAATACAAAATAAATGTGAGTTTATTTTTATTGTCGAGCGTGAGTATCTAAAAAACTAGTTTTAAAGATAGGCTTTTCCTTTGAAAGTCAAAGAACCACCCATCTGCCAGTTGTGGCATGATGGGTGGTTTCGCAATCAGAGGATTATTATGTTTTCTTATTCCCCTTCTGATAACAAGTCAACCACGCACCTCCATGATGTACTATTTGTGACAAAGTCTTTCGTGTCTTCAACACTCGCCCAATCCCTTTTTGTGCCGTCTGCACTGTAAACAGCATTGCACCAGAAACAAGAATCACCATATGGATAGATGAAGTAGAACACTTCTTCATTCCACTTACATTGATATATTCTATACTGGTATTGTAAGAATCCGAGTTCAGAGAAATCCTTGTAGAATTCTTTATCTTTACTCAAAGATGCAGTTTTCTCCTGCATCCATTCTTTAATCCATTCAGGAAGTTCTTCATCAGGAAGGGCATTTTGATTTGCACTGCCCATTCTTGTTTCAACCATCTTCTGAAGATCTGCCTCGCTATACGTTGTTGAGGAGTCATCATCACTGCTACAAGCTGTAAGTATGATTCCTGTACTAACCAGGAACATAATTGACACTATTAGATAAACCTTTTTCATCATTGTTGTAGTTTTAATTGTTTTCTATAGGGTTTGCAATTCTCTTTACTATATAAATGCGAAGATTGCGAAACCTTGCTTCTGCAAATAATAAATAATGTTAAACACCATATAAAGTGTATACTTCATTTGTGAATCGAAGGAACACTTCTAAAGTGAACCCCACGAATCCGGTGCAAATATAGATACTACAAATGATAGTTCCAAATAATTAGCAAGAAAAAAGTTCACAAAAGTTCACATTCGTTAGACTTTTCCTCGCCACGGCCATTTCTAAGCAAGCCTGAATGACTCATTTGGCTTATCGAAAAAAAGCACAAAAGAAGACTATCTGATCCAGTTCAATAAGTCAGCCGCTGATGTTTCCTGCATCTGGATATAGGCAAAGAGTTTCTTCCCTGCATCCTTCAGGCTGGCGCCGAACAGATATACCACATCATCGATAATCAGGAACCTATCGTGGTTGTGCTGACAGGCATGAATCGTTATGGGAGGGTATTGCTGGTTATGCCGTTGCACATCAAGTTGGAACTGCTGAGCAGTCTGTTTGGTGTAGATGGTTGCTGATACATTAGCACCCCGCTTACTCAGCATCGTCAAAGTTGTTTCATCAACATAGTTATCCACCAAAACAATAGACCGCTTAGCCTGTTTGATCATGCTAACAATCTGCGCATACGCATCGAATATCTGCCCGTCGTAGAAGATGCCTTCAACGGGAGGTAAAGATTTTTGTACAAAAAAGTCGATTTTCCCCTCTGCAACTACTAAACGGTGTTCAATCTGCTCAAATCGCCTATTAATAGAATATCCATGTAATAAATAGTCTTTTAAAATGCGATTTGCCCATTGGCGGAATCTTGTTCCTCTCAATGATTTTACTCGATAACCCACAGAGATGATCACATCAAGATTATAGTATTTGACATATCGTCGTACTGTTCTATTACCTTCTTGACGAACAGTCAAGGAATCCTTGACAGTTGAGATCTCGTCAAGTTCTCCTTCATTGTAGATGTTACTGATATGCAAGCTGACATTCTGCTTGGTGGCATTAAATAAAACTGCCATCTGCTGTTGAGTCAGCCATACTGTCTCATTCTCTACTCGTACTTCTAGACGAATGGTTTCATCCGGCTGATACATCACAATCTCACCCTTGCAGGATTCTATGTTCTCCATAATGTCAAATTTAATAGTTATACTATAGTTGCTACAAAACTTGTGCAAAGATACGATTAAGCGAGCACAATACAAAATAAATGTGAGTTTATTTTTATTGTCGAGCGAAAGTATCTAAAAAGCTTGTTTTGGTTTTCCTTTGAAACGTCCAAAATTATAGACTGTTTTCTGAAACAAAGAACCACCCATTTGCCTGTCATGGCAAGATGGGTGGCTTAATATCAGAAAGACTTTAAAAAGCTCAGAACATATAGGCAAGTTGAAGCGTGAAGGTTCGCATACGGGAATCGTATATTATACGGTCGTCAAACGAAGACTTCATAATGTCACGCATGCCCCACTCGTAACCCAATGATACCTGATAGTGACTTGCCACTTCAATGCCTGTGCCGAACCCCAAGCCCCAGTCAACTATATGATCGCTACCCACATAATCGAAATAACCACTGGAGTCCGCATTATACCAAGGTAATGGCTCGTTATTCGCGGATCTCAGAAACTCTTTGATATTACCAAAGAGTCCAATATTCAAATACGGACCAGCATTTACATAGAATTTTGCAAACCTTCCGCAGTTCAGTTTGAATCCGGCACGAAGAGGGATGTTCAGGTAGTAAGGAGTTGCCTTAGTCTGCGATACAATCCCTATTTTGGGGTAAATGTGCTTCTCTGACTTCCATGGAAGGGAAGAGAGAATCAGACCGGATTCAGCGTAAAGACCTTTGACCACCTTGGGGAATGTCAGTTCACCCTTTACGCCCATACGGAAACCATATCTAGACTCCATGTTACTTGGCGCATTGAGATTCAATCCTGCCAGAACACCTGGCCTGAACTCCTGCGCTACAATAGGGAGTGCTATCAGCAATCCTGCACAGATAATGATGATTCTTCTTTTCATATTCTTCTATATTTGTTTGATTCTATTATCATAAATGCAAAGATTGAGAAGCCTAAATGGGCCAAAGACTTTACTCTCCTTCGTAGTGACCAACAAACAGGATGATGCCGTGATCCTTCTCGCTGATGAGATAAATAAACGGACGGTTGGCATGGAAGACTGCGTTCTTCACCTCTTGCTCTTTACCAGAGCTGGTAGCCTCCCAATGGGTGACTGCGGCTGCTTCTGAGCCTTCCTCATCAACCCTGATACGAGCTGTCTGAGCCACTTTTTCCAGAACGAGTTTTTCCATGGACATCTTGTCATAACGCTCTTCAGGAGAGTAGAGTGAAGACAAACCTATTTTCTTCAGTGCATCATTCAGTCCCAGTTTGCATGATGTTTCAAAACGAGGAATCTTCACATCCGTCTTACACCTGCTTAGACCATACAACATATTATTGAACTGTTTGTCGTTCATCATACCCATCAACTCAGTGGTACTAATCCCTTCATTAGGCAGCAATACAGTCATCTGGAATGCACCGTTGCCATAGGGCATCTGCAAGAGCTGGCAGTATTCGTTAGATGCGTATTTAAGTTGGGCTTCAAGGTGCATCATGGGTACCTGCTTACCTCCCTTGCCGAACGCTTCATCCTTCGTATTGTTTACATCGAACTTATCCACCCAACTGCCTTTGAAATATACAGCATTGAGACCGTATGCCACAGCAGCCGGGTTTAAAAAATTAACCACTTCGTCGATCATGCCTTTGGTATGGTCAGATGCCCACAGGTTGATGTAATCCACGGAACTGTCTAACCTGAAATCAAGCGAGGTGAAATCAGCTGAATACGTCTTGCCCACAGTATTAACATAGTCATCAAGCAATGAATAATCGCGATTCACAAAGATCGCATTGCTTTGAAGTAGTTCGGATGACAGGTCAAGACGGGGTAGGTCTTTCAGCATTAATTCGAAGTAATCGTTTATCTCGCTGAGCGTCATATTGTCCATACCCATAGCAGCAGTCACTTCACCTAGAGTCTTCTCACTCACGCCGTTGGCCAGCATACCTACCACATAGGATACGCTGAGAGGAGAAAGAACTTCACTTGTATTGCTTTGCATAGTGGCTTGCGCCAGACGGAATGCAAAGTCGTTGCTCACACTTACCTGATTCATCTGAGCACGGGTAAGTATCAAGGATTCCAGCTCCTCCATTTCCTCTTTCTGATCATCGTTCTTGACAGATTCCTCTGTCTGGTTGGGCTGGTTAGGCTGTTCCCCGATGTTTTCCTCCGGATCGCTATTACAGCTCACCAGGGCAAAGCCTAAAAATAACGAAATAAAAAACACCTTTTTCATCATTGTTGTAGTTTTATTTGTTTTCTATATGGTTTACAATTCTCTTAACTCTAAACACGAAGATTGCGAAATACTGCATCTGCAAATAAGAAATAATGTTAAACACCATATAAAGTGTATACTTCATTTGTGAATCGAAGGAACACTTCTAAAGTGAACCCCACGAATCCGGTGCAAATATAGATACTACAAATGATAGTTCCAAATAATTCGCGAGAAAAAAGTTCACAAAAGTTCACATCGTTAGACTTTTCCTCGCCATGGCCATTTCTAAGCAAGCTTGAATGGCTCATTTGGCTTATCGAAAAAAGGCACATTCGTATATACAACTTGTATGATGGCCAGAAATCTTAATCTTTATTTCTTAACCACATGCTGAAAAAGCGGTCATATACAATGAATCCGTCTCCAGTTTGGTAAACATACTCTTTTTCTGTTAGGAACTGTAATGCCCTCTGCACACTACTTGACGACTTCAAATGATGTGTCCGCAGGAAAAGTCCAGAAAGAGGTTCCTTAACTAAACCTTCCATGGCAATTGCTTTTAGCAACTGTGTCTGGTTCTGAGTAAGAAGGTGGAATATTCGTTTATAGTTTTCCTCCTCAGTGGAAATAATCTGACCAACAGCCTGACGGAGCTCAACATCTGTAATCACGCCAGGTTCAAATCGATAAAGTCGATTCAGAACAGACTGCACAAACCAGGTAACGCCATCCACCATACTATATATCTGATGAAAAGCCTCAGCAGATAATACGATACTCTTTTCCTTCATCTTTTCAGCAGCGAACTCATAGTAATCAGCTTCCCGGATTACATCAAGATACAGTTTTTCCGTACTCTTATAGAATGGATGCTTGGGGGAATCGAACATTTCAGACATCATATGCATCTTGCTTCCAGCAAATATGAAATGTACTTGATGCAATTGCTGGACATAAGTCCGCAACAAGGCTTCCACGTTCTTCTCCGGATACTCTGCAATTTGCTGGAACTCGTCAATGGCAATGAAACAAGATCGGTTTGTATGCGAAAGATATGCGAAGATTTCTTCGAGCGTCTGTTCTGCTTGTTGGGGATTAAACGCGAGTCCAAGTTGTGGAAGACCCGTTAAAGGATCTTGTGACATGGTAATCTGACTATTCCTAAAGAACTTACTTATAAGTCCTTCTGCCTTCTGCAATGGCGTATCCAACTTACCAACGACGGACTTACCTAATACACGCACAAAATCACTCAGCGTATTTGTTGCATAGATATCTACATAGAAACAAGATATATTTTTATCCTGTTCTTTTAGTCGATGGAAAACATTATGGATAAGCCCTGTCTTCCCATAGCGCCGCGGACTCATCAATGTTAGATTGCATCCATTGGTCAATGCAGAAATAACATCATCAGTTTCTTTCTGTCTGTCGCAGAAATAGGTTGGCCCCTCATAGCCATAAACGAGGAAAGGATTTTCTATCTTGTTCATATCATGCAGTTTATGTTTATTACGCAAATTGCGTAACGCAAATTGCGTAATGGTGCTGCAAAGATACGATTAAGCGAGCACAATACAAAATAAATTTGTATTTATTTTTATTGTCGAGCGAAAGTATCTTCGGCAAAGCCAATGTACGATTAAGCGAGCACAATACAAAATAAATTTGTATTTATTTTTATAGTCGAGCGAGAGTATCTTCGGCAAAGCCAATGTACGATTAAGCGAGCACAATACAAAATAAATGTGGGCAGGTATTTGGTGGTTTACTAGAAAAATGCGTAATTTGCGCTGCGTAAACGAAACCACCCATTTGCCTGTCATGGCATGATGGGTGGCTTAATACACACTATACTGCATTAACAAGTTCTTGTTCAGGGTGCGTGAGGATGATTCATTGAAGAGGGCCTTGTTAAGAGCCAGCTTGACATTGGATATTCTCGAACTGGTGGTACCCAGCAGATTCGCCTGCTCGTTGTTGCCGAGACCCATGACCGTCAGCATGCAGACACGGATGCTCTGCGGGGTGTTGCAATACTGACAAAGGTCGAGGAACAAATCCGGATAACTGTTGGCAAACGTGTCTGTCAGCTCTGCCCATTCCTCCTCTTTCACGTTCGCCAACGGCTGAACGGCTATTTCATGGAACCTTTTGACAATGGGTTCTTCCGCAAACAATGCGGAAGCAGAAAGGTTCCTGGATATGGCCTTTTCCTTCTGGAGCTCCCGGATCCTGCTCTGCAACTCCACGTTCTCGTCCAGAAGTCTCTTCCTCTCACTCTCGTTTTCTTGATGGGCAGATTCAAGCAGCTGCAGCTCACGCAGGTTCTCCTCATATTCGTAGGAAGCGTTGGCATACTCCGTCTTTAACTGCATAATCTCCTGTTGATACTTCCTGCGGAATCGTTTCCAAACGAGGAAAACAGCCACCAAGGCAAGAACGGCAACAGCAGCCGCGATAATTAGGCCAAGCAGTGTCTTGTAGGCCTTAACCTCATTCTCGTGCGCCTCCTTTTGCAGTCGGCTGTAGTTGTATGTGGCGGTCATCTGGGCCACAGCGTCCCGATCCTTGAGGGCGATGGAGGAGTCGTTAGCCATGCAATACAATCGGGCATATTTGGCAATGGAGTCCGCCTGATGCCGCTTGGTAAATACACTCAGAAGACCTTTGTACATCGGGTCTTGCGCGGTATAATCCATATTAGGGTATCTTGTTTTCCTGTAATAAAACTCTGCCGAGTCAAGCTTGTTGATGCCCTCATAGTACTTGCCTTTGTATTCGTAGTATTTGCGTTGTGAGGGCGGGAGCTCGTGGCGCTCGTCAAACAATTCAGACTCTGCCTCAAACTGATCCATCAATGCCTTAGCCTCAGTCAGTCGCTGAGGTGGGTTGGTATAGAGATGCATAAGTGGTCTTGAATACCGCAATGCCTCTTGGGTATAGCCGTGTTTACGAAACTGTTCACGTACAGCTTTTAGAATGGTTTCAGCAGTGTCTTTCTGGTTTAAAAGAATGTAGGCATTTGCCATCATGGCTTGATTGTAAATGCCCCATTTAGGCTGGTTGGCACGGAAAGCATAGTAACTGGCCTTTTTACGTGTTTCTATTTCATCAGTCAAAAGGAGTTGATGATGATAAATATCTGCCATCTGTGCATAGATACGATTCAACGTGCTGAATTTGAAACCAGTAACTGTTGTATCTGCCGCACTAATGGCATCCTGATAACTACTAATAGCTTGCGGGGCGTCCCCCATATCCGTGTAGGCACGGCCTAAGAGATAGTGGGCGAGTACGCGTTCATTAACGGTGCCGTGGCGGTCGAAGTAGCTAACAAGCACCTGGCAAAGGGAGTCGGAAGTGAACTTATCGCTGGTCTTGTTCACGGCGTTCTGCCGATGCAGCTGATACTGCATACGGAAGTGGCGGGTGAACTCACTCTCGTATTGTCCCAAGCTGTCGAGAATCTGCAGGGCAGAATCAGGGTGCTCGTCCATGACCGCCTCTGCCCGCAGCAAGGCATCTTTATACTCCCGTCTTATGCCGCAAGACAGGAACATGCATAAAATAACAACAATATACGCAATTCGCTTCATATCTTTACATAAATCGTGCAAAGATAGAAACGACCAATGAAAGTTCCAAATAAATCGCAGGGAAAAAGTTCACAAAAGTTCACATTCGTTAGACTTTTTCTCGCCATGGCCATTTCTAAGCAAGCTTGAATGGCTCATTTGGCTTATCGAAAAAGTTCACATTCGTTAGACTTTTTGAATTTTATTCTTCCTCAGTCACGACTCGGCAACGCCCAAATACATTTGGCATTGCACTCGCTGCTCCATCGGTTCTCGCCATGGCCATTTCTAAGTCGACGAACTTGTGCAATTTTAGCACAGGTTGGATCTTTCTCTAACTCATCTGTTCCACAAAAAAACTCCACCACGAAAGTGATGGAGTTATGAATGGATGGAAGTTTGTTACTTCCTGTCTTTGTCTGAAATTAGAGTTTCGGACCAGCAGCTACAAGTGCCTTACCAGCCTCGTTACCCTCGTACTTCTTGAAATTCTTGATGAAGCGGGCAGCCAGATCCTCAGCCTTCTTGTTCCACTCAGCAGCATCTGCATAAGTGTCGCGCGGATCGAGGATGTTGGTAGCTACGCCCTCGAGCTCTGTGGGAACCTCGAAGTCGAAGTAAGGAATCTTCTTGGTAGGAGCCTTCAGGATAGCACCACCCAGGATAGCATCGATGATACCACGAGTATCCTTGATAGAGATACGCTTGCCTGTTCCGTTCCAACCAGTGTTTACGAGATATGCCTTAGCACCGCTCTTCTCCATCTTCTTTACGAGCTCCTCAGCATACTTTGTAGGATGCAGCTCGAGGAATGCCTGACCGAAGCAAGCGCTGAAGGTAGGAGTAGGCTCTGTGATACCACGCTCTGTACCAGCCAGCTTAGCGGTGAAGCCAGAGAGGAAGTAGTACTTGGTCTGCTCAGGAGTCAGGATAGAAACCGGAGGCAGTACACCGAATGCATCAGCACTGAGGAAGATCACGTTCTTGGCCTCAGGACCAGCACTCTTACCATTTACCTTCTGGGCAATCTTCTCAATATGGTTGATTGGATAGCTCACGCGAGTATTCTCGGTTACGCTCTTGTCGGCGAAGTCGATCTTACCGTTGGCGTCAACAGTCACGTTCTCGAGCAGAGCGTCGCGGCGGATAGCGTTGTAGATATCGGGCTCGCTCTCCTTGTCAAGGTTGATGACCTTAGCATAGCAGCCACCCTCGAAGTTGAATACACCCTCATCGTCCCATCCGTGCTCGTCGTCACCAATCAGCAGACGCTTAGGATCGGTTGACAAAGTGGTCTTACCTGTACCAGACAGACCGAAGAAGATAGCGGTGTTCTTACCCTCCATATCGGTGTTAGCAGAGCAGTGCATAGAAGCGATACCCTGCAGCGGCAGATAGTAGTTCATCATAGAGAACATACCCTTCTTCATCTCACCACCGTACCAGGTGTTGATGATAACCTGCTCGCGGCTAGTGGTATTGAAGGCTGCGCAAGTCTCGCTGCGCATTCCCAGCTCCTTGAAGTTCTCAACCTTTGCCTTAGAAGCATTGTAGATCACGAAGTTAGGCTCGAAGCTCTCCAGTTCCTCAGCGGTAGGCTGGATGAACATGTTCTTCACGAAGTGAGCCTGCCAAGCCACCTCAACGATGAAACGAACACGCAGACGTGTTGCCTCGTTGGCACCGCAGAAAGCGTCCACTACATACAGATTCTTGTTGCAGAGCTCCTTGATGGCGATTTCCTTTACCTTTGCCCAAACCTCCTCGCTCATGGGGTGGTTGTCGTTAGGATATTCCTCGGTGGTCCACCACACCTTATCCTCGCTCTGGGCATCCTTCACGATGTACTTGTCCTTAGGTGAACGTCCGGTGAAGATACCAGTCATCACGTTCACGGCATCCAATTCAGTGAGTTGGCCCTTGTCAAAGCCAGTCAGTTCAGACTTCATTTCCTCCTCGAAAAGGAATTCATACGACGGGTTATGAGCAATCACGGTTGAACCAGTGATGCCATACTGTGTCAAATCTAACTTTGCCATATTATCTATAAAAATTTAAGTTATGAATCCTCAATCAATCTTTCAGTAGAAGGGAAAACCTAATACCTTTAATCACGGCTGCAAAGTTACGAATTTATTAAGAATTAAGAATCAAGAAATTAGATTATTTTGCGCGCACACAATTCTTTTTAGGTTAAAGAAATTAAAAATTCCGACCGACTTCGCTCTTTTGCAAAACTGACTTTGCAAAATTGTTTCAACTTTTACTAACTTTGTCGAGCGAAAGTATCTTTGCGCTTAATTTCATATACAACTATGCAAGTAATCAATTTCAGTGAAAGCAACAGCATCATGAACCAGTACATGGCTGAATTGCGCGACAAGAAGTATCAGCAGAACCGCCTGCTTTTCAGAAACAATATCAAACGGGTTGGCGAGATGATGGCCTTTGAGCTGTCGAAGACATTGGAATACAAGTCGAAGACCGTAACCACTCCGCTGGGAACCCTCGACATCCCCTTACCAAAGGATGAGATTGTGGTGGCTACAGTGCTTAGGGCCGGATTACCGTTCCACGAAGGTTTCCTGCAGGTTTTCGACAAGGCTGAGAATGCCTTCGTATCAGCCTATCGTATGTACACCAATCGTGAACATACCGAGGTGGGTATCCATACGGAATATATGGCTTCGCCCAGCGTGAAGGGAAAGACACTGATTATTGCCGACCCCATGCTCGCCACTGGTGGAAGCATGGCTGCTGCCATTGAGGCCCTGGTGAAAACAGGCAAGCCCAAGCAGATTCATGTAGCCTGCGTGATTGCCACACCGGAAGGCATAGACATGGTGAAACAGACCTTACCTGAAAACGCTATTGTTTGGTGCGCCGCCATCGACCCAGGTATGAACGAGCATAAGTATATCGTTCCCGGATTCGGCGATGCAGGTGATCTGTGTTACGGCGAGAAATTGTAGGAAATCCTATTTGAGCATCTCCAGCATCTTCAGCAGCGACTGCTCATCGGTCCAGCTGAATTTCGGAAGATTCGTGGCCGACTCCATGAGTCTGACTTTCTCTTTGGACAGGAAGCGCTTGAGATGCCGCTCATGAACAAGCACGAACTTGTTGTCTATGCGGAAATAGTAGATAGGGATAACAGGGAACTGCACACTATCCTTTCCGATAGCATCAATGGTGTTGAAGCTGAGCATGTTCAAGTTGGTGAGATTGCTCAGGTCGAAGTTCGTGATGTTCGCACTATTGGCAATCGTCTGTTTATAGGATTTCAGATCGATTACGTTGGCACAATAGAGCGCATTCTCTCCGACGGCTCCCACCTGATAAGCTAACACGCTGTCGATGCGGATATAGGTGCGGTCGTCGAAATCGACTTGCATCACCCTCTTCATGTCGGCCTCTTTGACCAGCTTGTCACTCATGTAAAGAAGGGAACTGTTTTTCAAGAAAATGTTTGCCAAAGGAACCTTCAGCTTACCCCCGTTTGTCAACAGAATAGTAGCCGGACGGAAATCCTGATAGACAGTAAGGGCAGACGTGATCTGCTGGGCAACACCTTTCAGCATCGCCAGCATGAGAATCATTGTAAAGAGAATGCGCTTCATAAGCAAGGATTGTTAGTTAGTAAAAAGTAAATAGTTATTTCAGAGAGATAGGTACTTGGGGGGTGATTATTTCACCTCCCAAGTATCGTTCGTTTCAAGCAATTCCATGAAGTTATGGTACTTCTTCTGTTCTGAGACCTCAGCGAGCTGTGCATGCACGGCTTCGTTATAGGTAGGAGCAGCCACATCGCGAATCACACCAAGTGCTACGGGGAAGCCATGCTCATTGTCCATCATAGCGAGCTTCAGTTGCAGGGTATCATCCTCGCAGTGAGCATCATGTACCAATACATCATCAAGGGTATAACCATCCTGACCGATTGTTACTACCTTCAGACCGAAACCCTCCTGTACCAGACCGAACTCGTTGTTCTCGCCGAACACCAGTTTCTCGCCGTGGCGTACATAGATACAGTTCTTCTTTCTACCTTCTTTGGTATAGATGGGATCGTAACAGCCGTTGTTGAAGATGACGCAGTTCTGCAGAATCTCGCACACAGCAGCACCTTTATGGTTGTAGGCAGCCTTCAGGATCTCCACTGTCTCGGCATTATCGGTAGCCACTGAACGGGCAAAGAACTTACCGCGAGCACCGAAGCAGAGCTCAGCAGGACGGAACGGATCTTCTACTGTACCATAAGGAGATGACTTGCTGACGAATCCGCGAGGAGAGGTCGGCGAGTACTGTCCCTTGGTCAAACCATAGATCCTGTTGTTCAGCAGAATCATGTTCAGGTCGATATTACGGCGCATGGCATGGATGAAGTGGTTACCACCAATAGCCAGTCCGTCACCATCGCCTGAGATCTGCCAGATGGTGAGGTCGGGATTGACAACCTTGGCACCAGTGGCAATAGAAGCAGCACGACCATGAATGGTCTGCATGGCATAAGTGCTGACATAATAAGGCAGACGGCTGGAACAACCGATACCTGAGATCACGGCCATCTCATGAGGTGCAACACCTACCTCGGCCATGGCCTTATGCAGCGAAGCAAGGAAGAAGTGATCGCCGCAACCGGGACACCAACGGGGCTGTCCCTTTTTATAATCATTTGCTGTAAACATACTCATTTAATTCTTGATTATCTGTTCGAATGCATTTACGAGTTCACTCACCACGAAAGGCTGTCCCTTTACCTGATTGAACTGATAGGGAACGAAACCATCTACCTTGGAACGCAGGTATGCGGCAAGCTGTCCGAGATTCTGTTCTGCTACCACCACTTTCTTAAACTTAGAGAGCACCTCTGCTGTATTCTTCGGCAGCGGGTTGATGTACTTGAACTGGGCCAAGGCCACCTTGTTGCCTTTTGCACGAAGCTCGTCCATGGCAGCATGCAGATGACCGTAGGTTGAACCGAAGCCCACAATGAGCAGGTCGGCATCCTTGTCGCCTTCAACCGTCAGGTCAGGAACAGGAATCTTAGCCACCTTCTCTGCACGCAGACGGCACATCATATCATGGTTCTCAGGCTCTGTAGAGATAGCACCTGTCTTACCGTCTTTCTCCAGACCACCAAGGATGTGGGTGTAGCCTTCCTGTCCAGGAATAGCCCAATAGCGTACCTTGGTCTCCTCGTCGCGGAAATACGGAGTGTAGTTACCCTTCATCTCAGGAGTCACATAGTGAGGCTTGATGACAGGCAGCTCTTCCATCTTCGGCAGTTTCCAAGCGGCAGAGCCATTAGCGATGAAAGCATCGGTGAGCAATACCACAGGAGTAAGATGCTCCAAGGCAATCTTAGAAGCCTCGTAGGCAGCATCAAAGCAGTCGGTAGGACTGGTAGCTGCAATCACGGGCATCGGACTCTCACCATTTCTTCCATAGAGCGCCTGCAGCAAGTCGGTCTGTTCACTCTTGGTGGGAAGACCTGTTGAAGGACCGCCACGCTGAACATCAACGATTACCAGAGGGAGCTCATCGATCACTGCCAGGTTCATGGCCTCTGACTTCAGACAGATACCAGGACCAGAGGTAGAGGTTACAGCCAGGGCACCTGCAAAGGCAGCACCTACAGAACTGGCACAACCGCTGATCTCATCCTCGCACTGAACGGTGATAACACCGCAGCTCTTATGCTTAGACAATTCATGAAGGATATCGGTGGCAGGAGTAATAGGATAACTACCCAGATACAAACGGAGACCTGCTTTCTCAGCAGCAGCAATCAGTCCGTAGGCGGTAGCCTTATTACCTGTGATATCCATATATCTTCCAGGCACCTTTTCCTTAGATTCAATACGATAGGTGGCGGGCACACTGGCATGGGTGTTATGACCATAGTCGAAACCTGCCTGTACCACCTTGATGTTGTTCTCGGCGATAGCTGGTTTCTTGGCAAACTTCTCACGAAGGAAATTAGCCACCAGGTTCAGATCACGGTTGAACAGCCAGCACACCAATCCGAGGGCGAACATATTACGGCACTTGAGGACAGCCTTGTTGTCCATACCGCTGTCTTGAAGACACTCTTTTACCATGGTTGTCAGCGGACACTGAATCACACGGTCGGGATCAATACCCATCTCTCCCAGATAATCCTCTGTCTGGAACGCAGCCTTCTTGAGATCATTCGGTCCGAAGGAGTCTGTATCGATGATGATGGTAGCCTGTGGCTTGGCGTAGCGATACTGAGTCTTCAGCGCTGCGGCATTCATGGCCACCAACACATCACACAGATCACCAGGCGTATAAACCTTTCCAGCACCGATGTGCACCTGGAATCCGCTCACACCTGTCAGTGATCCTTGCGGGGCACGGATATCTGCGGGATAGTCGGGAAACGTAGAGATACCGTTACCTACGGTGGCACTGACCGTAGAGAAAATGTTACCGGCAAGCTGCATACCATCGCCGGAGTCACCAGAGAAGCGTACGACCACCTGGTCGAGCTCTTTCACTTCAAGTTGTTCTGCCATACGTATATGTCTTTGAATTCTATATTTTTGCAAAATCGGGTGCAAAGTTCGCTATTTTTTGCGAAACGGCCAAGCATTTTCGAATAAAAATGCACATATTGCCACCCAAAATGAATAGTTTTTGAATGGCAATACGTTTTGGGCGCAACAGATTCCTTAATACTTAAATGATGATCCTCCAAGGAACTCTCTTAATAAAGAGGTAGGAGGAATGTCACTATCGGGAATAGGTTTGATGTATTTCAGGAACTTCAGCAGACGATGGGCTTCTGCATATTCGACACAGTTCTCAGGAACCTGTTCGAGCATCGGCTCCGCCTGTCCTTTAATCACGGCCAGCTCAAAGAGCATGGCGGTGTTGAACATCGCATCGGCATTCTCCTGGAAGGGGAAGATCCATTTGTTCTCGCCCGCCCTGACGCTTGCCCATCGATGGATGGTTTCACGAGCACTTACCCCGCGGTACTTATGGTCGCGGATGATGCGGCGCAGCAAACGGTTGTCGGTGGTGGGTATATAATTATGTGCATCGAGCAGCAAGGTGGTAAGGGCCGAAGCATACACGCGGTATATCTGGTTGCGAGGGATTTCTGCCGTCAACTCGGGGTTCAGGGCATGGATACCCTCCACAATCAGGATCTCATCGTCGTGCAACTGCAGACGCCGTCCGTTCATCGTGCTCTTACCTGTCTGGAAATTATATTTGGGTAACTGAATCTCCTCTCCAGCAAAGAGGGCCTTGAGTTGCTCGTTCAACAAAGGAAGGTTCAGTGAATGAAGATGCTCGTAGTCATAGTCGCCCGTTTCATCACGCGGTGTTTTCTCCCGATCCACAAAGTAGTCGTCAAGCGAGATGGGCACCGGCTTGTAACCGTTGGTAACCAGCTGCACCGACAGTCGTTTGCAGGTGGTTGTCTTACCTGATGATGAAGGACCGGCAATCAACACCATGCGTATGCCCTTCCTGTTGGCTATCTCGTCGGCAATCTGGGCAATCTTTTTCTCCTGCAAGGCTTCCGACACCTGAATAAGCTGCGAAGCCCATCCTTTTTCAATCAGCTCGTTCAGATCACCAATGGTGCGCATACCAAGAATCTTCTGCCAGCTATGGTGTTCACGGAAGATGCTGAACATCTTGTCCTGATGGGTAATCTCACCCAGCTCGTCAGGCTCTGTATTCGAGGGGATACGAAGCAGCAGACCGTCGAAGTATTTCTCCACACCGAACAGGTACAGCTGTGACGTATTGGTGAGCAGTGCCCCGTAATAGTAGTCGTAGTAACCATCGATGTCGTAGAACACAGTGTAGCACTTTCCCGTACTCTTGAGAAGCTTCACCTTCGAGGTGGCACCGATTTTCTCGAACAGACTGATGGCCTCCTCGGTAGTGGTCTCATGACGGTGGATGGGCAGGGCGGCCTGGATAATCTCGTTCATACGGGCTCGGATATCGCCCACATCTTTCAAGGTGACGGGTCTGCCAATCTCCAGATCCACGTAGTAACCGTTGCTCACAGGTGTGTCGATGCTCACCGAACACTCGTCGTAGAGGTCGTGCATGGCCTTGCAGAGCACAAAGAACAGCGTACGAGTATAGGTACGTGCCCCACTGGGAGCGGTGATGTCGAGGAACTCCACCGTTTTGGGATTATAGACACGAAAATGCATCCCTTCCACCTTGTTATTCACCCTTGCACAGATCGGTCCGTACTTCATTTCAAGCCCGAATGCAGAAAAAATGTCAGAAAGTGTGCTTCCGATGGGGATTTCTAATTTTTTATTATTATTTTTGCAGAAAATTTGGATGGTTTTAGCCATATTCGATCTTTTTTTTGACAAAGATAGGGATTTTTTGGAGGAGAGCCTTCAAAAATTCGAATGAAGGATGAGGAATTAAGAATTATTATACTATCAGTATGTCTATTTGGATTGTCTTTAAGCTTTTAGGCTCATTGGCTTTGCTGATGTTCGGTATGAAGTCAATGAGTGAGGCCCTGCAGAAGATGGCAGGTCCGCAGTTACGACACGCCTTGGGTGCTATGACCACCAATCGTTTCACCGGGCTCCTAACAGGTGCTGTCGTCACAGCTTCCGTACAGTCATCAACAGCAACAACTGTCATGACTGTATCGTTTGTTAATGCCGGACTGCTCACGTTGGCGCAGGCTATCTCCGTCATCATGGGTGCCAATATCGGTACCACGCTTACGGCATGGATCATGGCGCTGGGAACATCGTTCGACATCAGCGTGGCCGTCTATCCCGGTTTCTTCCTCGGCATTATCCTGATCTATCTGAAGAAACACCGGTATATCGGTGACTTCCTCTTCGGTCTGGCCTTCCTACTACTGGGTCTGACAACCCTGAAAGCCACGGGTACAGCCATGGACTTAGGTCATAATGAGGCAGTAACAGCTTTCTTCCGGTCGTTCGATCCTAACTCGTTCCTCACAACGATCATCTTCCTGTTCTTAGGTGGTATCATGACCTTCTGCGTGCAATCTAGTGCTGCCGTCATGGCCATTACCATGTTACTCTGTTCCACTGGCGCCATGCCTATCTATCAGGGTATCGCTTTGGTGCTGGGTGAGAATATCGGTACCACCATTACCTCAAACCTCGCTGCATTGTCAGCTAACACCCAGGCCCGTCGAGCTGCTTTAGCCCATATGTTCTTTAATGTGTTCGGTGTAATCTGGATCCTGTTCGTCTTCCATTGGTTCATCGATGGTGTGGTATGGCTCGTTGACTATGTAGGAAACCTGCTGGGTAAGGATATGAACAATATGGATTCCAACGAGAAGCTGAATTTCGTGCTGGCAGCCTTCCACTCTTGTTTCAACATCATCAACGCCGGCATCCTGATCTGGTTGATTCCTCAGATTGAGCGCTTCGTGTGCTGGGTCATCAAGACTAAGAAGGTGGATGAGGAAGAGGACTTCCGTCTGCACTTCATTACTGCCGGTCTGTTGAAGACCCCGGAACTTTCCGTGCTGGAGGCTCAGAAAGAGATCGTCAGTTTCAGTGAACGTATGCAAAGGATGTTCGGAATGGTACGTGAGCTGTTGACTGAGAAAGATGACCAGAAATTCACCAAGCTCTTTACACGCATCGAGAAATATGAGAGCATTTCCGATAATATGGAGATAGAGATAGCCTCCTATCTGGAACAGGTTTCCGATGCACATCTCTCTGACGAAACCAAAGGTAAGATCCGTGCCATGCTCCGTGAGATCTCCGAGCTGGAGAGTATCGGTGATTCATGCTACAATATGGCCCGCACCATTAACCGTAAGGTGCAAGGTAAGAACGAACACTTCACCACCCGTCAATATGAGCACATGCACCAGATGATGGAACTTACCGACAGCGCCCTCACACAGTTGAACAACTTGATGGGCGGACGAAAGGAGAGCTTTAATGTGAACCGTTCGTTCAATATCGAGAACGAGATCAACAATTTCCGCGACCAGCTGAAGAGTCAGAACATCAACGATGTGAACAACCATGTCTATACCTACGGCATCGGTACCATCTACATGGATATCATCAGTGAGTGCGAGAAACTGGGCGACTACATCATCAACGTTGTTGAGGCTCGTATGGGTACCAAGCAACGAGAGGCATAAATAGGGATTTCCCCTTAACAATTAGGAAAAAACCCCGCAAGCGTTTGCGGGGTTTTTCGTTACTTTGCCACCGATAAAGAAAAGATTGTTGTACTAAAACCCGAAGAGAGAATGAAAAAGACTATTATCATGACCATGCTCAGTCTGCTGACTGTCATGCCCATACAGGCGCAAAGCTATCGCCATAGTAAGTACTACAACCAGCGTAGCGGTCGTCTTGACTACAGTCACCGCAATCACCGTGGCTACTATTGGAACGACGATGCGTTTTTCGGCTTCCGACTCGGTCCTGCCTTCACTACTGTGAACAGTGATGACAAGTATCTCGATGGAAGCGATGTGAAGGCCGGTCTGAACGTAGGAATGGCAGCAGGCTTCTCTGTGATGCCTCGCGGTCCTTTGTATCTTGAAACAGGATTGTACTACACCGAGAAGGGTGGTAAAGGAAATGTTGCAGGCGACAAGTTCACCTATAACCTCAACTATCTGGAAATGCCACTGGTGATGAAGTATTACATCGACATCGACCGCTATTGCTCAATCCAGCCGTTCTTAGGAGGATATGTTGCCTGCGGTATTGGTGGTAAGATCAAGGACTTTGGTGAACGGGCTGCCTATAACTCCTTTTCCGACAGTCCTTACTCCTTCCGTCGTATGGATGCAGGATTGAGAACAGGTTGCGGTTTGCAGATAGACATGTTCTATGCCGAACTCAGTTACGACTTAGGTCTGGCTAATATCTGCAAAGATGATTTCGACACCAGTAAGAACGGAGCATTGATGCTCAGTCTGGGTGTGAACTTCTGATTCCATGAAAAAAACACCTTTAAGAGGGTGTGTCTTTACGCCATACTATGGTGTACTGACATACCCTCTTAAAGTTTCTTATAGCATAATGCTGCACCAATAGCCGTGCAGAACTCAGCATACTCAGGGACAATGAAATGCACATTGTAGAGCTTTTCCATCATAGGGAAGATCTGGTGGCATTGGGGCATCAGGGTAAGATTACCAATCATGACGAATTCCTTGATGCCGCTGCCCAATGATGCAAGATAGGTGGCTGAACCGATGGTCTGTATCACGGTACAGATCAATCCAGCAGCGATATCCTCACGACGGGAATTGCTGGTTACCTTACCAAGAATAGAAGCTGTCACATCAAGGGGCAGACCAGGTAATGGTACGTTACTGATATCACCGATGTTCAGGTTGACATTATTGAAATCGCCCCCTTCAGCCATCTGTGCCACCAGCTTCATGTCGTCGGTATTCAACAGCAGTTGAGCCAAACCTTTCAGTGTACCGCCACCGATACCCATACCACCGATGTGCTTGATATCGTTTCCTTCCACCTTGACGATGGAAGTACCCGTACCCATACTCACTACCAGCATACGGTCCTGCTTCGATTCAAACTGCGCACCAAGACCATCAGCCATAAACTCCTCGGCCTTGCTGGTGGACAGTCCGTAAATAGGCTCGTTGACATACGCACTTCCAACACCAGTCAGCATTACCTGTTTGATCTCGTTGAGCGAGATACCATTGTCGTGCAGGAACTTTCCGAATGCACCATAAAGAGAAGTCACAGGGTCGGTTGCCCTGATGCGAATCGGTGAAATCACTTCATTGTCACGTAGTCCTACAATCTTTGTGGTACTGGTGCCCACGTCTATTCCAATAACCATTTTATACTATTTTAGTTAGGTTTACGACATCGTCACAGGATATGAGTATCCTAAGAATGTGCAAATATAGTAAAAAAAACAATGATAGGATACTCTTTGGCAAAAAAAGAAGGATTTCTTTAGTTTTCATCCATTTTTTTGTTACCTTTGTCGCCTAACAAAGAAGACAATAAAAACGTGGAATGATGAACAATAAACGATGCTGGCTGATTCTGGCCATTGCGGCAGTCACATTATTGCCGTTTATCGGATTAACGGAGTTTAATACCAAGGGTGAGCCCCGGGAGGCTGTTGTTGCCTTGTCAATGATCAACGACGGGAACTGGATCCTGCCTATCAACAATGGCGGTGATATACCCTACAAACCCCCGTTCTTCCATTGGCTCATCGCCTTATTCTCGTTACTGCCTGGCTATGTGAGTGAGTTCACTGCCCGATTACCGTCGGCTTTAGCCTTGATTGTAATGGTGGTGATGGGTTATCGGTTCTTTGCCCGTCGTGGTGATGAACCTACGGCCTTTGTTGCTTCTTTTCTCACACTGACCGCCTTCGAGGTCCATCGTGCAGGAATGAACTGCAGGGTGGATATGGTACTTACCGCTTGTATCGTATGCGCCCTCTACTTATTGTATCGATGGTATGAAAAGGGGCGTAACAGTGTACCGTGGCTTGCCATCCTCTGCATGAGTATGGGTACGCTGACCAAAGGTCCTGTGGGGATTATCCTTCCCTGCTTCGTCATGGGCGTTTTCCTACTGCTACGGAAAGAACGCTTCTGGGGCATTGTCGGACAATTGTTTCTCTTTGCGGTACTTGCCTGTATCCTTCCTGCCTTATGGTATGTGGCTGCCTGGCAACAGGGAGGAGATGCGTTCCTCGACCTGGTAAAGGAAGAGAACCTCGGACGGTTTATGGGGAAGATGACCTATGAGTCGCACGAGAACCCTTTCTACTATAACTTCATCACGTTGATTACCGGATGGCTTCCCTGGACAGTCCTGTTGCTCATCTCCTTACCGGTACTCTATACGAAGCGTACATCACTCCGTCATTTCTCGTGGAAGAAGATGTCGGCAGTTCAGCTCTTTACTTGGTTGGCATTCCTGCTCATCCTGTTCTTCTACTGTATCCCCAAGAGTAAGCGTAGCGTGTATCTCCTACCGGTATATCCCTTCATGGCCTATCTACTGGCACAATATGTCTTGTGGCTGGTACGTCGCCATGTCTTATCCATGAAAATCTTCGCTGGTGTCATGGGAGCGATTGCCCTTTTACTCACAGCAGCCTTCGTTATCGTTAAGGCGGGATGGGTTCCCCATTCCCTTTTCCATGGGAAGCATGCTGCAGAGAATATCCAAATGCTTTCCGCCTTGGAGAACACCCAAGGTGTTTGGATGGTGATCGTATTAGTTGCTCTGCTCGCTGCAGGAGTCTATGCCTTGCGGAGACGTACCCTGTTGTCTGCCCTACTCGCCATCTTTGTTATCTTTGCTTCCCTTGACGGACTCTTCCAACCCACTGCGTTGAACACTCGCAGCGACAGGACTTTAGCCAACAGGGTGAAGAAAGACTTTATCGATCAGGGAGAGAAAGTATATATGTACACCTCTATTGATATGCTTCATTTCTTCGGCACGAACTTCTATACAGGTGACAAGATGGGACAGTTCCTGCGTACTAAGCCCGATCAGGGAGTACTCATGATTGTGGGTAAAGACCGTGATGAGTTCTTCAGCAGGTTCAGTGATTATTCTTTTGTCCCTGTTGAACGAACCAAACGACGGATGTCAGAGATGAAAGACACGGTGTATTTCTACAGGTTCAACCGCTCCTCGATAAAATAGCGGGGACGGCGTTTCACCTCGGTGTAGATCTTACCGATATAGATACCTGTGATGCCGACACCTGTTGTCACCACCCCACCAATGAACCAAAGTGAGATGAGGATGGAAGTCCATCCTTGAATGACGTTGTGACGGGAATAGCTGATAAGTGCATAGATCATCACGACAAGGGCAACCAATGTCATTAAGATACCTGCCACAGAAATGAACTTCAAGGGGGCTACAGAGAAAGAGGTAATACCGTCAACAGAGAAGCTCAGCATCTTCTTCAACGGGTATTTAGACTCTCCTGCCTCGCGAGCCTTTCGGTCGTAATACACGAAACCCTCCTTGAATCCTAATTGCCGTACTAGTCCTCGCAGGAAAACATTCCTTTCCGGATATTCCATCAGCGCCTTCACGGTACGGTTACTCATCATGCGGAAATCTGCATGGTTATAGATAATCTCCTTGTCGGTGCTGCGCATCAAACGATAGAACATCTGTGCCGTAAACCGCTTGAAGAAGGTGTCGGTCTTGCGTTCCTTCCTTACCCCATACACAATGTCACACCCCTCCTTTACCTGCCGGGCCATATCAACAATAACCTGCTCGTCATCTTGCAAGTCGGCATCAATGGAGACCATTGCATCACATTTGTCGATGCTCTCTTCCATGCCAGCCCAAAGGGCGTTCTGATGACCGCGGTTGTGAGAAAGCTTGATGCCCGATACAGCATCGTTCTGAGCACAAAAGGCCGAGATGATCTGCCAGGTACGGTCTTTGCTTCCATCGTCAACGAACAGGATCCTGCCCTCAACCTGCAGCTCATCCTTCAGTCGTCCGATAACAACCTGCATCTTCTCCATCGTGAGCGGCAGTACTTCTTCCTCATGGTAACAAGGTATGACAATTAGAATTTTCATTCTTCTTAATTTTCAATTATTAATATTTAATTATCAATTAAGAAATCGCGGATTTCTTGGATGCGTTGTTCACCCATTTCACGACCGATATCATAAACACGTTTCATTTCTTCTGGATTATGTGATATATGACCGATGGGCAATTTCTCCTGCGGTCGGATGACAAGCGTGTCTCCTTTCTGCTCCTCCTGTTCAAGATAGGCCAGCTGACGGTTATACATCTCTGGTCGATTACGCATGGCCGCCAATGCTTGGGGATAGTGGCGCAATCCTACTTTGATCAGTGGCATGAGCGGGTTAGGCGTTTTCTGATATCCCATCGGCTGTGTGAGAATCACGACATTCCGCTGGAATCCGATCTGCTGGAAGTAAGCCAAAGGAATACTGTCGGTCATCCCACCATCGAGTAGCTGGTATCCTTCCAACTCCACCACATGCGACACCACGGGCATGGAGGCCGAAGCCCGAATCCAGTCGTATGTCTGATGTCCTCCTCGCGTACATTTCTTATATATAGGCTTACCCGTCTTCACATCCGTACAAACAACATAGAACTCCATAGGGTTCCGCTCAAAGGCTTCGTTGTCGAACTTATCATATTCCTCGGGAACTATATGGTAAGCATATTCCGCTCCAAAGAGATCGCCTGTTTTCAGGTATGACTGCAGGCTGCAATACTTCTTGTCGTGGGCAAATCGCATGTTATAGCGGATGGCGCGCCCTATCTGCCCTGACTTATAGTTACAGCCGAAGGCAGCCCCGGCAGAAACACCGATGATGCCATCGAAGGTCACGCCTCTTTCCATCATCACATCCATCACACCTGCAGAGAACAATCCCCGCATGGCGCCTCCTTCCAATACCAGCCCCTTCCTCATTTATTCTATAAACGTTTCCAAGAGACCTTCTATCTATTTGCCAGATCCTCATTGGTGATCTGCAAGATGGCCTTTCCAATCTCGATGGCTTCACCATCCTTACCTGCCACCACCTGCTTACTCTTCAGGTTATAGGCATTGAAGCCCGAGGCATCATAAGTAGCAAAGCCCTCTGTCCAGTTGGTCATGGCAAACTGCCGTTGGTAAGTCTTGCTGAGGATATCACGACTGAAAGTGAAATCGTCGTGCTTGATGCCCATCTGTCCGAACAACGTAGCAGGCAGGTCGGTTTGGTTACATGCCATTCCGATGCGCTTAGCAGTCTTCACAGCACCACCCGTCCAGATCATCGGAATCATATGGCGCATAGGCTTGGTCTGATCAATATCCTTGTACTGCACACTATGGTCGGGCAGAATCACCACGAGTGTGTTCTCCCATGCGGGGGTTTTCTTCAGTTTGTTGATGAAGTCGCCTAAGCAGATATCCAGGAAGTAGAATGCATTGAAGATCGGATCATCGAACTTCTTTTTCATCGGAACCGTCCAAGGTTCATGACTACTTAGGGTGAGCATCGTAGTGAACCATGGATTAGCCGTTGATTCACCTTGTTCTGCTGCTGTTTTCTCTTTGATGATATCTAACAAACGACCGAATACCACCCAGTCGTTCACGCCCCATTTCGAGTCGCCTCTTTCCTTCTTCGAGAAATCATCCTCGCTGATGATCTTCTCGTAGCCTGTACTCATCAGATAGCCACGGGTATTGGTGAAGTTTGCATCACCGCCATAAAGGAATGTGGTGGAGTAGCCGTTCGCTTTCAGTGTGCGGGCTATAGAAGGAAGTGTCTCACATTTCTGTGCCATCTTCATGACCGACTTATCAGGGAAGGCTGGATAACCGCTCAGAATGCTAACCATACCGCGGTCGGTTCGCCAGCTATTAGCCACGCAATTGGTGAAATACACACCCTCCTGCATCAGTTTTGTCAGGTTAGGCGTTACATGTCCGTTACCATTGGCCTCAGTAAAGATACTGCCGCAGCTCTCCATGATAATCACCAAGACATTGGGGCGTTTGGTGTTCAGCAGCGTATCAGGATCAACGCTTTGCGTATCGAAGATTCCTTTGAGCTGTTTCTTCAGTGCTTTCTGACTGAAGTATTCATATTCACCCTTCTCGTCTTTATTCGTCTTCACTGCCGTAGCCGTCTTACCTATCGATGAGAGGAAACTGAAGATCGGGTTTACAGCAGAGTGGTTCAAGAACTGATCCTGCGAGAAATAAACCTGTCCTACATTACTGGTTGATACACTGGTTCCACCCCGCATTCCTACTACAAACAACGGAATGAGCAAGATTCCGATAAGGGTGCTGAGCAGACGAGTGCCTATGGGTTTTACAGGACTGATGAAGAATAATCCATGCTGCCTCTGACTCCTTCTGGAGTAGCCGATCTGACTGATACTACGGCGCCTTTCCCGTTGCACTGGGGTGAGCCAAACCATGATCTTATAGAAAATGAATGTGAGAAGAAGGATGACCAGTCCGCGTATCAACAGATACCATACAGACACACTGGCAAAAGCTTCCTTGGGCGTTGACAGATATGGAAGCACGGAAGCATCCAGTTTGAAGCCCCAGAACTCATACAGACTGGTATCCGAGACGAATGCCAGTGCCAGCACAAAGGCCGCGAGCACATAATACACCTTCAGCAACCGGTAAAGACCATTCCAGCTCCAAAGCCAGATGGAGAGGAGGATGATAAGGAAAGGAACGATGATCAGATACAACGCCGTTGACAAATCGAGCGTGATTCCATGACCGATAACCTGCATCACGTCGCCGAAAGTAAACGAATGATTAGCATGGTGATAAAGCATGAATGCCGGCTTGGCCAGAATCAGCATCAATACCATGAAGACGTAAATCCTAATCAAATAAAAAATCCTTTCCTTCATATCTGTATTTTCTTTTTACGTTTCACATTTACTCCATTCAACCCTACTCCAGCAGTCTTCTTGCAAAATACCGCACAGGATACCAAACTGCAAGGAATCCCACAACGAGCACGGTGAAGAATACCAGGATGATATCCGTAGGATGAACACTTACGGGGTAGGCATCCACCACAAAGGAACCGCTCGACTGTCCTAAACTCACCAGTCCGAAGGTTTGCTGCAGCCAGCACAAAAGCAATCCTACCGCAATACCAATCACCGCACCGAAGAAAGAAATCAGTCGCCCCTCAAAGAGGAAGATCCTGATGATCTGCTTATCGCTCGCGCCCAGATTTCTCAGTGTCACCACATCATCTTTCTTGTCGATAATGAGCATCGAGAGTGAACCGATGATGTTGAAGCAGGCCACCACCAGGATAAAGGTGAGGAAAATATAGGCAATGAACTTCTCGATCTCCATGATGCGGAAAGTGTCAGCCTGCTGCTCATAGCGGTCCTCTACCTTGTATTTATCCCCTGCTATTTTCTGCATCTGCTTCTTCACGGCATCAATATCACTACCTTGTTTCAGTCGCAGTTCCAGCGAGGAGATCATCCCCTCCTGCCAGAAGAGGTTGCGAGCAAAGGCAATGGGAACAATCATGTAGTTCTTATCGTATTTCGCCTGTTTCACCGAGAAGATCACTCCTGGCGAGAGTAGCGAATCCTCCACAAAGGCCTCTTCAGGGTTCGACATATCCAACTGTCCTTCACGCTTCGGTGCATACACCTTCAGATAGTCGTTCCATCGGGCACCGGTGGCCAGTTCCGCAGCCAGTCTTAAACCCAATACACCATACTGCAGGTTGGCAGCCTGAAGCTCAAACTCTCCATCGCCATAGAGAATCTCGGTGATGTGTGTAAGCTCGGCGAAGTTATCATCCACACCTTTCACTACCACCATGGCCTGTCGGTCGCGATACATGGCAAGGGCATTATCTTCCAGACTCTCCGTAGCTACATCCACCTGTGGCAACTGACGAATCTGCGTAAGAACAGGATCATCAGCAGGAGCTGTTTTTCCCGTTACAGGGGTTATCTTCAGTTGCGGATCAAAGGCCGTAAAGAACGTAGCTACCATGTCATGAAACCCATTGAACACACTCAGTGTCACCACCAGTGCCATGGTGGCAACCGCCACACCGATCACGCTGATAGCACTGATCAGGTTAATGGCATTCGTGCTCTTCTTCGAGAATAAATACCGTTTGGCTATGTAGAACGGGAAATTCATGAATCACTTCTCACTTCTTGAGCAGTTCATCGATATGCTCGATGTAGTCGAGCGAGTCGTCAATAAAGAAACGCAGCTCGGGAATGATGCGCAGCTGATTCCTTACTCGTGTTCCCAATTCGTACCTAATGGTCTTCTCGTTTGTCTGGATATTCGTCAGCAACTCCTCTCCTTTGTCGCTGGGGAAGATGCTGAGATAGGCGGTGCAGACGCTCAGGTCGGGCGAGATCTTCACTCTCGTCACACTCACCATCACCCCATGCATCATGCGTGTCTGACTTTGGAAGATGAGACTCAGCTCCTTCTGCAGCAGACGGGATATCCTGTTTTGTCTTGTCTCTTGCATGTTATATTCTTATTTTTGAATGCAAAAGTAATGAAAAACGTGCAATATTCCACATTTTTATGAAAAAAAGTGCCATACTTTCTTTCAGAAAGTGCCATACTTTGTGATAGTAAGTAACGCACTAAGTTTATTTAACGGAATATCTTCCATTTGTTAACAGAATTTTACGCGATGCACACCCCCGTTTTTTTGGTTTCCCATGAAAACATAGTATCTTTGCACCACAATTCTGATTATGGAGTATATATTTGAAACAAAGATGATGGTTCGCGACTATGAGTGCGACATCGAAGGCATTGTAAACAATGCCAACTACCTGCATTACATTGAACATACACGTCACCTCTTCCTAAAGGAACGCGGACTGAGCTTCGCGGAGATGCATAACAAAGGTGTTGATGCAGTGGTGGCCAGAGTCAATATGCAGTTCAAGGTGCCCCTGCGCTGCGACGATGAGTTCTACTCACGACTGGCACTGAAGAAAGAGGGCATCAAGTATATCTTCTACCAGCAAATCAACCGCGCATCAGACAATAAACTGTGCTTCCGCGCAAATGTGGAACTGGTGTGCCTGGTGAATGGGAAACTGGGAGAGAGCGAGGAATACGACAAGGCGCTACTGCGCTAACGCGCATATCGAGGAAGGAGGAAGGAGGAGGGACGAAGGAGATATGATACTGAGATACAAGAAATAATAGTGGAAGAACAGGAGATAGGAATCGAGAGAATGAATACTGTACACAAAGGTATTCTCCTTCCTCGTTCCTCCTTCCTCCTTCCTCGAAAACAATGAACGAACAGGAGACGATATACACGATGGCGCTGACGCGCATGAACTACTTCAACCTGGCAGGGCTGCTGCAGCTGTATAGGGAGTTGGGAAGTGCGACGGCGATTGTTGAGAACCAGGAACACCTTAAGGAGATGATTCCTGAGGTTTCACCGCGACTGCTAAGCGGTCTAAAGGACCTTGGAGACGCGATGAAACGAGCGGAAACGGAATGGGAGTATGACCAGCGATATGGCATACAGGTCATTACCATGAACGACAATCGTTACCCACAACGGTTGAAGGAGTGTGAAGATGCTCCGTTGGTACTGTTCTACATGGGTACAGCCGACCTGAACCAGCAAAGGGTGATCAATATCGTGGGAACACGCCATTGCACGGCCTACGGTCAGGATGTTATCCGACGGTTTGTACAGGAACTGAGACAATATTGTCCACAGGTGCTCATCGTGAGCGGAATGGCCTACGGCGTGGATATCCACGCGCACCGAGAGGCGTTGCAGAATGGGTATGAGACAGTGGCCGTACTGGCGCATGGCCTCGACTACCTCTACCCGCAACAGCACAAGGCAACGGCTAAGGAAATGCTGACACAGGGCGGACTGCTGACGGAGCATTTCACGCAGACGAATGCAGAGAAGATGAATTTCGTAAGAAGAAACCGCATCGTGGCGGGGATGAGCGATGCTTGTATCCTCGTGGAGAGTGCAGCCAGAGGCGGTGGATTGATTACCTGTCGGCTGTCGCGCGAGTATAACCGCGACGTATTCGCTTTCCCAGGCAGAACGAACGATCGTTACTCTGAGGGGTGTAACAACCTGATACGCGACAATGGGGCAGCCTTGATCAATAATGCGGAGGATTTCATCCACGCCATGGGATGGGAGGAGGATGCCGCACTGGTAAAGGCCCAGCAGCAGGGAATAGAACGCAGTCTGTTTCCCGAACTGTCACCCGATGAAACCGCGGTTTTTGAAGCACTGAAGAAACAAAATGATCAGCCGGTGAACCGACTGGCTGTGAACACGAATATCCCCGTGGGGCATCTTACCTCTCTCCTCTTCGAAATGGAGATGAAGGGTATGGTAAGGACGTTGGCGGGAGGAGGATATCATTTGATGTAAATGAACATTGGTAATATACAATTTGGAGACAGACCGCTGTTCCTCGCACCGATGGAGGATGTGACGGATATCGGATTCCGACAGCTATGCAAACGCTTCGGCGCGGCTATGGTATATACGGAGTTCGTGAGCGCCGAGGCATTGGTGCGTTCGGTGAAGAGCACCATTAGTAAGCTGACCATCGATGATGCGGAACGACCTGTGGGCATACAAATCTATGGACGTGATGTGCCACAGATGGTGGAGGCAGCACAAATCGTAGAGGAACAGGCGCATCCCGACGTGATCGACCTGAACTTCGGATGCCCGGTGAAGAAGGTGGCGGGCAAAGGCGCTGGAGCTGGCATGCTGCAGAACATTCCGCTGCTGCTGGACATCACACGCGAGGTGGTGAAGGCGGTAAAGACACCCGTAACGGTAAAGACACGACTGGGGTGGAACAAGGAGCAACTGGTGATTACCACGCTGGCAGAACAGCTGCAGGACTGCGGCATACAGGCACTGACCATTCATGGCAGAACGCGTTCGCAGATGTACACAGGCGAGGCCGACTGGACCTTGATAGGTGAGGTGAAAGCAAACCCGCGCATCCATATCCCTATCATCGGCAATGGTGATATCACCACCCCCGAGCAGGCCAAACAGGCGTTTGAACGCTATGGGGTGGATGCGGTGATGATTGGACGTGCCACCTTTGGAAGACCATGGATATTCCAGGAGATCAGGGATTATCTCGACGAAGGAGGAACCAACGGTCGGCGCCTACGGGGAAAGCCAAGGACGAAGGAGGAAGGAATTCCTCATCCACTGACGAACTCTGAGAAGCTGGATATCCTGATTGAGCAGCTGCACATCAACATTGAGCGCATCCATGCCATCAAGGGTAAGGATATCAGCGAGAACGAGTATCGGGGCATCCTGCATACCCGTCGGCACCTGGCTGCCACACCGATCTTCAAAGGCATTCCCGATTTCCGCCAGACGCGCATCGCCATGCTGCGGGCAAATACGCTGGAGGAACTGGAGGGAATACTTTCTCACTGCCGTGAGAAGTATTTCGAGGAGTGAGGAGTGTGGAGTGAGGAGTGAGATATGATACTGAGATACAAGATAAAAAAGTGGAAGAATAGGAAATAGGAATCGAAGGAATGAATATTGTACACAAAGGTATTCTCCTTCCTCGTTCCTCCTTCCTCCTTCCTCGACAATAATAAAACAAGATGATAAACCTATTAGCAACAAGTGCATTCCACTCGGAAGTGATTCCCGCATGGGGATGGGTGCTTTTCTATATATTGGTCATCCTGATGCTGGTGGCCGACCTGAAGATGTTCGGGCGGAAAGGACAGCATGAGGTGAACGTGGGCGAAGCCCTGAAGATGACGGCGGTATGGATTATCGTTTCACTCATCTTCTGCGCAGGCATCTATCTGTTCTATCCCGTGGACAGTCATGAGAAAGCCATGGAGTTCCTGTCGGCCTACCTCATCGAGAAGTCGCTATCGATGGATAACCTCTTCGTGTTTCTGATGCTGTTCTCGTTCTTCGGCATTGAACGCAAATACCAGCACGAGGTGCTCTTCTGGGGAATCTTCGGGGCCTTGGTACTGCGCAGCATCTTCATCTTTGCGGGCGTGGCCGTGGTGCAACGCTTTGAATGGGTGCTGGGCATCTTCGGTCTCTTCCTGCTCTATACGGGAGCGAAGATGTTCACCCATCAGGAGGAGCAGACCGATGACCTGTCGAAGAACGTGATTGTGAGATGGTGTAACCGACTGTTTCCCGTGACCATGCAACTGCATGGTGACCGCTTTACGGTACGTGAGAACGGAAAGCTGATGGTGACACCGCTGCTGATTGCCTTGATCACCATTGAGACCTCGGATGTGGCCTTTGCCGTGGATTCTATCCCTGCGGTGTTCAGCGTGTCGTGCGATCCGTTTATCCTGCTCACCAGTAATATCTTCGCTATTCTCGGCTTGCGGGCGCTCTACTTCGCCTTAGCTGCCATCGCCAAGTATTTCCAGTATCTGAAATATGGATTGGGCATCATCCTGATCTTCGTGGGAGTGAAGATGCTGTTGGCCATGAACGAATATGTGAATGCGGTACTGGCATGGCTCGGAATCCCTGTTACCATGCCGCATGTGGAGATATCTACTGGTCTCTCTTTGAGCATCATTTTCGGCACGTTGGTGCTCTCGATGGTACTCTCGACATTAGCGACGAAGAAATTAAGCCACCCCTAGCCCCTCCATAGGGAGGGGGAGTTCTCACCTCTCACTTCTCACCTCTCACCTCTAAAATATGAAACAGTTTTTACGCATACTTGGGAGTTTGCTGGGCATTCATGTGCTGGGCTTACTGTTCCTCTCTTTCTACCGCTGCATGGAGTTTTTCGTGCTGCGGGGCATGATTACTGACCAGACAACCGCCGTTGCTCCTGCCTTTATCAGGGGATTGTGGTTCGACAATGTGATGGGCTGCTATGTGATGATTATTCCGCTGGCACTGGTATTATTGGCTGCCTGTTTTGGCTACTGCCGACGGTGGATGCTGCGGACTGTAGCTGTGTGGTTCTGTGTGCTGTATGCACTGCTGATGATGGCCTCGGCCGCAAATATCCCCTACTTTGCCTATTTCTTCAAGAACATCAACTCGTCGATCTTCGAGTGGTTTGGCTATACGGGTACAACAGCGGGGATGGTGTTCCAAGAGAAGACGTGGTGGGTGTATATTGCCTTGTACTTCGTGCTGACAGCGGTGTTCTGCTGGTTGGTGTGGAAGATCATGGAAAGAACCACCCTTACGACAACGAGCAGGAAACACTGGCTGCCCTCGCTACTGATAACGGTGGCCTTGATAGCACTTTGTCTGTTCGGCATCCGCGGCAGAACGGGTTATAACCCCATCAAGATCAGTCAGGCATACTACAGCAACGACCCGTTCCTGAATCAGCTGGGCATCAATCCTGCCTTTAACCTGCTTACCAGTGCGCTGGATGACATGCGGAAGGAGAATGCGGAGCTGATGCTGATGCCGTATGACGAGGCTATTACCTATGTGCGCAATTCGTTGAATATCACAGGTCCTGCTGATTCAACACAAATCCTGTTGCGACAGATGAGGAACAGTGATCAGAAGGAGGAGAAGATATTGACCGTCACAAAGCCGAACATCGTGATCATCCTCATGGAATCGATGTCATCGGCACTCTTAGGAAAGGGTTATACACCCGTACTCGACAGTTTGAAGACACAATCGCTCTACTTCAGTAACTTCTACTCGGCAGGTATTCATACCAACCATGGCATGACCGCCACGCTGTATTCGTTCCCGGCCCTGATGAAAAGGAACCTGATGAAGGGTACCGTAACACCTAAACGCGACGGACTGCCCACGGTGCTGAAACAGAACGGCTGGCATAACCTGTTCTTCATGACGCATGAGGCGCAGTATGATAACATGAACGCGTTCTTCCGTACCAACGGCTACGACGAAATCTACGCTCAGGAGGACTATCCGAAGGAGGAAATCGTGAACAGTTTCGGGGTGTCGGATCATTTCCTCTTTGACTTTGCCTTAGGGAAACTGAACAACACAGCAAAACAGCAGCAGCCGTTCATGGCCACCCTGCTCACCATCAGTAACCATCCGCCGTATATCATTCCCGATTGGTTCAAGTCTTCGTCGAAAGAGCCAGAAACACAGATTGTGGAGTATGCCGACTGGTGTATCGGTGATTTCCTGAAGAAGGCAAAGAAGGAGAGTTGGTACGACAATACGGTGTTTGTTGTGCTGGCTGATCATGGTAAGCTGGTAGGGACGGCCGACTCCGAGCTACCGCAGTCGTATAACCATATCCCACTGATGATCTTCGGCGCAGGCATTCCATCGCAAGAATATACGCAACTGGGTATGCAGGTAGATGTGATGCCTACCTTATTAAATATGTTAGGTATCGACTACGACTACAACGGTTTCGGTACGGATTTGCTACACCAGCAGCGACAGATGGTGTTCTATTCGGCCGATAACCAGATTGTGGCAAGGGATTCCACCCGCTGTTTCCTCTATCATCCTCAGATGAAAAAGAGTTTCTGCTATGATATCAGTCAGGACGGACAGCTCATCCAGACGCACAACGAAGAACCCTTTGCTTCGCTGCGCCGTTATGTGTTTGCCATGGAACAGACAGCGGAGTTCTTATTTAGAAAATTGAAGAATTGAAGAATTGAAAAATTGAAGTTAACGAAGCTAAGAATTGAAAGATTGAAGAATTCTTCCGACCGCCTCTTTGAGATAGCAGCCTTGGGCCATTCGTGAACTCACGTTGGCCACCCGCTGGCGCATCTCGGATAACTGTTCAGGAGTAATGGTAGGAAGAAGGGTGTTCAGCTCTTCTATCGAATCAATACAGAAACCGATACCTTCCTGCTGCACAATGGGGGCGACAGCCGACTGTCGCCACACAATCATGGGCAATCCGGCACGTATATAGAACGACACTTTATGGGGCGTGTTCCAACGAAGATACTCCCCGAAATGACCGCTGCATGTATCGAGGGAATCACCATCCCACACCAAACCGAAGTCACCTTCCACCTCACGGATGAACGTATCGGCAGAGAGGAAGGGGTTCACCTTTACATGACCACGGGTTTGAAGGCGTGGCAAACCCTTGTGCTTTCCGTAGATCACCAGCTCGTAATTACCCACTTGCTTAGCCATATCCATCAAGAAGGCATTCTTGCGCAGGGCAAGCGTTCCGGCATAAACAACCTTTAAGGGCGAGTGCTGAACAGGCGGTCGTGAAACAGAATCCGAGAGGTAGTCGTGCAACCCTAAGTAATCCAACGTCTTCGTATATCCTTTCTCCTTGAGCCATTGCATCATGACCGCATTGGTGGCTATCACACCATCCGCATGCATCAGTCGGTTGATCTCCTCCTGCTCGGTAAGCTTCTTCCTGCGCATGCAGCCCAAATCGTGTATGAGCGCAATGGTTTTCGCCCCACGACGATGGGCAATGCGGCAAATCAGACTGAAATATTTCTTGACGGGATACTGGAGGACGATGATATCACCCTTCTGCACCTTGGAGGACATATGGATGATGCCCATGAGGTTACGTACGAACGAAACCACCTGACTGGTGGAGAACGTGGTCTCTAATCCGAGATTCGTTGCCCCCATATCGCGCAGGATCTGTTCGTAATCGGTCTTTGCCTTATTACCCGCACTACTCGTGCCGCGGTAGTTTCTTGAAATAAAACATAATCGGTTCATCATCGCTCAATACAATCATCGTTACAGTTCCAGATCAAACATCACCTCATGCCTTTTCCGGTATCTTGTCCAAAAGCGTTCCCTGGCAGACAGGGCAATGCGTATAGCCTCTTCCTCGTTGAAATGGCGGTTTTTGGCGTAGGAACGTATCAACTCACAGAAGAACTCCTTCGGTCCCCAGAGACGAGCGAAGTTCTCACATCCCTGCTTCATGTCCACCTCACCGAAATACATACGGTTGATATCCACCACTGAGAACTGATAAGTACCGTCAATCACGTCCCACAGCACATTGCCTGGAGAGAAATCGCGGTGCATGAGGTTTTGCTCATGGATCTTGGCAGCAAAGGCAGCAAGGGGCTCCACCATCGGCAACCATTGCTCTTTCGGCGCATTACCGAACTCATACAAGGTATGTTGCAGCTTGCTTTGCACGGTAATGAGATAAGAATAGGTGATGAGTCCGCCTTTCCTATCCTCGATATAGGCAATAGGCTCAGGTGTATCTATTCCCTTTTCCAATAAGACCCGCGGATACTGATAGCCCCGCAGACCCTTCGCCTTGCGGATGCCGAGGGAATAGACAAGGCGGTTGATGCCCTTAGGGATGCGATAGCGTTTTACGTTCATCTGCAAGTCGTTAGGTCCATCAAACACCTTGATGAGGTTCCGCCCCTTGTAGATGGTGCGGCCCTCTTGTTCAAACCGTCTGGGAATCTGTGCCACAAACTCTTTCAGGTCCTTGTATTTCTCTCTGAGAATCAGTTTTCTACTCATTCAACTTCGTCCTTCCCGGAGGGAATCCTTCCTCCCTCCTCCTTCGTCCTTCCTCCTATCAAACTCTTCATGCGTCCGCTTCCATCGGTTATGCGTCCAGAGGTAGTATTGCGGTGCCCTACGAATCGTTTCCTCGAGCATCTGGAAGAACTGTCGTGTCAGTTCATATTCCTCCAGTTGTCCCGGCGCATCACTCATCCGCTTGAAAGTACAGATATACTTCCCCCGTTCAGGTCGTTCCATATCGACATAGAACACCGCATTGTTCATTTTCCTTACGATCCTCTCTGCGCCGGTAAACACAGGCGTGTCATGATTCAGGAACGGCAGCCACAGATGGATATTCTCCCACTTCGGATTCTGGTCGGCGATATAGCCGAACAGCGACATCCGCTGCTCCTTTCTGTATTTAGCCAGATAGCGAAGAATCTCCTTCTTGGGGATACAAGTACCCTGTTTCTTCTGTCGTAGCTGGATGAACAGACGGTCGAACGCCTTGTTCCTGAGCGGATGGTAAATCAGTCCCATTACAGCCGACTGCCGTTCGTTCGTGGTTTCTTTCCAGCGCGACATGGCCAAGGCTGTTGTAGATAGCAGTTCCCAATTGCAGTAATGCCCCAGGAAGGCCGCGCACGACTGTCCTTTGTCGAAGCACTGCTCTATCTCTTCGGCATTGCGGAACTCGATGTGCTTCAGCAGCGTCTCATCCGATACACTCAGCAGTTTCAACGTCTCAACGAAGTAGTCGCACAACCAGTGATAGAAGGCCTTCTCGATCTTCTTCAGTTCCTGTTTATCCTTCTCGGGGAACGAAGAAGACAGGTTCTTTCTGACCACCTTCTTACGATAGCCCACAAGGTGATACACCAGCAGATAGAAGAAATCGGAGACCACATACAAGATGCTATACGGCAACAACGATACCGCATAGGCACAACCATATAGCAACTTATATCCTATCCCCCCTTTCATTTCCTACGATTGCATCTCATGGAGTTTCTTGTAATATCCGTCGCTGTTGAGCAACTGCTCATGCGAGCCGCGTTCAACGATGCGTCCTTCATGGAGCACGCAGATCTCATCCGAGTTCTTGATGGTACTCAAACGGTGCGCAATGGCCACAGTGGTACGCGTCTTCATCAGTCGTTCGAGCGCATCCTGCACCAGTCGTTCACTTTCCGTATCCAGTGCCGATGTAGCCTCATCGAGAATCAAGATAGGCGGGTTCTTCAGGATGGCCCGGGCAATACTTACACGTTGGCGCTGACCGCCACTGAGGCGGTCGCCACGATCACCGATATTCGTATCATACCCCTGTTCGGCAGCCATAATGAACTGGTGGGCATTGGCAATCTTTGCCGCATGTTCCACCTCTTCGCGTGTAGCATTTTCCACGCCGAAGGAGATATTATTGAAGAAGGTGTCGTTGAAGAGGATGGCCTCCTGGTTCACATTACCGATCAGCTTACGCAGGTCGTGAATACCCAGATCCTTCACGTTGATGCCATCTATCAGCACCTCACCTTCCTGCACATCGTAATAGCGCGGAATCAGATCCACCAATGTAGATTTTCCGCCACCGCTCTGTCCCACCAAAGCGATGGTCTTACCTTTCTCAATAACCAGATTGATGTCGCGCAGCACCCATTGGTCGGCATATTTGAACGACACGTTACGGAACTCTATCTGATGTTCGAAGCTATCGATATGCTTGGGATTCTCGGGCTCCTTAATATTATTCTCGGCCAGCAGAATCTTATCCACACGCTCCATCGAAGCCAATCCCTTGGGGATGTTATAGCTGGCCTTGGAGAACTCTTTCAGCGGATTGATGATGCTGTAGAGAATGACGAGGTAGTAGATAAAGGTTGGTCCGCTGATGGAGGCATTGTTCAACACCTGGATACCACCGAACCAGAGCACGATAACAATCATTACCGTTCCCAAGAACTCACTCATGGGGTGCGCCATCTGCTGACGGATATTCACGCGCATGATATCGTTACGATACGAAGAGTTCACATGGTCGAACCTGCGGTTCATCTTCTCCTCAGCGTTGAAGGCCTTGATGATACGCAAGCCACCTAAGGTCTCCTCCACCTGACTCATCGTATCGCTCCACAACGACTGTGCCCTGATACTCTTGGCCTTCAGTTTCCTGCCCACAAAGCCCATGAACCAGCCGAAAAGCGGGGCGAAGATAATGGTGAAGAGGGTGAGTTTCCATGAAACGATGAGCAATGTGGTGAAATAGGCGATGATCAGGATGGGGTTCTTGAACAACATATCAAGACTCGCCATGATGGATGTTTCTATTTCCTGTACATCACCACTCATACGTGCAATGATGTCACCCTTGCGTTCCTCGCTGAAGAAACCTAAAGGCAGCGAAGTGATTTTCTGGTACAGCTGGTTACGGATATCACGCACCACACCTGTTCTAATGGGGATGATGGTGGCCGACGACAAGAAGTAAGCACCCGTCTTCAGGAAGGTCATGAACGCCAGGAAGAGTCCGATAACCAGCAACGACGTGGTAGCACCTAAGTTCAGCACCATATCCTGTACCAGACAGTTCGCATTGTTGCTTACCACCTCGGTGCAGTTCTTCAGGTTCATCTCGCCCCACTCTATCCATTCCGTCTGGCGCATACCCGATTCCGTCTGGAAGAGGATGTTCAGCAAGGGGATGATGGTCATGAATGAGAAGATATTCAATACCGCACTGAGGATATTGAAGAGCACCGTTAGGAACAAATACTTCCTGTAGGGTGGTATGAAGCGTTTTAATACCTTTAAGAATTCTTTCATGCTTTCTAATATTTTTTTCGAGGAAGGAGGAAGGAGGAAAGAGGAAGGAGATTTGCATCATGCATCAGGACCTCTATACCCCTTATTTGTATCTCTATTCTATTCTCCTTCGTCCTTCCTCCTTCCTCCTTCGTCGATAATAGTACCTTTCAGCGTGGCGCTGGAACTCTCAGTGATTTTTACACGAACCGTTTCACCGATATGATGCCCGTCTTTGTTGAACACCACGGCCTTGTTCTGCTCGTTGCGTCCCATCAGCTGCTCACGAGAGCGCTTACTGAATCCTTCCACCAGCACGTCGAACACCTTTCCCACATCCAGCTTATTACGGTCGGCTGAGATCTGTGTCTGCAGCGTTATCAGCTCGTTCAGTCGGCGAATCTTCTCCTCCTCAGGCACATTATCCGCCAAGTGCTTGGCAGCATAGGTACCTGGTCGTTCCGAGTATTTGAACATAAACGCGGAATCGAACTGCACCTCACGCACCAACGAGAGTGTCTGCTGGAAGTCCTCTTCCGTTTCATCGCAGTAGCCCACGAAGATATCTGTTGAAAGACCGCAATCAGGGATAATCCTTCTGATGGCCTCCACCTTGTTCAGATAGTCCTCACGCGTATATTTGCGGTTCATCAGTTTCAGGGTATGGTTACTTCCGCTTTGCGCCGGGAAGTGGATATGTCGACACAGATTCGGTTCCTCGGCAATGGCGTGGAGGATGTCCTCGCTCATATCCTCGGGATTGGATGTGGTAAAACGCACGCGCATCTCAGGAACAGCCTTTGCCACCTTTCTCAGCAGTTCAGCAAAACTCGTTCCATCGGGCAGTGGTTTCCCGCTGGGAGACAATCCATAGCTGTTCACATTCTGTCCCAACAGCGTCACCTCTTTGAATCCCCGCTGCTGCAGGTCTTGAACCTCGCGCAAAATACTCTCCACATCTCTTGAGCGTTCCCTTCCTCGGGTATAAGGCACGATGCAGTAATGACAGAAGTTATTACAGCCGCGCATGATACTCACGAAGCCGCCCACCTTGGCAGTATGCAGTCGTTGGGGAAGAATATCACGGTAGGTTTCGGTATTGGAGAGTTCGATATTGATTGCTTTCTGCCCCAGTTCGCACTGCGCAATCAAGTCGGGCAACGAAAGATAGGCATCCGGTCCTGCCACCAGATCCACATGATGGTTCTTAATCAGATCATCCTTCACCCGCTCGGCCATACAGCCAAGAACACCTATGATTAACCGAGGAGTGTGGGGTGTGGTGTGTGGAGCGCCGTTTGAGTCGCTGGTGCGCTTATTGCGCATCGCATTCAGCTCTTCCAAGCGGTGGTAGATCTTCTGTTCGGCATTGTCTCTTACCGAACAGGTGTTCAAGAATACCGCATCTGCATCCTGAATATCTGTGGTGACCTCATAGTCGGCCATCTGCATCACAGAGGCAACAACCTCTGAGTCGGCCACGTTCATCTGGCACCCATATGTTTCTATATAGAGTTTCTTCACTATTTTGTTATTTGGTGACAAAGGTACGTATAATTATTGTAACCACCAAATATCGACCCCCTACAGCGCGTGAAAATCCTTTAACAAACAAGATTCTAACGTTAAAAAACACTGAACGCCGTAAACGCTATCAGAGAATGACGTTCCCACAATCAGCGTTTGAGGCACTTTCAATTGGAAACTGCCATAGTTTTTAGCGCAAAGTGTGGCACTTTCCCTTTTCGTTATTACGGGATTACGTTATAAGTTATAACGACACCTCGACATTCCGATACAAATTGTGACATTTGTGACATGTGACATTTGTGACATTAAGGATTTTCGATGTTGAGAAACGATGATTTTCGATGTTGAGAAATGAACATTAGATTATATATTATAAGTAATTATATTTTATATTATATATATAATATAACCCTTCAAATCCACATGTAAAAAAGCTTATTGTCACAAATGTCACATGTCACAAATGTCACAATTACCACAAATCGAGCCATTCGTCGTCATCGCCATCCCACGGATCTTCCTCAATGTCGATGATATTGCTATCGTCATGTTCTTCATTATCGATGGCATAGCCCGGCTTTGAACGCGCAAGGATGTGGGTAGCCTCATACGGGGTTACCCACATCTCAGGTGCTATGTACTCCTTCTTCATCTCTTCTAACCTCTAACCTAATTCACGAAGAACTTTTTGCCCTTCACGATATAAATTCCCTTAGGCAGGTTCTTACCAAGGGTTCCCACCTTACGTCCGGTAAGGTCATAGACAGCCTCATCGTTGCTCAGAATCTGTATACTTGGTAGTTCAGCATCAGTAGTCACTCCTGAAGGCTCTTTAAAGAACATACCGTATATTTCCATCGAGAATTCTTTCGACGACTGCTGATCTAACTCATTATCCAGATTGATCCAGCCCCTGAAGCCCTTGATAGGAGTATCTCTCTTTAAATGGAAGATGGTGGCTTTGTCGGATTTGACACTCACAGCGTAAGAACCTTTGGGAGCATAGATATTGGTTCCGGTATAGATACCATCTGAATTCACATGGAAATTTGTCACATCAGAGGTTTGCACGTAGGTCACCGATGCTGTGCCGCCTTGTCTACCGTCACCCATCTTAATGGTCTCTTTGTTCTCCATCTTTGTTCCGGCTGCCAAGAGGTCGTGTTTATAACTATCAGGTTCGTCATTAACTGAAAAGTATTTCCGACCCAGTTCATAATACTCTGCTTCGCGTCCCCGTGGATCGATGCCCTTGAGAGGGAGTTTTGTCGGCTTCAGCAAATAGAACTGTCCTGGCTCTACCACAGTCTCTGACGTAAACAATGTTTTAGTCTGGAAGTCGATGACATTATCATGTTGTGACAAACCGCCAACGCTATGTATATACGCCAATTGTGCATCTTCGCCAAATGCTTGGCGTATCTGCTCACCTGTCAGATTTAGTGGGAAACTGAACGTATTCCACTGGTCTGTCAATAGCGAACGCTCAATACATATCGCACCGGCATATTGTCCTGTGGGTGAAGCACCCTGATACTGTTTCGCTTTGTTTGTTTCAGAATCGATATAATCGGATGAGGTGGGATCCAAATAGTTGAGATTTTCCTCTTCCTCATAGAAGAACGCAGGACGAAGACCAAGGTATGACATGCGGAAGTCGTCAACACATACCCAGTCGGTGTCGTAGTAATAGGTTTTTCCATTGTTCACTATCCCCTCGCTTTGTGTTGCCTCGTCTTTACCAACACCTATCTGTAATGTTTTGATTCCATTCTCGAACTGTTCTTCGGTTATACAAATCCACAACGTAGTCAAATAGTCTTCTTTCGTTTCTCCTTCGCTCTCACTTGTTTTTGGTTGCGTAAGAAACTTGCCCACCTTAAGACATTTTTCTCTATCATTTTTCCCCGTTAATATTTCATTACTTAGAGTACTAGTACTTATATGACGAAGATTATTCTTTGATTCCCCTCCAGTTGAAGATGTCTCATTACTACCCTCAACTTTTGCAAAGAGGTAAGCATCATGTCCAGAATCACTATACACAAATCCGTAGCACTGAACAAGATACCATCCAGCTCTTGGCACCTCCACCTTTGTATAAGTGCGTCCAATCCCCTCGAAGGTAAGGAAGCCATACTTTCCATTCTTCAGTCCGTATTTAAAATTTTCTGCTTGTGATCCGTCAACCTTTTCGAATATGTTTTTCAGTCTCAATGGTTTATTCCATGCATCATTGTTATACTGTTTTTGCTGAGTATTGTATTTATTACCAGTAGATCCAAAAGTAAACCCATACCGACCTTTAACATTATAATTTACACCACTTTTGTTCTCCGTTATCCAATTTGTACTAAATTGCTCTGCATTTCGCGTGAAGTCACGATCGTAAATCTGAACAGAGACACTGGGATTCAGTCCGATTTCATCATTATCAAGCATATCCAGAAATTCTTTTTCTGGCACAAGTCGCCATTGGTAAAGTTCGTTTAAAGGAATCATCTCCGTTTTAAACTCTTCTTTAACCTCATATTTTGTTGTTATGTTTTTTACGTCTTCTTTGGTTGTCCATGTTGCACGATCATAGTCTCTATATACAAGCTTATCAGTTTCGGTATTACTATTATCTTTCTTCCAATCACCATACACTGCTCCTAGATAATACTTGTTGTTTTTATAATTATTTTGATTGGAAGTTTCGTACATATAGTAGGTGTATGTGTCTCCTGTTTCACCATCCACACGCTCAAAAGTCCATCCATTCCGTTTGGTCTTGCTTGCATCCATCATGATAGTGAAACTGTATTGTTCATAATTCTCCCAATTAGATTGAGTATGAAAAGCACCTGGTGCATTGCAACCAAATAAATTTTTATCCGTGCTTTCGCTAATTCCACTTTTTACAATTCCATATTTATTACCATTCAATTGTAAGTAGAGCAGTTCCATCGGTCGCCCGAAGGTCTCATGAAAGAGTCTGCCTTCCATTCCCCAGTTGCCTCCCTCTATAACAAATCGGCCTGTACCCACGTTATAGAGAAAGAATCGCATACCATTCTTATTAGAATAATTATCTTTGGTAGCCAGATAGTCAGTGTTACCAAATACTTCGTCTATATCAATACCTTTCCACTTCAGACTTGAGGCATGGGCATGTGTATCTTCTGTCTGTTCTTGTGCAGCCAATTTACATAGCGGTAAAATGCTCAGGAATAGGGCAATAAGGAATATACTATAATACTTCTTCTTATCCATAGGGACACCAATTTCTTGAATTAATTATATTTGATAGAACGCACAAATATACAATTTATTCGCATGCGTTATACCAAAAAAACCAAGAAATTAAGATTTATTAACCCTATATCACCATTTGTAGGTACAAAATCTGCTCAAAACGCCATATAATAAGGCTCCTGTAAGCAATCCGGCAAGGGCATCAATGGCATAGTGTGCCTGGATATAAACCGTGGCAAAAAACATCAGGATGAAGAAGGGTAAAAGGATGAAGAACAGACGTTTGCTCTTGCTGTGCCAAGCGAGGAACATGAGTACGGTAGTGATGCCCACATGACTGCTGGGGAAGGCTGCCGTTGGGCGTTCGCCTGCATTATGTGCATCTTCCACCATCTGGTAGAAAATTCCTTTGGCATATCCAGGACTCGTCATTCGCTCCATCGAGAAGTTGAAATAGTCGTGTATGTTGGGGAAAATACCTTGCGCCACCTGATCCATTCCAATGGCTCCATAGTAATATTGCGGACCTGTTACTGGCAGGAAGATGAAGATGACATAGTAGATGAAGAAGGCGCCTAAAATGATGAATACGGTGCGATGGAACTCTTCGTAACGGAAGAAGAAATAGAAGATGACCACCGTGACTATCATGGGGAAATACGACACATAGCCTAAATCCATCAGTTCGCTGAACCACGGCCAAGGCATCAGCTGCGAGAAGTGGAATGCTGGCTGACAGCTGAAGAGCTGCTGTTCCCATTGGGCAAAAAGATGATCGAGGTTGGGGAAGACGCGGTTGATTTCATAGGTATCGGGATACCACCAGGAAAGTAATGCCAGCTGAAGGGTGGCACGCGCCAAACGGGTAAAACGACAAGGAATGAGTCGATAGATCAGAATCATGGCTGCCGTTGTAACAACCACTCTCACTCGTCCCCAAATCATTGCCTGCGCATTCGGCATCTTGGTATAACAAAAGAAGATGACGATCAGGGTGAGCAACAGATAAGCTGCCACCACCCACTCATACGCAAACAACCCCTTATAGGGTTTCTTCTCTATCGCAAACAGATTTCTCATTTTTAACTTCGTTGACTTTCGTCACGACTCGGCCAATCATGCAAGCATGGTGGCACTCGCTGCTCCAAAAGTTCTTGCTTCTTGCTTCTTGCCTCTTGCCTCTTGCTTCTATTATATCCAATGATGCTCCTTATACCACGCAACCGTTTCCTTTACCCCACGCTCCAGTTGGTATTCCGGCTGATAGCCCAGTTCATCGATTGCTGGCTGAATATCGCACCGCCAGTTGCGCTGCTTCAGGATATGATACTTATCGTTGTTCAGCGCGGATATCTTTCCCGTTATCCTACCCACCTGCTCGCCAAAGAAGGTAACAATGCGCAGTACCCAGATGGGGGCTTTGATGCGCAGACACCAGGGGTTGCCAAGTTCGCGGATAAGCAGATTACTGAACGTAGCCGACTGATACACCTGGCCATCACTCAGGAAATAGCACCTGCCGCTCTTACCGCGTTCCATGGCCAGAAATATGGCCTGCACCACATCTTTAACATAAACAAAGGTGATATCCTGACGTTTGAAGCCCACGGAGAAATCCGAATGCGACTGGATACTCTTTACCATCAGGAAATAGTCTTTTTCGCGAGGACCATAGACACCTGTGGGGCGCAAGATGACGTAAGGGAGTCTATCGGCTGCTTCCTTCAGGAAGGTTTCTGCCTCCAATTTACTCTTACCATATTCCGTGTTAGGCAGAGGCGTATCGGTTTCACGGATGGCCTCGTAAGGCTGCTGTTCACGAATGGCTCCGAAGATACTCAGACTGCTCAGGTAGATGAACTTCTTCAAAGGCATCTGCAAAGCGAGTAAGGCATTCACCAGATGTTTCGTTCCCTCGGTGTTCACCGCATAGAACTGCTCTTTACGAAGACATTTCGTTACACCTGCGGCATGAACCACATAATCGAAGACATGATCCTGAAGCTGCTTCTTCAGCTCGTCCTCGGAGGAAAGATTCAGTTCAATGAAATGGATACGTTCATCCTGCAGCCATTCGCGAGAACTGCTTCTCCTGACGGCTGCCCATACTTCCATGTTGCGTTTCAATGCCTCTTCCACGATAAAGCTACCGATGAATCCTGAGGCGCCTGTAATCAGTATCTTATCCATTTTGACTGCAAAAGTACATATTTTTAGGCAAAAAAACACTCCTTTCATGGAAATTATGTATATTTGCATCACGATTCTATTAAACATAACGACTATGGCAAAAGGTAAGAACAAAGGCAAACGCCTCACCAAGAATAAGCTGAGCGAAATGCTGCAGACCTTATTCCAACAGAACCCTAACGAAACATATACCATCAAGCAGATCTTCAAGACACTGCACCTTGACAACCATCCCTCGAAGATGCTTGCCATGGATATCCTCGAGGATATGAGCTGGGACGATTTCTTGAGTAAGCCCTCTGAGCATAGCTACCGACTGAACTTAAGAGGACAGGTGGCCGAAGGTATTTTCATCCGTAAGGCCAATGGAAAGAACTCGTTCCTTGCCGATGGAAGTGACAAGCCTGTGTTTATTGCTGAACGCAACTCGATGTTTGCACTCAATGGCGACCGTGTTAAGGTTACGATGATGGCACGCCGCGAGAAGCATATCAAGGAGGCAATGGTCACGGAGATTATTCGCAGGGCTCATGACCAGGTGGTGGGAAGACTGCAGGTGGAACGCGATTTTGCCTTCCTGATTCCCGATGGAAACTTGTTCGTTCACGATATCTTCATCCCCAAGAAGAAACTGAAGGGGGGTAAGACGGATGATAAGGCGGTTGTAAAGATCACACAATGGCCTTCAAAGGAGTCGAAGAACATTGTGGGCGAAGTGATTGACGTATTGGGAAAGATTGGCGAGAACAATGCTGAGATGCATGCTATTCTTGCTCAATACGGACTGCCGTATAAGTACCCGAAGAACGTGGAGGAGGCGGCCAATAGAATCGATCCGGGCATCACTGAGCAGGAGATTGCCCGAAGAGAGGACTTCCGTGATGTTACTACCTTTACCATCGACCCCAAGGATGCCAAGGACTTTGATGATGCACTATCTATACGAGAGTACGAAGGTAATCTCGCACTCCCGCACTCCCGCACCTCCGCACCCCCGAAACTGTGGGAGGTAGGTGTTCATATCGCTGATGTTTCCCACTATGTCAAGGAAGGCTCCGTTATCGACAAGGAAGCTCAGAAGAGGGCTACCAGTGTGTATCTCGTTGACCGCACCATTCCGATGTTACCCGAACGTCTGTGTAACTTTATCTGTTCCTTGCGCCCTGATGAGGAGAAGTTGTGCTATAGCGTAATCTTCGTTCTCGACGGTGAGGCGAACATCAAGGACTGGCATTTGGCCCATACGGTCATCAAGAGTAACCGCCGCTTTGCATACGAGGAGGTTCAGGAGATCTTGGAGAAGAATGGTGTGAAAGATGGAACAGGCGAACCTGCACCTGCCCGCAAGAGCTATGAGGGTGAATACGCGAAGGAATTGATTACTTTGGATGCGCTTGCCAAAGAGCTGCGAAAGAAACGTTTCAAGAACGGATCGGTGAAGTTCGACCGTGAGGAGCTGCACTTCGATGTAGATGAGAACGGTAAGCCCACACGCGCTTATTTCAAGAAGTCGAAAGATGCTAACAAGCTCATCGAGGAGTTCATGCTCTTGGCCAACCGTCAGGTGGCTGAATCAATAGGTAAGGTGAAGAGAGGCGAGAAAGCCAAGACGCTACCCTACCGAATACACGACCAGCCGGATCCCACCAAGCTGGAACGACTGCGTGAGTTCATTACTCATTTCGGCTATAAGGTGAAGACCACGGGCTCTAAAGAGGATATCTCGAAGAGTCTGAACAAACTGATGGACGATGTGAACGGTAAACGGGAACAGAATGTGATTGAGAGTGTGGCGCTGAGGGCCATGATGAAGGCAAAGTACAGCGTGTTCAATATCGGGCACTACGGACTGGCCTTTGATTACTATACACATTTCACTTCTCCTATACGTCGTTATCCTGACACGATGGTCCACCGTCTGCTTACCCGCTATCAGGAAGGAGGACGAAGTGCTAACCGCGACCATTATGAGGAACTCTGCGAGCACAGCAGTGACATGGAGCAGATTGCACAGAATGCAGAACGCGACTCCATTAAATATAAGATGGTGGAGTTTATGTCGGAATATATCGGGGAAGAGTTCGATGCGCATATCAGCGGCATCACCGCCTTCGGCATCTATGCGGAAATCGACGAGAACCATTGCGAGGGTATGATACCTTTGCACGACCTCGATGATGACTACTACGACTTTGATGAGAGGAACTACCAGTTAGTGGGACGGAGGCGCCATAACAAATATATGTTAGGCGACCCCATCCGTATTAAGGTAGCCAAAGCGAATATCGAAAAGCGACAGCTTGATTTTACGATTGTTGATTAAACATTCAGTTTCCACGTCACCCCATCCTTGGTGTCCTTCACCTCGAATCCCGCGGCTGCAAGGGCATCACGGATCTGGTCGCTGGTGGCCCAATCCTTGGATGCCTTAGCCTTGGCACGCAGATCGAGAACCATATCCACCACCTTACCATAGGCCTCCTCACGGGCATCGTTGTTAGAACCCTTGTCATTGCGGAGTCCTAAGAGGTCGATTGCAAAGAGATGCATGGTGTCAGAGAGTTCCTTCAGACAATCGGCGCAAATCTGTGCCTTATGGTCGAGCAAGGTGTTCACCACACGACAGGCCTCGAAGAGATGACTGATTACGATCTGTGTCAGGAAATCATCGTTCATCGCATCATAGCACTTCTGACGCAGTGACTTCACAAACTGCTCTGTTTCAGGATCACACTTATCAGATACAGGAACACGCTGCAGGTCGTTGATGCCGTTCATCAATCGTTCCAATCCTTTCTCACTGGCCTTCAAAGCCTCATCCGAAAAATCTACCGTGCTACGATAGTGGGCAGAGAGGATGAAGAAGCGGATGGTCATGGGTGAATAGGGCTGACTCAACAGCTCATGGTTACCTGTGAAGAACTGCTCCAAGGTAATGAAGTTGCCCAACGATTTACCCATCTTCTGTCCGTTGATGGTAATCATGTTATTGTGCATCCAGTACTTCACCATATCGTCACCCTGAGAAGCTGTGGCTTGTGCAATCTCACACTCATGGTGTGGGAATACCAGATCCATACCTCCACCGTGAATGTCGAAATGATTGCCTAAGTATTTTCGTCCCATGGCCGTACATTCACAGTGCCAGCCGGGGAAGCCCTCACTCCAATGACTCGGCCAGCGCATGATATGCTCTGGTGAAGCTTTCTTCCACAAGGCGAAGTCGGCTTGGTTGCGCTTCTCGCCTATGCCATCAAGGGCACGACTCTCGTTGATGACGTTCTCCAAGGAACGACCAGACAGCTTACCGTAATGGTATTTCTTGTTATATGCCTCAATATCGAAATACACACTGCCATTACTGATATAGGCGAAGCCATTGTCGAGAATCTCCTGCACCAGCTGCTGCTGCTCGATGATATGTCCTGTGGCATGTGGCTCAATACTTGGCGGCAACACATTCAGTGCCTCCATGGCCTGATGGTAGCGGTTGGTGTAATACTGTGCAATCTCCATCGGCTCCAGCTGCTCCAATCGTGCCTTCTTGGCAATCTTATCCTCACCCTCGTCTGCATCATGCTCCAGATGACCCACATCGGTGATGTTTCGCACATAGCGCACCTTATATCCCAGATGCTTCAGGTAACGGAAGAGGATATCGAAGGTGATAGCAGGACGGGCATGTCCCAAATGGGGATCACCATACACGGTAGGGCCACATACATACATGCCCACATTGGGGGCATGAAGAGGTTCGAAACGCTCCTTCTGACGATGAAGGGTGTTGTATATCAATAATGTCTGTTCCATAATCCTTTACATTTTGGGTGCAAAGGTACTAAAATTCTGAGTAAGTGAAAAGGAAACATTTACATTTGTTTGCTTGAACGTGAAGAATTTACGAAAAAAGCCTTCGGAATGAATCCGAAGGCATCATGAATCAAACAATAGAACGAGAGGTATTTTATAATGCTACACCAAAAGTAAGTGAGCGGAACTTCACGCCATCTTTCAATACGTTATTCGGACTGTACTTCAGATACAGATCAATCTCGGGTGTCTCCAGAATACCCATAATATCGAAGGTAACCTTCCGCTGGTTGATATGCTTATCCACATCCTTGTATTTTCCACCATCGATTCTATAGCGGGTCTTCAGACTGGCATAGGTATTGAAGTTGATAACCGGTCCGATGGAGAATCCCCATTTTTTGTTACTGTAGGAGTAGAGAAGCGCACCAGAGAAGCTGAATACCTTGACACGCGAGAACTTGGGCTTAGATCCTTCTGGATAGGGCGCTAATTCCACGTTTCCATGTTCGTTTTTCACGAAGCGTGTATCACCCGTCATACGATAATTTCGCCAGTTGAAGAAGGTCTGAACAGCAATGGCGTTCCTATGACTCTTATCGAAAAAGGCTGTGGCCTCAATGAACGGCAGGGCAAACTCCCAAGAACGGAACGTACTGAAGTCTGTGCCTGAATCGGTATGAGTGGGCGCTGTGAAACCAATCATTAGGGGACCACCGAGAATCACTTCTGCTCCACCTTTCTGCTCATTATTGCCAGTCATGCTGACAGAAGGAAAGATGTCCTTCAGGAACCAACTGTCTTTGTTGATCTCCTCTTTACTCACATAATTACTGTCCACCAACTGGATCGTGCTGCTATACTCGTAGTTATCATCACCCTCCTTACCTTTCACGATGACCTTTTGGATGGAATCACCTGTGACGATGGTTACCCTTTTCGGATTGTTAATCACTACAGTATTGTTGTTCGACTGGGCAAAAGCCGATGTTTGCAGTAATGCTGCTGCCATCAAAATAATAAACCTTTCCATATTATTGATCTTTTTGTTATTACGGTATTAAGTGTTTACGTTTTATTTTAGTATCTCTTTCATTTTCTCCAACGATGAGAGGGCGCCTTCCATGTAGATAACCACCATCTCGACCCGCTTCGAGTTTTTCTTATTCATTTTCGCACAGAGATAACGGTTCTGTTTCCCTTGCGGTTCCAAACGGATCATACGGGTTTCTGTGGTATTGGTACTCATCACGCTCTTCTCCTGCTTGGATTCTTTGTGGGGGTCACCCATGTCAATAAGGGTCATGATGAGGTGCGCCTCGCTAGGAGTAGCAAAGAACCTCAGACTATGGAAGTACGACAGTTGGTATTTGGCAACCATCTTCCCACGTACCTTTGTCTCCATCATCCGTTCCTGAGGAATCACCTGTCCTTGAAACAGCTTATCTATCGGCAATCCTTGCTGCGCATGTACCAATAGCGCAGCATGTAATATGACAAGTATGATACCTATTCTTTTCATGTTATACTTAGTTTATATTGAACATATCGTTTAACTGATTCTCTATATCGTTCTGACCTTCGGTCATGGTTCCGATGCTTCGTTCCATCTCTTGCATGATCAAATCACGATCGGTTACTCTTTCACCATAGACATACGCCACACATTCGTTCTGCTGTTGCTGCCAGAGGAAGCTTCCGCCAAGGAGGAAGAGCACAAGAACAGATGCAGCAATCATCACCCACTTACGCCAGTCACCCGTCTTTTTCTTGGGAGTGATGGATGGAGTTTCTAACTGTATCTCTTCCAGACCAACGAACAGCGGTCGTAAAGACAGCAGGTCGTCAGGGACTTCCTCACTGCGGTAGAACGCATACAGCTCGCGCTCTTCTTCCAGTGTCGTCTCTCCTTCCAGGAAACGATCGGTCAATGTCCGTATTCTCAATATATTACTCATATCTCAATCTCCTTATTTCTAATCCTCTAACTAATAATCCAAACCTTTAACTTTCATCGCCAGGGCTTTACGTGCCCTGCTCAAAGCTTTCCGCACTGCCACCTCAGTGGAACCTGTTAGCTGTGCTATTTCACTCATCTGCATTCCCTCCATATGGCGGAGCCGGATAATGGTCTGCTGCATATCAGGCAATGTTTCCACCATGCGCATGGTGCGTTCCAACAGGTCATAATCAACATCTTCCTCATAAACATCCACCAGCTGTTCCATCCGTACTACAGGCTTTTGCCGTCTCACCTTGTCAATACAGCGGTTTCGCACCAGGATTCCAGCCAGGGAATCAAAAGGAATCCGCAAGGTTTCGATCATCTGCCAAAGCTGCAGCAGCACATCCTGTACGATGTCTTCCGCCTCGTCGGCATCATGGAGATACCGCTGGGCGGTTATCACCAGATGGGATCTGATCCGTTTCACTTCCTGTTTGAATTCCTCTTGCGTCATCATGACTTGTTTACCCTTATTACGTAATATAACGGAATTTGTGACATGATATTCTAAAAAAACATATAGAAATTTTGTAATCCCGCTGATTTGAAGTACCTTTGCACCAAATAATCAATATACAATTTTATTATCAGATCATGGCTTATACACGTATGACCGCTGCCGAAGCTGCAGCACTGATTAAAAATGGTGACCATATCGCCATGAGTGGCTTCACACCTGCTGGTGTTGCCAAAGCCACTACAAAGGAGTTAGCAAAAATCGCCGTTGCCGAACATGAGGCTGGAAGGGAATTCAAAGTAGCTATCTTTACCGGAGCCTCAACAGGACAGAGCACTGATGGCGACCTGGCCAATGCCCAGGCTATCCTTTATCGTGCTCCCTACACCACCAATCCTGATTTCCGCAAGCATGTCAACTTGGGTGAAATCCCCTATAACGACCTGCACCTGAGCCATATGGCACAGGAGCTTCGCTATGGCTTCTATGGAGATGTTGACTGGGCTATCCTTGAGGTGTGCGACATTGAGGAAGTAGGTAACGACTATCATGTATACCTGACTGCTGCAGGTGGTATCTCTCCTACTGCTGCCCGTCTGGCCAAGCATGTGATTCTGGAGCTGAACTCTTTCCACAATCCGAACGCAAAGCACATCCATGATGTATATGAACCGCTCGATCCGCCTTACCGCAAGGCTATTCCCATTGAGCATGTAAGCGATCGCATTGGTGTACCATACGTTTCCATCCCGAAAGAGAAGGTGGTATGCGTGGTAGAATGCAATATCCCCGATGAGGCTCGCGCCTTCAAGGATTCAGATCCTGTTACTGATAAGATTGGTTTCCTTACAGCTGAGTTCCTCGTAGAGGAGATGCACAAGGGTCGTATCCCCAAGGAATTCCTTCCGTTACAGAGTGGTGTGGGTTCTACAGCCAATGCCATCCTCGGCGCTCTTGGACAGGATAAGCACGTACCCGACTTCAATATCTACACCGAAGTGCTGCAAGACAGCGTGGTGGCCATGATGCTTAGCGGTCGTGTAAAGGATGCTTCTGCCTGCTCTCTGACAGTAAGCAACGAGTGCTTGATGCAGGTATACGACAATATGGACTACTTCAAGAACCACCTCACCCTGCGTCAAAGCGAGATCTCCAATAGTCCTGAGATTATTCGCCGATTAGGTGTTATTGCTATCAACACTGCCATCGAGGCCGATCTCTACGGAAATGTGAACTCCACCCATATCAGTGGAACGAAGATGATGAACGGTATTGGCGGTTCAGGCGACTTCATCCGCAACGCTTATCTGTCCATCTTCACTTGTCCGTCAGTGGCCAAGGGCGGTGTCATCTCTTCCATCGTTCCGTTCGTCTCACATCAGGACAGCTCAGAGCACGATGTGAACATTATCGTAACCGAGCAGGGTGTGGCCGACCTTCGTGGTAAGGGTCCCATCCAGCGCGCAGAAACGATCATCGAGAATTGTGCTCATCCTGACTATAAGCAGCTGCTGTGGGATTACCTGAAGATTGCGAAGATGGGACAGACTCGTCATAATCTGCCTGCCGCCTTCGCTATGCACGACACATTGGCTCGCAAGGGCGACATGAAGCTGACCGACTTTGCAGAGTACGTAAAATAAGTTAGCAAAACATAGCAAGTAAGATGCCGCCACCAAGTGGCGCACTTACTGAATCATTCTCGAGAGAATTTGTGAGAAACTATGGCACTTTCCATCTGAAAGTATGCCACTTCCTCATGAATTCTCTCGTAGTTTTTTTATCATGTATGCCCGTTATCGGGCTTTTTCAGTAAGAAATGATTCACAGAATAACATTTTTATTACGATTTACAAAACAACTATTACAAGTTTTTTATATCTTTGCAACGTAATATGTACTTACTAACAATTATCATTTAAAACAACATGATGAAAATTTCTACCTTACTACGCTCTCGAAAACAGAGAACTCTTTGTTACGTAACCATGTTGGCTTGCCTTTCTCCGATGAAAGTCAATGCCCAGTTGTCGTCTAACCCTGATAAGTTCCTTGGGAACATCACAACAAGGTACCAGATGGATGCTGGAGGCGGTGTAGATCCGTATTACAAGCTCTGGAACCAAGTAACTCCTGAGAACGAATCAAAGTGGGGATCGGTTGAAGGAACAAGAGGTAGCTTCAACTGGGGATGCGACACTCCCTTCAACTATGCTAAGAAATATGGGTTCACCTATAAGTTCCATGCTTTCGTTTGGGGAGCACAGTATCCCAATTGGTTTAGTAACAGAATGTCCATCAGCGAACGCTATAAAGCCATTGTCACATGGTTTGATGCCGTAAAGAAAAAGTATCCTGAGTTGCCCATGATTGATGTGGTGAACGAAGCCGTAGGTATGCACCAGCAAGGCAACCCCTTGATGAAGGAGTCGTTGGGCGGTGGTGGAAAAACCGGTTACGACTGGCTCATCAGAGCCTTTGAGATGGCTTATGAGCGTTATCCCGATGCTATCTTGATCTACAACGACTTCAACACCTTCCAGCATGACACCAATAGCTATCTGGAACTTGTAAGAACACTGCGTGATTTCGGAGCTCCCATTGATGCCTATGGAAACCAGTCGCATGATGTGGATGATATCAGCGTGGATAAGCTGAAAAGCTCGATGAAAACGCTGAATGACGGATTGAAGATGCCGATGTATATCACGGAGTTGGATATCAACGTCGCTGACGACAATAAACAAAAGAAGCAATATGAGAATATCTTCCCTATTATGTGGGAAGCAGAACAGTGTGCCGGTGTTACCATCTGGGGATATATTCATGGTGCCACCTGGGTGGATAACTCGGGTATCATCAAGAACGGTAAGGACCGTCCTGCCATGACCTGGTTGCGTGAGTATATGCAAAGTGATGCTGCTAAGAATGCCAAGAGTCCGTTCCCTGGAATGAAGAAAGAGGCTTCGGTTTATATCCGACCGGCAGATATGAATGTGGCTAAAGGCGACAAGCTGCCTATCAAGCTTCGTGCAAGCATGGCCACCAAGACCATCGAGAAGATCGACCTCTATGTGGGTGAAGAGCTGATTGCCACCTTGACAGAGGCTCCTTATCTCACAGAATATGCTGTTCCCGCAGATGCTGAAGCAGGATGGAAGGAACTGAAGGCTGTCATTACAGCTACCGATGGCTCTACCTACGAGCGTTACTCACGCTTCAATGTGCTCAATTCAACCGAGCTGAGAGAGCCTTTCAATGGAACTCCGGTTGAACTGCCTGGTACTATTAATGTGACTGAATTCGATAAAGGTGCTCAGACTGTTTCTTACAACAAAGCATCTCGCACTGCCACATCATCCATGCAATCTGACGGCTGGATGGAATATACGGTTGACGTAAAGGAAGATGGCATCTATTCGTTCGATGCTGAGGTTGCCTCAACAAGCTCATCTGGTGTCTTCCACCTGGCAGAGTATTCTCTCGACGGACTGAAGTATCTTTCTGATTTCATTGCAGTGCCAAATACAGGTAGTACAACTGACTTCCAGGTGATGCATGGAGAATTGAAGATGCCGTTGACTGCTGGTCAACATAGAATCTGTCTGAATATCGACAAGGGTGGTTTCTATATCAAGAGTATAGCGTTCCAGAAAGAAGAACAGGATGAGAATATCAGTGTTAGCTTTGTTGATTCACCTGCCGAGATTCTTGGAGGCGAGAAAGCCACTATCACAGTGGATGCTTCTTCAAAGACAAGTACCATCAATAACGTGAAGGTATATATCAACAACCTGCTGGTTGCCACGCTGACGGAGGCTCCTTACGCCGTTGAATATGAACCAACAGGAAATGGTAAAGTTACCGTTATGGCTATCGCTACAGATGCTGAAGGTCGCTCTAATTCTGCATCCTATACAATGAAAGTGACTGCCAAGCGTGAGCCGTTCACAGCTGGTAAGCCCGCTACTCTTCCTGGAACTCTTCAGACTGAGTATTATGACAAGGGTGGTGAAGGCGCTGCTTATCATGATAACGATGCTCAGAACCAAGGCGATGCCAACTACCGAGCCAGCGAAGGCGTGGATATCGTAAACGGTAATGGCGGCAGGGCCCTCGGTTATACAAGTACTGGCGAATGGGTGGAATACACCATCGATGTACAGGAAGCAGGAAACTATTCCTTCAAGGCCACCGTCTCTTCTGGTGTCAACAACTCTGGCTTCTCTATCAACCTGAATAAGAACGGTAAGATTACGAAGCTGGCTGACATCAAGGTTCCTCAGACCGGTAGTAACAGCTGGGATACCTACAGAGTGGTAGAGGGAACACTTAGTCAGCCATTGGAGGCCGGCGAGCAGATTCTTCGTATCGTTATTACGGGTTCTAACTGTAATATCGACAAGATCCAGTTCACCAATACAGCCACTGGTATCATTGATATCAATAACGATGCAGCCTCACAGCAGGGCAGCTACGATCTCTTCGGACGTAAGGTGAACGACAGCTATAAGGGCATCATCATCCAGAACGGTAAGAAAATCATCAATAAATAAATGAAAAAGACTATAACATTGATCGCTGTGCTGCTGGCATTCGTACTGAATGTCAGCGCACAGAATCAGGTGGGTGCTGACGCTCCTCAACTGGAGTTTGTCATGCAACTGAAAGTAACTTTGGGAGAAACCTACTCCTGCGGTGAGACACAACACGGCCGTCGTACCGTTATCCCCATTACGGGCGGCACCTTTGAGGGTCCTAACATCAAAGGAACCATTCTGAATGGCGGAGCCGACTATCAGTTGGCAAATGGAGGACGTACGGAGATTGAGGCCATCTACAGCATCAAGACCGATGATGGCATCTATATCCATATCCGTAACAGAGGTATCATCGCCTCTGGTCAAGCAGAAGAAGGCAGACCGTCTTTCTATTTCAGATGTGCTCCTCAGTTTGAGGCACCCTCAGATAGTAAGTATGCGTGGCTGAACAACTCTCTCTTCCTTTGCGCTCCCTCGTTCTCACAGGGCTTCCAAGGTATCGTACTGAATGTATGGAGAGTAAAGTAATGGAGAAGATTCTGCGTGTAGGCATTATAGGAACAGGATGGATTGCCGAGAAGGCAGCCATCACGTTAAACGGACTCACTGAGTGTGAATGCTATGCCGTTGCTTCACGTACATTGGAGAAGGCTGAGGCTTTTGCCAAGCAATGGAAGGTGAAGAAGGCGTATGGTTCCTATAGCGAACTGATTGCGGATGAGGCGGTCGACCTTGTATATGTGGGCACGCCTCATTCGCACCACTTTGATGTGACCAAAGAGGCATTGCTGAATGATAAACCTTGTCTGGTGGAGAAGGCTTTCATGGCAAACTACCGACAGTCGGCAGAGATAATCCAATTGGCTCACGAACGAAAGGTGTTCCTGGCTGAGGCCATCTGGACACGATATCAGCCAGTGGTCAAGATGGTGCGTGATCTGATCAGCAGTGGTCGCATTGGAACACCACGACTCGTTACAGCCACCTTAGGCTATTCCATGGGCGATAAGCCTCGTATCATGCGGGCCGACCTCTGTGGCGGTGCCTTGTTGGATTTAGGTGTTTATGCCCTGAATTTCGTGCGTATGTTCTTCCCTGCAAACATTGTTCAGATAGAGAGTCAGTGCGTGAAGAGCAAAACGGGCATGGATCTCACGAATGCCATCAGTCTGGTACTCGAGGATGGCTTACTTTGTAACCTGCAGTCGAGTGCTGCCTGTGTAGGTGATAACATCGGTGTGATTGCAGGTACCGACGGGAATCTGATTATCGACAATATCAATAATCCGCAGAAGATTACCGTGAACACCCACGATCGTGAGTTCGTAGAGGATATCCATGTACCACAACAGATCACAGGCTATGAGTATCAGTTCTTAGCTTGTCGTGAAGCACTGATTGAAGGACTCCTGGAGCCTCGGGAAATGCCGCATGAGGAAACGCTCTATATCATGCAGCTGATGGATGATTTCCGGAAGAAATGGGGCGTACACTACCCCATGGACGATGAGTTCTGATTCCTCTCATCATTCAGGATGTACGAACTGAATCAGCGTACCATCCTGCCCTACTTTTAGATTCACCCTACAACCTTCCACCATCGGATAGTTCTTGCCGCTATGATGACCTACGGGGAAATCATAGCAGACAGGGATATGGTAGTGCTGTAAGTACTCGTGAAGCATCTCGTACATATCAGCAAAACCATTCTCTGGAGATTTGTATTTGGAGAAATGTCCTACAATGATGCCATTGAGCTTAGAGAGAACACCACGAATCTCTAACTGATGTAACATCCGGTCAACCTTTGTCATCGACTCATCAGTATCTTCAATGAAAAGTATCAGACCCTCATCCGCCCGGTTCAGGAAATCATATTCCGAACCAGCCAAACCGCAGAAAACAGAAAAGTTACCACCAACGAGTATTCCTGAGGCCTCCCCTTGTTGGTTCAAGGGATGGACAGGTGCCTGATAAGTAGGAAGCTCACCTTGTAACAGCTTACGAAGAATCATATTCACCGAGTCGCGTTCCCCTCTCATGGCGATGCCGTCACACATCGAACTATGGATACTCATCACGCCCGCTGCAACCTCAGCACTATGTAAAGCCGTTACATCACTGAACCCCATGATCCACTTTGGATGATTACGGAACTCCTTTAAGGGAATGCGCTGTAGTACTTGTACGGCACCATCGCCCCCTCGACTGCAGATGATGGCCTTGACGGAAGGTTCCCTCAAGGCCCATAGCAAATCTGCAGCCCGTTCATCTGCCGTTCCTGCAAAGCCATGATAACTGTTTAACGCATGGGCTCCCACCACAGGCACATAGCCCCATGAGCGAAGCGTAGCGCAACCTTTTGCCACCGTAGCAGAATCAGGAACGCTCGATGGAGAGATTACAGCAATGGTATCACCAGTCTTCATAGGCGTAGGCATCACTATCCTTTGTTGAGCCTCAACACATAAAGTGACTGAAGTCAACAATGCCATCAAGAGAAGTCTGGTTACCTGCTTTCTCATCTCTTCTCGATCCTCACATCATTCTTCTTGATGAACAGATAATCATGCCCTGTCCTCAGTTCATAGTAGTCGCCATGCTCATCATATTGGTCGGCTATAACAGTTCCTTTAGGAACAGTAGTGAACACTGGATCATCGCCTTCACCCACATAGTTCTCCCCATAGATAGGCATATTGTCGCGATTGGCAATCAAGACCGTCTTGCCACTGCCATCATACCAGTTCTGAGATCCCAGGTATTTGTTATATACCCAGCCCGTCACACGATCCACACTGATCTTACTCCATGTGTTTCCCTTCTCCAGTAATACGCCTGAGCCAAGGCCATGCATCTGTCCATATAGCTTTGTCAAGACCTTCGACTTGGTTGAAGCCCCTGCCCTGACATTCAGGAAACCGTCATTAGATGTAGCATAGACCACCGTGAATACCTTCGGTTTCTGCATGCCGCTGCTTCTCGCAGCAGTCTGTCCTTTACTGATGTTGTAAGTATAGAGATTGTCATTGTAATCAACAACATAGAGCATCTCCTTACCGTTCACCTCCTGCAGCTCCATATACTCCACCTTATACACCATGGGAAGCTTACTATATACCTTACCCGTCAGCTTGTCGAGCATATACAGGAACTTCTTCTCCGAGGTAAAGCCATACGAGCAGAACACATATTTATCATTGAGGATGAAGATATCATTGCTTACCAGATAATCCGTTTCCCAGACAATACGCTGGTCGGCTACGCTATAGCAATAAAGTTTACTGCCTTTACCGTTAATCAACTCTGCATAACTCGGACAAGCCATATTGAACAGCAGGTTGTGGTTATCAGCATCCCAACGCACATCCTGCACCTCGCAATAGCGGTTGTTGGCTATATCACACAGGTTCAGCACATGTATCGGCTTCAGGTCGTTATTATAGATCACCACCACGAAGTTATAGTTATCGTCACTTGTCGGCAGTCTATAGAACCCCAGCCATCCCATATCTATCGGTTCCGAGATATACAACTCCAAGCCTTCGGTCTCAGGCACCCGAGGCAGATCGGTGCGCTGCACATCCTGACGAAGTCGGAACATGTTACCATTAGGCTTATTCTTGTTAGACACGCTTTCCGTCTTCCAGACTTTACCGTAACGACCAACAAGAACCAGTTTCTGCGCCATGGCAGTGCTTAGCATCACCATCATTGCCAACAGGCAGTATATACGTTTTTTCATACCTATTATAAATATATATTATAATCCCCTTGCCCTGAGTAAGCTGGAAACATCGGGACTCTTCATTCCAGTAAAATCAGTAAACATCTGCATCAGGTCGCCTGTATTACCCCGACTCAATATCTTATCGCGGAAGTCCTGACCCGTTTCAGGAAGCAGCGGACCACGCTTTGCAAAGACATCAGCAATGTTGTCAGCCAGCACCTCTGTCCACAGATAACTATAGTAACCTGCTGCATAACCACCACCCCACACATGATTGAAGTAACTAGTGTGATAGCGTGGCGGAATTGGAATAAAAGGATTCAGAAGTCCCACCTTACGCAACGACTCTGTCTCGAACTCAATCGCCTTTTCAGCCGTTGGGATATCCTTCGATGAGAGCATGTGCCAAGCCAGATCGACACAGGTGGCAGCAAGATTCTCACCCAGGGCATAGCACGGTTGGAAATTGATACTCTTCAGCATACGCTCCTTCAGATCGGCAGGCATGGGCTCTCCAGTCTTGTAATGACGGGCATAATGATCGAATACCTCTGGGATAGCAGCAAACGACTCGTTGAACTGCGAAGGCATCTCAACGAAGTCACGAGCCACAGAGGTACCGCTCAGTTTGTTGTACTGACAGTCGGAAAGAATGCCATGCAGCGCATGTCCGAACTCATGGAACATCGTGGTCACCTCATCCCATGTGAGCAATGAGGGCTGTCCCTCGGGAGCCTTGGCGTTGTTGCACACATTGAAGATGATGGGCAGCTGCTGGCGCTGACGACTCTGTTTCTGGAAGCCGTCCATCCAGGCACCACCACGCTTGGTGGGACGACGGAAATAGTCGCAATAGAAAAGGGCTTTCGACTTTCCATCCTTATCAAAAACCTCAAAGACTTTCATGTCGGGATGGTATGTCGGGATGTCGGTACGTTCCTTGAACGTCAATCCATAGGCACGATTGGCTGCATAGAACACACCATTGGTGAGCACGCTATCCACATTGAAATAAGGCTTCACCTCGTCCTCAGAGATATCAAGCAGTTCCTTCTTCATCTTGGCAGAATAGTAGAAATAGTCGTAGGCCTGCAACTGGAATTCGGCACCCTGACTCTTGCGGGCAAAATCCTCGATGGCCTTTGTCTCGGCATCAGCCTTGGGCACATAGGCCTTAATCAGGTTCATCAGGAAGTCATAGACATTCTCGGGGGTCTTTGCCATGGTCTTCTCAAGCGAGTAGGAAGCATAGTTAGGATAACCCATGATCTCAGCCTGTTCAGTGCGGAGTTTGGCAATCTCCACCACGATGGGGAAGGTATTGTACTTACCCGTTCCGTCAGCACGATGGATAGAAGCCTCATAGACCTTCTTGCGCAGTTCACGATTGTCGAGACTGGCCAAAGGAGCCTGCTGCGTGGTGTTGACGATGACAATGGCATAAGGTGCTTTCTTTCCACGACTCTCTGCATCCTTGGCACACTGGGCGATATCAGCCTCGCTAAGTCCGGCCAGTTGTTCTTTACTGTCAACCCAAACCACCGCATCATTGGTGGCATCTGGTAACATCTCACCCCATTGCTGCTGCAGATCAGAGATGCGCATGTTGATTTCCTTCATTCGAGCCATCTTGTCTTCCGGCAACAGGGCACCTTTTCTGACAAATTCCTTGTAGGTCTCTTCCAACAACTTCTTGTCTTCACCCTGAAGAGAATCATATTCCCGTTCATATACTTGTCGGATACGTTCAAACAAGGCCTTGTTGAATGAGATCTCATTCTCAAGATCCGTCAGCATGGGCGTGACCTTCTTTTCCGTCTCACCAATCTCAGGCGTCTTGTCAGCCTCTACCAAAGCAAAGAAGGTGCGCGTCACACGATCCAGTGTCTTTCCACTCTCCTCATAGGCAAGGATGGTATTCTCGAAAGTAGCCGAATCCTTGTTCTCTGTAATCTGAGCAATCTCATCCTTTGTCTGCTGGATAGCCACCTCAAAGGCAGGCAGATAGTCAGATGGTTTGATCTTACTGAAGTCGGGAGCACCAAAGGGTAGTGTGCTCTCTTGCAGCAAAGGGTTTTCACGTTGGGTCTCCTGACAAGCGGTGAGCTGCATCATGGAGGTTGACAGCACTGCTGCCGAGATTCCTAATGTCATCAGTTTCTTCTTCATGTTATCGGGTTTTTAGTTTTTAGTTCGCTATGATGGTTCGTTTGCCAACGCTTATTAAGGTGCCATATCTGTCAGGATGATACCGCCATTAGGCTGTATTGTAGCCTTCGCCTGACCCGTCTTGTCGAACTTCAGCTGACGCAGTTGCGGACCTTCCTGAGCATCGTCCACATAGTAGTTAACGGTCTTACCTTTCCATTCAGGCATCTTAATGGTCAGTGTCTTAGCCTGCGACTCAGCATTCAGACCAGCCACATACCAGTTATCGCCATGCTGACGAGCTAGTACCACGTACTTTCCAGGATAGCCATCAAGGAAGCGGGTGTTGTTCCACGTTGTAGGAACCTTCTTCAGGAAGTCAAGCTCGAACTGCGGCAGTTCCTTCAGGTTATTGGGTTGGATGGCAATACACTGTATGGGAGTCTGTGTAACAATGGCTACAGCCATCTCAAAGATATCAGTAGTGTATCGGCGATGCCTGCTCTTATTATCTCTCGACAGGTATTTGTTCATGATGGTGCCGCCCCAATCCATCGGTCCTGCGGCATTACGGATAAAGGGATGCAGACAAAGTTCAAAAGCCTCGCCCTTAGCATGGCCCTCAGAGAAGAAAACATTCTCTGAAGCAAGCACAGCTTCGGAGGCCACATAGTTGGGATACATCAGCTCCCAGCCACGAGGCATGGTGCAACCGTGGAAGATAACCTGCAGACCATAACGGTTTGCATCATACAGGATGTCCTCATAGAGCTGCATCGTGGGTTGCTTGTCGCCACCAAAGAAATCCACCTTGATGCCCTTCACGCCAATCTTCTGAAGCCAAGCCATCTCCTTGTCGCGGGCAATAGCCGTTGACAAACAGTCGCGTGGCGTCTGCGGGGCATCATTCTCATAACCATTGGAGTTATACCACAGCATCAGTGAAACACCTTTCGACTGTGCATATTTCGACAGTTCCTCTATTCTGTCACGACCGATACGCTGATCCCACCAGTTATCCACAAGACAGTATTCGAAGTTCATGGCTGCTGCAAGATCGATGAACTGCACCTGATCGTCGTAGTTAATGGATTCATCCTGCCAGACGAGCCATGACCAAGTGTATCGACCCGGCTTGTATTCCTGTGAGGCTTTGTACTTCTCCGACACCAGTCCTATACCCGTCATATCCTCTACAATCGGTTTCAGGGAGGCACCAACAACGATGGTACGCCACGGAGTGGTATAAGGAAGAGGAATGCCCGCAAACGGTGTTCCATTACCATTGTTTTCACCGGCCTGCGGGAAGGCAATGGTATAACCCGTTTCCGACTGATAGTCGCTCAAGTGTGAACCCACATAGCTACCATCAACGCCCACCTCGCTAACCAGTACCCAGGCATTGAAGGTGTCGGCTGTCTTCCCTTTCTTTCCACCTTTACTATCAATAGTCACTGGCACACGGAACAGACAAGGGAAAGTATATCCCTGTCCGAAACGCGAACGATCGGTCATCGGCGCATCTGCCTTATAATCCTCTTCGTAGCTGGGCTTTGTGCGCTCCCAGCCAGTCATAGGACCAATCTGCGGACAAAGGAAGGTGCTGGTGCCTTCGGGGAAGTTGAATGAAGAAACCTCTCTACGGATAACAGCACACTTTGGATTCTCGCCAGGACGAGGAATCTCATAACAGTATGCCACGCTATTGTTGGTTATCTGAAACACCACCTTCATCAGCTGCTTTCTGGCATTTGTAAACTCTACCGTTAAGCGTTCTGCATTCTTCTTGATCTCCGACTTCTTCAGATACGGCGGTATGGCATAAAAGGTGACATCCCTGAACTCCACCTTTGAGTCGCCCATCTTCAGGTCTTTTGTGAAATCCCCGAAATCGGCCTCAAAGCCCAAGCGCGACGGTGCCATTACTTGTACACCATCATATTCTACGCTGTAGGTGGCTATTCCACCATCATCACTAACTGTCAGTGCCAGTCGTCCGTTCGACGAAGGCCAGGTTCTTGTCTCTGCCATCAATGAGATGGTTGTCAGTAAAGCCGCTGCAATAGCGAATAGTCTCCTCATGGGTTTTTGGTTTTAAATGATGGGACAAAGATACAACTTTTATTACATATTTCACTTATCAGAACAAAGAAAATACACATGGATCATACTAACGAGTCGAAAACCGTCTGATAGAACGCTGCCTTCTTCTCTATACTCATCGGATATGCACGTGATGAACTCGGCATACGGTATAGTCGCAACGCTCGTCCTTCAAAGTCGATGGCGACAAAAGTTCCTACCTTAGGCTCCTCCACGCCCATCTGCTGGGCGCAAAGTGAAGTGGCCAGCTGACCCGCCGTGACGATGGTTGTGCATTTCGGCAAACGCCTGAGCATACTTTTGATATCGGTCTGCTGCACCACCTGCAAATCCTTGTCGCTGGCTGTGTTCTTTGTCCGGATAATTTGCGTGCAAGTATCATACAGGGCAATGCCATGGGAAGTGAGAAAGGCTTTAAGTTCCTCCAACCGATAGTGCCTCCCATCGTCTTCCACGAAATGCAGCTTATCGCCAAAGAAACAATATCCCACTATCCGCCACATGTCGTTGGTGAAGTTCGGGTAAAAGAAAGGCATCGACCACCGTTTCTCTGCTGGAGGGAAAGTGCCCAGCATCAGCAATTGTGCTCCTTCAGGCAGGAAGGGTTCAAAGGGGTGGACTTCCACCTTATCGACTTGGTTCATTACTGTTTTCTCCTTTTGTCTATTCGATATATATGATGATTCTACGATACGACACCAGATGGAATGGTCCGTTGTCGTGTACTTCACAAACGAGATGAATGGTATCACCGATGGAATCAGGAATCTGTATCGATACTTTAGGTCCATCAGAAGGATTGATTGCCACTTTCGTCTTCCCGATCTCAGGTTGCTGCCACCAATGGAAAGAAAGGGCATCTCCGTCGGGATCCTTCGATTTCGAGGCATTAAGACGAATGGTCGATCCTGCTTTCGCATGGATGACAAGAGGCTGAAGTCCTTTACTGTTGTTTACGATTACCTGTGGATTTCTGTTTCCTTTACCTTCGTCAGCCCACTGCATGCGAGCCATAAAATCGGCGATTTCATCGGGGTAGAAGCGTCTCTTGTAGGCAACAGAAGTACTGTAAACAGGTTCCTGCCAACTGGTCCAGGCCGTAGTGAGCGAATCGGCACAAAGTCCGCGTTCATGATAACCCGCCCAACCAGCCTGTCTTGGATCTTCAGGATCATTGAGTCCGTTAGGCAAAACATAGAGGAAACTGGGTGTATCTCCTTCCACTCCCCATTTGTAATCAGGGTACTCCTTTCCCAAGGCACCTTTTCCCTGAATATGATTCTTATGCAGCGGCCAGTTTTGCTTACCTAACTCGCATTGTTCCTGCCACGTTCCCTCATCCCAAACAAACTGAAGGTCGTATGGAAAGACTTGTCGCAGCCATTGATGAGAGCTATAGGCACGATTCATGCGCATATTGTACTGCATATCCTGATCGGTAATGGTATAGACACGGAACTTCTGCACGAACCGTTTCAGTTCCTCTGGCGAACGAGTCTGCTTCACCCGCCAGATAGCCTGGGCCAAAGTGTTCGCCCCACCCCATGCTGCCACATAGATCGGTCGCGGGTCGTCTTCATCGGCCAAACGGATGAGTAAGTCGCTGCCTTGCGAATCATTGCCCTCGCCTATCACCTTGATTCCACCATGTACACTACCCATGACGGCACGACTCTTGAGATAGTCGGCACTGGGCCAATAGCCAATGCGCTGCGTTCCATTTTCTTTCTCTAATGAGAGAAAAACGCGCTGTCCTGAGCGTTTCATCAGCTTCGGTACATCCTTTCGGTAGGCATCAATCACTCGCTGCAGATATTTCGCCCATTCAACAGGATAGGGATCGCAGTTCCATCCCACCGTGGTGATAATAGCCTCAATCTCGAACTGGTCGGCATAGGACATCAGTCTGACCATCGACTCCATATCGTCTGGCTCAACATCTGCCGGGGCAATATCTGTGCACACCACAAGTCTTGGCTTCCCGTCGGTCTTTTTAACCAGGCTCTTATCCATCTTTGCAGTCACGGCATGGGTATCATCAAAGTGAATCACCACCGTAGTAATACTCTGAGAAGGCATATCGACGAAGAGATGACTCCCATTGAGTGCGACACTGTTATCTGCATCCGCAAGATTCTCGTTTTCAGAAGTACGATAGGCGCTGATGCTACTTATATAGTTTGGGAAATAGGAAAGGTCGATATCATGGGTATTTTCCTTACCTTGGTTCAGAACAACCACCACTAATGTGTCACGATGGGCGCTGAGGGCAGCCAACGACTGCCTGCAATCGGAGTTGATGATGGTATAACCTGGTTTGATGAAACGTGAACACTGCTGTCTTACATAGTAGTTCTTCACCTTAGCGTATGTCTGATTGGCAAAGCTACCACGGATGATACACCATTGATCGTTGGCTTCTTCCATATATTGCCAGTCTATCCAAGCCTCCGGCTGAATGTATCGCATGTCGTCGAAAAGGCGTTGTGTCAGACTGAGGTTTCCTGCTATTCCATTACCACCTGCTCCTGTTTCACTCATCCAAAGGTGTTTACCGGTCTTGCGGGCCTGTTCACCATAGCGTATCCTCTCTTCGTTGTTTCCTCCATAGGTATGGGTGTTCCACTGACCGATGTATTGATCGATGCCTGCTGAGACATAACGGTTCAGTCCTGCAATGGCCTGACCCACATTGGTCTCATCGGCGGCAGAGATAACAGTGTTCAAACCCGATTTCCGCAGAATGGGCTCAAGTACCTGGATGAACTTGATTTGCGATTCGTAGTCGAAATGACAGCCTTCTTGCGAGCCATTGGCGTGCCAGTAGTTGGCAGCCGACTCGTTGAAAGGTGCTAATGTCTTGAACTCAATACCGTATGTATCCTTGTAATGTTTGCATACATCCACCAGATAGTGGGCAAACGCCTCATAATACTCCGGGCGGAGGTTATCCTTATTCCCATCGGAATGACCACTTACGCAGCCACTATAGGTCATGTAGTAAGGACAAGAGTTACTGAAAGCCTCGAATACGGCATCTGGCCGCTTCTCCTTAATCTTCAGCATTATCTTACGTTGGGCGGCATCTCTGTCCCAATGGTAAACATCATCCAGGGAATCCTTGAATCCTTCCATCTCGGCCCGCAACCCTTTTCCACGCCCCATGTGGTGGGGAGTGCAATGACGGTTGAAGGGATCATCACCTCCACCGATGTTATAGCGGAAATGATTATAGTTAAGACCTTCAGGACTGACGAGCCAGGTGACGATCTCATCGATCTTCTCGTCATCCCATTTGCCGCATTGTCCTGCCCACCAGCACAACGAGACACCCCAGCCATCGAAGTGCTGTCGTACCTGCAACGGGTTGACCTCATAGCGCAGCGTGTCTTGTAACACATTTGACTGGGCCCACACAGCACTGTTCATCACACAGCAAACGACTGCAAGAAACCAACGTCTTTTCTGTTTCATCATATCTTTCTTTACGTGTTTCTATATATTCCCAACGTGGGAACATTTTATTCCCAGCATGGGAACTTTTTATTCCCAGCATGGGAATGATGATTACGTTTGCAAATATACGAAAAAAGAATGATATATATGTCAGATAACAGGTCAAGAAATATTGTATTGCAGTATAAAATGCCATTGATAAAGGGAGAAAACAGCATCTTTTCCATCGATTGCCTATACGCAAACGATCGTGCGCCTATACCCAAACGATTGTGCGCCTATACCCGATTTGAAAAGTATTCTTTAGTTTATCTTCTTCTTCCAAACCCGTTTCGTTTGAAGAAGAACACTGAGGAAAATCAAAGTGATGCCGATGTAGAAGGAGAAGTTGATTTCACGACCTTCACCAAAGATAAGGAAAGCCAGGATAATGGTGTAGCAGGGCTCCAGATTATAGGTAAGATTGACGGTAAAGGCCGAAAGGCGCTTCAAGGCTTGAATCTGCAAGAGATACATGCAAACGGTACAGAACAACGAATGACAGAGCATGAACCAAAGGTTCGCTCCTTCCGGGACAACCATGACGGGTTGCGATGAAGGGAAGAAGATGAGATAGATGGGAATGATGACCGATACGGCCAAAAGACCTCCTGACATCTGATACATCAGTACGGTACGACTCCGAATGCCTTTACTCACCTTCTTGTTACAGATGGCATACAGGGCACAAACCGCTGAAGAAACGATACCGATGGCAATACCATAACGGTAGCGGGCATCAAGCGAGAAGATACATAGCACACCTGCCACGGTAATCAACGAGAAAAGAAGCTCAAGCCACGACAGACGCTTCTTGAACAACAGCGGTTCAAATACGGCTGTGAAGAAACCGATGAGCGAGAAACAAATCACACCGATGGAGACATTCGAGGCCTTGATGCTGCCATAGAACAGGATCCAATGGAATCCCAACAGGGCTCCGCAACCGCAGAGCTGTAGGAACTTACGCCACCCTACCCTTGGCAGACCCGTAAAGACCAGTAGTATCATACTGGTAAAGAGCATACGATACCATACGATATCCACCTCGTTGAGCGTAATCAGTCGTCCGAACAAACCGGTAAAGCCTGCCAATAGCACACTCATGTGCAACTGAAGAAATCCTTTTCTTGTCTCGTCCATCGGTCTTTTCACTGATTCACTCACCACCAAAGAAGAATAAGCTGACACCAATCACAGAGATGAAAGCACCCAAAACGGCTTTCCATGTGATCTTCTCATGGAAAAGCCAATACGAAGGCAGGAGAATAATAATCGGCGTCATGGCCATCAATGTAGAGGCAATGCCTGCAGCGGTGTATTGAACGGCCATCAATGAGAAGCCGACGCCTACGAAAGGTCCGAAGATAGTGGTGGCTATAGCAACAGAAAGACCCTTCTGGTCGTGCATGGCCTCACGTAAATGACCGATTCCATCGCGGAAATAGAGCAATATCGTGAAGCCGATGATGCCCGCAATACAACGGTAGAAATTGGCGCTGAAGGGTATTAGCCACTCAGATACACCTGCCTTTGCCATGGCTGCCATATCGTAATGGTCCATACCAATCTTGCTCAACACCAAGCCGATGCCCTGACACATGGCTGCACCAATGGCGAAGAGTACACCATTAAGGGGTAGTTTCAAGGAAACCATGTGGTGATTACCTCGTCCTAACACAGAGATACCAATACCGAAGAGGGTAACCAGCATCGCCACAATGCTCATGGGTTTCATCTGCTGACCCAGTGTTATCCAGGCCATCAAGGCGGCAGAAAGCGGAGCGAGGGTCATAAAGAGCTGACCGAAACGCGAACCGATGAGGATATAACACTGGAAAAGACAGTAATCGCCGATGACATAGCCCACCAATCCCGACAAGAGCATCCAGCCACAGGCATCAGCGGGAACACCAGCTGGTAAGGGATTCCCTGTAACCACACCGAACAGCACCAGCGAAAACAACAGTGCCAGTCCCATTCGCAGCACATTCAGCGTCAGGTTGCCCAGTCGTTTGGAACCAAACTCACTGAGCAACGCCGTAGCTGTCCATGAGAACGCTACACCTATTGATATCAGTTCACCTATATATGCCATGGATGGTTTATCGGGTATAAAAGCTATTACACTTCGCGTTAATTGTATTTCAGGCGGCAAAATTACAAAATCTTCTCGAAGAAAAGAATAATGTAATGAAAAATTTGTATCTTTGTGGCGATGTCAATGGATTTAGAAACAAGAATTACCGAACAACCATCACACTACGACCACCTTGAGCAAATGTCGGTAGCCGAGTTGTTGCAGCACATCAATGAAGAGGATGCGCTGGTGGCAAAGGCTGTGAAACGGGTTCTTCCACAGATAACACGACTGGTAGAGGCCATAGAGCCAAGGATGAAGCGAGGGGGCAGACTGTTCTATGTTGGGGCAGGCACCAGTGGACGATTGGGTGTACTGGATGCAAGCGAACTGCCGCCTACGTTTGGTGTGCCTGACAATTGGGTTGTGGGTGTTATCGCAGGGGGAGACAAGGCTTTGCGACATGCTGTTGAGAAGGCAGAAGACATTGCAGAGCAGGGGTGGCAAGACTTGCTGACATACCAGCCCTCGGAAGATGATTCTGTGATTGGCATTGCCGCTTCAGGCACTACACCTTATGTTGTTGGTGCTATCCGGGAAGCTAAACAGCACGGATTACTAACAGGATGCATCACCAGTAATCCGCATACACCATTGGCTGAGGCATCCGACTATCCCATTGAAACCATTGTCGGACCGGAATTCGTGACCGGCTCGAGTCGTATGAAAAGTGGAACAGCACAGAAAATGGTACTGAACATGATTTCTACTTCGTTGATGATTCGTATGGGTCGTGTGGAAGGAAACCGTATGGTGAAGATGCAGCTAACCAACGCGAAGCTCATTGATCGCGGAACACGCATGATTCAGGAGTCGTTAGGTTTGGATTACGAAGAAGCCCGCCAACGCCTCCTGACAACAGGCAGCGTGGATAAGGCACTGAAAAATAAATGATAGAAAAAACAAAATAGGTGAGCCCGATTGGACTCACCTATTTATATAAAGGTCTTACGACGATTAGTCAGCAAGCTTTGCCTTGATGAACTCACGGTTCAGGCGAGCAATGTTGGCAATGGTCTCGTTCTTCGGACAAACTGCCTCACAAGCACGAGTATTGGTACAGTTACCAAATCCGGCCTCTTCCATAGCCATGACCATAGCTTTTGCACGCTTGGCTGCTTCTACACGACCCTGTGGGAGCAGGGCGAGCTGAGAAACCTTAGACGATACGAAGAGCATGGCTGAACCATTCTTACAAGCTGCTACGCAAGCACCACAACCGATACAAGAAGCGCAGTCCATAGCTTCATCAGCATCTTCCTTCGGAATCAGGATAGCATTAGCATCCTGAGCCTGTCCTGTACGGATCGTAGTATAACCACCAGCCTGGATGATCTTATCGAAGGCATTACGGTCAACCATACAGTCCTTAATCACAGGGAAGGCAGCTGAACGCCAAGGCTCAACGGTGATGACATCACCATCGTTGAAGCGGCGCATGTAGAGCTGACAGGTGGTAGCACCGCGCTCAGTGAGTCCATGAGGTGTACCGTTGATGTAGAGTGAGCACATACCGCAGATACCCTCGCGGCAGTCATGGTCGAACACGAAGGGCTCCTTGCCCTCGTTGATGAGTTCCTCGTTCAAAATGTCAAGCATTTCAAGGAACGAGGTATCATCGGGGATGTCCTTCATTTCATGGGTATCGAAGTGTCCCTGGTCCTTGGGGCCATTCTGGCGCCAGAACTTTATTGTAAAGCTTATATTCTTAGCCATAATTCCTTAGTTTTTATAGTTACGTGTCTGTACCTTGATAGCCTCATACTCCAGCGGCTCCTTGATGAGCTCGGGCTCATTGCCCTTGCCTTTGTACTCCCAGCAGCCTACATAGAAGTAGTTCTCATCATCGCGCTTGGCCTCGCCTTCCTCGGTCTGATACTCCTCGCGGAAGTGACCACCGCAAGACTCATTACGAGAAAGAGCATCGAAAGCAACGAGCTGACCCATTGTGAAGAAGTCACGCAGGTGGATAGCCTTGTCGAGCTCGATGTTCAAGCCTTCCTTAGTTCCAGGAACGAAGAGGTTCTTATCGAACTCTTCCTCCAGTTCGTGCATCTTCTTCAGACCAGTCTTCAGGCCTTCAGCTGTACGACCCATACCAACATACTCCCACATGATGTGACCGAGTTCCTTATGGATAGAGTCAACAGAACGCTTACCCTTGATGTTCAACAGACGATCCTGCTCGGCGTCAACCTTCTTCTCTGCCTCTTCAAACTCGGGCAGATCGGTAGATACCTTGCCCCAGATGCTCTGGTCTGCAAGATAGTTCTGAATTGTATAAGGTAATACGAAGTAACCATCAGCCAGACCCTGCATCAAAGCAGAAGCACCTAAGCGGTTAGCTCCGTGGTCTGAGAAGTTACATTCACCGATAGCGAACAGACCAGGAATAGAGGTCTGCAGCTCATAGTCAACCCAGATACCACCCATGGTGTAGTGGATAGCGGGATAGATCATCATCGGCTTGTAGTACTTCACGCCATTGATCTCATTGGCCAGGTCGCCAGGGAATACGTCAGTGATCTCCTCGTACATCTCGAAGAGGTTACCATAACGCTGCATGATGATGTCAATACCCAGACGGTTGATAGACTCAGAGAAGTCGAGGAACACAGCCAAACCTGTGTTGTTCACGCCGAAGCCCTTGTCGCAACGCTCCTTAGCGGCACGAGAGGCCACGTCACGAGGAACGAGGTTACCAAAGGCAGGATAGCGGCGCTCCAGATAGTAGTCGCGATCTTCCTCGGGAATCTCCCATCCCTGCTTGGTTCCTGCCTGCAGTGCCTTAGCATCCTCAATCTTCTTGGGAACCCAGATACGACCGTCGTTACGCAGTGACTCAGACATCAGCGTCAACTTAGACTGCTTGTCACCATGAACAGGGATACAGGTGGGGTGAATCTGTACATAAGAAGGATTTGCAAAATAAGCACCCTTACGATAGCACTGAACAGCTGCTGTACAGTTACAACCCATAGCGTTGGTAGAGAGGAAGTAGGTGTTACCATAACCACCAGTAGCGATTACCACAGCATTGGCGCTGAAGCGAACCAGCTTACCAGTGCAGAGATCCTTGGCGATGATACCACGGGCACGACCGTCAACGATCACTACATCTTCCATCTCATAACGGGTATAAAGCTTTACCTTACCGGCCTTTACCTGACAGCTCAGAGAACTGTAGGCGCCCAGCAGAAGCTGCTGACCTGTCTGACCCTTAGCGTAGAATGTACGACTTACCTGTGCACCACCGAAAGAACGGTTTGCCAGCATACCGCCGTATTCACGAGCGAAGGGAACACCCTGAGCCACACACTGGTCGATAATATTGTTTGAAACCTCTGCCAAACGATACACATTAGCCTCACGAGCACGGTAGTCACCACCCTTCACGGTGTCGTAGAACAGACGATAAACAGAGTCACCATCGTTCTGATAGCACTTGGCGGCATTGATACCACCCTGAGCAGCAATAGAGTGAGCACGACGAGGTGAATCCTGGATACACAGGTTGATAACATTGAAGCCCATCTCACCAAGTGAGGCAGCTGCAGAAGCACCAGCCAGACCGGTACCAACCACGATTACATCCAGCTTCAGCTTGTTCTTGGGGTTTACCAAACGCTGATGAGCCTTATATTCCTTCCATTTCTCAGGTACTGGACCTGCGGGAATCTTAGAATCAATTACTTTTGCCATAATTTCTTTAATGCTTAATTCTTAATACATAATGCGTAATTAGCAGCAGCTGGCAGCTTCAGCACAGCAACTTGCACCATCGCAGCAGAGAGGTGCAATACCGAAAGCGAAGGCCAGAACAACTACCAAGAAACAGAGCATCAGCAAGGTCACGTAGATGTAACCGATGCACTTCCAGCGCTTGAACCAGATCTTACCACTCAAACCAAGGGTCTGAAGAGCAGACCAGAAGCCATGGGTAAGGTGGAACCAGATGGCAACAAGCCAAATTACGTAGAGCACAACAAACACAGGATTAGAGAAAGTCTCCTTAATCCATGCAATACCGTCGGTCGGACTGTAAGCTGTTGTTGCACCCACAAGCTCTGCAAACATCATGTTGTACCAGAAGTTCCAGAGATGGAGCAACAAACCCAACAGGATAATGATACCCAGTACGAGCATGTTCTTTGAAGCCCACTCCACCTTTCCTGAATTCACAGTTGTTGATACCTCATAGCGGTTGTTTCCACGAGCGGTACGGTTCTGTGCTGTCAGGATGAATGCATAGACAATGTGAATCACTGCCAAGGCAGCCAAGCCAAGAGTAGCCACTACAGCATACCAGTTGGCGCCCAGGAATTCGCAAATCATGTTGTAACCTTTCGCCGAGAAAAGCGCAACCACGTTCATACAACCATGAAAGGTCAGGAACAGGATCAGCGCAATACCCGTAACGGACATTACAACTTTCCTACCAATTGATGAATTGATTAACCACATAAATGATTGATTTTAAATTATTTAATTGTTAGACTTTCGTTTCAGAAGCCCTCGTTTAGTGGGTAAGAATCAACGGTTAATGGTTGACTCTTCCACATCTGCTATTGCATGAACAATACCTTTTAATAGGTATATTTCCTCCCTATTGGTTTGCAAATATAACATATTTTAATGAGAGTACAAAGTATTTTTCATAAAAATCGCTTTTTAATCAGCAAAAAAACCTTTTTAGTTCTTCCTGTTTTATCAAAAGATTTTGTATTTTTGCATCGCATATTCACATGATTTGATATGATTCTAAAATATGATGTCATCGTCATTGGCGGTGGACATGCTGGTTGTGAAGCTGCATGTGCCAGTGCGAACGTGGGTGCCAGAACGCTTTTGGTGACCATGGACATGAACAAGATAGCACAAATGTCGTGCAATCCTGCCGTTGGCGGTATTGCCAAAGGACAGATTGTGCGAGAGATTGATGCTCTGGGCGGCAGGATGGGTATCGTAACCGACCAGACCGCTATTCAATTTCGTATGCTGAACCGCTCTAAAGGACCCGCCATGTGGAGTCCGAGAGCCCAATGCGACCGTGAGAAATTCATCTGGGCTTGGCGTCACCAACTGGATATCACTGATGGATTAGACATCTGGCAAGACCAAGCCGATGAATTGTTAGTAGAGAATGGTGAGGCTGTTGGCGTCAAGACCATATGGGGCGCTGAGATTCGCGCCAAGGCTGTGGTGATTACTGCTGGTACATTCCTCAACGGACTGCTCCATATCGGACGGAAAATGGTTCCTGGAGGTAGAATTGCTGAACCTGCAGTGGCCCATTTCACGGAGAGTATTACCCGTCATGGTATCCATTCAGAGCGCATGAAAACGGGTACACCTGTCCGCATCGACCGTCGTAGTGTGCATTTCGAAGACAGTGAGATTCAACCAGGAGAGGACTCGCATACAGGATTCTCTTATTTGAATATTCCACATACAAGTAGGCAACTGCCCTGCTGGACCTTCAATACCAATGCGGAGGTGCATGAAATATTGCGTTCAGGACTGGCTGATTCTCCTTTGTATAACGGACAGATCCAAAGTATCGGTCCGCGTTACTGCCCTTCCATCGAAACCAAGCTCATGACCTTCCCCGACAGGGATTCCCATCCCTTGTTCTTGGAACCAGAAGGTGAGAACACCAACGAGATGTATCTCAATGGTTTCTCGTCAAGTATGCCCATGGAGGTTCAGATAGAAGCGCTGAAAAAGATTTCTGCCCTGCGAGACATTAAGGTGTATCGGCCGGGGTATGCAATAGAATATGACTTCTTCGATCCTACCCAGTTGAACCATTCGTTGGAATCAAAGGTGGTGAAAGGTCTGTTCTTTGCAGGACAAGTAAACGGAACGACAGGCTATGAAGAGGCAGCAGGACAAGGATTGGTAGCTGGCGTCAACGCAGCAATATTTGCAGGACGAGACAAACAGAGTCCGTCGAACACGGAGCCGTTCGTGATGCACCGCGATGAGAGTTATATTGGTGTATTGATTGATGATTTGGTAACAAAAGGTGTGGATGAGCCATATAGGATGTTTACCTCACGGGCCGAATACCGCATCCTACTGCGCCAAGACGATGCAGATGCCCGTCTGACTGAAAAGGCTTACGCTTTAGGAGTAGCCAAGCGCGACCGATACGATTGGTGGTTGGAAAAGAAAGAAGCAATCAACAAGATTATTAAATGCTGTCAGCAAGCTCCCGTCAAACCCAAATTCATCAACGGTGAGTTAGAAGCGCTGGGCACTACCCCACTCCGAGCCGGATGCAAAGCCATCGATCTCATCAGCAGACCGCAGATCTCTCTGCCCATCCTCAGTCGGTTAATACCCGAACTGTCTAACGTCCTCGATTCTCTTCCCAACAGAAAAGAGGAGATCATCGAGGCTGCAGAGGTAAAAATGAAATATGCTGGCTACATTGAACGCGAACGAGTGATTGCCGACAAGATGCATCGACTGGAAAACATCAAGATCAAAGGTAGATTTGATTACGATTCGTTGCAGTCGTTGTCAACTGAATGTCGGCAGAAACTTAACCGCATAAACCCTGACACATTAGCACAGGCAAGTAGGATTCCTGGGGTTTCACCCAGTGATATCAATGTGTTATTGGTGCTGTTAGGGAGATGATGTTTCACGTGAAACAAGATAAATGTAACAAACAAATATAATATGAACAACAAGATTCTATTACAAAACCTGAGATGCATCAAGGACTTCCCAGTAAAGGGCATCAACTTCAGAGATGTAACAACGTTATTTAAGAATCATGAGTGCTTAGAGATCATGCTCGATGAACTCTACGAAATCTACAAAGACAAAGGCATTACCAAAATCGTTGGAATCGAGAGTAGAGGGTTTGTCATGGCTTCAGCCTTGGCTGTTAAGTTAGGTGCAGGTGTGGTTCTTTGCCGCAAACCAGGAAAACTGCCCGCTGAAACCGTGCAAGAAAGTTACAGTAAGGAGTATGGTACCGACACGATTGAGATCCACAAAGACGCCATTGATGAGAATGATGTCGTTTTGCTTCATGACGATCTCCTCGCCACCGGTGGAACCATGAAGGCTGCTTACAACCTTGTCAAGAAATTCAACCCGAAGAACATCTATGTCAACTTCATCATTGAGATTACCGATGAGGGTCTACATGGCCGTGATATCTTCGACAAGGAAACAGAAATAACAACATTGATAACGGAATAGAAGAAAATACCTAAAGTCTGTAATTGTGGTGAAACATAAGACAAGTGTGTTTGTTTCACGTGAAACATCACTTTCTTAACTGCAATTATAATAGGGATTTGCAAGGATGACCAAGGAAGAAAACGAGAAGAGGTTAGAGAAACTTCATGGTATTGTTAGCAGTTTACCCGAGAAACCAGGGAGCTATCAATACTATGACGAGCAAGGTGTCATCATCTATGTTGGCAAAGCAAAGAACCTCAAGAGTCGTGTCTCTTCCTATTTCCATAAAGAGGTTGACCGCTTTAAGACAAAAGTACTCGTCAGTAAGATTCACGACATCACCTATACGGTTGTCAATACGGAAGAGGATGCATTGTTGCTGGAGAATAGTCTGATCAAGAAGTACAAGCCCAGATACAACATCCTTTTAAAGGACGGTAAGACTTATCCGAGTATCTGCGTAACAAAAGAATGCTTCCCGAGAATCTTCAAGACCCGCACAATTAACAAGAAAACAGGCATCTACTATGGTCCATACAGTCATATAGGAAGTATGTATGCCGTATTAGACCTGATCAACAAGCTGTATAAACCCAGGAGATGCCGGTTGCCCCTTTCGAAAGAAGGAATAGCTGAAGGGCGATTTAAGCCCTGTCTGGAGTATCATATCCATAATTGTGATGCACCATGCATTGGCAAACAGTCGTATGAAGACTATATAAATAACATCGCTCAGGCACAGGAGATATTAAAAGGTCAGTCAAGAGCAGTTCAGAAAATCCTCTTCCAAGAGATGCAGAATGCAGCAGAAGAGCTTCGTTTCGAAGATGCAGAAGTATTGAAGAACCGCTATTTGGCGCTCGAAAACTATGCAGGAAAGAGTGAAGTGGTAAGTCACTCCATTGATGATGTAGATGTGTTCTCTATCACCAACGATGAAAAGATAGCCTATATCAACTATATGCACGTCACCAACGGCAGCATCAATGCCGCATTTACTTACGAATTCAAGAAGAAACTGAACGAATCAGAAGAAGAGATCCTGAGTTTAGGTATTGTTCAGATACGTGAACAGGTGAAGAGCAAATCCAAGGAAATCATCGTTCCTTTTGCTTTGGAAACAGGAATCAAAGATGCTGTTCTTACCATTCCACAAAGAGGTGATAAGAAAACCCTATTGGATCTGTCGGTAATGAACGGCAAACAATACCGCTTCGACCGTCTTAAACAGGCTGAGAAGCTGAATCCTGAGCAGAAACATACGCGATTGATGAAGGAACTGCAGAATGCCCTGAAACTCGAGAAACTACCATATCAGATAGAGTGTTTCGACAATTCTAATATATCAGGTACCGATGCAGTAGCTGGATGCGTCGTGTTTAAGGGGATGAAACCGTCGAAAAACGACTATCGGAAGTATAACATCAAGACGGTTGAAGGACCGGATGATTATGCTTCCATGCAGGAGGTGGTGCGAAGGAGATACAGCAGAATGATGGAAGAAGGATCACCCCTACCCGATCTCATCATTACAGACGGTGGTAAAGGACAAATGGAAGTGGTTCGTCAAGTGGTGGAAGACGAGTTGAAACTGACGATTCCCATTGCAGGACTGGCAAAAGATAACCGTCACCGCACCAACGAGCTTCTGTTTGGATTTCCACCCGTGGTTGTAGGAATGAAAACAGACTCTGAACTCTTTCATTTCCTTACCAAAGTACAGGATGAAGTGCACCGATATGCTATCCAATTCCACCGAGACAAGCGTTCTAAGCGTGCTTTGCACTCTGAGCTGGATGAGATCAAGGGGATTGGGGAAAAGTCGAAGGAAACGCTTCTAAAACACTTCAAAACAGTAAAGAAGGTAAGTGAAGCAGACCTTTCCACACTCTCTGACGTTGTCGGAAAGGCGAAAGCAGACATTATTTTCCGTCATTTCCACTAAACAAAAAAACAGCAATATATTTTGTACTTCGCTCACTAATCCGTATCTTTGCAGAATGAGAGTAGTAATACAGAGAGTTAGTCGCGCAAGCGTTACCATAGAAGGCGCTGTGAAGTCATCCATCCAGAACGGATTCCTTATTCTGTTAGGCATCTGTGACGAAGATACCATGGAAGATGTAGATTGGCTGGTGCATAAGATTGCAGGATTACGGGTGTTTGACGACGAGAACCATGTCATGAATCGCTCAATAATGGATATCGATGGAGAGATTCTTGTGATTTCACAATTCACGCTGTATGCAAGCTATAAGAAAGGAAACCGTCCCTCATGGTTCAGAGCAGGTTCTCATGAGCATTCCATCCCGCTCTATGAAGCCTTCTGCTCAAGTCTTTCTGAGGCTATTGGAAAGCCTGTTGGTACAGGCGAATTCGGAGCAGACATGAAGGTAGAACTGCTGAATGACGGTCCGGTAACCATCTGTATGGATACTAAAAACAAAGAGTGATATTAACCTATTTAGTTGAAATATGACCATCAAGGAGGCACAAGAGGCGGTTGACCGCTGGATTAAGGAATATGGCGTTCGCTATTTCTCAGAACTGACCAACATGGCTGTGTTGACAGAAGAAGTTGGCGAATTGGCACGAGTGATGGCACGCAAATATGGTGACCAGAGCTTCAAACCAGGAGAGAAAGACAACCTCGGAGAGGAGATGGCCGACGTGCTCTGGGTTCTCATCTGTCTGGCCAATCAGACAGGGGTAGATCTTACTGAAGAACTACAGAAATCTATCCTGAAAAAGACCTTCCGTGATAAAACCCGCCACTTGGAGAATCCTAAGCTAAAGGCGTGATATACAGATAATTACATTACTAACTAAAGAATAACAATTATGGCAGACCATCAACACGAGCATCACTTTGAGATGCCACAGAAGAGCAAATACGAAGAGGCTCTGAGTAAGTATAACCTCGACATCAACGATGAAGAGGTGAAAGCAGCCGTGAAGAAGATCATTGCTGAGAGAGTTCCAGAAAACGACACGATGGAAGTAAAGAAATTCCTCTTTGGAAGCATTGAGCTGACATCGTTAAAGACTACCGATTCTGATGAAAGCATCATGGCTTTCACAGAAAGGGTAAACCAGTTCGATGAACAATATGCCGACCTACCCCATGTAGCTACCATCTGTGTCTATCCTTGCTTTGCCAAGACCGTTGCTGAGACTTTGGAAGTTGACGGTGTGGAAATAGCTTGTGTATCAGGTAGTTTCCCATCATCACAAGCATTGATAGAGGTGAAGGTGGCAGAGACCATGCTGGCAGTAAAAGACGGCGCTACAGAGATTGATATCGTGATGCCTGTAGGAAAATTCCTTAGTGGAGACTATGAATCATTGTGCGATGATATCAGTGAGATGAAACAGGCCTGTGGCGATGCTGCTATGAAGGTGATTCTCGAGACAGGTTGTCTTGTAACAGCCTCGAACATTAAGAAAGCATCGATTCTGTCAATGTATGCAGGTGCCGACTATATCAAGACAAGTACGGGTAAAGAGAAGATTTCTGCTACCCCAGAGGCAGCCTATGTGATGTGCCAAGCCATTAAGGAATACTATGATGAAACTGGTATTCAGATTGGTTTCAAGCCCGCTGGCGGCATCAATAGCGTGATGGATGCGATGATCTACTACACGATTGTCAAGGAAGTGTTGGGCGAGAAATGGCTTACCAACAAATGGTTCCGTCTTGGTACATCAAGACTCGCCAACCTGTTACTTTCAGAAATTGAAGGAACAGAAGTGAAGTTCTTCTAAAACAAAGGTGAGAATAATATGGGAACTAAGTTTCTCGACTTTACGTGAAACTTAGTTCTTACGTTGAATCACATATTCGAGATAGGCCGTAAAGGCGTCTTGTAACTCCGGCTTGACGCTTTTACGGATAAACTCAAGACCTTCTGCGGCGAGTTCATCCATCTTTTGCACTGCATATTCAATACCTCCATGTGCTTTAGTGAAGGATACTAAAGTGGCAATTTCATCGGGAGTTACCGTTCCACTCTTTACTTTCTTGGCCAATGATTGCATTGCAGCATCATCGGTATGGTTCAATGCATAAAGAACAGGAAGCGTGAGCTTACCTTCAGCCATATCATTGCCAGTAGGTTTACCAATCTCTTTGGAGTCGTAATAATCAAAGATATCATCACGAATCTGGAAGATGGTACCGATAATACTGCCGAATCGTTTAACCTCCTGAATATCATTCATGGTCATACCAGCGGAAAGAGCACCGATGATACAGCACGACTCGAACAAAGCGCCTGTCTTATTCTCAATGACTTGGAAGTATTTCTCTTCAGAAAGACCGTTTTCATCGGTGTTTGTAAGCTGAAGGATCTCACCGTTAGCAAGCGCTCTACCCAGTACTGCAATCTGACGGAAGATGGCTTCCTGATGGGTCATACTGACATGAAAAAGTGCAGTAGAAAGAACATAATCGCCAACAAGCACGGCCACCTTATTATCATAACAGGCGTTCACGGACTGCTGACCACGGCGTTCTTGCGCTTCATCCACCACATCATCATGCACCAAACTTGCCGTATGAAGTAATTCCAGTCCTACGGCAGAATGTAGCGTTGCTTCGTTAACCTGTCCGAAGTTCTTGGCCATGAGCAAAACAAGTATGGGACGCATGCGCTTCCCACCCCTATTCCGGATATGCGACAAAGCCTGACCCAGTAAGCCGTCAGGATGTGTCAGGGCCTGATTGAACATCTCAATGAAGTCGTTCAATTCCGTCTGAATAGGTGCTGTTATGACCAATTGATTATCCATGTCATAGAAATTTCATGCAAAATTAAGTAATTTCTTCGGATTAATGAAAAAGAATTTGTAATTTTGAGCGAAAATTAGAATATTTATGGATAAATTGTTTCTTTTAGACGCTTACGCACTCATTTACCGCGCCTATTACGCATTCATGAAGAACCCTCGCATCAATTCCAAAGGATTGAACACATCAGCCATTATGGGATTCTGCAACACCCTTCATGAAGTACTTGATAAGGAGAAGCCCACACATCTTGGTGTGGCTTTCGATCCCCACGGTCCAACCTTCCGTACAGAAGCTTTTCCAGCTTACAAGGCCCAGCGCGAAGAAACACCAGAAGATATACGTGCCTCTGTGCCTATCATCAAAGAGATTCTTGGCGCCATGCGAATACCTGTACTACAGGTAGATGGCTTTGAGGCAGATGATGTAATCGGTACATTAGCCACCAAGAGCGGTGAAATCGGCGTTTCTACCTATATGCTCACGCCGGATAAGGACTATGGTCAACTGGTAAAGAAGAATGTCTTTATCTATCGTCCTCGTCACGGTGGAGGTTATGAAACGCTCGATGAAATGGGGGTTTGTAATAAATATGGTATCCCCACCCCACTTCATGTCATTGATTTATTGGCCTTGATGGGCGACTCAGCCGATAACTTCCCTGGCTGTCCTGGCGTAGGAGAGAAAACTGCCGTGAAACTAATCAACGAGTTTGGAACCGTGGAGAACTTGTTGAGCAGTACCGATCAGGTGAAAGGAAAGTTGCGCGAGAAAATCGAAGCTGCGGTGGATGACATCAAGATGTCGAAGTTCCTCGCAACCATCCGGACCGATGTTCCTATCGAACTGAACATGGATGACTTGAAGGTGATGGAACCTGATGAGAATGCCTTGAGGAAAATTTTCACCGAACTGGAATTTAGAACACTTGCCGACAAGTTTCTCAACAAACCACAAAAAGCACCCGCAAAGGCGGATTCTCAACCCGATCTGTTTGGCTTTTTCGCCCCCACCAGTACGGAGAGTCACGAAAACCCCCAGTTTTTTTCATTAAAAGATGTTAACCATAATTACAAATTGGTTGAGAATGAGAAGGATGCGGAAGATTTATATGATTTTTTACGGACAAATGAAATTCTCGTTTTAGATACAGAAACCACTTCAACGAATCCGATTGATGCCGAATTGGTGGGATTAAGCTTCGCTGTGAAGGAAAATGAAGCGTTTTATGTCGCCATTCCTTCTAATCGTCAAGAAGCCGAAAAATATGTTAATATCTTCAAACCGCTATATGAAAACCCCAAGATATTAAAAATTGGACAGAACATTAAATACGATCTTGAAGTACTTCGCAACTATGGAGTCGAACTGAAGGGAGCGTTATGGGATACGATGATTGCCCACTATCTCATCCAACCCGAACTAAGACACAACATGGATTACATGGCCGAGACACTGCTCAACTACAAGACCATTCATATTGATGAGCTGATCGGACCCAAGGGAAAGAACCAGAAATCCATGCGCGACCTCCCTCCTACCCTTGTCTATGAATATGCTTGCGAGGATGCAGATGTGACATTGAAGCTGAAAAACGTTTTGGAACCGAAACTGAAAGAGTCGGGTGTGGAACATCTGTTCTACGACATCGAGATGCCTTTGGTACCTGTCTTGGCGGAAATGGAAATGAACGGTGTTTGCATTGACACCGATTCACTGAATGAAACATCAAAGATTTTCACCAACAGGATGCAGGAACTCGAGCAACGAATCTATGAGTTGGCTGGTGAACAATTCAATATTGCCTCGCCCAAACAAGTAGGTGATATCCTCTTTGGGAAGATGAAGATAATTGACAAACCCAAGAAGACCAAGACAGGACAATTTGTCACCAATGAGGAAGTACTCATGCAGTTGAAACACAAGAGTGAGATAGTTGAAGACATCCTCAACCACAGAGGGTTAAAGAAACTGCTCGGCACCTATATCGATGCTCTGCCCAAACTGATCAATCCACGAACAGGACATATCCATACTTCGTTTAACCAAACCATCACGGCCACCGGGCGACTCTCTTCGAGTGATCCCAACCTGCAGAATATCCCGATACGTGGCGAGGATGGTAAGGAAATCCGCAAGGCTTTCATACCCGAACCAGGCTGTCTGTTTTTTTCAGCCGACTACAGTCAGATAGAACTACGGGTGATGGCCCATCTTTCCCAAGACGAGAACATGATGAACGTGTTCCGTGAAGGCAAGGATTTGCATGCAGCCACCGCTGCCACCATCTATAAAAAGGACATCAACGAGGTGAGTCGCGATGAGCGAACCAAGTCGAAACGCGCCAACTTCGGTATTATCTATGGTATCACCGTCTTCGGACTCGCTGAACGACTGGATATCGCTCGCGATGAAGCCAAGCAACTCATCGATGGTTTCTTCCAGACCTTCCCGCAAGTACATCAATACATGGAAGCGTCAAAGCAGAAAGCCCGCGAGAAAGGCTATGCCGAGACCGTGTTCCACCGCCGTCGTTACCTGCCCGATATCAACTCCCACAACGCTACGGTCCGCAACTTCGCTGAGCGCAACGCCATCAATGCCCCCATCCAAGGTAGCGCAGCCGATATCATCAAGGTGGCCATGATCCGCATCTTCAACCGTTTCAAAGCCGAGGGTATTCGCTCAAAGATGATTCTTCAGGTACACGACGAACTCAACTTCAGCGTCTATCCCGAGGAGAAAGAGATCGTGGAGCGCATCGTCATCGAGGAGATGCAGAACGCTTTCCCCCTCAGTGTACCTCTCGTAGCCGATTCAGGCTTCGGTCAGAACTGGCTCGAGGCCCATTAATTCATGCATCATTAAACAACAGTCAATAACCGAATCATTATGAATATTGGAGACAAAGCGCCCGAGATTTTGGGCAAGGATGAGCAAGGACGTGAAATCCGTCTGAGCGACTACAAGGGTCGTAAGTTAGTTCTCTACTTCTACCCCAAAGACAACACCAGCGGCTGTACGGCCGAAGCCTGCAGTCTGCGCGACCATTATGGTGAACTGCAAGGAGCAGGTTACGAAGTAGTGGGTGTGAGCAAGGATTCTGCAGCCTCACATGTAAAGTTCAAGGAGAAGCACGAACTACCCTTCCCATTGATTGCCGATGTGGATAAGACACTGTTGGAAGCAATGGGAGCCTGGGGCGAAAAGACCATGTACGGTAAGAAGACCATGGGTACTATCCGCACCACTTTTATCATCAACGAGGAAGGCATCATCGAGCAGATCTTCGCTGGTAAACAAGTGAAGACCAAGGAGCACGCCGAACAGATCTTAGCGAAGTAAGATTCCTGTGAATACACGACCCGAATTGATGCCCAAACGACGAGCAGAGAAATAAGTGTCGTGCTGTTGGAAAGTGCAATCATCAGAGACAGCAATCTGACTGGAAGGAACACCAGAAGAAATCAGCTGCTGACGGTTGCAAGCGGGTAAGTCGATGTGCCATTTAGAAGGTAAAGGTGAAGAATGGATAGTGAATGATTTGCTACCGCTGTCGTCTATCGGATACCTTTTAGAGATAAGCTCCATATTGAAGCCTTCTTTTTCAAAGGCCCTATAGACCTCGTCACCCACCTCGAAACTGTCCAGATGAATGCCCGGTCCTATCTGGGCCACGATGTCTGTAGGATGTGAGTCATAAACGGCCATCATCTCTCCTACCGCCTTTTCCACGATGCGTTTTACCGTTCCTCGCCACCCGGCATGAATGGCGCAAGCACAATGGTGCACCCTATCATATAACAGCACGGGAATACAATCTGCGGTAGAGACACCGATGCATATCCCCTTCACATCCGTCATCAGCGCATCAACACCCTCAAGGCGTTCCTTCTGCTCTTCAAAAGAAAGTCCCAGGAAGTCTTGGTCGATAGTCACCATTTCCGTCTGATGCACCTGATGCGGCATCATCAAGTGGCAGTCATCAATCCCCAACAGTCGGCACAGCAAGTCGCGGTTTTTACGAATCGCTTCCTCACTGTCACCACAATATCGATTGATGTTGAACGTACCATAGTTACCTTCGCTGTAACCGCCATGTCTTGTCGTACTGAAGGCCGTTACATGCTCATCAAGAGGATAGAAATGCAGTTCCGGTTGTACCATATTCTGATTTTTACTTGCAAAAGTACTAAAAATCAACGAAAATGTGTACCTTTGCACACAAATATAAACGTTTATAAAAGAACATGGCATTAAAATGTGGTATTGTAGGATTGCCCAATGTGGGTAAATCCACTTTGTTCAACTGTCTGAGCAGTGCCAAGGCACAGGCAGCCAATTTCCCTTTCTGTACAATCGAACCCAATGTGGGTGTCATTACCGTTCCTGATGAACGACTCACCAAACTGGCAGAGCTGGTTCATCCGGGACGCATCGTTCCCGCCACTTGCGAGATTGTAGATATAGCGGGTCTGGTAAAAGGTGCTTCCAAGGGCGAAGGACTGGGAAACAAGTTCCTGGGAAACATTCGTGAGACAGACGCGATTATCCATGTACTGCGCTGTTTCGAGGATGATAATATCACCCATGTGGATGGTACTATCGATCCCATCCGCGACAAGGAAATCATTGATACAGAGTTGCAATTGAAAGACCTCGAGACCATTGAGAGCCGTCTGGCCAAGACCGAGAAGGCTGCTGCCGCAGGTAATAAGGAGGCCAAGATAGAAGCAACGGTATTGAAGGCATACAAAGACGTGCTGGAACAGGGAAAGAATGCCCGTATCGTGGAGTTCGACACCAAGGATGAGCAAGACTGCGCCAAGAACCTCTTCCTGCTCACTGCCAAGCCTGTGCTGTATGTCTGCAATGTCAGTGAGGCAGAGGCCAAGAGCGGTAACGACTTCACCAAGAAGGTAGAGGCATTGGCCAAGGAAGAAGGTGCAGAGGCCATGATTATAGCCGCCAAGACCGAAGAGGATATTGCTGAGCTCGAGAGCTATGAAGACAAGCAGATGTTCCTCGAAGAGCTTGGACTCGAAGAAAGTGGTGTGAACCGTCTGATCAAGAAGGCCTATGCCCTACTCAACCTCGAGACCTTCATCACTGCCGGTGAGATGGAAGTAAAGGCCTGGACCTACAAGAAAGGCTGGAAGGCTCCGCAGTGTGCGGGTGTGATCCATACCGACTTCGAAAAAGGCTTTATCCGTGCAGAGGTAATCAAGTACGACGACTATATCCAGTATGGCTCAGAAGCTGCAGTCCGCGAGGCTGGCAAGATGGGCATCGAAGGTAAGGATTACGTCGTTCAAGACGGTGACATCATGCATTTCCGCTTTAATGTTTAGAGACCCACCCCAACCCTCCCTATAGGGAGGGAGTTATTACCTTTCAACTTAGATTATTCATCACGTTATATGAACATATTATTAACTGCCATCGCTAATTACTCCTCCCCTATAGGGGAGGCTGGGAGGGGTCTTCTATTTATCCACTGGAACCCATCGTTAACCATCGGTCCTTTCCGCTGGTACTCCCTGTGCTGGCTCATTGGCTTGGGATTAGCCTATTTCATTGTGCGCAAACTGTTCTATGAACAGAATATTGCAGAGCGTACAATAGTCAATGCGAAAGGGAAAAAAGAAAAGGAGAATGTCTTCGACCCCTTGTTCATCTACTGCTTCCTGGGAATCCTGATCGGCGCACGCTTAGGACACTGCCTGTTCTATCAGCCCGACTATTTCCTCACTTCCGGCAAGCACTTAGTAGAGATGTTCCTGCCCATTCATTTCATGGCCGATGGAGGTTGGAAATTCACCGGCTATGAAGGACTTGCCAGTCATGGCGGAACACTCGGTCTGATTATTGCTTTGATTCTCTATGTTCGCTGGTCGAAACTAAAGGTATGGACCGTTCTTGACAACATCGCTATTGCCACGGGAACCACCGCCTGCTTCATCCGCTTGGGCAACCTGATGAACTCAGAGATCATCGGTAAGGTAACCGATGTGCCCTGGGCATTCATCTTTGAGCGTGTGGACATGTTTCCACGCCACCCCGGACAGCTCTACGAGGCCATTGCCTACGCCATCCTTTTCTTCATCATGTGGGCTATCTACAAACGTAGTAAGAAAACTGGTACACCACAGGTGGGAACGGGCTGGTATTTCGGATTCTGCCTGACCTATATCTTCACCTTCCGCTTCTTCATTGAATACACCAAGGACGTGCAGGAAGCTTTCGAGGAAGGGATGATGTTCAATATGGGACAACTGCTTTCCATCCCCTTCATCATCATCGGTATCTGGTGCATGATCAGGTCAGGAAAGAAATAGTTTCTATGCTTGAAACAAAGTGTTCCCATGCTGGGAACAAAATATTCCCACGTTGGGAACAAAACATTCCCAAGGTGGGAACGTTTTCATTAAGCCAGGAGGGCAGAAAGTTAACTTTCTGCCTTGGCGAGAAAAGGTCGGATGAAATCCACTTATTTTCCACTTACAATTCGCTTGATATCGTTGAGCTTGTTGAGGGCTTCAAGAGGCGTTAGGTTATTCACATCCAAGCCCAGGATCTCATCACGAACCTGACAGAGCACCGGGTCGTCGAGCTGGAAGAAGGAGAGCTGCATACCGTCACGACTCTTGTTCAGGGCCTCGGCCGAGGGTTTTCCAACGCTCCCTACCCCACTGTTATCATTCTCCAGCTGACTAAGAATGACGTTAGCCCGTTTCACAATACTCTTGGGCATTCCCGCTATCTGCGCCACATGAATACCGAACGAGTGTTCAGAGCCGCCGCGCATCAGCTTACGAAGGAAAATCACCTGGTTGTCCACCTCTTTCACACTCACATTATAGTTCTTGATCCGCGAGAAGTTCTTCTCCATTTCGTTCAGCTCATGGTAGTGCGTGGCAAACAATGTTCGGGCCTGTGCTTTGGGATGTTCATGCAGATACTCCACAATGGCCCAGGCAATACTGATACCGTCGTAAGTGGAAGTACCTCTTCCCAACTCGTCAAAGAGCACCAACGACTTCGGTGTAACGTTGTTCAAGATGTTCGAAGCCTCGGTCATCTCCACCATAAACGTAGATTCTCCCAACGAAATATTATCCGAAGCCCCTACCCTTGTGAATATCTTGTCAACCAGACCGATTCTCGCGCTTTCTGCCGGCACGAAGCAACCAATCTGGGCCAACAGTACAATCAAGGCCGTTTGACGCAACAGCGCCGATTTACCAGCCATATTCGGACCGGTAATGATCATGATCTGTTGCTTCTGTGTATCAAGGTAGATATCATTAGGCACATACCGCTCACCCAAGGGCAGCTCAGTTTCAATCACAGGGTGCCTACCCTGCTTGATGTCTATCACATCCGTATCATCAATCACCGGACGGATATATCCGTTCTCTTCAGCCACCTTGGCATAGCTCAGCAGACAGTCGAGTTGGGCAATCAGACTCGCGTTTACCTGGATGGCAGGAATAAATTCCTGCATGGCCATGACCAGTTCGTTGAACAAACGTGTTTCCAACGAAAGGATCTTATCTTCGGCTCCCAGAATCTTCTCTTCGTATTCCTTCAGTTCCTGCGTGATATAACGCTCCGCCTGAGCTAAGGTCTGCTTACGAATCCAATCAGCCGGCACCTTGTCCTTATACGTGTTTCGCACCTCCAGATAATAGCCGAACACATTGTTATAGCCAATCTTCAGCGAAGCAATACCCGTCAGTTCGGTCTCACGCTCCTGTATCTTCAGCAGGTAGTCCTTTCCGCTATAGGCAATGCGGCGCAGCTCATCCAGCTCATCACTCACACCATCCTTGATCACCCCACCCTTGTTCACCAGTTGTGGAGGATCATTCTGTACCTCATGATCAATACGATGCACCAAAGCATCACAAAGATCCAGCTGTTCGCCAAACCTGTTCAGCTCCTGGTTATCTGCCATGTTACACGCCGCTTTTACTGGCTGCAAAGCCTGTAAGGCCACCTTCAGCGCCACCACTTCACGTGGTGAAACCCTTCCCACAGCAGCCTTGGAGATGATTCTCTCCAGATCGCCAATACGATGGAACTGCTCATCCACCAGTTCCTTGAATTCCGGATGACGGAAGAAATACTCCACCACATCCAGACGCTTATTGATTCGGCCCACCTCTTTCAAGGGGAATACCATCCATCGTTTCAGCATTCGAGCCCCCATGGGCGACACCGTCTTGTCGATCACATCCAGCAGCGACTTGCCGTCCTCCTGCATCGGATACACCAGCTCAAGAGAACGGACTGTGAACTTATCCAGTCGGACATACCGTTCTTCCTCAATACGAGAAAGTGTGGTAATATGTCCGATACTCGTATGCAGCGTTACCTCCAGATACTGAAGGATAGCGCCGCTGGCTATAATACCGTTATGCAGATGATCTACGCCGAATCCTTTGAGGTTCTTCACCTGGAAATGCTTCAGCAGCTTTTGTTTAGCCGTCTGGTCGGTAAACACCCAGTCGTCCAACTCAAAGGTAAAGAACTTCGTTCCGAAATAGCGTTCGAAGTCGTGCCTACGCGTTCTGTCAAACAATATCTCCTTAGGTTGGAAGTTCCCTAAGAGCTTCTCCACATAGTCGTAAGTGCCCTCACCTGTCAGGAACTCACCAGTGGAAATATCCAAGAAAGCCACACCACAAGCCGACTTACCGAAATGAACAGCCGCCAAGAAGTTATTCTCCTTGTAGTTCAGTACGTTATCGCTCATGGCCACACCCGGAGTAACCAGTTCTGTGATACCCCTCTTCACCAGTTTCTTGGTGAGTTTAGGATCTTCCAGCTGGTCACAGATGGCCACTCGCTTACCCGCTCTGATCAGTTTAGGCAGATAGGTGTCGAGGGCATGATGAGGGAAGCCGGCCATCTCATCACCTTTGGCCCCCGCTCCATTGTTTCGGTGCGTCAAGGTGATACCCAAGATGCCTGCTGCGATAACGGCATCATCGCAGTAGGTTTCGTAGAAGTCACCGCAACGAAACAGCAGCAAAGCATCAGGATGCTTCGCCTTCAAGTCGAAGAACTGTTTCATCATCGGAGTGAGTTCCTTGCTCCCTTTATTGGCCATCTTTTGTCTTTCTGTTATTTGACTGACAAAAATACGAAGATTTTCCGAACTGACAAAATGATTGTGCTTTTTTCCGAAAAAAACACTCCCTGCGGACTGTCGAATCCGCAGGGAGCATCATTGTTCTTGAGTAGGGTAGAGTAGGGGTTACTTCACGATGAACTTTTTACCGTTCTGGATATAGATACCCTTTGTTGCCTTCTCTACTTGCTGTCCGGCAAGGTTATAGATAGCACCGTTTGCCTTGCTGATCTTCACGTTCTGGATACCAGTAGCCTTATTCAAAGCAACCAGATAGTTCTGCTTGGAAGCGAACTCTGGGGTATTACCATTGTAGTTGATGATCTTACCACAAACGATTACCTCATCGCCTACAGCAATCTGATTGTCACCTTCCTGCCACTTCTTGTTGTCGAGGTAATAACTGCTATATACCGTGAACTCTGTTCCTTCTGAACCATCCTCGGAAATGTTATAGGTAGCAGTACCATACTCAGCACTATACTCATACTTAATGCTGCAGATCTTACCCTTTACATAGAAATCACCTGTTGAGGCTTTGGTTCCAACAACCTCAGCAGCAGCAATAGCTTCAGCAACAGTCAGAGGAGCATCAGCTGTACCATGATTCAAAGCAGCCTCCGGGTCTTCACTTGTTCCTGATGATGTCTTACCATTCAGAGAAATCAGATAGTTCTGCTTGGAAGCAAATTCTGGAGTATTACCATTGTAGTTGATGATCTTACCGCAAACGATTACCTCATCGCCCACTTTAATCTGTGTGTCACCTTCCTGCCAGCTCTTATTGTCGAAATAATAGCTGCTGTATACCATGAACTCTGTTCCTTCTGAACCATCCTCGGAAATGTTATAGGTAGCTGTACCATACTGAGCACTATATTCGTACTTGATGCTGCAGATCTTACCCTTTACATAGTAATCTTCCTTGGAAGCAGTGTCTCCATTAGCAATGGCAGCTGCAATAGCCTCAGCAACAGTTAGAGGAGCCTCGGCTGTACCATAGTTCGTATCGCCGCTACCTTGTCCACCAGACTCACCGTCCAAGGTTACAGTAATGTCTGTAATCTGTGAATTACCGGCAATCTTGATCACGATCTTTGAGGATGAACCTTCCCAGATGGTTGTTTGGTCGGTAGAAGAAGTAAATTCACCAACATCGGGCTTACTGTCTTCTTGCCACTTGCCTTTACTGTAATTGATAACCACTTTGGTAATAGTGCGTTCAGGAGCTTCAATGGTCAGCCAGCCACTGTACATACGAAGAACAGCAGATTTGTTCCAGATACGGTTGGCATTCTTTGCTCCTTCTTCAGCTGCTGATACTGTGATAGAAACACCATCCTTGGTAGCTGTTGCATCTTGGGTGAAGTCACCATCATGCGATTCAGGAATTCCATTCGCTTCATCGGCATTGCATGATACACCAGGCAGACCGAATAAGGCAGCATCACCATTGTCGAAGTCGAACTTCACGTCTGTATGTGGTGTTGTATCATGACCATCACCGGGAACCAGACTAACAATCTCGCATCCTGCATCATACTCAGGAGTATTACCCTTGTAGTTCTTCAGTTTACCCTTGATGATTACTTCATCACCAACGAGGACATAATCCTCGGTCTCAGCCTTGCAACGGAAAACAGCAAGATTGATGGTGCCACCATCGTTAGAGATATTGAAGCTTACGTTCTTATACTGAGAACTCCAAGCGGTTGTAATCTCTGTTACAACACCCTTTGTAAATACATCCTCAGAAGTAGAAACATCTGCATCCAGAGCGGTTGCAATAGTCAAAGCCTCAGCAACAGTCAGAGGAGCCTCGGCTGTACCATAGTTCGTATCGCCACTACCTTGTCCACCAGACTCACCGTCCAAGGTTACAGTAATGTCTTTCATCTGTGAATTACCAGCAATCTTGATGACAACCTTTGAGGATGAACCTGACCAGATGGTCGTTTGGTTGGTAGAAGAGATAAATGCACCAACATCGGGCTTGCTATCTGCTTGCCACTTGTCTTTACTGTAATTGATCACCAGTTTGGTAATCTTGTGTCCCGGAGCTTCGATGGTCAGCGAACCACTGTACATACGAAGAACAGCCGATTTGTTCCAGATACGGTTGGCATTCTTTGCTCCTTCTTCAGCAGCTGATACTGTGATGGAAACACCATCCTTGGTAGCTGTTGCATCTTGGGTGAAGTCACCATCATGAGATTCAGCAATTCCATTCGCCTCATCAGCATTGCATGATACTCCAGGCAGTCCGAATAAGGCTGCATCACCGTTGTCGAAGTCGAACTTCACTTCTGTCTGTGCGAATGCTGTTCCCCAAAGGATAGACAAAACACACATCAATGAATAGCGTAATAAATGTTTCATAAGCGTAAATGTTTTAGTTTAAATGATACTTTCGATTGCAAAGATAGTGTTTTTTTCTGATATGACAATCTGGAAAAGAGAGAAATCTCAGGTGTGTTTATAAAATTTACATCGACCGTTGTTTGTTCCAAGTTTATTTCGTACCTTTAACTGTGTTGAAGCGTACTTCCGTTCGGAAAAACCCAAAATCATTTGGTTTTTCGCTCACTTATGCGTACCTTTGCACACAAAATTAAAAGAAGTAAAGTATTATAAAGCAATGGAATACAATTTCAGGGACATCGAAAAGAAATGGCAACAGCGATGGGTTGAACAGCAGACCTATCGTGTTGTTGAGGATAAGAACAAGAAGAAATACTATGTTCTCAACATGTTTCCGTACCCCAGTGGTGCGGGTTTGCATGTAGGACACCCACTGGGATATATCGCCAGTGATATCTATGCCCGCTATAAGCGTCAGCAGGGATTCAACGTCCTGAACCCCATGGGCTATGACGCCTACGGTCTGCCGGCAGAGCAATATGCCATTCAAACCGGTCAGCACCCAGAGAAGACCACCTTTGAGAACATCGACAGATATCGCAGTCAGCTCGACAAGATCGGCTTCTGTTTCGACTGGAACCGCGAGGTTCGCACTTGTGATCCTATCTACTACAAGTGGACACAGTGGGCTTTCCAGAAGATGTTCAACTCTTTCTACTGCAACAAGCATCAGAAAGCTATGCCCATTGAGAAGCTCATCGAACGTTTCCAGACAAAAGGAACGTTGAGCGACGATGGCGGACTGATCAAGGTGGCCTGCAGCGAAGAACTTTCTTTCACTGCTGATGAGTGGAACAGCTGGGACGAGAAGAAGCAACAGGAAGTGTTGATGAACTACCGTATAGCCTACTTGGCTTATACGATGGTGAACTGGTGCCCCAAACTCGGAACGGTGTTGGCAAACGACGAGGTGGTTGAGGGTGTATCTGTTCGTGGCGGCTATCCTGTGGAGCAGAAGAAGATGCGCCAGTGGTGCCTTCGTGTTTCTGCTTATGCACAGCGATTGCTCGACGGTCTGGAGAAGATTGATTGGACCGACTCACTGAAAGAAACACAGCGCAACTGGATTGGTCGCTCAGAAGGTACTGAGGTGGAATTTAACGTGGCTGATTCTGACAAGCACTTTACCATCTTTACCACTCGTGCCGATACGATGTTCGGTGTTACCTTCATGGTACTGGCTCCTGAATCAGAGCTGGTGGCTGAGCTGACGACACCCGAACAGAAAGCAGAGGTTGAACAGTATCTCGATTATGTGAAGAAACGTACTGAACGCGACCGCCAGATGGATCATAAGGTAACGGGTGTGTTCTCTGGTTCCTATGCCATCAATCCTTTCACTGATGAGAAGATTCCTATCTGGATAGCTGAATATGTATTGGCTGGTTATGGAACAGGAGCCATCATGGCTGTGCCTGCTCATGATTCACGCGACTATGCCTTTGCCAAGCATTTCAACCTGCCCATCATTCCGCTGATTGAGGGTGCTGATGTCAGCGAGGAAAGCTATGACGCCAAGGAAGGTATCATGTGCAACTCAGCCAGTGCGAAGTTCAGCCTGAATGGTCTTACGGTAAAAGAGGCCATCGCTGCCACAAAGAAGTTCGTTACCGAACAAGGCTTGGGTCGTGTTAAGGTGAACTACCGTTTGCGCGATGCCATCTTCTCTCGTCAGCGTTACTGGGGAGAGCCGTTCCCTGTATATTACAAGGACGAGATGCCTTATATGATTCCGCAGGAGTGCCTTCCTTTGGAGCTGCCTGAGATTGATGAATACAAGCCCACAGAAACTGGTGAGCCCCCATTGGGACGTGCCAAGGTTTGGGCTTGGGATACAAAGACCAACAAGGTAGTATCGAAAGATCTCATCGACAACCAAACCATCTTCCCCTTGGAACTGAACACCATGCCTGGTTTCGCTGGATCCAGTGCCTATTATCTGCGCTATATGGATCCTAAGAACGAGAATGCCTTGGTTGACAAGGACGTTGATGAATACTGGCGCAATGTGGATCTCTATGTGGGTGGTACAGAGCATGCAACTGGTCATTTGATTTATTCCCGTTTCTGGAACAAGTTCCTGTATGATGGTGGTTACTCTTGCGAGGACGAGCCTTTCAAGAAACTGGTGAACCAGGGTATGATTCAGGGCCGCAGTAACTTTGTCTATCGTATCGAGAACGAAGGTGCTGATAAGGGTAAGTTCGTGAGCTTCGGCCTGAAAGACCAATATGATGTTACTCCTATCCATGTGGATGTGAACATCGTTTCTGCTGATATTCTCGACATTGAGGCCTTCAAGGCTTGGCGCCCTGAATATAACAACGCTGAGTTCATCCTTGAAAACGGACAATACAAATGTGGCTGGGCCATTGAGAAGATGTCGAAGTCGATGTTCAATGTGGTGAACCCGGATATGATTGTTGAGAAATACGGTGCCGATACCTTGCGTCTCTACGAGATGTTCTTGGGTCCTGTGGAGCAGAGTAAGCCTTGGGACACCAACGGTATTGATGGCTGCCACCGATTCCTGAAGAAGTTCTGGAATCTCTGCTCTGCTGGCTGTGATGATACACAAACAGCAACTCCCGAGGAACTGAAGAGCGTACACAAGCTCATCAAGAAGGTTTCTCAGGACATTGAGCATTTCAGCTACAACACTTCCATCTCTGCCTTTATGATCTGCGTGAATGAACTCTCGCAGCTCAAGAGCAAGAACAAGGAGCTGATGAAGACACTCGTGGCTCTGATTGCCCCGTTTGCTCCGCATATCGCTGAGGAACTGTGGGAGCAGCTTGGCGGACAAGGCTCTGTATGCGACGCTGCATGGCCCATCTGGAACGAAGAGTATCTGGTGGAGAACACGGTGAAGTTGGGTGTGGCCTTCAATGGTAAGACCCGCTTCGAGATGGAGTTTGCCGCCGATGCCGACAACCAGACCATCCAAGAGGCTGTGCTTGCGGATGAGAAAGCGGCCAAGTACCTCGAAGGAAAACAAATCATCAAGGTTATCATCGTCCCTAAACGTATGGTGAATGTAGTAATCAAATAATGAATGACTATTGATCATCAAATCATCTGGAATGAGGCTAAGGATTATATCTCTATAACCCTTGGCCTTATTTTGTATTCGTTCGGATTCACCTTCTTCCTGATGCCGTATGAAATCGTTACAGGAGGTGTATCGGGTATTGGTGCCATTATCTACTATGCCACCAACTTTCCCATTTCCTATACTTATTTTCTGGTGAATGCAGCCTTGTTAGTTGTGGGATTGAAGATATTGGGATGGAAGTTCCTGATGAAGACTATCTATGCCATCCTGATGCTTACTTTCCTCTTATGGCTCATGAAGCAGATTGCACCGGTTGATGAGCAAGGGAATATGGTGAAGATCCTGGGCGAAGGACAGAATTTCATGTCGCTCATCATTGGATGTATCATGACTGGTTCTGCCTTGGGCATCGTGTTCCTGAACAATGGTTCCACGGGCGGCAGTGATATCGTGGCGGCATCGGTAAACAAGTATTATAACTTCTCGTTGGGTACCGTACTGATGATTATTGATTTCATCATCATCGGCTCCTGTATGTTCATCCCGCAGTTCGGAACAATGCTTGAACGCGCTTATATGGTGGTGTTCGGCTTCTGTACGATGGTCATCGAGAATTTCATGCTCGACTATATCTACAACCGTCAGCGGCAGTCGGTTCAGTTCATGATCTTCTCCCAGAAATGGCAGGAGATAGCCAATGCTATCGGTACACAGATGGATCACGGAGTAACCATCCTTGATGCTCACGGATGGTACACAGGGCAGGAGCGTAAGGTACTCTGTATTCTTGCCAAGAAAAACGAAAGTGTGAACATCTTCCGTATCATCAAGATGATCGACCCCCATGCTTTCGTTTCCCAAAGTGCCGTCATCGGTGTCTTTGGCGAGGGATTTGATTCCATCAAGGTGAAATAAGGAGCCCATCCCAACCCTCCCAAAGGGAGGGAGAAAGAAAACAATGGTAATCATAAAGTTCAAAGTTCAAAGTTCAAAGTTCAAAGTGAAAATAGTTTTTGCAACAAATAATAAGAACAAGCTCAAGGAGATCAGAGAGATCCTGGGCGATAGGGTAGAGGTGTTGTCCTTAAAGGATATCGGCTGTGATGTAGATATCCCTGAAACGGGTGCTACCCTTGAGGAAAATGCCTTGCAGAAAGCACAATACATCTACGATCATTACCATATGAACGTCTTTGCTGACGATACCGGCTTGGAGGTAGAAGCATTGAATGGGGCACCAGGCATCTATTCCGCCAGATATGCCAGTATGGAAACTAGCGAAACTAGTCAATCTAGTAATACTAGTTCTACTAGTCAAACAAGTAATCCCCGCCCAGCCAGTCATGATAGCGAGGCCAACATGGCTCGCCTGCTGAGAGAACTGGAGAATGAGAGCAACCGCAAGGCGCGTTTCCGCACTGTGATAGCTTTAATCATGGAAGAAGAAGGAAAACCCAAGACTGTTCTCTTTGAGGGAATCGTTGAAGGTGAGATTATCCGTGAACGTAGGGGAGGGGAGGGCTTCGGTTACGATCCAATCTTCCAGCCCACAGGCTACGACAAGACTTTTGCCGAACTGGGCTTATCAGTTAAGAATACGATATCCCACAGGGCACGAGCCGTTAACAAGCTAACCCACTATCTGCTGAATACATGATACAAGCATTGTCTGTGTTGATTCCCACTTATCACTGCAGATGTAAGGAACTCGTCTATTCTTTACATCAGCAGCTCATGGAACAACCTGTCACCTTCGAAATCATCGTGGTAGATGATGGAAGTCATGACACAGCATGTATCCAAGAGAACCTGGTCATCACAGCATTGCCACATTGTACCTACCATATAGAGGAACAGAACAGGGGTAGGGCAGGGGTGAGAAACTATTTGGCTCATTTGGCTCAATACGACTATCTGTTGTTCATCGATGGAGATATGAGCGTAAGAAACGATACTTTCATCGCCCAATACCTCCAGAACGAAGCTGATGTATGCTATGGAGGTTATGTCATTCCCATGGAAGAAAATGCCCTACAAGCCAATTTACGCTATCGCTACGAACTTCATAACGCAGTACAGAGGAATGCTTCGGAACGCAACAAACAACCGTTCATGGACTTCCATACATCGAATTTCAGGGTGAAAAGAAGTATTATGCTTTCCTTACCGCTTGATGAGCGATTCACATCCTATGGCTACGAGGATGTGTTATGGGGGAAAACATTAAGGGAAAACGGCTACACCATCACCCATATCGATAATCCTGTAAGCTTTGAAGACTTCGAAGACAATGAACATTTCGTTGCTAAAACCGAGGAATCCTTGCATACACTCCACCAATTCCAGTCGGAACTGCAAGGCTATTCGCGCTTATTAAGTCTTCCAGGCGCCTATCGCAAGCTGGCCGGACTATTCTACCCCTTACTGGGTAAAAGTCTAAGAAAACGCCTTATACACAATAAAATGCCTGTTTTTTTGTTTAATATATACAAGTTGATGTATTTTGCACAAATAAAACAATAAGTATATGAACAGAATAGCAGTCATCATATTATCCGTTCTTTCTCCTCTACTTCTTCAAGCAGCTACGATAGGAGAATGGAATGTTTACCCTGCTTATGCAGATATAACCGACATTCAACCGGCTGGAAACACCGTTTATGTTCTATCGTCTAAGAACCTCTTTTCCTATCATCTGAGCGATAATAGCGTGAAGACCTACGGAAAAGGGCATGGTTTAAGTGATGCGGGTATTACACATATAGCCTGGTGTGAGCAAGCCAAGAAACTTGTCGTGATTTTTGATAACTATAACATTGACTTTATTGATCAGGATGATAACTTTGTCAACCTGCCTGATTACTATCAGAAATCCACTTCACTCGACAAGACCATCAACAAGGTGGTAATTATTGATCAGTTTGCTTATCTGTGTACTGGATTCGGTATTCTGAAAATCAATGTGAAGAAAGAAGAGATTGCCGACTCCTATCAACTGAACGATAATATTGCCGATATGACGATTGTCGATGAGGTGATGTATGCAATCAATAGTAAAGGAAGGAAAATCTATCAGGCCAGCGTCAAGGATAACTTGTTGGATCCGAATAACTGGACTTTATTTGATGGAAATAAATCTGACATTTTCAAAGCAGATGAAAAGGCCATTACGCTCTCAACTGCCAATGTTGTTGTATATGACAAGAAGAATGATTGCTATTGGTCGGACGATAAAAACGGTAACCTGCAGTCGTTTGTTTTAGACGATAATAAAGAACCTGTCATGAAGCTTGAAGGTATTCATCCTGATGGACCTCAATCCAATTATTTCTACTTCATGAAAGTGTTCAATAACAAGCTATATACAGTACCTGGAGGATGGTCGTGGGTTGATAAGTTCTTCCGTCCGGGAATGATACAGATCTTAGATGAAGATAAAAACTGGACCATCTATGGAAGGGATGTGAAACCCGATTTCGGAAGAAATTTCCAGGATGTATCAAGTATTGCTGTTGATTCCAAAGATCCTACCCATTTCTTTGTAGGAACAGGTGGTACTGGTATGTATGAATTTAAGGATGGAGAGAAAGTAAATAACTTTACACATGGTAATAGCGACGATGCTATCTATTCTACTTTGAGAACCGTCAATATCAACCCGAATTATGTACGCGCTGATGGTGTTGTCTATGATCCGGATGGTGTACTTTGGTTGGTAAATGGCTATTCTCCAAATCCTGTTATTGCTTTTACTCCTGATAGGAAATGGCTTACTTATCATCCTGATGAATTGATGGGAACAGATGGTAATGGATATAGTAATCTTACGCGTACTTGTCTGGATAGAAAACGCCGTTATTGGATAGTTAATGATTATGGTAATTATCCTGCTTTATTCTGTTTTGATACGGTCAATAAAACTGGAAAAAGGTTCGTTAATTTCAAAAACCAAGATGGTGTTACGTTTACCATCTATCGTGTACCAAATGTAAGTGAAGATCTTCAAGGTAATATATGGCTTTGCACTGAAGCAGGTCCATTGATGCTTACTGAAGAACAAATCAATGATCCTACATTGGGTTTCACGCAAATTAAGGTACCCAGAAACGATGGAACCGACTTTGCCGACTATCTGCTCAATGGTGTGTTCGTTACTTGCATGACTGTTGATGGAGCTGGTAGAAAATGGTTTGGTACGGACAATAAAGGTGTCTATCTGATTAGTGAAGACAATAATACGCAAATTGAACATTTTACTGAAACAAACAGTAATCTCCTTTCCAATACAATTGAGAGTATTGAAGTTAATAACAAAACTGGTGAAGTATTCTTTGGTACCAGTAAAGGATTATGTTCTTATATGAGTGATGCCAGTGAGACAGCTGAGGAAATGATCAAGGATCAGGTATATGCCTATCCAAATCCTGTTCGTCCTGATTATACTGGTTATATCACCATTACTGGTCTTACCTATAATGCTGATGTGAAAATCCTTACCGTTAATGGTACCTTAGTAAAGGAAGGACGTAGTAATGGCGGTTCTTTTGTTTGGGATGGAAACGACCAAAATGGCAAACGTGTAGCAAGCGGTATCTACATGGTAAACACTGCTACACAAGATGGTAAGAAAGGAACGGTTTGTAAAATCGCTATTATTAACTAACTCAGAGACAACATCTTTGTAATCGGCTTTACAGCCTCTTTAGCTATCTCAGGATCAACTTCCACTGATGGCCAGTCATACTTTAATGCGTTGTAGATTTTCAACAACGTATTCATCTTCATATACTGACATTCATTACAGCTGCATCCTAAGCCTCCCTCGCTGATTTCTGGTGGTACAGGTATAAATAGTCTATCAGGACAAGTTCGTTGCATCTCATGAAGAATACCGGCTTCTGTGGCTACAATAAACTGTTTCTTATCACTCTGTTGAGCATAATTCAACATCGTGGCTGTACTGCCCTTTACATCGGCTAAAGCCAATACCGGACCCTTACATTCCAAATGAGCCATCACAACAGCTTCTGGATATTCCTTCTTCAAAGCAATAATACTATCAATAGAGAAACGTTCATGTACATGACAACCGCCATTCCATAATAACATCTTCCTACCAGTAACCTCATTGATATAGTTTCCTAAGTTATAGTCAGGACCGAATATCAACTTGGCATCTTCAGGTAGCTGATCAACTACTTTCTTGGCATTACCGCTTGTTACTACCACATCGGTCAATGCTTTTACAGCAGCTGTAGTATTCACATAACTCACCACCTGATAACCAGGATGCTCGTCTTTATATTTCTTCAAATCCTCTGCCTTACAACTGTCAGCTAATGAACAGCCAGCATTCAGATCAGGACATAATACAACCTTATCAGGAGATAGCAGCTTACAGGTTTCAGCCATGAAATGAACACCACACATCACTATTACCTTAGCATCAGTCTCTGAAGCCTTTCTGGCTAATGCCAAGGAATCACCAACAAAGTCGGCTATATCTTGAATATCTCCTATCGTGTAATAATGAGCCAGGATAATAGCTCCTTTTTCATCACACAATCTTCTAATCTCTTTCTTCAAGTCTGTTCCTTCAGCAACCGGTTCATCAATATACCCTTGCTTTATCCACACTTTTTTCAGTTTCATATAATTATTATCTTTAGTTTTTATTTTTCTTAATTCCTATTAGTAGAATGATGATTAGCTGTTGATATGTGAAAAACTTTTTATCAAATAGTTTGCATATGAAGATATCAACGTTTGAGAACGACTTTTCCACACACTATACTCATTGTTTCTTCTTTACGATAAACAAGTTATGTACTTTATCCACATTCTGCTATTCTGGTGCAAAAATACTAAGTTTATATCTTTTTTCCAATAGAAAACGTGGAAAACTTTAGAAAAACATAAAAACAAGTTTAGAGATATCCACATACAAAAGAAAAAAAATTTTTTTTTGTGGATTTTCTATATATAATATACCTATTTATCCACACGTGCATGTGCATAACTTGCAGAGAATAAAAAATTTAGGGGTCGATTAAACTATTCTTCAAACCCTGCGTCAAATAACCAGAAAACAGAAACAAAATTATTAATCACAAGTAAGGATGAAAGCTATTTATGACAAACAGTGGCAGTCCTGAAATAAAAAAGTAAAGGAGAAAAAAAATGAAAAGGATCGTATTATTCGTAGTGGCAATCATGACAATGACATGTGGTTTCGCAAAGTCAGACAACAATGAAGGTACAAAGCAGATGGAGCGTCGCATGATGCATGTAAGAAACGCAGCAGACTATGATATGTCTTTCGACGTTCGCAGATTGGCTGAGAAGCTGGATCTCACCTTCGACCAGATGGATGCAGTTCAGATCATCCAGGACATCTTCAACGATGAGATGCAGTCAGCAGCAACTGCTCATGGTTTCCACCGCTCAGCAAAGGTTCGTCAGGCTGTGAAGAACGATGTGGATAAGATGCGTACAGTATTGAACAGCAAGCAGTTTGACACCTACATGATGTTACTGGGTACTACTCTTCGCAACAAGTACCTCTAAACATCTCGAAGATATAACCGCAAGACTTTTGTAACGATAACGAGCCGCAGCATTGGTCATAATGACTACATGTTGCGGCTCGAACTATTATGTGTAACTCAGTACCAAGAAACACTCCATACCAAAGATAGAGAGTACTCGATTAATAGTCACAGACAAGGCGCATGGCACCAAAATAGGTAAAGCAACGGACGTTGGTACAACGAGAACCAGCATTATAAATTGAAAAATCACTATTTGTTATTTTAGTCCATAAACGATTGTCTCCTTCTTTTTCATCGATAAAGAAATAAATACTTTCTCCTTCCTGGCTAACTCTATCACCAACTTCCCAATCATAATAATAACCGCTAGCTCCCATAGCTATATAATTACCATTACAATTGAATTTCATTCCATTTGGACCAGTATCAGAAGAAATCCATTCTAAAGTACTAGCATAATACAATTCATTGACTTCTTCACGAGTTGGCAGTCGCCAGCCTGACCAGGATGCTGGTGGATCAGTATTTCCATTTGTATCAAAACTGCGGTTGTAAGCAAACTCTTCGCTAGTATAAACGTAATATTCTGACCATTTGACGCTGAGACCTAAATTCTTCCAAGTTTGATCCGAAAGTGTTCCAGAGGCATCAGCTGTCACCATGTCCTCACTCAAAGTGAAGGTCTTGCCATAAACCGTTCCAGCGGTGTAAGTGGCTTCCTTGGTAGATACCAGTCGTGAGTACTTACCGCCATCGGCATCCTCTGCATGAGCCAGTAGACTGGTATTTGTTGAGCCATAGACAGCGAAGTAGCCTGCATAGGTATCATCATCATCAGATGCTGCAGCATAGATCACATCTGTTGAGGAATCACTCCCGCTGACTGATCCATCGGATGCGATAGTTACAGTCTGATAAACACCACCCGTAGAGTTCATACCGATTGAGGTGATGGCTTTTGACTCTGAGGTGAAACGGAAGCGAATATAGCTGAGGATATGTGTGGTTAGACCCTCAATCTCTGCTTCTGTCTGACCGTCTTCCAGTGTCACAACATCGCCTTTCAGAACGTCATGCTCAAGTGCTTCATTCAGTGTACCACCACCTGTGGATAGGTCAAGTGTGATAACGCCATCAGTAACTTTTACATACTCTTTCGTGAGAGAAGAAGCACTCACCGCATAAGGTGTGTAAGAACCAGCGGTAATGGCATCTGTGGAGGTAAATGAACCCTCGCTTGTTCCTGCACCATCGCTCAATGTAAGGGTGATGGTGGTTCCGTCGCTCTTGATGAGGAAAATCTTATCTCCCTCTTCCCATGTTGCATCCGTACTTTCATACGCAACTCGCGTTTCCAGGTCACTTGTTACATCTGGATTTTTCGTTACTGCCGAGACGGTAAGTGTTACCTGATTGCTGCTCTCTGGCAGAGCTGATTTCACTGGCTCATAATCTTCTGAGGTACATCCGGCAATAATCATCGTCATCGCGGCAGATGCTAAAATCATTGACTTTTTCATACGCCTTACCAAATTTCAGATCCATTACTGTCTGCACTGCTTTCATCAATGCCAGCTCCATTCAACTTAGCACCCATGCTCGCAGCGAGTAAACACTGCTCCACATCTATTCTACGCACCTTTGTCTTAGGTGCGGAATACATTCCTTTTTTCTTTTTATCCATAAGTTTAATAGGTTAATGATTAAACATATTGTTGTATATAGGTGCAAATATACCTTATTTATATATAACAATCTTTCTCAAAACAGATAAAAAAATTCTCAATATCACAAAAAAACGACTAACAATTTGCAAATAATATCTGTTTATCTATGATAAACACAGTGTTTTTTATTGATAAACATGGTGTTTTTTATTGATAAACACTCTGTTTATAACTAACGAACACAGTGTTCGTAACATACAAACACTTCCCGAACACTTTTTCTTCGATTTTATATATGTTTTGAATGATATGTCGGAAAAGTTTTGTACCTTTGCGTTTCCATAGTCAACTATTCAAAGGTATATGACAAAAGATGAAGTTTTCAAGAAACAAGCAGAGAAAGCATTGATTTGTTTGAACGGAATATGTGAAAAACGTGAGCATTGTCTGCGTTGGCAACTACGGGAATATGTAGCTAAAAACCGTATGACGTTGACGTGTATCAATCCCAGACATAAGGATGTGGCAAAGGGAAAGTGTCCACTGTATCTGGATGATAAGAAGATACGAATGGCAAAAGGAATGATGCAGTTCTACGATGAAATGCCACGTAAGATGGAGGTACTCATCAAAGGACAGCTCATTGCTGCCTATGGACGTACCATATATTATGAGTATCGTAACGGCAAACGTCTCATATCGCCCCAGAAACAGGCATTTATCCGTGAGGTATGCCAAAAGTGCGGATGGATGAAAGAACCGCAATACGATGGTTTCGTAGAAGATTATCTATGGGGGTAGTCCAAAGGAAACCATCATCCAATGATGATAAATAAAAAGAGGAGAGTTTTAAACTCTCCTCTAATTGATTTCAGAATAACCTTGCGTCCTTACCTAACAATGATCTTCTTTCCGTTGCGGATATAGATACCCTTTTCAGTAGGACGACTATCGAGTTTCTTTCCATCAAGAGAGTACCAATCCGCATTTTGAACTTCCTCCTGTGAAGCATTGCTTACATTTGTTGTGATAGGTTCTATTATGAAGATTTCCTCTAAAACAGAACTATATGTACCCTTAGAGTCGCATACAGCTAAGTAAAGTGTATGTTCCGTATAGTAGCTTAATCCAGAAAGATTAACTTCTAACAAGTTAATGGGATTGGTGGATGCTTGAATTGTAGTATTCTCTTTATTTTCATCAAACCAATAGCAATAATGCGTAATAGTTGCTGTTTCAACGATTCTTGGTATGATGAAGTACTTTGTCTGTACACTGCTCCACAAGCCTGTATCATCTTTCGAGCGAACGCTGATAGAATGGAATCCAGGTGATAGTGCTTCAATATTGATCTCTGCCACATTCTTAGTGAAAGCCTGAAACTCACTGATCTTCCCATCAAACCAATACTCCATGTTTGTGATACTGTTTGCTATGGTGGTAGGACGTGCTATCACAAACAACCTTGTTGTTACACCACTCCACATGCCTGTGTTATCTTGGGAGCGCACACTGATGTTATGGAATCCTGGTGAAAGATCAGAGATGTTAATTTCTAACGGCACACTTGCGAACGTTTGCTTGTTGGTGATGTTCTGGTCAATCCAGTATTCCATCGCCACGATACTGCTGCTCTGTGCCTTTGCCACGAAACAGAAAGCCACGGCACATGTCAGCAATAAAAACCTTTTCTTGTTCATAAGCATTGGTGCGTTAGGGTTCAGATTCTGGGTCTGGATTCGTTGTCGGAGCAGGGCGCACATTTGTCTGGAAATTCACAATAAGCTTCTTACCATCCACCGTAGCAGAGAGGTTCTTCACCACAGGGGTGGAAGGTACCCTACTGAAGCCCTGACCTCCATTGATACCAACCTCCGTGTTATCGTTGCCGACCCATAACGTGGGATTGGAAATAGTAAAAGTCCTTCCTGGTGCATATTTACCATCATTGGCATCGGTAAAGACGGGGCTGCCATCCATCTCATAGTTATTTTCGCGGTTTGCACTTGCTGGGATGCTACGCTCGAAATTTGGGAATAGATTATTATAGGCGTAGGCACCATAACCAACATTGCGGTGGTTCCATGAATCTAACAGGAAGATACAGTTCTGCCAGGTGAATGCAGATTCGGCACAGCCACTATCATGATAAAAACCTTCTGCGATGATGCAGTGGTCGATTAATACGGAACTCTCAGTTTTAAAGGTGCTGACGAGTGTTCCTATATAGCAATTACTGATTGTAAGATTCGTGGCTAAATACGCAGCACCTCCATACACTCCTCCTGTAATCACACACTGTGAGACATCCACATCCGTTATATCGTTGTTGAATGAAATATTACCTGTGATGTAGCATTTGGAAACGGTAAGGTTTTCTACAGGATTTGTCTGACCGGCAGTGCTATAAGCAGCATTCAGATTAGATTCTATACGCAACCCTTCAAGGTGTACATTCTTCAACACCTCTCCAGTCTTTCCGATCATCATGTCATAACCATTCCACTTGAGAAGTGATGTCACGCCCGTTCCTGTTTCCGCATCTTCCTCATAGCCTGCGCCATAGACTTTCACTTGTTTTGTGATACTTGTCAGGTTGAATTTTCCTGCCGATAAGGTTATCACATCACCGTCAACAGCTGCTTCATGAGCATTAATAAAGGCATTCATGCCTACAAATAACGTAGCATTTCCTTCATGCTGCAATATTGCAGTCAGCATGTCATTTTCCTGCGCCTTTACACCAAGGGTGCAGATCAGTGCGATAACTGAAATAATAAACCGTCTTGTTTTCATATCCTTTTAGGGTTTTTAGTTATTAATCATTTCATCTTCATTTTACTATCATTTTCTTTCCATTGTGGATGTAAATACCCTTAGCTGTTGGTTTCCCACGCAACTTCCTACCATCAATCGTGTACCACTCCTCACTTGTGACTTGTGACTTGTGACTTGTGACTTGAATGGCCTCGCCAGTGGTGATTCGTGAGTTATTAGCCACAAAGACTGCTAGCATTGGCTGATCACCATCTTGCATCCACACTTTTTCTGTACGATTGTTTTGCAACTTGGATGTAGCGGTGCCGTCAGCCAATTCTTCAGATGTTACTTGTGTACCTTGTGTTGTACCATAAGCATCTTTATAGTAGCAATCCGTTATTGTATGTGTACCAAACAAATCTAGACGATCCATTCGCACAAAATTGTAACAATTCTCAGTACTTCCAGTATATTTACCCAAATATAGTCCACGTGTAATATTAATCGTTGGGACATTTGAACCATCTTTCATTGCTTGTGAAGCAAGACCTGCGCAAAATCCTTGGCCGTTGTGCGTTGGATTGATAGTACCACTGAACAGACAGTCAGAAATATTTACTGTGCTAGTTTCGTATGCCACACTAAACAAACCTCCCATAGTATCATAACATGTTAATGATACAGACCCCCAACATTCATTAATGGTTGTTGTTGTACTTCCTTTACTAAGTGCGACGATACTTGCAGCTCCTCTTTGTTCACTTCCAGTAGCACTGATGATTCCATCAACGTGAAGTTTCTGAATGGTCGCCCCACTGACATAGCGGAAAGGAGCTACGCCATCTTCTCCTCCATTGACACTCCAATTCACAGTCAGAGTATATCCTTGTCCATCGAATGTTCCTTGATAAGGAATACTCTCCGTTCCTACCATCGTCACATCTGTCCCCAAATCTATATCTGCTGTCATTTTCGCATTAACAGTTGGAGTTGTCTCAACCAGCGTAGCGAAGTTATCCCAATCCTGAACAGAACCTATCAGATAATATCCCTCGGCATCCTGCTTTAAGGGTGCAAACATCTTCAACATGGGTTGATGGGTAACAGGATCCTGTATCCAAGGAGCATCATCGCCTGTACGATTTGAATTCAGCGCTGCTGTTGTGGTGCCGTTGGCGAGGTTGTCATCCGTGACTTGCATATCGGCAGGGATAGATGTTGGGAACTGCTTGATATAACTATTTGTATGAGTGCGACCTCTTGTTGGATCACAATCACCAATATTGGTAAAGGTTCCTGTGGAAAGGCAATTTAGAACTAGAGTGTTATCATCACCGTGTTGGCACCACCCAATAAAGCAACCATTGTATGAAGTGCCGTTTGTTCCCGTTATACTACCTGTAAACAAACAGTCTTGAATGGTAACTGTTGCATGACCAATCCAAGATACAATTGCACTACATTCATCCCATCCCGATCTGCTTGTCGTTGTTTTAAGCGACGACCACACATTACTAATAACGTTAGTTCCACCACGAACCCATGCAACAATAGCAGAATGGGCGTGACTGGTTGCTACAGTGCCATCCACATGCAGATTCTTTATTGTAGCTCCCTTGATATGTGTAAATGGAGCTTGAGGGTCGCTTGTAGTTTGGGTGTCGGTAACATTATAGGCAATTGTCAATGTGTGCCCTTGTCCATCAAACACTCCCTCAAAGAAATAACCGTCTTCCACTTCGCGAGTATCACCAATTCTTGTTTGGTCATCACCAAGATTGATATCTGCAACCATTCGCGCCTTTGCCGTTGGTTCCGTTCCGTTATTGACCAATGCTGCAAAGTCTTTCCAGTCCTGCACACTACCGATGAGATAGTATCCATCAGCATCTTTGTCTAATGCCCATGTACTTACAGAGAATGCTACTACGAGCAATATACTGAGAAATCGTCTTGTTTTCATCTTTATTATTATTGTTAGTAATAGTTCTTTCTTTCCCCCTCCTTATGGAGAGGTTCGGGGTCTTACTTGACAATGATCTTTCTTCCATTGTGGATATACACACCTGGCTGGTTGGGCTTTCCATTGATTTTCATTCCTTCGATGGTGAACCACTCATCACTTTGAATCTTATCTTGTGTAGCTTCACTGATGCTGGTAGCAATAGGTGAGACTTCCTCATTACCCCACCATAGCTTGATGATCTGTGTATCATCCACAAGAGATGAAGGAAGTCGGAGATATGCCCTGTTGGCAGGAATGATCACCATAGATTCCACTTTCAAGAAGAGGGAATTGTTAAGATAGAAGTTGGTATAGTCACCTTCATTACCATCTGTCATAATGGGTACTACTTGATCATTCCGAATCTCCCATCCTGCACCGAGAGCAGTAGCCAAATTGGAAGGACTCATTTCAGTAGCATCCGTTCCTTGCACTTCACCAAACGTCGATGTGTGATAACAGTTGGTAATTGTGCCTGCGGTATTGCCAGTAACAAACGTTCTGCTGTTGGTATATACCGCGACATTTACGGGTGCTGACGGGTTAAAGAAACAGTTCTCCAACGTTACAGAAGTATTACTTTGTGTCCACCCTACGAAACCACCGCATGAATAGGCACTACTTGTTGCGAGCAGCTGACCGTCGAAGAGACAATTGGTGAAGGATACGGTATTTCCACTATTGACTCGTCCGATAAAGCCACCACCATCGAAATCAGAACTACGGGATGTGGTGATGATTACCGATGAATGACAGTTCTCGATGGTACTATTACCTGCAACATAGCTGGCAATGCCAGATCCATGCATACCAGTAATTGTGATTGTTCCATCCACATGAAGGTTTTTTATTTTAGCATTGGAAATACTTACGAATGGGGCAATGTCATTACCACCCGTCAGATGTACCGTCAGTGTATGTCCCTGGCCATCGAAGACTCCTTTATATGGTTTGCTCGATGTTCCGATCTTTGTCTGCTCATCACCCAAGTCAATATCTGTTGTCATTACCGCATTTAAATCCGGCTTGCTACTTACCTGGGAAGCAAAACTCTTCCAGTCATCTACAGAACTGATGAGGAATGCACCGTTGGGAACAGCCATATCCGTCATCAGGTTAATCTCTTCTTTCACAGGAACAAGACCGTTACCCTCTGTCTCATCCTCGCAGCTTGCTGCTTCCAGTAATGTTACTTTTTGTGAACCCTTTCCGCGAAGAAGCACACCAATATTTGCAGGGATCGCTGTTAGATCTTCTACCATAATATGCTTATTATCTGCGTCATATTCTGTTAAGTAACCAGCTTGCAAATTATCATGTAATGCCAGATTCATGTCGCTGCTGAGGGCTCCGATGCCCGTTACAGGCAATACATAATTAAAGAGACGGTTGTTCACTTCCTGACTCCACGTACCATTAGAATCACCTACACGCCAATATAATATGTGCTTGCCCTCAGAGTGTTCTCCCACCTCAACATTGATGATACGTTCGGATCCAACTGTTTCAACAATAACCTTGTTGTCGATATCATCGTCAATCCAATACATATAGCGGACGATACTTGTTTCCGTTGTCTTTTGTGGAACGAGGAAGTATTTCGTTACCGCGCTGCTCCACAGGTTGTTATTGTCCTTCACACGCACTGTTATGGAGTGAACGCCCATAGACAAATCAGGTATATCGATTGTAGCAACGGAATTATCAAGTGATTGCCGTTCACCAATATGACCATCGAACCAGTATTCCCTTTCTGAAATAGTGGTAGCCTTACTACTTGGTGGAGTGATGACGAAATACTTCGTAACTGGAGCACTCCACAAGTTGTTATTATCCTTCACTCGCACCGTCACAGCATGTACTCCTGTAGAGAGTTGCGAGATATCCACCTCTGTAGGAGACAGACCCAACGACTGGCGTTCATCTATCTGCTGATCTATCCAGTATTCCTTATCAGTGATACTGCCCTGCCCCATCATGGCGAGACTGCTCATAAGGAAGCAGTATACGATTAGTAATCTGTTCATTTTATTACCGATGAATGTTGAACTATTTACCAGAAACTTATCGTAACTCTACCTCATAGTTAATCTTCAGTGTGTTACCCTCCACGGTAGGACTTAAACTTTTTACAACGGGAGTAGAAGGAACCTTATTAAAGCCCATACCACCTTGAATACCAACCTCTGTTCCATCAGTACCAACATAAGTCTCAGGATCACTCAGTTTATAGGTGCGGGCAGCATCGTAGAAACAACCATAATAGTTTTCAAGATATCCTCCGTCTTCGAAAATGCCTGTACCATTAGTGGTCCAGTTTCCTTCTACAATACACCCATCAACACTAATATCTCTAAGGATACAATGCTTAACCGTTGAGTTGGTTGCTATACTTGCACGATATAAGCCATGAAAAATACAATTCATATAGACAGCTTTTGCATGTCCACCCTCAGCTCCTGTAGGCAGCAGGCAGTGATTAATGAGAATTTGATTGTCTGCATGGCTTGCTGTTACTCTAAATCCAATATAACTATTCTTAATAGTCAGTCCTTTGATTTCGTAATTCCCTTGTATAGAACGTGTTAAGAGACTCTGCTGTATTGTGAGTGCTTCAACATTGTTCCCAGAAATAGTAAAGTCAGTGAGACGGCACTTTGAGATAACGAGTTCTTTTGTCTGCTGAACTTTTACTTCACCATTAATGTAAATGCCCTCTATTCTGAAATTCTCCAGACTTTTTTCATCACTACCAGTACTAAAATTCAGTCCACTACTAATGGTAGTAGGAGTAGTAATACCGTTCTGTTCATTTACCTCGAAGCCATTGCCATAGATATTAACCGACTTTTGGATATTGCCTGGTGAGTTGAACGTACCAGAGGAAAGAGTTATCACACTGCCAGTTTCTTCCGCATCATTATATGCGTTCTGCAGGGCACTACTTCCGTTGTAGATTTTCACTTCGCCATTGCTCTTCTGTAATATTGCCACGGCTGCTTCATTCTGCGCCCATGCTACCATTGTGCAGCAGAGTGCAATAACTGAAAAAATAAATCTTTTTGTTTTCATATTCTATATGTTTTTAGTTATTATACATTGCATCCCCCTCCTTACGGAGGGGCCAGGGGTGGCTTACTTGATGATTATCCTTCTTCCATTCTTGATATACACACCCGGCTGCTTTGGCTTCGTATCAAGCTTCATGCCCTCGAGGGTAAACCAGGTGTCGTTATCATTATCGGTGATGACACGCAAACCTGTGGCTATACCATTGTTCTTCTTGAAGAGGGCAAGAATAGGCTGACCTGTGCTGGCGTCTTGTACCCAGATCTCTTCGGTGCGCCCAGCCTGCAAGGCGGTGGTGATGGTGCCGTCGGAGAGGGTAGTGGCATTAGCAAGTGTACCTTGTGCATTACCCAATTGATTCAGATAATAGCAGTTGTTAGACACGTTCACTCTTGATGCATAACCATTGCCGAACACTGATGAGAAGGTTCCAGAGCCATTGCTGCCGCTGATAACGTTACTGCAATTGAAGGTACCGATCTGCAGACTATTCTCAATGGTAACCGTACCATCAGGTAAACCTAAGAATCCACCCCATACAACGCCTCGTGTTTCTCCACTGATGGAGCCATCGAAAATACAATCAGTGATGTGCAACTGACCGTAGTAATACAATCTTGCAGCGATTCCACCAGTGAAAGCACCGCCATAGAAGTCTCCTGTGTTTACATAATTGGAGGTAATGTTAACAGAGCTGATACAGTTGGTGATGTAGCTGTGAATCTGCTCGCCATAACATGCTCCTACAATACCACCAGCATGTCGATTTGACGTGGTGATTGTACCTGCTACATGTAAATTCTTAATGGTTGCATTCTGAATATGACGGAAGGGAGCAACTGTGATTTGTGATACATTATAATGGATGGTCAACGTATGACCTTGTCCATCGAAAGTTCCCTGGAAGATAACATTACCGACACCATGGTTATCATCATTATCTCCGCTACCGATCATCGTCTGGTCATCACCCAAGTCAATATCAGCAGTCATACGAGCCTTTGCCTCATACTCACCCTCATCTACCAACATGGCCAGCATCTTCCAATCATCCGCGCTGCCGATCAAATAATAGCCTTCAGCATCTTGTGTCAGCACACCTTCTTCAGGATTATTGGAATAGCCTTCAATGGTGCGATAAATACGCTGAGCATCGGTTTGGAACACCGCCAACATCGGCTGTTCATCTGTTCCAAGTGTTTGTGCCCAGACGAGCTCATCTTGTTTGCCTTGCAGCTTATAGGTGGCATAGCCGTTGGTAAGCTGATCGGCAGTAACCTGCGTACCCTGAATGCTGTTGTTGATGGTTTGAGAATAATAACTGTTGTTGATGGTAGCATTGTTGCGAACAAACGTAGCACAGCTGTATTCATTCACGTTAACGGAGGTTGGGATGAATAAACAGTTGGTCATATTGACAGTACCTGCCCGCCAGCCAACCAAGCCGCCCCAGCTGTAAGCATTGGAACCAGTCATACTTCCGTCAAACAGACAGTTGGTGATATCGAGCGTTCCGCTCTCGTTGTAAGCAACGATACCGCCATTGGTAACATCACCGCTATAAGTGGATGTGATACTTACGCTCGACCAGCACTGATCAATCGTGTTTGTACCTTTCAGATCAGCTGCCACACCTCCTGCAACACGATAGGCCGTATTGATGGTACCCATTGTGTGTAAGTTACATATAGTAGCACCGTTGATGTAACGGAATGGAGCACAGTAATCGGCTGTTGCCAGATACTTGACGGAGAGCGTATGTCCCTGGCCATCGAAGATACCGCTATAGGGCATGGAACTTGTGCCCACCATAGAGTTATCTGCCACCTCCACATCAGCTGTCATACGAGCATTACTTTTTGGGAAGTCTTCCACAACCAAGCAGAACTCCTCCCAGTCGGCAGAACCTCCAATCAAGTAGTAGTCATCCTTGTCTTTCTGCAGACCTGCATATTCCACATATTCGTTGGTGTAGGTCTGACCGCGATAGACTAAAGTGCCCTCTTCGTTGGTAAGCAGCGGATAGGGATCTCTTCCAAGAAGCTGTCCCCAGTGCTGTTCCGTACGACCACCTTGCAGGCGGTAGGTTACCATTCCAGATGCCAACTGCTCGGCAATTACGGCTATGGCCTTAGTCTCGTTGTTGCCTATATTACCATCTTTGAAGTAGCATACAGCTGAAGTGCTCTGACCGCTACTATTTGTTGCCCCCAAGGCATAAGTAAAGGTTTTGTCAGTGTTGGTAAATGTACCATTGTTTAGACAGTAGTTATAGGTAATACGTCCTGCACTCTCCATCCATCCCAAGAACGCTGCTGCATAGCGGAAACTGGTATTACCTGTGATGGAACCGGTAAAGAGACAGTCGGTTAACGTCACAGTACTTGTCTTGCCTTGTCCTATGAAACCGGCGATGTGCATGTTAGTTGTGGTTGGTGTCACGGTGAAGTGAACAGCCGATTCACAGTCTTGCATGGTGAGTGTGGTACTGGGTTTCACAAAGCCCACGAAGCCACCGATGAGTCTGTTGTTGGCTGTAACGTTGCCTTCCACCTTCAGGTTCTTGATGGTGGCATTCTCCACGTAGGCAAACAAGCCTCCGGAAACATCCTTACCCGTCTTATACTCGATAGTAAGCATATGTCCTTGCCCGTCGAATGTGCCCTGATAGGTGATGTAGTTCGACTCGCCGTTACCAACACCCAGCTTACCCGGATGATCGGTTAAGTCGAGATCAGCCGTAAGACGACCATTGATCTCAGGATTCTGTCGAGAGTACACCACGAACTTATCCCAGTCTGAAGTATTATTGATAAGGTAATAGCCTTCGCCGTCTTGTTGAAGGTCGAATGTGATTGTCGCGATTTCGTCGTTGGTTCCCAATGTGGCCGTTGTGTATGGAGGAAGAATGATCTTGGTAGTGGAAGGCACACCATAAGTGATATTATAGTTGCTGCCACGAAGAGAGGTATAGCTGTAGAGCTCCCACACGTTGACGCACTTCGACAAGTCAAGTACCTCCAGCTGATTGCACTGATAGAAAAGGTTAACTCCAATAGCCTCTATGGTGCTGGGTAAAACGACGTTCTTCATGCCACTGTATTGGAACACGTCGCGGTTGATGCAGGAGATTCCCTCCTCAATGGTGAGGTTCTCCATGGAAGTACAGTTTCGGAAAGCCCAATCCTTAACAGAAATCAGTGTTCCTGGCAATACCACGTTGTTGAGTTTCTCACAATACTGGAAAGCATAAGAGCCGATAGTTTTTAGGCCCTGTGGTAAGGGTGCACTTTCGAGTTTTGAACAATTGCCAAAAGCGTAGTTGCCGATGGTGGTTACAGTACTGGGCATGTTAATGCTTGTGATTCCTGTGTTGGAGAAGGCGTAATCAGGAATCGTTTCCAGTTGATTACCTTCAGTGAAGTTAACGGTGGTGAGCGATGTACAGTCACGGAATACATTCCTTGCCAAGGTGGTTACCGTACTTGGAATGTTCACAGTAGCCAGTTTTGAACAGCCGTGGAAGGCTCCACCATCGTTGATGCCAAGAACCTGCACACCCTCTTCGATAGTGACGGTTTCTAATTGTGCGCATTGGTAGAAGGCGCCCTGTCCCAATGTTGAACAAGCCACCGTAGCTGTTTTCACACCGCTGTTCCAGAATACGTTTGCTTCCATGGTCGTGATGGTGGCCGGAATGGTCACTTCCGTCAAACCAGAACAGTTACGGAAAGCTTCACTTGCTAGCTTTGTTACCGTGGCAGGGAATTCAATGGAGGCCAAAGCCGTATTGTTCATGAATGCCTGACTATTGATGGTCTGTACCGATGCAGGAATGGTAAAGCTACTGAAGCGAGTGTTGTAGAATGTATTATTGGGGATGTAGTTCATCGTGAATCCCTCTTCGAAAGTTGCGGAGGTCAAACCTGTACAATCCTGGAATACACTTGTTCCCATGGCTGTTATTGTATTAGGAATGACGATTGACGAGAGTGAGGAACATTCCCTGAAGGCGCTGGAGCCTAATTGGGTAATGGTCTTTGGTATTGTCACGTTGTTCAGTTTACTACATTTCTGGAAGGTACCGTCAGGAATAGTGGTCAGTTGGGTGGAGAAGGTAATGTTTTCCATCTTCTGACAGTTATAGAACACCGTGTTGCCTAAGGATGTCAGTGTGTTCGGCATCGCGAATGTAGGTAGCAGGACGCAGTCGGCAAAGGCAGAGGTGTTAATGGTGGTCAGCTGTGTGTTAGACGGAATATTCACTTCCTCCATCATCTTACAGTATCTGAATGCTTCTGTACCAATCGTCTTCACCGAAGCAGGAATGTCAACCCTGGTCAAAGCCGTGTTGTAGAAGGCGTATTCAGGAATCGTTTCCAACTGAATGCCTTCTGCGAAGTTCACCGTAGTGAGTGATGTACAGTCGCGGAACACATTCCTTGCCATGGTGGTTACCGTACTTGGAATGGTTACTGTAGCCAGTTTTGAACATCCGTGGAAGGCTCCACCATCGTTGATGCCGAGCACTTTCACGCCCTCTTCAATCGTGACGGTTTCCAGTTTTGAGCACTGGTAGAAAGCACCCTGTCCTAATGTGGGACAAGCTATAGTTGCTGTTGTTACACCACTGTTCCAGAATACGTTGGCATCCATGGATGTAACGTTGGCAGGAATGGTCACTGTCGTCAAACCAGAACAGTTACGGAAAGCCTCCTGTCCTATTTTCTTCAATGTGGAGGGGAAGTCAACCGTCTTAATTGTAGTTCTGTCTTTAAATGCAGAGGCAGCAATGCTCACCACGGTTTTCTCATCAATATCTGCTGGGATCACTAGGTCATAATCGGCTGTTGGCGTGAAGCCCTGATCGAAGCCCGTAATGGTGAGCTCGCCATTGCTGTCGATAGTATAAGTCAGCGGCACAAGGGCTTGGTCGGCTATGGCCTTCGACGGATCGTTGGTATAGCCATCGGCAGAGCGATACACACGCTTGCTCGCATCGCTGGTCAAGACAGGATACGGATCCACACCAATCTCCTGTCCCCAGACAAGATCTTCACGTCCTGCCTGGAGATAGAAGGCAGTACGACCGTTGGCCAGTTCTGTTTCCGTGGCCTGCACACCCTGAGCCTCACCCAGTACTGTTTTGTAGAAGCTGTTGGTGATGATGCCTCCACCCAGTCCGTTACGCACAAAAGTGGCACAATCACCAGTACCCAAACCATTGGCATAAGTAGCAAGCAGAAGAGAATTGAAGACATTAGCCTTACCACCACCGCGCATGACAAAGAAGCCAGCAGCCCCTGTCTTGTTGCTGCCAGCAGTGAGCGTACCGTCATAGATGCAGTCGCGGATGGTCAACTCGCCGTTACCAAGTGTGTTATAGATAATACCTGCAACGCCTCGATAGCCATTGGTTATTTCCAAATTCACTGAGCTATGGCAGTTCTCGATAAGCGTCGAGCCGTCGGTCCAGCCCACGATGCCAGCAACACCCTCATGGGTAGAGGTGATAGTACCAGCCGTATTGAGGTTACGGATGGTGCCGCCACAGACAAAGCCGAAGGGGGCGCAACCCAAATAGGAGGGTTCAGTATACCCATCGATGGAGTTGATGAGTGACTGTAAGATATCGGCGGTTACGAAGCGGATGGTCAATGTGTGTCCTTGTCCGTCGAAGATACCGCCAAAAGCTTTTCTATAGGTTTCGTTATTCCAATGCCCATTACCAATCATTGCCTGTGCATCGCCAAGGTCGATATCGGCCGTCATCTTGGCATTGGCCATGGGCTCGATATTCTCTACCACACGCTTCAGCTCAATCCAGTCTTCTGCCGTGCCAATCTGATAGTAACCGTCAGCATCTTTCTCCAAGGTGGTCTCGAAGTTCACAGTAGGACGTGAAGGTGTGGTGTTCCAAACATAATCCCCTTCGGTGATGCCGATGCCTGCGTAATTAGACTTCAAAGTAGGTACTGTACCTGCTGAATAGACGAGTGTTGTGACATTCTCGAATGCTTCCGTGACAGAAGAGGCCGTCTGACAATCTGTAGTGGTTGCATTTGCTGAACTCACACCAATGAGAACGCATTTAGTAGCCGTACTGTTGGCTGCTAGGGAACAGCTGGCAATGACACTGTTCTCGTAGGTGGCATTGATGAATGCTGACGAATTGTCAAAGCCACTGATTGAACGACAATAGAAAATACTATTCTTGATGGTGATTTTGCTATCTGCTATAAAATGGTTGAAAGAGCCGCCGTCTTTCCAACAGTTCTCAATCAACATGTTCGTAGCCTTATAATCACCGGGATAGCTCTTCAAATCGCCTTGCATCACGCAGTTTCTTATCGTGGTACCATTATTGTCCATATATAGGAACATACCTGTAATGAAACATTTCTCTATGGTCAGATTGTTCATAGGACTGCGGTTCCCGTCATTGAGCAGGTTCAGATGGTTACTGATGTACAATCCTTCCAGATGGATGTTGTTGAGCGAGCCCTCACCCGTGGAGCGGTATTGCAACTTGTTGTTCAGGTAAGTACGGGTGGATGCATCCTCAAAGCCCTGTCCATAGATGGAAACAGCCTTGTTAATCTCACCGGGTACGTTAAATGTGCCAGAACCGAGGATGATCAGATCGCCTGATGCTTCAGCGGCATTCACTGCATTGATCAGTGAGTTGACTCCAGAGAAAGCACCTACTGGTTGATTGTTTCGCACAAGAACGGCGGTCTGTGCGTAAACGGTAGCACTGGCAAGAACTGCCATGCATAGCGATATAAATATTCTTCTTTTCATAAGTTTGAGTTGATCTGTTATATAGGTGCAAATATACCTTATTTATATATAACAATCTTTCTCAAAACAGATAAAAGAATTCTCAAAATCACAAAATACTTGCTTTTGCAGGTGTTTTTCCGGTTACAATTTTATAATTGCGGTAGAAAGTGCCGAGATGGGTGTAACCCGACCGGGTGGCTATTGTTTCGATGTTGTATTCGGGGTGTTTCTTCTGTAGTTCGATGGCATACTCTATTCGCTTGCGGTTAACATACTTGGTGAAGCTCTCACCAGAGAGCTCCTGGATGGTGTGTTGAATGTAGGTGCGGTTCGTATATAGCAATGCGGCCACATCACTGATTTTCAAGTCGTGCTGGAGATAAAGTTGTCTTTCGTCCATCAGCTGCTCCAAGCTAACCGCCAAGGAGGAGGTTGTTTGCTCATTGTCGTTTTCAGCAATGCTTGGCGAGGAGGGTGTAAGTTCGTTGTCGTTCACATTACTGATAGAGAACACCGTACGACTTCCTACATAGCCAATCATAAACAGTAGGGTAGAGAAGAAGAGTGATGGGATGGCCAATAAAGACGTATCATCCAAGAAACGCCAACGACCGATGATGTTACTGACAAAGGCAAGAAAGACTCCTCCGACAAAGAGAATCAAGATGGTTTGTACCTTTTCCAGTCTTTTATTCTCCGTATCAGCATAGGTGTTATCAATGAATCTCTTGTATTGCCGAAGATTGCGGAACCCAAGAATAAAGATAATAATCACTTGTATGGCAAAGCATAGCTTGGCAATTTGGTGCACCACAGCCTGAAGGAATGTCGTTCCATGGAGACCAGAGAAATCGTTATGATAGAGGTAATTCTCGATGAAATCGCTTCTTTCTGCCGATGACATCATGAGATAAAGAATACCAATGATGAAAGATATGACCAACGCCGGAAGGAACAGGATGCACCGGTCGTGCCGCTGTTGCCTACGGTTGTCCAGATAATGAGGCACCGACAGTCCTTTGATATACACATGGTAGAGTGGAAACACCAAGAGGTTGCAGGCACAATACAAGGTATTGGTGAAAGGCACGATGGAGGTATAGTGATTGAAGAAGACAGCATGTCCCACATAGAGCAACATGGCTACTACCATGAATTGCCACAGCCATAGGCGTAGCTTATCATGCGTTATGGACCAGTCGAGTATCAGCACGATCGACCAGAACGCGCACACCATCATGGGTAATATGGACAGAACTGTTGTCATTGTTTACTTCTCATCTTTCATCTCTTCATCTCTCATCTTTTCATACTCATCCAGTTTCTTCAGGAAATAGGTCTTGAAGTCGTTCCAATGGTAATAGGGAGCCATATCAGTGGCAATGGGTAATGTGGCTTCGTTCTCGTTGAGGAGCACCTTGAAGATGACATCGCCGCCAAAGGATTTGCGGTAGAAGATGAACTGGATATTCGCACCCATAGGGAAGATGCGATAGTTATACCACCCGTTAGCAACCAACTGCTCCAAATCGTCGGTTTGCTCACCATAGCCATTGAGGTTCAACAGACAGGTGAGGGGCAGTACCATGGTTTCATGACCGAAGCGGAGGGTGGCACCAGGACGTTCCAGCTGAATACAGCTGTCGGCCTGATGGATGATATTCCGCAGCAGGTTGCGCTGTGAGAAAGGCTGGGTGCCACCGTTATACTTACAGTTGGCATAGGTGAGATACCACCATACATTGTTCTTCTCCCAGTTCTGGTAGATCTCTTCAGGTGTAAAGAGGTCGTAAAGGGTAATCTCCTTGCGCAGTTCCGAACTCTGCAGGTTACTGGCCAGTTTGAAAAGCGTATTACAAAGCTCTTCCCCATCAACATCATAATGGATATAGTCGGGATCGTTGAACAATGAGCTCATCACCCGCTGATGGGTAGGACGACGGTCGCAGAACTCCTGGAACAACACCTTGGAGCGCTGAGGCAGTTTCTTGTTATATAAAGGTTTGTCCTGCTGATTCATGAAATACATATCGTGCTCGCTGGCATCATGGGTGATGCGCAGCTTGGGGTTCTTCAGCAGGAACTGGTGCAACTCGTTCTCCATGGAAAGGATGCATCGAATCACAATGGTGCTCTTTGCATCAATGCACACATCGCCCTTGAACACCTCAGGGAAACGTTCGTACATGCGTGCAGCAATCTGCTGGTGCTGTTCGGCACCTAACTGAGTAAGCTCACCATCGCGTTTCTCTGCTTCGTCGCGTATCATGATCAAACGGCGCAGCACATCCTTACCAAAGGCTGTCAGCTTTCCCTTCTCATCGGCTTCTGTCAGGATATCCACAGGGTTGTAATAATCGTCAGTACCGATGAGATAGCGAGAGCCGTGACGTCCGTAATGACTGATATAGAACGGTTTGTACCCCTTGGGTGCTTTGGTCAGTTCCTTGGTAGGACCCGGATAAGCAAGGTAGTTACTGGCAGAGAAGCAAGGGTTTTGCGCAATCTCTTCCCGTGCTGTCTGTGCATTCATGACGAGGGCGAAGGTCGCCATCATCAGGATAATCATTTGTTTCTTCATATTTCTTCTTTACTTTTTCTCTACGAATTTGACTAATTAGACGAATTACAACTCTTCATCCACACGGCAAGTGTTTTGGCCCTGAGGTAGTTCTCGCTGAGATACATCCAGCCGCCGAAGGGGTTCTCTGTGCCCCATGAGTTCTTACAGATGAAGTAGCGATTGCCCTTTTCCGTGCGAGCCAGTCCGATAATCTCCATACAATGGTCATCGGTAGTCTGCCGTTGCTCAAAGGCCTTCTGCCGCATTTCCTGCGTCACCCGCTGTTGTTCGTTCTCTATCTTGGCAATACCCTTTGCGAAAGAGAATTTGGGTTCACTGATATCACCCTCCCAGCATACCGCATGACCGCTTTTCAATGTTTTCTCTATCCTGTTCATCAACGTGTCGAGTGGCACATTCAGGAAAGAGTCGTGGAAATGGTTGTCGGGTGTTTCCAGCACGAACCTACTTCCGAAGGGATGGTGAGTGAAACTGGTCAGTGCCTCGTAATCATCCTCATGACAGAGGCTATGTGCAAACTCGAGCGTTGTATATTCGGCTCCCAGCATGAACACGTAGCGAGGTAAGCCGTGAAGACTTTCATCGAGCATGCCTCCGATGTCCTTGCGGAAAGCTGTAAGACCCTTCCGTTCTGCCATACTCACCTGTGCCATCTGCTCTATCTTGCGCGTCAGAACGCGGAAATCTACATCATCGCGGTGGAAGGCATCATAATGCGTCATTCCGTAACGACTGAGCAGGTGCAGAAGCATCGACGACATACCCCGCATACTGATTTTCTCCTTTCCGCCCGACAGATAGAAACGGTCGGCCTGCTCCTCCAGATATTTCCGTGCGATGAACTGCGGAGAAAGGTTCACGGAGTCACCCTCCATCAGCCGGTCGCTCTCGATGGTAGCCAACATGGCATAGATCCAACAGAGCTCGCTCGCCCCCTGGTCCTTCACGGGGGTGGTCTTGACCAAGCATTCCGTCTTTGGCTTCTGCAGTATCTGCTGCACCTGTCGTTCGCGGTGGCAGGATGTCAGCATAGCCAATATGATGTATATGACGGTGGTGCGGAGGTAAGGTGGCACGGTGGCACGAGATATGTTTTGGATGTTCTTCATCTCAGTACTAATCTCCTTCCTCTTTCCTCCTTCCTCCTTCCTCGAACAATGCTTCCAGGTTCTTCCTGAGCTGCTCCACACTGCTGGCTCCCACGATGACAGAGGTGACACCCTGTTGTTCCAGAATCCAGTTGAGGGCCAACTGAGCCAACGTCTTGTTGTCGGCCTTAGCCTCTTCGTTCCAAGCACGTAGCTGTTGCAGCAGATCAGGTGTGAGCATGGCCGACTTCAGGAAATGCTCCTTGGCCATCCTACTGTCCTGTGGGATACCGTTCAAGTAACGGTCGGTAAGGAGTCCTTGTGCCAATGGAGAGAAAGCGATGAAGCCGATACCGTGCGTATGACAGTAGTCGAGAATCCCATTCTCCAGCGGTTCCCTGTTGAGCATGTTCAGCTTTCCTTGGTAGATCAGCAGGGGCACATCCCGTGAGCGGAGATACTCATCGGCGAACTTCACTGCTTCCAAAGGCCAGTTGGAGATGCCCACATACAATGCCTTTCCTGCCCTGACAATATCAACAAGCGCCTGAAGCGTTTCGTCCATGGGCGTGTTCGGGTCGAAGCGATGACTGTAGAACAAATCAACATAATCGAGATGCATGCGCTTGAGCGACTGGTCTAAACTGGCCATGAGGTATTTCCGTGAACCCCATTCGCCATACGGACCGGGCCACATGTCATAGCCCGCCTTGGTGGAGATGAATAACTCGTCGCGGTAAGGACCGAAGGTGTCGTCCATCAAGCGTCCCATCGTCTCCTCGGCGCTGCCATATACAGGACCGTAGTTATTGGCCAGGTCGAAATGGGTAATACCGTGGTCGAAGGCAAAACGGGTAATCTCCCTACTACGTTCATAGGGATCCACACTTCCGAAATTATGCCAGAAGCCCAGACTGATCTCAGGCAGTAAGACACCACTTTGTCCGCAGCGCACATACTGCATGTTGTCGTAACGGTTAGGGGATGCTTTGTATTTCATATTAATTTGTTTTCTCCTTTCTCGATAAGTTCAAGTAGCTTCTCCACGGCCTCTTCCTCAGGAATATTCTTCATGATACATTCCTTACCCTTATAGAGCGAAATCTTGCCACGGGCAGCACCCACATAGCCATAGTCGGCATCAGCCATCTCCCCAGGACCATTCACGATGCATCCCATGATGCCGATCTTCAGTCCGACGAGATGCTTGGTGGCAGCCTTGATACGTGCAATGGTGTCTTGCAGGTTGTATAAGGTGCGTCCGCAGCCCGGACAAGAGATATACTCGGTCTTGGTGAATTTGATGCGTGCTGCCTGCAAGATGCTGTCGGCCAGTTCCACGAGTTTCTCCTCCTGGTTGGAAACACCCTTGATGGGCACACTGTTATGGATGACGAGCTGATGTGCTTTCTGGTCAATAAAGAGCGCACCCACCGCCATAGCCGCCTTCAGCTGCAGCGACTCCCAATCGGTTTCCTGCAGGTTAAGGGTAACGGTATCGTTAGCAATAGACCGTTCCGACTGTTCCCTGAGCAGGGCGCATGCTTCAATGGAGTCAACCAGTTTCCGTGCTACAGGAATTTCATATTCTGGTTCTTCTGACAGAGAGACACGGATGGTGTCGCCGATACCTTCTGTGAGCAAGGCACCGATGCCCACAGCACTCTTGATACGACCGTCTTCTCCTTCTCCGGCTTCTGTCACGCCGAGATGTAGCGGGTAGTGCATGTTCTCCTTGTCCATGGTTGTTACCAAAAGACGGACGGTGCGCACCATCACCACGGTATTACTGGCTTTGATGGAGATGACCACATTGTCGAACGCCTCCCGCTGACAGATGCGCAGGAACTCCATACAACTCTCCACGATGCCTTCGGGAGTATCACCATAACGACTCATGATACGGTCGGAAAGTGAACCGTGGTTCACGCCGATACGTACAGCGGTATGATGTTCCTTGCATATTTGCAGGAAGGGTACGAATTGTCGTTCTATCTTTTTTAGCTCCTCAGCATATTCCTCATCCGTATATTCGAGATGCTTGAAGGTACGACCGGGATCTACATAGTTTCCTGGGTTCACACGCACCTTCTCACAATAGAGTGCTGCCACGTCGGCCACCTTGGCGTTGAAATGCACGTCAGCCACCAAAGGTGTCTGATAACCGCGTTTCCGCAACTCCTCATGGATATGCTGCATGTTGTTGGCTTCTCGGGTACCTTGGGTGGTCAGTCTGACAAGCTCACCACCTGCCTCGATGATACGGATAGCCTGTTCCACACACGCCTCAGTATCCATCGTATTCGTGGTAGTCATCGACTGAATACGGATGGGGTTATTGCCACCCATGGGAACATTGCCCACAACGGTCACTGAAGAAACTCTCCTCTGATACGTATTACTCATCGTCAGGAATCAATCTTGTATTCGTATTGTACCTCAGATAAAGCCTGGTTGGCTTTTTCAATCTTTGCCCCGAGTCCGTTCTTGTAGGCTGCCATCTTACCAGCCAGTTCCGTATCGCTCAGGGAGATGATCTGACAAGCTAGGATGGCTGCGTTCATGGCCCCGTTGATGGCTACTGTGGCAACAGGAATGCCCGGAGGCATCTGCAGGATGCTGTAAAGAGCATCCACGCCATCGAGCACACTACCCTTGATGGGAACGCCGATAACGGGTAGGGTTGTGCTGGCGGCAATGACACCCGGTAAGGCGGCAGCCATACCAGCGCCGGCAATGATTACCTTAATGCCTCTTTGCTGGGCCGACTTGGCGAACTGTTCCACGGCATCGGGTGTGCGGTGGGCAGATAATGCGTTTACTTCGAACGGCACATGCATATCGTTCAGGAACTGCATGGCTTTTTCCATGACGGGCAGATCGCTTGTGCTGCCCATGATGATGCTAACTATTGGAGTCATATATCTATTTACTAATGATTATACTTGGTTAAAACCTCAATATAACGATGAAAGAGAGGACGAATCCCAACAGGAATCCTGCCACCACTTGCGACAGGGAATGCTGTCTGAGAATCATTCTGCTCGTTCCTAATAAACCAGCTACGATGATAATGATACAAAGCCACCATACGGGGTTATACGAGAAAATGCCCGAGAAAGCAATCAGTGCTCCTGCCACACCGCCAATGGCCGCTGTGTGGGTACTGATTTTCCAGAAGAGGTTCACAAAGGCGCACACCACCTGAATGGCCAGTGCTGCCACGATGATGCTGCTCATGAAATGCGGGATGTGCAGCAGGTTCATGATATAGTAACACAGGAGATAGCACACGATGGCAATGACATAAGGTACGGCACGTCTTTCCCTCGATCCGAGTTCGATAAGCGACCACCCCTGATATTTCCTGTAAATCCTGATGAGCCATGCGGGGAGGAGAACGGTGCAGAGATAGACAAAGCCGAGTACCGACAGCTTGTAGTACATCGGCAGCACACTCATATAACTGAAAATAAACAGGAATATGAGTCCTACGGTAGCCAGATAAAACGGGTGGAAAATAGCGCTGATCACCCTGGCTGCAAATATAATGTCTCTTTCTCTCAATTCCCTAAACAATTAAACATTTTTCCATTCTTCACTCCACACTCCACATTCCACACTCCACATTTATATATGTGATGTTTGTTTCCTTAATCGTGCTACGGGAATACCCAGTTGTTCCCTGTATTTTGCCACTGTTCTACGCGCAATGGCGAAGCCCCGACGTTTCATCTCCTCCGCCAGCAGATCGTCGTTCATGGGCTTTTGCGGATCCTCTTCCTTGATCAACTCCTGTAGGACCGCCTTCAGCTGTCGGGCCGACAGTTCCTTACCATCCTCGGTCTTGATGCCTTCGCTGAAGAAATGGCGCAAGCGGAAGGTGCCCCATCGTGTTTGGGCGTATTTGGAATTACAGACTCGCGATACCGTACTGATATCCAGTCCTGTTTTCTGTGCAATATCTTTGAGCACCATCGGATGAAGATCGTTCTCATCGCCTTCAAGGAAGAAATCCCGCTGAAGCTCGATGATGGTCTTCATGGTAACATACAACGTATGGCGGCGCTGTTTGACTGCCTCGATGAACCCTTTGGCGCGGTCCACCTTTTCGCGGGCATAGAGCAGTGCCTGCTTGTCTTGTCTGCTCATGCTCTGCTTGTTCTCCTGATAGCCTTTGAGCAGATCGGTAAACGAAGGCGACACATACAAATCAGGCACCCGTCCTTTGTTGATATAGAAAGAGATGGTACCGTCGTCGGCAGTCTCCACCACGAAGTCTGGTGTGATCTGCTGCAGGTTCCTTCCCTCCGTCTCCCCCATAGAAGCACCCGGCTTGGGGTTCAGCTTCTGGATCTCCGTCTGCAACTGTCCAAAAGTCTCTTCGTCGAGGTTGAGTTGCTGAGCGATCTTGTCCCAATGCTTGTTCATGAAATCATTGAAATGCTCAGCAATCAGCGTCTTCAACAGTTGTCTGATGGGTGATGGCTTGCGGCGTTCAATCTGCAGCAGCAGACATTCTTGCAACGAGCGGGCTCCGATGCCTGCAGGATCGAAGCCTTGCAGCAGGTGCAGCACCTCCTCGATCTGTTTCTCAGTGACGTTGATGGCATGGTAGATGGCCAACTCATCAGCCACGTCTTCAAGAGGTTTCCTTAGCAGACCGTCGTTATCCAGCGAGCCTATCAGGTATTCCATCACATCCTGCTGCTCAGGCGAGAGCTCCAGTTCCCGCATCTGCTCCTTCAGCTGATCATAGAACGAGCGCTGGTCGCCATAGGTAATCTCTTCGTATTCCGCTCCCCCGGAGGCAAAAGCTTTATACGAAGGCTCAGGCATCTCATCATCGCTTCCCATGTTCTGCAACGCGGTGTCGAGCGCATCAGCCCGTTCCTCGCGTTCCAGCGATTCCTCGTACGATTCGCTTGAATCTGTCGATTCCTCGTTTGTGCTGAAGCTATCATCCTCAGGGGGTGTGGTTTCGAGGGCGGGATTGTCATCAATCTCCATCTGCACGTTCTGCTCCAGCTCTGCCAAAGGCATCTCCAGCAGTCTTACCTGCAGCATCTGTTGCTGGGTAAGTCGCTGTTGCTGAATCAGCTTCTGTTCCTGAGTCTGTACTAGTTCATTTTTCACCTCTAAAATACTCCTTCAATTGTGCAGCCAAGGCAGCCAACGCTTCCGGCCGACCATTTCCGAACCTGTTCCAGATAGTCTGACAAGGCGCCATCAGGGGTGTCAGGATGATTTCCATGCGGTTCAGATAGGGATCGCAGATCTGGAAGATCTCCATGATCTTCACAATCTCTTCTGCCTTCATCTTCAGTAGTCGTGCCAGATCCTGTATCTCAGGTGTCTCCACAACCATTGTGTTGGGTGTCAGACGGAAATAGAGGTCGAGAATGATGATGAGTGTGATGGGCATGATGCGCTCATCCTCGGGCAGCGGCTTGTAGTCCAGCTCCCACGATTCCACTGTCTCCACACCCTCATAGAAGGCATCGGCACTGCTAAAGCCCTTCATCTGTCGCAGCATGCGCACCCCCTTGGCCAGTCGTTTGGGGTTCTGTCCATACCGCTCCCACAGCTTCTCCATACGAGGGGTGTCCAACTGTCGTAGGTTGAACATCTGCTCATAGAGAAACTCTGGAGGAATATGCAGCTCCAATGCCAGCTTTACCATCGCCTTTGAATACAAGGGTTTCACCCCTTCGGGTTTCTTCAGGTAGAGTTGCATCAACAGCAGCCAGTATTCATCCTGCCATAACGCGTGCCTGTTCATGAGTTATGCTTCTGAGAACTCGTCTTTTCCTACTCCACAGATGGGGCACACCCAATCGTCTGGAAGATCCTCAAAGGCTGTTCCAGGTTCAATACCGTTATCAGGGTCACCTACCTCAGGGTCATATTCATAACCACAGACGTCACAAATGTACTTTTTCATCTTCTTTTTTTGTTTATGGTAAATAATAATTCTTTCGTCTTTGCCGAATACTTCAATTCTTTAATTTTTCAATTCTTCAACTTTCTCGAAATAACTCCAACCACCTTTTTCACGATCTGATCTGGTGCGATGTTCTGCAAACAGGCATAATCGTTGCGCATACAGATTTTATCGCCATATACGCTGCAAGGTCTACAGGGGAGGTCAATCTGTACCGTGTCCTCCATGCGTTGTCCCCATCCCAGGAATCCGGCATAGGGATGCGTTGCGCCCCAGACACTCACCACAGGAGTGTCTACAATGGAAGCCATGTGCATGTTTCCGCTGTCCATGGAAAGCATCACGTCGAGATGACTCATCAGGATGAGTTCCTGTCCGATACCCTTCAGCTCTTTCGAGGCCTGCTGGCACTGCGGATAACGCATACACCAGTCGTCGAACACGTCCAGCTCCTTCTGTCCGCCGCCAAAGAGGAACAGTCGGCTCTTGGGGTAGCGTTCGGCCAGCTGACTGATCACTTGTTCCATCAGTTTCAGCGGGTAGATCTTCCCTTCGTGGGCTGCAAAGGGTGCAATACCGATCCATGTCTCCTCCGCATCTTTCACCTGGAAGGTTTCCGGCAGTTGTGACAGATCACCACCTTCAGGCGGGAAGATAGAACGGAACTTGACGGTAACGGGATAGCCTAACCGTTCCAGTACTTCAGCATAGTTCTGGAACGAGGTGGGCTGCTGCTTGAGAATCTTCTTGTTCGAGGATGTCAAACGACGTTTCCCCTTACGGTGCTTGTTCACATGTGCTACATGGTAGCGACCCAGGTTGAACCGCATTCGCAGATAGTTGGAACGCAGTACGTTATGCAGGTCGGCAATGGCCGTGAACTTTTTGGCGGTCAGTCGGCGATAGAGCGTATTCAGTCCTTTCACCCCATGGTACTCATGCTTGATGTCTGCCGCCATGAAGCCCACATTGGGTGCCAGGTTCTCAAAGAATGGACGGGCGAACTCTCTGCTGAGCACGGTGATACGGATATGCGGGTACTGCTGAGCCAGTGAATAGACTACAGGTACCGCCATGGCCACATCGCCCAAGGCAGAGAATCGGATAATCAGGATATGCTCGTGCTTCATTATTTCTTTCCGTATAGTACTGGATTTGTCGATGGATCGTTGTACATCTTCATCTGCCGGTACACCTTCATGTATTTGCGTCCTGCAGAGATATCATCCAGTAATTGATCAATGGCCGTACTGAGGTCGACCTGCTGTTCCAACAGTACGTCCAGCTTTGCCTTACATCTTTCGCGATGCTCTGCGGGAGCATCCTGGCGCTCGGCCTGTTCACGCATGTGGTAGATCTTCAGGGCGAGGATGCTCAGACGGTCAACTGCCCATGCCGGACTCTCTGTATTGATACGTGCATCGGGCAGTACCTTCACATTAGAGTACTGCTGACGGAAATAGCTGTCAATCTGTTCCACCAGGTCGGTACGGTCCTGATTCGAGCGGTCGATGCGGCGTTTCAGCTGCAGGGCCTCAATCGGATCGATATGCGGGTCGCGGATGATGTCCTCGAAATGCCATTGTACGGTATCTATCCAGCATTTCAGATAGAGTCGGTTCTCTATGGTGTCATACCCATAAGGGTTTCTGATGGGCGTTTCAATATCGTCTTTGATATGGTAGTCCCTGATAGCTTGATTAAAAATCTTGTTGCACTGTTCTGTAAATGTCATGATCTATATGTGTATTATTCTGCAAATATAGAGATTAATTTTCAAATAGCAAACGATTTGTTCTTTTTTCTACTATCTTTTTTCCTCTATAATCCATGCTGAATCTACTCATGGCGGATTACAAATCAAACTTATAGCCCAAAGTAATCAGGAATACGCTGTTCTTTGTTCCTTTCAGCGCCAGATGCGTGATGACATTGTCGTTTTTATAAACATCCGTCAAACCGATGTTGTAGCGGGCATCCAATACGATGTTCTGATATTCATAGGAAATGCCTACTGGAATGGAGAAATCGATGGTTTCTGTATAGTCGGAGACATCCGACAGATCGTAGTTGCCGTCAATAAAGGATGTCTTCAAGCTGAGGTCAGAACCAACGTTAACTCCCAGCTGCACACCCGCTTTCAATGCCAATCCTTCCGCTACATACACATTGGCCAGCAATGGAATGTCCAGGTAATCCACCTTCGCACTCACAGTGCCTAACTTTAATCCTGCAATGTTGAACTTCACCTTGGCACCTTGCATGGCATACAGGAAACCACCAGAGATTCCCAGGAACGGTGTTGCCTGATACTCACCTTCCAAGCCAACAGCAAAGCCGGCTTTCATTTTCGTGTCCACCTCGCAGCCCGTGAAGTTAGCTAATGTAAGACCAACCGTTGGCTTCAGGGCAAACGAACCTGTTGCATGTTGCGCACTGGCCGAGAGCGATATCATCGCAGCAACAGCCACCATTAAAAGTTTTTTCATAAGCATTTGTTTTTTTGATTTCGCTACAAAGATAGTGAAATTTAGTGAAATGTTCATCGTTTTCTTCCATTTTTATTACCTTTGGCTTCGCCGAAGGTACTTTCACTCGATAATACAAAAGAAAAGAACTCTTTCCTTTTGCATTTTGCTCGCTTATTTGTACCTTTGCACAAAGAAAGGGGGAAACCCCGCTAACAGATTAAACAACAAGCCCATGAAGATTCTGATTCTGAACGGTCCCAACCTGAACCTGCTCGGCGTTCGCGAGCCGGGTATCTACGGCAATAGCTCGTTTGATGAATACCTGCCGCAGTTGCGTGCCAAGTATCCCGATGTGGAGATAGAGTACTATCAAAGCAACATCGAGGGAGAGATGATCAACAAGATGCAGGAGGTGGGATTCACCTACGACGGCATTATATTGAATGCTGGTGCCTATACACATACCAGCGTGGCCTTGCACGACTGTATCCGCTCGCTGAAGAGTCCGGTCATCGAGGTGCATATCTCTAATGTGCATCAGCGTGAACCTTTCCGCCATCACTCGCTCATCAGCAGTGCCTGCAAGGGAGTGATTTGCGGATTCGGATTGGATAGTTACCGACTGGCCTTGGAAGCGTTGCTCACTTTGAACATTAAACATTAAAGATTAAACATTAAAGATTAAAGATTAAAGGGGCGATTGACGATTGAGGAGTATATTCTTGAGCATATAGATCCGGAAGGTGATTATCTCTACCGGCTCTATCGCGATACGAACGTACATCTGTTACGCGGACGGATGGCCAGCGGTCATCTGCAAGGACGATTGCTGAAGATGCTCGTTCACATGATCCGTCCGAAGAATATTCTCGAGGTGGGTACCTTCAGCGGTTATAGTGCCATTTGCATGGCTGAAGGTCTGGAAGACGACGGAAGGGTTTATACTTTCGAAATCAACGATGAAATGGAGGATTTTACTCGTCCGTGGATTGAAGGATCGGCCGTGGCGGATAAGATCACGTTTATCATCGGCGATGCTGTTATAGAGGCTCCAAAGTTAGGCATTGTGTTCGATATGGCGTTTATTGATGGGGATAAACGCACATACCTCCAGACTTACGAAATGGCGCTCAGTGTGTTGCGTCCAGGGGGCTTTATCCTTGCCGACAATACTTTGTGGGACGGTCATGTGCTGGAAGTTCCGAGCGCAGCCGACCGCCAGACTCAGGGCATTGAGGATTTCAATGATTTCGTGGCAAAAGACGAGCGCGTTGAACGTGTCATCCTTCCCCTTCGCGATGGATTGACGTTGATTCGCAAAAAATAAGGCAACATCTAACCCAAATTGCTTGAAACATCGATGTGTAAAGGATTTGAGACGGGTTAGATGATGGCCAAACATCTAACCCAGATTTAACCTACATCTAACCCAGATATACCTTATGCAACCTTTTGATGTGTAATTTTGTAATACGAGATGTTTTTGCGTAATACATGCTCAAACCCCATTTCCCACATGTTTACCCATCATTCTTTGTATCTGCAAAGATATAAAAAATAAGCGAAACCACCAAAAACCGACCCCTCATAGCGTGCAAAAATCCGTTAACAAAACCACCTGTTTCTGTTAAAAAACACTGAACGCCGTAGACGCTCCCAGCGTTTGGCGTTCCCGCTATCAGCGTATGACGTTCCCACTATTGGCGTTTGAGGCACTTTCCACCAGAAACTGCCATAGTTTCTATCGCAAACTGCCATAGTTTTCTTGATTCCACTTTGACTCTAACGGGAGATGAACGGGATATGTGGGTTAGATGTGGGTTAGATGTTCAACCATCATCTAACCCGCCTCAAACCCTTTGCAGCAGGGCATTTCAGACACATTGGGTTAGATGTTGCCTTTGTTTTCAGTAGTTATTGATAAAGGAGGCACCCAACAGTCATAGTCAACTGGTGGTAGTGCTATGTGCTACATGATCGATGCATTCGTATGCAATCGTGCTGAGCTTGCTCCGTGAGATCTCTTCAGAGACAAATGCCAGCTCCGAGCATTCAGTTACATTCCAATAAAGGCTTTTTGTCAGCTCGCCCTACGAATGTGGATGCCTCCAAATGGTTCAGATGAGTTCAGTTTGGAAATTGAGCGTTTGAATGGCAATGTCAAGTTTGCGCAATTTTGCTGAATACTCATCGATTTGATGGCTTAGTTGCTTGACATCTACAATTGTAACCATCTTAATCTCTGAGCGAGAATAGCGTTCTTGTTGCGATGATGCTCTTTCGAAAGTATTGCGCAAGGTAGATATGCGCAACGTCAATACATCTTTCTCAGCCATTAGTTGCGTCAGGGTCTTACCCGTTTCATCAAAGGTTTTCACGTTAGTCAAGTTGATGCGCCAAATCAGGTCTTCCAACTTATTCAGACACCCGTCCAGCTCCTTCATCAGTTCGTCTGGATTCTCAGACGGCTCATCACCCTCTTGAACCTTTACGTTGTCCTCTAAACGCTTTCCAATTTGTTGAATGCGTTTCTGCAAATCCTTACGGATACTTAATGCTTCTGCGAGTTTCATAACTATCAATTTATTTGTTCTATTTCGTTGCTATATGATACATATATAGGATTCCGTTAATGAGCGATTTGCAAATATACAACTTTTTCACTAAACATGGAATTCTATAAAGGATATTTTTACAACGCCTTTGATTTTACTCGTATCTTTTCAACGATGCTTTTAAGGTTTCACGTATTTTGTTTCGCAGCTCAATGGGCTCTAACACTTCTAACCCTTCTGTATAAGACATTAACTCAAGAATGAAATCAACAGTAGGACGGATGTCGTAAGTAAAAACAGCATATTCATCAGTATGTTCCATCTCCTTTTGCGAAGAATGTAAGGGAAGGGTTCGCAAATAGTTGGGAATATTTCCATAAGCTCGAACCACCACATGGGCCATAGGGGTGTTGTCTGCCGTAATGCCATAGTATTCCGCAAAAAAGTCAGCAGGCGAAAAGTCTTCTGGCATTACAAACGTTTTGTCGGAGATTTCCACAGACAACATCCTGTCAAGTGAATAGATGGCTATATATCTGCCTGTATATGCCAGCAAATACCAACGCTGGCGGAAAAGCTTCAGGGCGTAAGGTGATAATGTTGCTTTATAACTCTCGCATCCAAACCGCTGGTAAGTAATGGTTAGTCGTCTGTTGGTTTTAAGGGCCAGTATGATAGTCTGTAAGTATTCTTCTCCTGCAGGAACATTCTCCAAAAGAATGCGGTTCCTGAGTGAAATACTGTCGGAAAGAACGGTATTTACAGTGAGTGTGGAAAGCATCCAACCCTCTATTGTGTCGTCATTAATAACCTCCGGATTACTGATATAATACTTGTAACCATGCTCCAGATCGCACTCTATCACGATGCCGAACATATTGAGAATGGCATCCTTATGGCGCAAGAACGATTTACGATTCAGAGGCTCCCCTCCAATCACCTGATCTTTTACCCACAGTTCGTTAAGCTGCTCCAGCGACAACCTCTTGTATTGCCGCAGTGCATTAACAATCCAGATGTACTGCTGGAAAATCTTTGCCGGTTTCATGATTACTTTATTTATTCTTTCTTCGACATGAGTGCAAGGTGAATCACCTCTCCTTGATATGTGGTTCTATGATGGCAAGCGCCTTCTCATGCTTAGCCACCTGTATTGAATGACCTCCAGCCCTGCCGCGCTTCAGATTGTGCTGCAGGTCGTTGTATTTAACATGTATAGCTACGTCATTGCCAGATGTTACAATGCGTTTTATATACTCTTCGTATGTCATATCCTTCGAATGCGTAAGTAGTCGCAATGTATCGACAATGCTCTCTTCCACCCCTCGTTGCAGAAGGTCATCAAAGGTAAAATCTGTATCCTCTACAACGTCATGAAGCAATCCTGCTGTTTGTTCCTGGCGATTCCTTCCTGCCAAGGCAACCGTCATAGGGTGTAGGATAACAGGATTTCCATCTAAATCCTTCTGTCCTTCATGCGCTTCTAAAGCAATGCGCAATGCTTCTTCAATCGTAATCATACTTCGTTTTCACCTATGTAATTCCCATTCCTGATGAGCATTATACCAATTATTACTATGAGAACCAAGACCTCCAATCTGACGAGGATGAGCCAAAGGCAAAACCTTAATGTGTCTGCCATTAATTGTCACGTCCGTAGGAATGCCATAGCCATACCGTTCTTTATATTCCTGTAACGATTTGTAATTCACATGAGCAACGACATTGAGGAATTGTTTGATAGGAATATCACCCAGCAATACCAACAGCTCGGCCTTCGATTCTTCCAATTCTGCAACTATTTCTTCACAGCGTTTGCTATTGCAGAATCTACTTGGGCGCTTAGGTATTGTGACTTCATTCAAGCCGTATTTTTCTCTATCAGTATCGTATTCTCTCTCAAGGGCATCAGTTTGACCCTTGTTCAGCCTTGTTTCCGGCAGCAAGTCACAGAGCCATGCATCCTTACGAGTAAAGCCTAAGGGAGCCAAAATATGCTCATCGAGCACCTTTGCTGAAGGACCATTAAATTTCTCATCAGCAGGCTCTAACGTTCCCATTTCTTGAGGAATCTTGATTCTGCTAATAATCTCCGCAGCCTCCTTGGGATTACCGTCCCAGAAAATACGAGGTTCACTTGCAACAGCCAAAGCGTGACATTTAATGCTAGACCCATTCATCCAACGTGCATGTACAGCACTTGCATAAACACCCAGAACAAACACCTTCTTAGGAGTTCTATCCTCCTGAACTAATGGCTTAACTGTTTCGCCAAATGGAAAGTAGTATTTCATATCTTTATATTATTACCAAATTCAAAATACAATTATTTAACACCTTTTTCGTATACACACACGGTACGAAGTTTCAAAGCGTGACAAATTGTCACCGTTTCATTTCCTTCCTCTTTCAAACGCTGTTTCAGCTTATTCCAATATTTGCGTGCGGTTAATGCATCCTTACTATCTGTCAACACACCACATACATTGACTATCGAGAAGTGCCATTTCTCTTGTTCGTCGTCCCAAACGGTACGCACTTTTTTCTCTTCAAAGAGTTGTATTTCCTGTTTCTTTGTCATTTTCAAAACGTTTTTAATCATTGTCCTAATAGGATATTCAGCATCACTTCTTGATGCTTTTTGATATCATCGAATATCCATTCACGGTCTTTACGATTATTTGATTCGTCATTGTCGTGACACATCTGCATCATGATTCTGAACTTTAAAGAAGCCACACCAACTTGTCGAATCTTCTTTGATGAGTCAAGATAGTGATCAAGTTTTACCTTTGGTGTCCAGTCTGAGCCAGAACTATTTGCATCGCTTCCAATCATTGCAAAATTACCGAAACAGTTAATTTGATCCATATTGATGTCTCCTATATCCTTTTTGACTAATGCCTGAGGATAATAGTGCTCCAATGAGCGACGAGTACGTGAAAAGTAAAATTGTTTGAACACTTCCAGCCCAAAGTCTGAACATCCTAATTCATCGAAAAAAACTCTACGCTTTTCATCATCCTTTTTCAATTCCTCTCCAGCTAAAGATGTTGCGTATTTATGCCAAAGGAGATAGTCCAAATAGTTGAACACAAACAAAGGAATTCCTTTCGTCTTCTCATTTCCGTCACCATATATCATGTTAAAGTTGCTAGGAGTAATATTTGAATTGTAAACATCCAAGTCAATTTGGCCATTTTTGATGATTGCTTGATCAAATGATCTAGGCCTAGGCGTGTTAATTTCGTTAAGGCGGTCTTTAATCATGTAAATATCACAAAAATACTTCATTGCCATTTTTGTTAAGAAATCATGATACTCTTTCAAGTCTCTATTCCCAAATAGATGGAAGAGAATGTAGAAAAGATAGTTCTTACGCTGGCGGGCAGTAAAAGACACCTCAAACATCGAAAGTAGTTGTACCAACTTGTCTTGTTCTTTCTCATTACTTGAGAGATTCTTGGTACTTGCTTTTTCTTCTTTATTCCAATATCGCAGTTGCCAAGGATTATGTTCATAGGTGTCTTCCCCAACCGTATGGTGTACTACGTAATTGTCCAACAGGTATTTTGCTTTAAGAAGATTGAAGCAGAATCGCTTTGTAAAAGACTTCTTAATCTCTTCTGTCAAACTTTTATCCTCTAAGACATTATTGAACTCGTTGATTAGTTCTTTGTCATCAAGTATAAAATCATTAGGGCTGAAACAACTATCTCCCATTCGGGTAATCTTAAGTACAATTAGTAGGAAGTTAGGAAAATCAATAATAGGCTGGAACATATTATTGTTGTTATCATCATTAGCTTCGTTCTTGCGAACTAGATTCTCTGTTGCATGGATTAGATTTACCAGTTTAGATGGTTTTAATGCAGACTCTTTGACATCTGGTAGTACATCAAAGGAAGCACCAAAATGCTTGAAATCTTTCAAATTATCCTCAAAATAGGCTTTTACACTCACTTTCGTTTGGATGTATGTATTCATTTCACTACAAGCCTCCCAAATAGCTGCGAACTTAGCCTTATCGCTTTCATCAAGTATTGTCATGAGTTTTGCTTTAACAATCTCATGTTTCTCCAATTGTTCACCACGTGAGTTCATTACTTCGAAATAGTGATTTAAGTCAACGTCCTTAGGGACTCTATAGTGTATGATATGAACGTGGTTCAAAAGATAGATGGTAAATTGTTTTTTGTTTTCTTCCTCAATAAATTCTTCTATAGCATTTTTAGCATTATCATAGCCCTTTTTGATGCCACTGTCAAGATTGTCATGATGAAAATAAGGTATAGTTTTTATCGTTTCGTTTGAACGTTTGCGAGCCCTATATGTCAGTTTATTTTTCATTTCTTGTTTTAGAGCCCTCATTATCAGAAAAAGGGTTGTCAGTCGTTGCTGTCCGTCAATGACTTCAAAGGTGTTATCACCTTTATCGTAAGTCACAAGCGTTCCGATAAAATATACTCCTTTATTTTTTACACAAGCATCCCAAACATCAAGTACTAATGCTTCTATTTCATCTTTTTCCCACGCATAATTACGCTGATATATGGGAATTTCGTAAGTAATGCTCTCGCTACAATTGAAAACATCATTTATCGATAGTTCTTTGAGCGTTAAATCATTATCCATATCCTATAAGGTGTAAAAATTATGTACTTTGAAATAGTGAAGATAATATGAAAAGACACCACTACCATCTTTCTCCTCTTCGTCAATGTTAACAACTTTAGCATTTGCGGCCAAATTCCCGCTTGAAAGTGGCTTGATTCTGTCAGCTAGATCACTAAGCAAAACTGTGGGCGAAGGTGCTTCTGAAATACATTTGTAGAGATTAAAGGAATTAATAACACCAGAATTACCCATGATATATTTCTGAGCAGAAGCCCATCCTAAACTATAGTATTGGGCACGAAGAGAGTAAGCCCAGATAAAATCTAAAACCAAAAATTGTTCAAATAGGTCTAGGTCAATTTGTGTAGGCTTATCAGGGCAAAACCTATCCACATATAGTAATGCCGCCAAATCGAATAACTTTCGAGTGATGCGATTACCAACTCCATTGCGGTATTTTGGCAAATCCAAAGTCATAACAATTACATTGCCATTGACGAAGTAACCAACATATTTTTCATTATTACGTATGTCCTTCAATATTTCAAAATAGTGACTTGTATAGTCAAAGAACGGCTTCCCTGCTATAATCGGAGCATCTAACTGGAAAGGATTTAAATCGTGCATCCCTGACACAAAAGGCATAGCCGATCGGTTTACCATTTCAGCGTAAGCAAAGGCGCTCTTGAAAAACTGGGCATATGGTGAATTGTCACGTTTGCTGACACCTTTAAATCTGTCAATGTTGTGCTCATTCAGCTCCCAAGCATAATTGCCTCGCAACCATTCCCTCACGCGGAAGAGGTATTCACCAAAGAGGTCAGCAAGTTCACTTTGTTTCTCATCCTCCCAACGTTTTACAATCTTTTCTGTTTCTTCGATCCCAACCCCGCTCATTTCACGTAGATGATAAGCCTTAAGCAAGTCGTGAGGATAGAGTTTCTTTCCACGGGCATTCTGGGAGTCAAAGAACTGGAATGCCTCTGAAATATCGTTTGTTATCACAACAATTAGTTCACATTGCTTCTCAATGAATTCACGCAGTTCTTTCACATTGCGGTCGTTGCGCTTCTCTTCTTTGTCATCATTTCCTTTTTCCTTCGAAGAATAGTCGCTCGTATGCGTTTTGGTAATTGCATCCCTTCTACGAACAAAGGCTCTATAATTATTTGCTACATTATCTCGTGTATAAGGATTGTCTGTAACTTGCTGTTCGAGAAAAACAATGTCCTTTTCTTCCAAAAGAGCCAAAAGCAAAAGGGCAAAGGTAGTGACACGCTGTTGACCATCTACTATATTGTAGATATTCTTTTCCTTGTCAAGATGAAGAATGAGTGTTCCCACTCGGTATACTTCTTTGTTGTCATTCTTAGCTTCAATGATATCATCAAGCAGCTGAATGGCGTTTTTTGCTGTCCACTTATAGGGGCGTTGATAGTTGGGTATCACTAACTTGATACCATTAAGAGGATTGTTCCCATTTACTCTCGAAATCTTTCCTTGTAATAATAGGTCGCCAATCGTCGTTATACCCAATTGTAAATTAGTACTATTGCCCATGTTATTCAAATTGTATGTATATGCCAATTATTCGGACACAAAGATACAAAAACTATCTATATATGTTTTCTGAATCGAAAGTTTTTTCGTTTTTTTATATATCTTGATGTGAAGTCCTTAGAATAAAGATCGTTTAGATTTTATCCATCAGCTTTCTTGTCATCACACACCTTCGCACGATTTATCACTATGGTTTCTTCTAAAGATGCACCCATCGTCCAATATTTGTAGTTATCAATATAGAGGTAGGGATGATAGTATTTCCCCCAATGTTCCTTCACACCATGCTCGCGCTGTATATGGACAAAATAGTCGAATTCATCGGTAGTGAGAGGACAATTGCCACGAACGATATACTCATGGGGACACCATGGCATGGTCTTGGCAAACGTCCACTGGCAGCGAGCAGTCATTGAGCGCAACTTGTCGTAATTCAGTTCGTAGTTCACTATCTTAGAAAGATTTTATGAATCGTTGCGCTTAATCTTAATGGTAAGGTGCACTTGGTTCTCCGGATGAGCTTCGGGCTTGATTCCGCTGATGCGGCACTCGAAGATATTATTCCAGCCCATATCGAGGAAGTTGGCCAAATCCACATTCTCTCCACGAGGAATATAACCAATCTTGAATTCCTCACCATCTTTCTCATATACAACCATTACAGCATTCGGATCATGGCGGTTATCTAATTCCCTCTCCAATTTTACAAGGGTTCCAACCTTCAGACCTTCCCACACTTCGTCAGCATCGTGATACATTCTGCCAGCCAAGTGGCAGTCCATAAAATACAGTTTCTTTGTTTCCATAATCTTAATAATTAATTAGACAATGGCAAATATAAGGTAAGGGGTGTCCCAAAAGTTGAGACACCCCTTTGTGAATTAGGATAATTTAAGAAAATTTGCCGTTCTCGGCTTAATAGCCGAACCCGATGAGCTGTCCGTTATCGTTGAACTTCAGGTAGAGATTGTTAGACAGCTCCAACAAATAGCTATCGCTGCCCTTGTCAATCTTGGTGATGACAGCATCTGCGTAGTTGGATTGTACGTAGTGCTTGATGGTGGCAGGGATGAATTGTTCGGGCACCTCCTTGCTATTACAATCCACTTTGTCCCAGTTGCCATCGACATCTAAGTTCAGATCCACTCCGCTTTTCAGATGTACCCCGTAAGTGGTTCTTGTGATTCCCGGTTCAACCATGGCGTAGTCGATGTCCTCTCCAGGGAAAGAATTCTGTACGAATGCCTTTACTGCCATTGGAAGTCGCTCCACATAAATGGTATTGTTGTACGTGAAGATAAACAGGGTAAGCATCATCATACTTACGATAGCTGCAAATAATAATACTAATTCCATCTTTGTATTCTTTAAATCGTTATTCTTATTTTAATTTTAATTCGTTGTCGTAGGATTGTTTTTTCCTTTCGACACTGCAAAAGTATAACCGTATTTCTTGCCTTGAAACATTTTTCGCGTTTTTCTGCTCTGTTTGTTGCGACAGGGGCATTCATTTGCGACAAAAGGAGAAAGCACTCGTTAAAGTTGTCGCAATAAAACAAAATAATCCGTTTTTTCTTTTGTATTTTGCTCGCTTATTCGTACCTTTGACTTCGTCGAAAGTACTTCCGCTCGAAAAAACTCAAATAAATTTGGTTTTTTGCTCGCTTATTCGTACCTTTGTGGCAACCTTATATAGCAAAAGAAATAGGAGGTATTACCATGAGCAAGATAACACAGGAAAACTTCGAGGAAATGTATATCGATCCCATCGAGATCAGGCAGATCGATAAGTTTGTGTGTCAGGAAATGGGACGCCAGATGCACCGATATATAAAAGGTATGAGCGGATCCAAGCGAATCATGGAAAAATTCGAGGAAGCCCTCTCAACCCTTACCATCCCCCAGAAAGAGGAAGCCATTGCCCGCTATATCGACCTGAACAGGAAGTCGATTAGCGGTCTTGATTTCAAGATTGTGCTGGCCAGAGCCATTGCCAACTATTGCGATACGTTCGACTATATGCTGGAAATGGTGAACAACCGGCAGAAGGTGGAGTTCTACCTGAAACGAATCAAGAGTAAGTATATCCAGTATCATGAGGTGTTCGAACAGGATGGGAAGTTCGGCATCAAAGACTGTAAAGGCAATATCCTTGTAACCCCGCAATATGATTTCCTTCGCACCTGCTATACCTACGTGGATGATCTCATCACCATGCCAATTATCGCACAGAAGGACGGAAAGATGGGTTTGATTCTGCCGGATCAACATGATACTGTCGTGGCCGACTTCATCTACGATGATATCTACCTAAAGGATGAGCCACCGTATTTCGAAGGCATCATCAAAGGAAAGAAGGTACCCATTAATATTGGTATAGTTTCGAGGAGTGTGGAGTGAGGAGTGTGGAGTGAGAATAGCATTGAGATACTGTATTCATATACAAAACTACTTGAAATTGAAACATATCTCACTCCACACTCCTCACTCCTCACTCCTCGATAATTACATATATATTATAAAGAAGAACGTTAGGGTGAACAATACCACAACGATCTGAGTAAACCTGTCGCGCAGCATGATTTTCGTGGGGTCACCACTGCGCTTGTCAACCACTGTAAGCTGAATATACCGCAACAAGCCCACCAGAACGAAACAGGTGGTGAGATACAGGTATTCTGTATTCGCCCTTGCTGCCACCTCAGGACTTACCGTATACATAATATAGCAAACCATCGTTACCGAGGCAGTAATGGTGATGGCCTGATTGATAAACGGCAGACTGTAACGAATGGTGTTCTTTCTGGGTGCCTCGCCTGTTTCCTCCATCCTTATCACATCATCTCGACGCTTGGCAAACGACATGAACAGGGTGATGAGGAAGGTCATCAGCACAATCCATTTGCTCAATACAACTCCCGAGGCCTCGCCTCCGGCAATCAGTCGTAACACGAATCCGAAGGCAATGATACAAACATCCACGATAGCGTGCTGCTTCAGCCAAACGCAATAAGCAAGGTTCAGCATGAAATAGAAAAGCAGGATGCCGCCCACCAACAGCATGTTTTCTTTCAGTAGCAGGATGGTAGCTGCAGAGAGGATGAACATCAGTATCATCAAGCCGTATGCCTGTTTCAGACTGACTGCCCCGCTGGCTATAGGACGATGACACTTCACAGGGTGCCGACGGTCGTATTCCACATCCACAATATCGTTGAAACAATATACTGCCGAGGCGATCCAGCAAAAAGCCAGGAAGGTAATCACGGATGCGTAGATGGCACCACGGTCTAACAAACTACCTCCGAAGAACATCGGCATGAGCACGAAGACGTTCTTCAACCACTGCTGGGGACGAATGAGGTGAAGGACATTTTTTATCATTGAACATTGAGCATTGAACATTGAACTTTATGATTACCTTTGATTTTTAATTCTTAATTCTATTAAGCGTACCGCTTTCGACAGTATCCAGGCGAGGGGGATGCTGATGGCAATCATCAACACGACCGTCAGACAGTAACCCAAATGGTATTCGTTCACGTATTTCAGTACGAACTGTACGTGGATGAGGTAGAGCTCCAGACTGATTCCTCCGATGAACGTGAGGAAGGAAAGGAGCCACTTGGGTGCATAGCGGAAGGCTTGACAGAGTAGGATCATAGCCGATATGCTGCAAGGGATATATACCATGCGTTCGAGGAACAACGGGAACTTTCCGCGCCAGTGGTTCTCAAACTCGATGCACATCATAAACGAGAGGATGAACAGCAGTAATACACCCCAAAGGGCGGCGCCTTCCATGGTGCGCTTCTCCTTTACCCACTGTCCGCAGTTGATGCCTAACAGGAAGATGGGAATCCTGCTCCAGAAGATCTCCACATGCCCCACGGAACGATGCACGGGCGGATAGTACTGCACCATGACGGCCCAAACAATGGCCACTGCCACCAGTAGCCAGCGGTAGGAGGGATACTTCCTGATGAGTTCCATATAGAAAGGTGCCACCGTGTAGAGCATCATGATAGAGGGGATGAACCAGAAGGTGAGATCGTCAATGCGCCAGAAACTCCAGTTGAACAGGATGTTCGCCACCAGATGACCGATATTAGGACTATATCCGCCACCCGCCACATTCAGGTAGTTGGGGATATAGAACAGCAGCGCCATGATGAGCCAGGCGGGGTAGATACGCAGGTAACGGCGTTTGAAGAAATGTTTCAGTGAGGGCTGCTTCGTCCACGAATACCACAATCCGATACCGCTGAGGAAAAGGAACATGTCCACACCGATATTACCGCAACGCACTACGCCATACATCATGTAGCTCTTCGGCATCGTCACATGGAAGAACATCACAAACAGCATGGCAGCACCCATCAGCGCACTGCGGTACTTACTGAAATCACTCCACTCAATCTTCTTCATATATTCTTCTCTGCGAATTTGACGAATCTCTTTGTTTCTCTGCGAATTTGACGAATTAAACTAATCTCATTCCACACTCCACATTCCACACTCCACATTACTCAGCGCTTGCGCTGAATAAAGAACTGCAAAAGCATGGCCAAGGCAACTGCCGACAGCAGATAGATCATAATGCCCCAATAGATGTCAACCTTACGGTAATGCGAGATAATCAGCTCACGCATCACGGGATGCATCACGAACAAGGCGGCCGAGATGCCACCAAACCACGCGCAAGGCTTCATCAGCCACTGTGGTAGCAGTTTTACCGTTGCCACAGCACCTGTGGTAATGAACAAGGGCACCCACAACCAGGTATGTACACTCATGCTACCTGCCGCCACACCCACTACAGAGAACAGGACAATCAGCAGGTATCGTACTGAACTCAATGTTCTCTTCATATAGCGTGCATAGGCTATTCCCATGCAGAAGGGCAGCATTCCGCCGATGAAGTTATACCTGAGATAGTTCAACAGGTTGAAATCACAGGGATTGCTCAGGGCAGCCCACCATTGCAAGAGCCAGCATACCACGATCGTTCCTAACAGGACACCATAGCCTCGCCAACGGTAGAATACCAACCGGTAGAGGATATACAACTGAATCATCAGTCCGAAGAACCAATAAGGTCCTGGGAAGATAACCTTGTCGGGTAGCCAATAGAGGAAGTTGACCGTCATGGTGAGATGCGCAGCGATGCGGTCAAGGGAGAACACCTCTGGTCCATTCGTATGGCGCAGGAAGTAGATGGCCATGAACAGCAGATAACCCCAGATCATCAAACGGAACAGCTTACGGAAATGCTTCCATATCCATTGCGCCGTTCCCTCGTTCCCTCCGTCCTTCGTTTCTTCGTATTTCTTCACCAGACCATAGCCACTGATGAACAGGAACACTGGTACGCCATAATGACCGAAGAACGAGAAGAAATGGATGAACAAGTCCTTGTCCAATGCCATCACCTTCTCCAACATCTGCATAGGTTTCTCTGCAGTGAACGTGTATTCGTTCTCCTTCACTGCAAAACCTAAGAAATGACAGTAGTTGTGCAGCACAATGCCCAAGATGGCTATGCCGCGCAACGCCTGTGATTCCACTCTGCTCAATATATCATTTCTCATCTTTAATCTCTCATCTCTCATCTTTAATCTTATCATAGTCGGTCGTGTTCTTGAGGATACGTGGACGCATCTCGTTGTACTGCAGACTCAGAATATCCAGTTCCTCACGATAGTCGGGCGTATGAATCCCTGCCAGATGCATCAGCAGGAAAGGAATCGCATCAGTCATATACCTACGGTTCTTGGACCGCTCAATAGCATCAAAGAGCTCAGGTTGTTCCACCATGAAAGCATGCGAGCACCATATCCAGAAAGGAATGTCAAACTCCTCGTGAGCCAATCGGCCGGTAATCTCTGTACTGTGCATTCTGCCACAGAAGTGCACCCCCGGCCCATAGCACTCCTCACCATGGTCGGGCACATAGATCACCACTGCCTGCTCGTTCTCCACCCGTCGGATGACCTGATCCACTATGGAATCATTATACAGAACGGCATTGTCGTAATAAGCCAAGCGTTGAATCTCTTCAGGACGAAGGTCGGGACGATCATAATCATCGCGTTTGAAGAACCAGCGGGTTTTCGGACTCCTGGTGCGGTAGTCCAGATGCTGTCCTTTCAGGTGAACAATCGTCAGCTCCCCCTGCTTTGAGGACATCCTTCCTCCTTCCTCCTTTATCACTCCACTCTCCACACTCCACACTCCTCGAATGTTGTCCCAATCTTTCAGCAGTCCTTCATCGTAATACGACAGTTTCTCGTTCCTCGCATCAAACATCGCATTACTGAGTGTCGGGTTATTCAGGAAGAAGCCGCCACTGAAGTCATATACCGCCTCTTTTGCCTGCGGCAGGAACTGATTGGTGAGGAAGGTGACATGATAGCCTGCCTGTCGGAATACTTCCGGGAACAGCGGATAGTCGCACCACTCTCCTTGATCGCCTACGGTGTAGAGCGAGAAGAGATACTTGAAGACAAAACTCGTGAGGTTCCAAGGGGCCACCACATCCTGATAGGCAATCAGTTCCCCTTGTTGGGCCCGTTTCAGCTGTCGTGGTGTGGTTGGCTTCTCATAGCCATACAGCTGGGCATGATGACGGTTATAACTCTCGCCGATGATCAGTATGATATGGGGTGTGGTGAAGGTACAGCTGTCCACCTGTACCTTATCAATACCCGTTATCAGTTTCTGCACCTGTTTGGCTGTGAGTTGATTTGCCCGTATGCTGAAAGCCAGTCGGTACAAAGGCTGGTAGAGGTTAGCACAAGTCTTTTCCGTGAGCTCATGCTCCACCTCTCCGATGGTCTGGTACGACATCAACCGATGGAATGCCTCCTTGTTCTTCCAGCAATCGGTGAGGGAGAAGAGGAATGTTAGCAACAAGAGGCAAGAGGCAAGAAGCAAGAGGATACCTTTATGTTTATCAGGACATTTACTCAATACATTTCTCTTGCTTCTTGCTTCTTGCTTCTTGCTTCTGATAACACTCCACACCACATGAACCAGCATCACCAGTAGCACCCAACCAAGTTTACTGAAGATGATGTCGGTGGAGAGATAGGATTTCAGGAACTCCCCTGCTTCCTGCGCATTCGTCTCACCTACCAACAGCAGCATGGTAGGAGTAAGCGTACTGCCGAACTTGATGAAGCAATACACATCGACGATGGCTACTGTGTAGGCAATGACATAGAACAGGCGTTTGATCCACACGCTGATCTTCTGAGGAAGGAGTGAGAGAAACAGGAACAGCACGGATACATCCACGAACAGCTCCGTATAGAGATGGTCGTAAATCTTCGCATTCCGTGTTTGAGGAAGGACGACAAATGCCGTCACAATGCCCAACGCATACATGAACACCCAGAATGCGATGTTCCGTTTCATGTTCTGCAGAAGATACCTCATTGGTATAGATGTTCCTGATAGATATAATCGGCAACCGACTTAGGGACTAGTCTGCTGATGGATTTGCCTGCGGCCACACGCTGACGTACCATTGTACTGCTGATGGGAATACGTTTTGTTTCGATGATCTTAACACGAGGAGGCAGCTTATCCATATCATAGGAACTTCCTTCTCGCGGGTAAACCACAATATCATGACGGGCAAGGATGTCAGCTGCCCGGTACCACTTGGGAAAGGAGGTCCAGTTATCACCGCCGATAAGCAAGGTGAAGGTATGGTTCGGGTAATCCTTTGACAAGGCCTGTAAGGTGTTCCAAGTAAATGACGGTTTGGGCAGGCGGAACTCATAATCGCTGGCAATGAGGTGCTTGTATCGTTGTAAAGCCATTTCAACCATACGATAGCGCGTTCTGTCCCATAGCAGTTCATGGTTCACCTTGAACGGGTTCTGTGGAGTTACCATGAACCACACTTCATCCAGTCCGGCACTTTGCAGAAGCTGTCGGGCCAATCGGATATGTCCGAAATGAATGGGGTTGAACGTCCCGCCAAATAAACCGATCTTCACGTAAACTTTGAACTTTATGACTTTCTCTTACACTTTTTCTTTTTGCCCTTCAAGAACTGTTGGATAATCTCAAGGGTTTCATTTTCTGCAGTAGTCAGATCGTCATTCACCACCACACGGTCAAACTGGTCTGCAAAGGTGAGTTCGAAGCTGGCACGCTCTATACGCTGGTCGATCACTTCTGGTGCATCCGTGCCACGACCTTCCAACCGCTTGCGCAGTTCTTCAATCGATGGAGGCTGGATAAAGATGCTCAAGGCCTCATCACCATAATATTTCTTGATGTTACAGCCACCCTTCACATCCACATCGAATACCACGTTCTCACCGTTCATACGCTGGCGTTCCACCTGTTCCTTCAAGGTTCCGTAGAAACGTCCTTCATATACTTCCTCGTACTCTAAGAACTCTCCGTTATCAATCTTTGTCTTGAACTCTTCCAGCGTAAGAAAGAAATATTCTACTCCGTTTTGCTCCGTACCTCGAGGTGCCCTGCTCGTACAACTGATAGAGAAACAGAGGTTCAGTTCAGGATGCTCCTGCATCAACCAATTGATGATCGTGCTCTTTCCGCTGCCCGATGGCGCGCTAATGATAACTAATTTTCCTTTCATATCTCTTCTTATTACCTCTTAATCAGTTCTCGCAAATTACAACGCATTCAGTACTTGTTCCTTGATCTGCTCCAACTCATCCTTCATCATCACCACGATGTTCTGCATCTCTGCTTGGTTACTCTTGGAGCCCGTGGTGTTGATTTCTCGTCCCATCTCTTGTGCAATGAAACCCAACTTCTTGCCCTGACCGCCATTTTCATTCATCGTATCACGGAAATACTTCAGATGGTTGGCAAGTCGTTGTTTCTCCTCGCTGATATCCAGTTTCTCAATATAATAGATGAGTTCCTGTTCCATGCGGTTCTTGTCGTAGTCAACCTCAGGAATATTCTTCAGACCTTCCACGATCTTGGCACGGATCTTTTCTACACGCGACTTTTCAAATGGCTCGATGCTTTCCAGTAAACGACCGATATTGTCGATCTTCTCCTCGAACTTCTTCTGAAGGGCGGCACCTTCCTGCTTGCGGAACGATACCAGATGAGCAATGGCCTCTTCAATGGCCTTTTTTACAATGTCCCATTCCTCCTCACTCAGCACCTCCACATCGGTCTTGGTTGTCACATCAGGAAGGCGTAAGATGGTATAATACCAGTCGGTTGGCTCAGGAATACCAGTGGCTGCAGAGATAGCTTTAATCTGTTGGTAATAATTCTCAACAAGTGCCGCATTAATGGGCGTAGCATCAACAGCAGCGTCTTTCTCTATCCAAAGAGAGAAGTCGACCTTTCCACGAAGTAAAGCAGCAGAGATCATCTGACGGATTTCCATCTCCTTTTCCCGATAGAGGGGAGCCACGCGGGTGTTCAAGTCAAGCTGCTTACTGTTCAGTGACTTTATCTCAACATTTATCTTCTTTTCATTAAAGGTTACGACCGCTTTGCCGTAGCCTGTCATTGACTGTATCATAATATGTTTGAAGTTAAATTTATGCAAAAGTACAAATAATTTCCGGAAAATGCGTATTTTTGCACTTTAATTTAGAAAGATATTTTATGTCTTGTATTATCAATATAGAAACAAGTACGGACGTTTGCTCGGTTTCAGCCAGTCAGGATGGAGCCGTGATCTTCAACGAAGAAGACCGCGAAGGACCGAATCATGCGGTGAAGCTGGGAGTCTTTGTGGATGAGGCTTTGTCGTTCATTGAGAGTCATGCCATTCCTCTTGATGCTGTGGCAGTAAGCAGCGGTCCTGGCAGCTATACGGGCTTACGAATCGGTGCTTCCATGGCGAAAGGCATCTGCTATGGTCGTGACGTCAAACTCATAGGCATTCCTACCTTGGAACTGCTGTGCGTTCCTGTCCTGCTTCGTCAGGAGATCGAGGAAGACGCCCTGCTTTGTCCGATGATCGATGCCCGTAGAATGGAGGTGTATGCAGGAATATACGACCGTTCCCTGCGCCCTATCCGTCCTGTACAGGCTGATGTTGTTGAGGCTGACACGTACAAAGAGTTCCTCGATGCGCATCCTGTGTATTTCTTCGGTAACGGAGCCGCCAAGTGCATGGAGGCTATCAATCATCCCAATGCCCATCTGATAGAGAACATCGTGCCGCTGGCCAAATGGATGTTCCCGCTGGCAGAGAAACGAATCGCCTTGGAGCAGTTTGAGGATGTGGCCTACTTCGTTCCTTTCTACCTGAAGGACTTTGTGGCCAAGGCTCCCAAGAAATTACTATAAACATTCATCAACCCCATATCGCCCATTAACCCTATAATGCCCATAAACCCCATTTTAATATGAACATCAAAGGTTTAGACTATAACACACAGCGAGAGAAACTGATTCTCCCTGAGTATGGCAGGGAAGTGCAGAACATGGTTGACCATGCCATCTCTCTTCCTACCAAAGAAGAACGTCAGCGTTGCGCTGAAACCATCATACGCATCATGGACCGGATGTTCCCACAGAACCGTGATAATGCCGATTACGAGCAGAAACTGTGGGATCACCTCGCCATCATGAGCGGTTTCCAATTGGATATCGACTACCCTTATGATGTGAGTTCTGCCATGAAGATAGCTACCAAGCCCCAGCCGCTTGACTATCCTATGCAGGAGATTCCTGTACGTCATTACGGTCATCTGATCTTTGAGGCATTCGACAAGCTGAAGAGCATGCCTCCAGGTGAGGAAAGGGAAGAGCTGACACGTATCACTGCCAATCAGATGAAACGCAACCTGATGCAATGGAGTCATGGCGCTAATGATGACGAGAAGATAGCATCCGACCTGGCTCGCTATACCGATGGCGTTATCCAACTCGACCTGAGTACATTCAAGTTTGAGCGTGTACAGCTACGTGATGATCTGAACACACGTAACAAGAAAAAGAAATAAGCATGGAGTCATTTACTATCGAAGGCGGACATCTGCTGAAGGGTTCCATTACGCCACAAGGGGCGAAGAACGAGGCTCTGCAGGTGATTTGTGCCACCTTGCTCACCGATGAGGAGGTGACCATCCAGAACATCCCTGATATCCTGGATGTGAACAACCTGATCCTGCTGTTGAAGCAGATCGGTGTCAAGGTGAACCAACTGAACCGTCACGACTACAGTTTTCAGGCCTCCGACCTTAACCTCGACTATCTGCAGAGCGATGAGTTCGTACGCAAATGTGCCGCCCTTCGCGGTAGCGTATTGATGATCGGTCCTCTGCTGGCTCGCTATGGTAGGGCAGTCGTTGCCGAACCCGGTGGTGACAAGATTGGACGTCGCCGTCTCGACACGCACTTCCTCGGATTCAAGTACCTGGGAGCGAAGTTCGATTTCAACGAACAGCGCAATGTCTATGAGATCCATTCCAACAAGCTCAAAGGTTGCTATATGTTGCTCGATGAGGCCTCGGTAACAGGAACGGCCAATATCATCATGGCTGCCGTATTTGCCAAGGGTACCACCACCATATACAATGCCGCCTGCGAACCCTATATCCAGCAGTTGTGTCATCTGCTTAACAAGATGGGAGCAGAGATCAGCGGTATCGGCAGTAACCTCCTGACTATCGTTGGTGTGGATAAGCTTCATGGTGCGCAGCACCGCATCTTGCCCGACATGATTGAGGTAGGCTCGTTTATCGGTATGGCTGCCATGGTGGGAGATGGTATTCGCATCAAAGATGTATCGTTGCAGAACCTCGGTATCATTCCAGAGGCTTTCCGCCGACTGGGTGTGAAGATGAAGGTGGAAGGCGACGATCTGGTGATTCCTCGTCAGACACATTATATCATCGACTCGTTCATCGATGGCTCTATCATGACGTTGGCTGATGCCCCATGGCCTGGTTTGACTCCCGACCTGCTTTCTGTGCTGCTTGTAGTGGCTACACAGGCAAGAGGTAGTGTGCTGTTCCATCAGAAGATGTTTGAAAGCAGACTGTTCTTCGTTGACAAGCTCATCGACATGGGGGCGCAGATTATTCTCTGTGATCCACATCGTGCCGTGGTGGTGGGTCATGACCGTCGTAAACGGTTGCGGGCAGGTCGAATGACCAGTCCGGATATCCGTGCAGGTATCGCCTTGCTCATTGCTGCACTGAGTGCCAACGGCACCAGTCGGATTGATAATGTGGCACAGATCGACCGTGGTTACGAAGATATTGAGGCACGACTGAATGCCTTGGGTGCCCATATACAACGAATAAGCTCTTAGCATGATCCGACAAGAAGAAGTGTTCCGCATTGGTCGTATCGGTAAGCCGCATGGCGTGAAAGGAGAGACGTCATTCCAGTTTACCGATGATGTGTTCGACCGCGTAGATGCCGACTACCTCATCCTGCAGGTGGATGGTATCCTGGTACCATTCTTTATGGAAGAATACCGTTTCCGCAGCGGCGACACGGCTTTGATGAAATTCGAGGGTATAGATACGCTGGAGCAGGCAAGGAATCTGACAAACTGTGAAGTGTTCTTTCCAAGGGCATTGGCAGAAGGTCAGACCGATGAGGTTTCCTGGGCACAGCTCACGGGAATGCAACTCATCAACAACCAGAATGAGCAGTGCATAGGTACTGTTACTTCTGTGGATGACTCCACGGAGAATGTATTACTGGTGATCAACGACGAGAAAGGGGAGGAGTTACTGATTCCTGCCGTTGAGTCGTTCATCAAGGATATCGACATGGAGGAAAGGAAGATACGGGTGGAACTACCCGAAGGACTGTTAAGCTTGAACGACAATTGACAATGGATCATTGACCATTGATAATGAAAGAATCATTCGACTAATTCGTAGAGAAGTGAAAAGTGAGAAGAAACAAATAGCTATCTTGGGCTCCACCGGCAGTATTGGTACGCAGGCGCTGGATGTCATTGCACAGCACAGCGACCTCTACGAGGTGTATTGCCTCACCGCCAACAACAAGGTGGAGCTGTTGGCACAACAGGCTCATCAGTTCAAGCCGGCAGCTGTGGTGATTGCCAACGAAGCCCGCTATGATGAGTTGAAACAACTGTTGAGCGACGAGCCTGACATCAAGGTATATGCTGGTCGACAGGCGCTCGATGAAATCGTGGAGGCTGGTCCTATAGACATGGTACTTACGGCCATGGTGGGGTTTGCCGGTCTTTCTCCTACTGTTCATGCCATCAAGGCAGGTAAGAAGATCTGTCTGGCCAACAAGGAAACATTAGTGGTTGCAGGTGAGCTGATCTGTCAGCTGGCCAACCAGTATCATACGCCTATCCTGCCTGTTGACAGTGAGCATTCCGCCATTTTCCAGAGTCTGGCGGGCGAAGGTGATAACGAGATAGAAAAGATTCTGCTTACCTGCTCTGGCGGTCCGTTCCGCATGATGAGTGACGAGCAGATACAACAAGTGAAAGCGGCTGATGCGTTGCGGCATCCCACATGGGATATGGGTGCTAAGATCACCATCGACTCCGCTACGCTGATGAACAAGGGCTTTGAGGTGATCGAGGCGAAATGGCTCTTTGGCGTGCCGGCTGAGAAGATCCAGGTGCTGATACATCCCCAAAGCATTGTACACAGTGCCGTGCAGTTCATCGATGGTTCCGTGAAGGCACAGTTAGGTGTTCCTGATATGCGACTGCCCATCCAGTATGCGTTCTCCTATCCTGACAGACTAACCCTCAACGGTAGTCGTCTCGACCTGTTCGCTGCCCAGAAACTGGAGTTCTTCGAGCCCGACATCCAGAAGTTCAGATGTCTGGCCTTGGCCTTCGAGGCCATCCGCATGGGTGGTAACATGCCATGCATTGTGAATGCAGCCAACGAGGTGGTGAACGAGGCGTTCCGCCAGGATCGTTGTTCGTTCCCGCAGATGGCGGAGGTGATTGAGAAGACGATGGCTCAGACCACCTACGACAAGAATCCGTCGCTCGATACATATTTCAAGACTGATACCGAGGCACGAAGCATTGCCTCAGAATTAATAAACAAATAAAACAATGGAAGTATTTTTGATTAGACTGTTACAGTTCATGCTCGCTATCTCCCTCTTGGTTCTTCTCCACGAGGGCGGTCATTTCTTCTTCGCCAAACTCTTTGGCGTTCGCGTTGATAAGTTCTACTTATTCTTCGATCCTTGGTTCCATCTTTTCGAATTCAAGCCCAAGAACAGCGATACGGCCTATGGTATAGGTTGGCTGCCCTTAGGAGGCTATTGTAAGATCGCAGGAATGATCGATGAGAGTTTCGATACAGAACAGATGAAACAACCCGAACAACCCTGGGAGTTCCGAAGCAAACCAGCGTGGCAGCGATTACTGATTATGATAGGTGGTGTACTTGTGAACTTCCTCCTGGCGCTCTTCATCTACTCCATGGTGCTTTTCCACTGGGGTGATGAATATATGTCAGTGAAGGACATGTCGATGGGTTTCAAGTTCAATACCGAAGCCAAGCAGATTGGATTCCAGGATCATGATATCCTGTATGCTTATGATGGTAAGGCGTTCGACCGCTATGATGTGGATGTGTTCCGCCATCTGGCCGATGCCAAGACCGTGACGGTGAAGCGCAATGGTGCGGATGTAACCATCAATATGCCCGAGGAGATGAGTCTGATAACGATGCTTCAGGCTGATCCTGCCTTTGCCCGTCCGTTCATTCCAGCCGAGATAGACAGTGTATTCGCTGATACTCCCGCAAGTAAGATTGGCTTGAAGAAGGGCGATAAGATCTTGGCCATCAACAATAAGCCTGTTGACTCCTGGAACGAGTTCGTTTATCAGGTGGGTGTTCTAAGTGATGTGTTATCCACCGCCAAGACCTCAGCCGACAGTCTGAAGACGCGTACTGTTCAACTGGTATATTCTTCTGGTAATGAAGCCGTTGATACTGCTAAGGTGGTGCTCACTCCTGAGCTGATGTTAGGTGTTACACAAACCACGCTGGCCAACTATTACCAGCCCACCACACTGAAATATGGTTTCTTTGAGAGCTTCCCTGCAGGTATTAAATACGGACTGGGTGTGCTTCGCGGTTATGTAAACGATTTGAAATATGTGGCAACAGCCGACGGAGCAAAATCGTTGGGTGGCTTTGGCGCCATCGGCAGTCTGTTCCCACCGGTATGGGACTGGATGATGTTCTGGCGTATGACAGCCTTCCTGTCCATCATTCTGGCTTTCATGAATATCCTGCCCATTCCCGCTCTCGATGGTGGACATGTGCTCTTCCTGATCTACGAGATGGTTACAGGACGCAAGCCCAGCGAGAACTTCATGATTAAGGCGGAATATGTGGGATTCACCATCCTCGTCATCTTGATGGTTGTGGCGAACCTGAACGATATCTTGCGGTGGCTGGGGTACATGTAATTTGCAGTTTATAACTGCACAATCTTCCCTCTTTTTCTTTGGCGCAAAGAAAAGAGGCAAAAGAAACATCCACCTACCCCCATCCCCTCCCTATATGGAGGGGCTCAACTGAAAATCGCAGATACCGCCGATTTTCAGATTACATTAAAGTAAAATCGGGCATCAAAGCCCGATTTTGTTTTTTATCGGCTTACGCCAGTGCTCTTGCGCATGAGAAATATATTCTCAATACTCAATTCGCAAAAAGCTGGTCGAGCAAGGTGTAGAATTCGGGATCCTCACCAACGATGGTTTTCACAATCTTGCCATCGGGATCAATAATGATCTTGGTGGGGAATCCTTCGATGTTGTAGGTTTCCAATAACTGACCGTCAGGAGTGTTATACACATGCAACCAAGGCAGTTCATGTTCCTTCACAGCATCCTTCCAGTCTTGTTCCGAATCGTTGCAGTCGATACCTAAAATTTCGAACTTTCCCTTATACTTATTATAATACTCCTTCATATTAGGAATACCCCTGATGCACCAAACGCACCAGCTGCCCCAGAAGTCAAGAATGACATACTTACCGCGCAGACTGGATAATGCCAATGGCTTCCCGTTGATGTCGTTCAAGGTAAAGTCGGGAGCTACCTCACTGGTAACCTGCCCTTCGACAGCAGGAGTCAGCTCCTCAATAGCTGTCGTTTCTGCTTTCTCCTGTGCTTCTGAACGTGTCTTGTTATCATTGTTGGCACATCCTACTAATGCGATGACAAACAACGTCATCAATATATAAATCTTCTTCATTTATCTTTCTATATAGTTATCTCATTTCACATTCCACATTCCACAACAATCAGTTGTCCCTTCTTTGTTTTCACATCATACTCATAGACCTTCTTCACAGGCAGCTGGTCGAACGATGTCAGCTCAGCAGAGCGCAGTGGATTCTTTACCTCAGCCGTCTGTAACAGCGGGTTGCGGTTCTTCCCCTTTGCTACCTTCAGTCCTTTGCCCTTCAGCGGAACATAGGAACGCAGACGGAGCACACCACCGATCTTCGAGCGGATCACAGCCTTTTGCAACGTATTGTTCTCCCAGTTCATATCCACCTCAAATCCGCCACGTGCCAGCAAGCCCTTAACCTCGCCCTTCTTCCATACATTAGGCAGAGCAGGCAGCAGGTGTACAGCACCGTCGTGACTCTGCAGCAGCATCTCGCCGATGCCTGCCGCACAGCCGAAGTTTCCGTCGATTTGGAATGGCGGATGTGCATCAAAGAGGTTCGGATAGGTCCTACCATCAGGATAATTGCGTGCTTGTCGGTCGTTAGGCAGTAAGCGAAGCATGTTCGAGATGATGGTGAAGGCATGGTTACCATCCAACATCCTTGCCCAGAAATTAATCTTCCAACCTAAGCTCCATCCTGTGGCCATATCACCGCGCTGATTCAGTGTGTTAGCCGCAGCCGTGAAAAGGTCTGGATGCGAATAGGGAGATATTTGGTTAGAGGGATACAGACCGTAGAGATGCGAGATATGGCGGTGCTCATCCTTCGGGTCGTCTCCGTCGATGAGCCATTCCTGCAGCTGACCGTACTTACCTATCTGCATCGGCGGCAGTTTAGTCAGACAAGTCTTGACCTTCTTGATATATTTAGCATCTTTCACGCCCAGCGCCTTCATTGCCTCAAGGGTGTTCGAAAGCACATCAAACACAATCTGGTTATCCATGGTAGATCCTGCAGTAACCGTTGTGCGTTTTCCTACAGGACCATGTTCTGGTGATACTGTGGGAACTGTTACCAACCAGCCAGCCGCTCCTTTCACTTCACCAGTAGCGGGATATTCCTGCATATAGTCCATCAGGAAGTTGGCCGCCCCCTTCATCACGTCGAAGTACTTCCTCAGGAACTGCTTGTCACCTGTATAGAGATAGTGTTGCCACAGATGCGTGGTGAGCCATGCGCCGCCTGTGGGGAACATGCCCCATGTGGTACCGTCAATAGGACCAGCAACACGCCATAGATCGGTATTGTGGTGTGCCACCCATCCATCGCATCCATACATGGTACGGGCTGTCTCGGCTCCCGTCTCGCTCAGGTCGCGAATCATACTGAACAGTGGCTCTTGTGTCTCAGCCAGATTACCCACCAAGGCAGGCCAGTAGTTCATCTCTGCATTGATGTTGATGGTGTATTTGGAATCCCACGGCGCCATCCGCTTGTCGTTCCATACGCCTTGCAGATTAGCTGGTTGTCCGCCTGGCTGTGAAGAGGAAATGAGCAGGTAACGCCCATATTGGAACATCAGTGCCACCATGTCCATATCATCACTTCCTGCGAAGTTTGCCAACCGCTTGTCGGTAGGTAGCTGCGAACCATTGCCTGTACCCAACTCCAGACTTACGCGGTTATACTGTTCCTGGTATTTCTCAAGGTGACGATTCAGCAGCTGATCATACGACATCCCCTTGATACCGTCCAATGTCTGGTTGATCTTCTGTATGGGATTACCGCTCACATCGTGGTAGTTCACGAAGGTGGTGGCAGCAGTGATATAGATGGTGGCGGTAGTGGCATTGGTAACGCCCAGCTTCTGGGAGAGATGTGCGATTTCACCATCACTCTCCACCTTGATGCGACATTCAGCTTTCAATCCGGCCTTGATGCCCTCATGATCCTCGCCATCGATAACGGCAGCCAGTTCGTTTACCTTCACATTCTGGCGTTCAAGTAAATTCGTTACCTGTGATTTCAGTTGCGAGTCGAAGTTCACGTTGAATTTCAGAGCCCCCTTCTTGCTTGCCTTGATACGAACGATGATCACATTATCAGCCTGCGAAGCAAAGACGGTACGTTCATATTTCACGCCGTCAACCTCATAGGTGGTGGTATTCAGGGCATTGGCCAGGTTCAGTTCTCTGCGGTAGTTCGTGGGCTCAGCCTCGCTTGGGTATTCGAAGGCGAGTTTCACGTTGCCTAAAGGCAGGTAACGCATACCGTGCGGACCCTTGAAGAAGTACTTGTCGATGAGGGCATGAGCCTCTTCCTCCTTCCCGTCGAAGATCAGTTGGCGCACCTCCTGCAGGTGTTCCTTCGCCTCAGGACTGTTGTTGTTATGGGGCGAGCCGCTCCAGAAGGTCTCCTCATTGAGTTGAATCTCTTCCGTATCGGTTTTACCATAGATCATGGCACCCAGATGGGAGTTTCCGATAGGCAGCGCCTCCAACCAGTCGGTTGCTGCACGGTCATACCACAGTTTCTTCTCCGCCGCCTGAGCAGTCATCGCCATCAGCAGCATCAATACGATTGTTGCTTTTCTCATTTTTATCTTCGTGATTGTTGATACGTATTATTTAGCGGCAAAGATAATGAAAAAACCGCATCTTCCCTAAAAATTTTCTAATTATTCCAAAATACGGCACTTTTTTGTGGAAACATCCTTGCTTGTTCGCATTTAATTCGTACTTTTGCATCAAATTATTAAACAATTTATAGGAGAAATGAAAAGAACAGGATTTGTTATTACAATATGCTGCACCCTGATGGTTATTGCCACAATGGGCACCACTGCTATTGCCGGAAAGACACAATCATCAGTCATGACAAAGAAAGCCGATGGCACATATGTCGTGAACACAACCACTCTGGCCAGCGACGTCAAGGGCTATCGCAGTACCACGCCGCTTAATATCTACATCAAGAACGGCAAGGTAGAGAAGGTGGAAGCACTGAAGAACCAGGAAACCCCCAAATACTTCGCTCAGGTAAAGAACGCCATTCTTTCCAAGTGGAACGGTCAGAAGGTTGCCAAGGCCGCGAAAATGAAGGTTGATGGTGTTACCGGTGCTACCATGTCGAGCGATGCCGTGAAGGAAAACGTGAAGCGCGGACTGGAGTATTACCAGAAGAACAAGTAAGTTGTTACTGTTTCGGGTTTGGGTTCTCTCTCTTTAAGTACTCATACCCGATGCGGCAACGCAGACAATCCTTTTTATCACAGTACTCTTTTTTGAGCTGGATCAGTGCCTGACTATCCCCTGCAGTCATTACATCCAGTCCACAAGCCTGCCACATCCTTGTAATGTGGTTATTCTCCGCTTTCAGCTGTTCCAGGAAGTCGAAAGCACGGTCGCATAACACTTCCTTCATGTGGTATCTGCCGTAGGCGAATAACACCGGAATGGCTGTATTGATCATTAACAGGTTCAAGGATGAGGCTGACAGATTCTTCTCTGTTCGACAGCTGGTGCTACCGAAGGTGTAATGTGTTTCCCAATAAGGTGTAACACTGGTGGTAAGACAATCCCGCAGTTGTTCAATGTTCTCGCAGGCTATCAGCTGACTGAGGCCTGCTCTTCGTTCATAATACAGGGTGGCCAGTTGAGCGATACGGATATGCGGGAAGTTCTGCGGTCGGAGTCGCAGGAATTTCCAAACTGAACCACTCATTGGCGTAAGTTGGAACTTATGCTGCAGATACAGATATTCATTTCGTAGTTTGGCGAAATACCCTTCCTGCAAAGCCTCCTGCTGGTAGCGCTCGGGAATCATATCCAGTTCAAGTAATCCAGCCTGTCCCATGAAGATAGCCTCAATCTGAAACAAATCATCACGATGGTGAGCCACGGCCATCAGTGGAATACTCTTCGACCACAGTTCGAAGGCATCGCCATTCACGCCGAACCCAAAATTCCTTGCCAGCGTCATGAAATAACCATTCTCCCACGAGTCGCCACATTGTCTTACCCGCTCTCGTATAGCCTCTGTCTTCTGTTCCAGTCGCTCTGTCTGCAAGGCACTCATCCAAGAATGCACCATCAGACGCGTCAACCCGGGAATAATCCGGTAGCAAGGCGGATACTGGTCTTCTGCCAACAGTTCCCTATAGTGTTCCTTCACTTCCGAAGGCACCTCGAACTGCATCTGCGGAATATACTGCCCGTCTGCAGTCTGCACATCCGTATCAATAACCTCTGCCACATGAAGAATCACATTGTTATACCCCTTGTCGTGATGGTGGCCATGAGCATACCAGTCGGTTGATTTCTCATGTATTTCCACATTGCCCACCCAGAGTGTACCATTGATGCGCACTTTGGCATTGAAGAAGTCAGGACCTGCATGACGGTTATGCAGACCAGGATCTATCACCTCCACCGCATGTCCGTCGGTGGTGGTTAATTCCCTCAGCGGGAGCATTTTATGTTTCCAGCAATAGTGAAGTAAGATTTCCATAATACTACGGTGTTCGTTAACAACCATGCAAAGCTACGAAAAACGGATGAAATGGACAAAAAATAACAAGAAAATTTGCGCAAATCGTAAAAAAACAGTACCTTTGACGTTGCATAACGACACTTGATAACTATTAACAGATGAGAAAAGGGTTTACAATTATATTGTTTCTTCTCTTTTGTGGCATGACAATTCCTTTACATGCTGCAGAGGAAACCTTGCATTTCGACTACATAGACACCAAGGGACAAGGGGTGTTCTGTGTGTTTCGCGATGCAGATAACATCGTTTGGCTGGGAACTGCCAACGGACTGATTACTTATGCACAGCTTGAGGGACGTGTACCGTTTAGCTACGACCGTCATCCGCAACTGAGTGATATTATCCGGAAAATCGATCAGGACAACCTTGGGCGGTTGTGGTTGGAAACGCAATCGATGGATATCTTGGTTTATTCGCCACGTACCAACGAGCTGATATCTGCTCCTAACGACTACCTAAAGCAGTTCGGTATATATGTTGACGGCTATTTTGCACATAAAGCCGACGAACAAGGGCGTGTGTGGATAGGATATAATAATAAGGTGTATATGCGCGATTTCAAGGAAGGACACACCTTATTATATATATTACCGAAGTCGGCTGGGGACATCATGGAGATTGAAACGAACGAGCATGAGGCTCTGGTGGTGACCACCAAGTATATCTACTCGGTGTCTTTCGCACAGAAAAAGGTGAGCAAGGTTGCTCAGGTTCCCGAACCCTCTTATTACAACAGTACGTTTGTGAGTCGTGACGGCTCGGGAAGCGTGTTCTTCTCCAACAGTCTGCATTGTTTCCGCTATGACCGAGGCAAAAAGCAGTGGAGGACGCTCGACGAGGTGCCTTCGATGATTGTTGACATTGATAAGATGCCTAACGGGCATGTGCTGGTGGGAACATCGAACGACGGTATCTATGAATATGAGAAGAACGGTGAAATGATCAAGCACCTGAATGCCACAACCGGTAAGCAGGACGACTTGCATAATAGTCATATACAACATATCTATCTCGACAAGAAGAAAGACTTGGTGATTATTACTTACCATAAGATGGGCATGGCGCTGTATAGTCATCAGGAGAACAGTTACCGGATGTACCATGTGGCTGTTCCTGCTACACAATATATGTATGAGGATGTGATAGCTCTGGCTGATGCCGGCGACAACACATTCTGGCTGGGCACCGAGGATAACGGTATCTACCATGTGAGCGCTGATGCCACACACGAGATATTAGAGAACCGCTATCCGGGAACAGCAGCCACGATGGTGTACCAGGACTCGAGGGGAAGGGTATGGACCGGCTTGTATGGCAAGGGCCTGTATGCGAGCGACGGCAGGGTGTTCTTCCCTGGTATGTCGCCTTTCTCGATGGTGGAGGATAACCAGGGACGGTTGTTTGTATCGTTACTCGGACAAGGCTTGTGGATGGTTGACCCGGTAACGGGAAATACCGCATCGGTGTACGAGGGGGCTATCTGGATGATGCAGCTGGCTTATTACAAAGGTAAGGTGTATGGCATTTCAGGACAGTATCTGATGGCTATCGACACTCGTACACTGAAGATGGAACCGGTGCCGATGGAACTCTTCGGAGAGAACCCAAGTATCGCTGCGGGAGCGAAGACGCTGACCATCGATCACCGCGGTTGGCTGTGGATGGTGAGTCATAGGAACCATTCAGAGGTGCATATCTACGATATCCATAACAAGAAGGCCTATCGGGTGGACCAACTGGCACGATATGGCATCAACGGAATCGCTGAAGACAATAATGGCGATGTGTGGTGTACTACCGATTTAGGTATGGTGCGCGTGATTGTGGTGAATGAGGCCACTCCTTCGTTCCAGCTGTATTGTTACCGCGGAGGCTACTACGGAACGATTCCTTACTATAACGCCAAGGCGCTGATCAAACTCAAAGACGGAAGGTTGCTTTCAGGTGCCAGCGAGGGCTATTTCCTGATAGACACCAACCAACTGCCGGAATTGCTGAAGAAGACCAGTACCAAGGAGAGTCCGCTGATCACCTCGCTGAGAATCAATGACCAGGAGGTGCTTCCTGCTGATCCCTCGCGCATGCTTTCTTTCCATAGTGATATTATCTACGTGAAGGACCTGGAGCTCGATTTCAACGAGAATAACATCATGCTCGAGTGTCGTCCACGTGGTTTCCAGCAGGTGGTGAGCAGCTTGTATTACTACCAGTTGGAAGGACAGTCAGACCAGTGGATACCGATGGATAACTACATCGTACGCCTGTCGAACCTCTCGCCAGGAAGATATAAGCTGAAGGTGCGCCGACAGGTGTATAAGGAGGATGAGTGGGAGGAATACGACATGCTGTCGATACATGTAAGACAGCCGTTCTGGAACTCTTGGTGGGCATGGCTGTGCTATCTGGGTATTATCGTTGCTTCCCTGATTACCTTCCTGAACTTCTTCCGCCGTCGCCAGAGGTATCAGAAGAAACTGCGCGACATGAAGATGGAGGCGCAGCGCGAACAGGAGATGAACGACATGAAGGTGCGGTTCTTCACGAATGTGAGTCACGACCTGCGTACGCCGCTCACCTTGATTATGACGCCTGTGGAGGAACTGTTGAACCAAGAGCAGCCGGAGCCTACGAAGAAGGTGCTCGAGGTGGTGAACAGAAACGCGCATCAACTGTTCTCGCTGGTGAACCAGATTCTCGACTTCCAGCGATTGGGTAGCTCGAATGATGTGCTGTCGTTGGATACAACCGACTTGGTGGCACTCATCAAGAACGAGTGTGAGTCGTACCAGCTGATGGCCCAGCAACGTAAGATGCAGTTCATGGTGAACAGCTCTGTTGATGAACTGCCGATGCTGGTGGATGCGGATAAGATAAGTAAGGTGATCAATAACCTGCTGTCGAACTCGTTTAAGTACACTCCCGACGGAGGTGCTATCGAGGTGGATATTGCCGAAGGTGCCGATGGAATGGTGCAGATCAAGGTGATTGATAACGGACAGGGTATTCCTAAGGAGAACCGCGACCGACTATTCGAGCGTTATTATATGTCGAAGAGGGGTGCCACGAACACGGGCAGCAGCGGCTTAGGACTGAATATCGTGAAGCATTATGTGGAACTGCATGGTGGAACGGTGAAGGCTGGCGATAATGAGCCGAGCGGGGCTGTGTTTACCATTTTGCTTCCAGAGACGCAAAAGACTGCCGTTACAGAGCCTGAAGAGAAACCTCAGGAGCAGAAGACTGATGAAAAGAAGAATCTGCTGATTGTGGAGGACAATGCCGACATGCTGTCGTATATGACCAGTGTGTTGTCGGCCGACTATACCATCTTCCAGGCCACAGAGGGCGGTCAGGCGTTAGAGATTATGCGGAACACGGATATCGACTTGGTGATAAGCGACGTGATGATGGAGGGCATGGATGGTTTGCAGCTTACACGAACCATCAAGAGCGATGTGAACATCAGTCATGTACCTATCATTCTTCTCTCCGCTAAGGCCTTGGCAGAAGACGAGCTAATGGGCTTGCAGTTAGGTGCCAGCGACTATATCACGAAGCCGTTTAACTTTGAGGTGTTGCGCTTGAGAATCCGTCAGCAGCTTGAGCAAGGGGTGGAGAAACGCAAGAAATTCCGTCTGAACCCGGAAATAGAGCCATCGGAGATTACTATCACTACTGTTGACGAGCAGCTGTTGCAAAAGGCTATCGAGGCGGTGAGCAAGAATATGGAAAACCCCGATTTCAACGTCGATCAGCTCGCCAACGAATTAGGTATGCATAGAACAGGTTTGAACCGCAAACTGCAGGCTATCACCGGTCAGACGCCGCTGGTATTCATCCGCACACTGCGTTTGCGCCGTGCTCACCAGATTCTTATGGCCGATCCGGCAAAGCTGGTGTCGCAGGTGGCTTACGAGGTGGGCTTCAACAGTCCCAAGATCTTCTCCAAGTATTTCAAGGAGGAGTATGGCTGCTATCCGAGTGAACTCGAACATGCATCCACATCCGAAGAAAAGGATTCATGAGGTAGATTGAGCCAAAGAAGGTCACACAGATCTTTACCATCTCACAGATTTACTATTTCCCGCAGATATGTTATACCACACACTCTTTTTAATTGTCCCGCAGAAATCGCAGAAATCGCAGAAATAACTTCGCCTGCCTTGCAGATAGTCAACTTGACATTATATAGGCTAATTAAAATTTCTGCGATTTCTGCGATTTCTGCGGGACAAAAAAATCATTATCTGCGGGAAATCAAGGTTGTTTTTGCTCGCGTTTTTCCCGTTTTTCCGATCTTTTTCTGCATTTTCCGTTATGAAATTTGTGTACGGAAACAACAAATAATACACCTAAAATTAACGTGTGATGTGCTTCATTTGTAGAAAATAGGGTATTCATTTGTAGAATGTAGGGTTTTTGTAGGCTTTTTTTGCGCCCATTATTTGGAAGTTTCAAAAACAAATTCTACATTTGCACCCGATTTTCTAACAGCTACTACCCCTCGGGGTGTGTGCGCTAACATATTATCAACTATTCGCTCATTTTTATAATAGAGCAAAACTTTTATAAACTATTTACTCGTACTGAGTACTAAAACTTATTATCAACTGAGATGCAAAAGTATTTACTACTATTGTTGATGTGCCTTGTTGGGATAACTGAGGCACAAGCTGGAATCAAGTATGAGAAGATTGCTTCAGGATCTTACGTTCTGACATTTAGCAGTTCTTCTGATGCCACCTACAGCTGGAGCTCGTTGCCTTCAGACGTTAAGAATGCAACCTCTGTGACGATTGTATCTGAAGGAAGTTACAAATTAAGCGATTCTGATGTGTATCAAATCACAGGAGATCGTTCTAATTCGCCATTTTTCACACAGCTAAAGACGTTAGATATGGCAGATGCTCAACTGAAAAACTATAGCAGTCTGGCGTTTATGGCACTCGATAAACTGAAATCTCTCGAAACATATGTGTTTCCAAGGAACATAGATAAAATACCGCGCCTTGATAACGATAAGGGAATGTTCATGGATAACACGCATATTAAGACTGTTTACATGCTTGAGAAGGACGAGACAGGTCTTTCTAATTATATAGAGATTCCTGATAAGACTTTCATGAATGCAAAGAATCTTACTACTGTAAGAATACCTGAAGGTGTTAAAAGAATCGGTGTGAGTGCGTTTGCAGGCGATACCAATGATAAGGCGCCTTCATTTGAGGCCATACACTTTCCTAACACATTGGAGAGAATTGAGGAGAATGCATTTGCCTATAACCCCTCATTAACTTCGGTAACCATTCCTGCTAATGTTACTTATATTGGTAAAAGTGCGTTCCAGTACAATAAAAGCATGACTGATGTGTATGTGCTGGGTGATAACGTTAAAATCCAGGATGGCGCATTCAATGAGGAAGAGACCTACAACTTCAATTGTAATAAAACAGGAACTGTAGTTCCCAAGGATTGGAAAAGTACATCACATATTAACAATGCGACGCCATCTCCTCTTCAACTGCACATTCCAAACAATGATGTGGCAAAGCAGAGATACATGAATCCCTATCTGAGAGCACTCAACGATTCCAGAATTAAGGATGAATGGTTGAATAGTACGTATGCTTTTGAATCAAACTATGGCACGATTCAGAGTATTTTAAGAGAGTATGAAGGTGTTGACCCTAACCAGATGGAATTCTTCAAACCAGTCAATGGTGATGTGAAGTATGTAAAGATGGCTGATGGATGTAGGTATTTCCGTAATGGTAATGGTAAGTTTGCCGCAGGTTATGGTAGTAGCGGTAAACCTGAATATGGAGCCTGCGGTGATTATGCTGGTTGGCGCAACTTTATGCTTGCAGCAGCTGATCTTGAGAAAAAGATTTGGAACGAGGGTCGTTTGGTTGAGAGCCGCTGGTACTCAGCTGTGTTCCCCTTCGATATGACCTACAATCAGGTAATCACAACTTATGGTGTAGGCACAGATGTGCGTGAGTTCTCTTATGTAAATCAGCATGAAAATGCTGATGGCCAGATAATCCGTACAGTGACCTTCCTGAAGGAGCCTACGGTTAAGGACAAGAAGAAAGATGTTTATGTCAAGACAGGAAGACCTTATATGATTCATCCGGGAGTTCGTAGTGTGCCCGTTACTACAACCAAATCAGGTAGCGAGCCAATTTATCGTACCATTGCTGGTGTGGATGTAACTGCTGCCAATGGTGAGATTGCAAGCGGAGCGAACTTGGAAACTGTAGAGGGTGACCTGGTGAATGGAAATCTCAGAGGTTCGGAGCCTAAACCCATTGAGAAGAAGGCTTATACCTTCAGAGGAACTTACAAGCTGACAGATATTCCTGCCAATACATTCTTCTTGGGTATCAAGAAAGGTGATGTTTCTACACTCGGCTTCTATATTACAAGAGTAGAGCTGAAGGATAAATGGACTGCCTTCACGTCCGTCGTGAGAAAGACAGATGAAAGTTCCAACTCTTATGCAAAGCCCATGGATCTTGGCTTTACAGATATCATTGAAGACGACTTCGGCATTACCACAGCTGTTGAGAGTGCTGCCGTAAACGAGAGCAGTAAGAATAATGGCGTGGTATACAACCTGAGCGGACAGGCTGTTCGTGAGAACAATGCTTCCCTGGAAGGTTTGTCGAAAGGCGTGTATGTTGTGAATGGTAAAAAGATTGTAGTACGTTAATTGAGAGAATAAAAGAAATGAAAAAGATATATGTAAGACCGGTTTCAGAGATCTATGATGCTGAGACGGTCGAGGTGATTTGTGGTGCAAGCAAAGTAGATCCGCAAGGTCTCGTTGGCGGCAATGCCAGTAAGTTTGGAACCGAGGATCCTAACCAAAATAACGGTGACCCGAATTTCAATGGTTACATTGATGATCCTAACGAGGATATCGAAGTAACAGCCAAAGAGAATAATCTCTGGGGTGACTGGTAAAGAAATAACTCAAATTTATATATTGCGAATAGGGTAAATTATTAAATTTAATGTTTTTGTTAATTATGTTTTATGTAATAGACTGAAATTTTAATAGAAGTAAATAGCTTTTCAATACTTGAGTTAATTGTGAGTCGGGGTCTGTCGGGATGACAGGCTCCGTTTTTTTGTCAAAAACGCAACTTTGTAACTTTGCAACATTGTAACATTAAGGTGGTAGAAAAGGTGCAAAATAATATATTATATTATATATATAATATATATATTATATATTAATATAAAATTATTATACTTATAAGCATGAGATTTCTCCACACAAATTCCAACAATTTATAAGCGACTTCATGTTGGAACATTGTTGGAACAAGCTTAATGTTACAATGTTGCAATGTTACAAAGTTACAAAATGTGTCAACCTATATCAGTATAGGATAGGGTAGCTGTTCTGTACTCTACTATAAACTATGGCACTTTCTTCTCCAAACTATGGCAGTTTCCGGCGTAAACTGTGGCAGTTTCTCCCTTTCTTCTCTACGAATTAGACAAATTAGACAAATTCTCTTGCGGGTTACCTCACACAGAACTCACAGAACTCACAGAAATTTTATCTTGGTGGATAACGTGAATACAATCCGCATGGCTGGCGAAGCCTTTCTGTGATTTCTGTGATTTCTGTGTGAAAAAAATCTTCTGTGTGAAAAACTATCTCTTTCTGAGGGGCATAAAACTTCACACAGATCTTAACCATCTCGCTGATTCTTAAGAAAATCCTCACGTTGGATGCATGAAAACCGAGCTATGCTTTTGTCGATGTAAAGGTGATGTTGTGGTTATGAATTGTTGTAAATAGGGTGCTTATTTGAATAAAATGTGATTTTTGGTTAGATTTTACCGAAATTTATTTGGTGATTTAGAAAACTTGTTGTACTTTTGCGCCGATTTTCGCACAAACTGAAAAATGCGTTGTGTACGCAAACGGACTTCTCAAGTATCGACTTCCACATTATTTAATATAATAGGGAGCCTCAAGTAAAGAAATCCAAGTTGAAAAGAAAGACGGAGTTAAATCCATTCTATTCGTAAAGGCAAAAGGCCATATCTAGAAAAGTTACACGAAAGTGAACTTGCAAAGCAAAAAGAGTTAGGTAAATTAGAATATCAATAAACTTATAATAACATAAAACATTAAAGAATCATGAAAAGGCTATTTCTTTTAATCGCCGTATGTATGATCGGAATGGTGCTGCCGCAGGGAATGTGGGCAGGCGTAACTATTGACACGTCTACACCAGGAAAAGTAATCGTAACGTCGGAAAATGCTGGCGATTTCGCTACTTATCTGAATAATGCAACTACAGATCAGCTTAATTCACTGAAGGTTGATGAAATTGTTTTTGTTGGTAAATTCAATGCATCTGATCTCAGCACTTTACAAAGTAAAAATTGTGCTACTCAGAAGAAGGTAGATATGGCTGAGGCCAAGTTTATCAAGAGTACCACATCTTCTGCTGAATATAGTTTGTATAAAACGACGACTGCCAGGGACAATTCTCAAGCGAGTGAAGGTAGCCTTTGTGTAGTTAATGGAACTCTGTGGAAAAAAGAACGTCAGAATCCACCGGTTGTTTCTTGGGTTCCAGCAACAGAGGATGACTACAATTCAGCAGCTCCAGGTTGCTTTCAAAATGCTGATGGATGGTTTGATGATACTAATAAAGAATCTCATAATGGTGAAGTTGGGGATGGATGGTATTACAAAGTGCCAATTTCAGGAACAGGCGCCCCATACGTTTACTATAAAGTAGAGAAAACAACTACACTAGGATGGAACCAATTGAATTATAATGATGGTGATAAAAAAAATAGTGTAACGTTGTTTGCCGATGAGGATGAGATGAATGCAGACACCTCTGCACCAGACTACTCAGAAGCTATAGTAGGAGGTACTGTCTATAAATATACAAATGGTTCATGGCAACCAGTTTCGAGTGGCGATGGCGAATACGACTACACCCAGATGAAGTTTGACTACTGGGGGAATAATGTTGAAGAGATTATTACCTCTAATTACGCAACAGGTGCGATGGCAGGTCAGTTGTGTAGTGATTGTTCCAATTTGAAGACTCTTACCTTGAGTGCCGGAGATTTTACTGGTTCAAAATTAGGAAACAATATTACTCATCTTGAAACGGTAAATATCCAGAATCAAGTAACAGCGTTGGGTAGTGGTATGTTTAATCAAGCTGGAAAAGAAGGGACTGGAAATGATGCAACACAACACCTTACAACTGTTACTTTCCAAGATGGATGCCGGATACAGACTTTACCTAATTCTGTTTTTAAAGATACGGGTATCAGGAATCTATCTGTTCCATCCAGCGTAGAACTGATAGAAGCAGAAGCATTTTCTTCATGCCAGAATTTGGAAGTAGTAACTTTTGTTGACACGAATCCTAAGCCTTTGGTCATCAAAAGTACTGCTTTTCAGCAGAGCGATCATATCAAGCATATATATTTAAACGTGGATCCTTCTGATCGTCTGTTGATTTGTGAGTATAATGCTTTCGACTTCCATTCTATGGAAGGACAAACTGCAGAGGGTAGCGAAATGGCAACACTCCACTTCGCAGAGGAGAATTTTGACTATTACGCCGGTGAATGGAAGAAGGGAATGGCTTTCAAACAGGCAGACCTTAATTCTTTCAAGGATGGTATTGAAATCAAGGATGATCAAGGAAACGTAATCTATGCAAAGCCTAATACACAGGATCCAGGTTCATGGGGTCAATATGGTTTCGGTGCAATAGAGTCGTATGGAGAAGGTAATGTTGATGGCTATTATCATGATCCTAATGGTGGTAATACTAAATATGCTCCTGCTAACGGCTGGCAGCAGTTTGCCAAGATAGAATCTAAGCGTGAGATAGAGATTACCGGTAATGTGTATATGACCTATAGTACAGCTACTCCTTACAGTCTGCCTAAAGGTATCGTAGCTTTCCGAGTAACGGATTATAAGTATGCTGTAAAGAATGCTAAAGGATATGACACAAACGGTACACTGATTTTGAAGGCAATAGATCAGGTTCCTACAGAAACGGGAATGCTGTTGATTTCTACTAGTGATTATGTGATAAAGACAAGTGATGTTAACGCAAATCCTAACGTTCAGTCGGTGTTCTATTTTGGAGATCCTGATGGAGAACCTGATAAATATCATTATACTATGGGTAAAGCAGGAGATGCCACATCTAATTACCTTGCTCCCGCAGTGCACGGAATTGCTGTTGGTCCTGTAAGCCAAGATAACCCCGATGCTGAAACAGGTGCAATTAATGTTAACGGCCGTCCGTTCACGCATCGTAATTTCGCCATGCACAAGACATCTCACCAATTCGTACGTTTAACACATTGTACGATGCCTGATAACAGAGCATTCCTGAGTTTGCCAATTACGAAATTCGACAATCCCGATGAGGGACCAGAGGAGGGGCCGACACCAACTCAGACTTTGGCAGGTAAAGACATTTCTTTATATGATGGCTATGATCCATACACAACTGAAGCAGGGGCAAAAGCTTCTCTTGTTTTCGACTACGATGTTGAGAAATATGGTATGATTTGGCCATTGATAAAAGACAATAATCTAGGTATTACCACAGGAATCAAGAATGTGAATGTAGAGACTGTTCAGGAGGGTATCTATACTCTTCAGGGTGTGAAAGTTTCTGCACCCTCTACCAAGGGTATATATATCGTGAATGGAAAGAAAGTTATTATTAAGTAAGAAGGAGAGGATAGCAGGAATGAAAAAGTTATATGTAAAACCGGTTGTTGAGCAGTATATTACAAATACTGAGAGTTTGCTGAACACAGACTCTACAGGACATATCACTCCTGAAGAAATCGGTGCCAAGGAAAACAACTTGATCTTCGACGAAGAAGTGTTTGGCGATACATGGGGTGAAGATACCAACAACCTTTGGGGCGACGAAGAATAAAAAGGCAATATGAAAATTTGAGAGACAGACAAAAGGGGGCTACATGCCCCCTTCACTGTTTTATACACTTTTTCAAGCGACTTTTTATGGAAACCATACACTTTTTCAAGCGACTTTCTGGCGCAAAAATAAGGTTTTTCATCGAATCACCAAACAATTACGATAAAATCATAAGTAATTACATAATCCTCCGCCATTTTAGTGTAATCACATGATTACCAGAAGATTCGTGGCGGAGGATTCTTTTATCCCCATCTAAGCGATAACAAACCTAATTCCTACAAGGCTTATAACGCTCTTCAACCAGGCTGATAAGTGGGTCTAACCAGGCTGATAAGTAGGTGTAACTAGGCTGATAAGTGGGTCTAACAAGGCCACTCAAATTTCTCCGCCAACAATCTGCTGGCCATCAGTTCATTAGACGTATTAGCGGAGCATTTTTTATTCTGCAATATTACAAATCCTCACAAAATCCCCTTTTGCTTCTTTGTGCCTGGCAATAACAACGGAGAAATGCGTGGAGGCTACAACAAACAAAAAATAAAGGACCTGTCTCACGACAAATCCCTTATAGTCATATACCATTATTTACACTTGAATAGTTGTTCATTAACCAAATATTTGCATAACACACATTTGTAATTACTAACAAATATCCCAACTAAACTTGGTTAACTATTATCTCTTCTTCCCTCACGGGAGTATGCTGTTATTATCTTTTTATCTTTTCTATGCAAATATATATCATTTTTTTGTTCCCGCAATAGCTAAAAGACTTATTTTTAGGCAGTTCTACAAAATCCAACCTTTTTTGCTACATTTTATACCCCAACCCCGCGGGGTTGGGGAGGAGGAAGGACGAAGGAGGAGGGAGGAAGGAGAATACTTTTTAGTTTCGGGGGTACGGGGGCGCGGAGGCGCGGGGGTACGAGAATACCTCAGGGATATAGTATTCATATACAGTATACATGATCAAACCACTTGTACTTAAAGCATATCTCGCGCCACCGTGCCACCGCGCCACCGCGCCACCGAATCCGAAGCATACCTCCTTCCTCCTTCGTCCCTCCTCCTTCGTCCCTCCTCCTTCCTCCTTGATCTTCCTTCCTCCCTCTAAAATTGTTAAAAAACAATGTATTATTTTGTCATGTGCTTGAATTACACTACTTTTGCAAAACATAATCAGAAAAAGGAAATGAAAATAGCATTAATCGGCTACGGAAAGATGGGAAAGATGATCGAGGAGATCGCCAAAAGCCGTGGCCATGAAATTGTGAGTATCATTGATATCGACAACCAGGAGGACTTTGAGAGCGAGGCCTTCGCTTCAGCTGATGTGGCCATTGAGTTTACCGCTCCGCAGGCTGCATATGGCAACTACCTGAAGGCTTTTGCCAAGGGTGTGAAGGTGGTATCGGGTTCTACCGGTTGGATGAAGGAACATGGTGATGACGTGAAGCGGATGTGTACGGAAGAGGGTAATACGCTGTTCTGGGCCTCTAACTTCTCGGTGGGCGTGGCCATCTTCTCGGCCGTGAACCGCTATCTGGCTAAGATCATGAACCAGTTCCCACAGTATGATGTGAAGATGGAAGAGGTGCACCATGTACACAAGCTGGATCATCCCAGTGGAACAGCCATCACACTGGCTGAGCAGATCATCGAGAATCTTGACCGCAAGAACGATTGGTGTGTGGATAAGGTGGTAAATCCTGATGGTTCTGTAAGCAGTTGCGGTAAAGTAGAGGCCAACCAGCTTCCCATCACCAGCATTCGCGAAGGAGAGGTGCCGGGCATTCATTCCATCAGCTATAACAGCGAGGAGGATTTGATTACCATCACTCATGATGCGCATTCACGCCGTGGTTTCGCCTTAGGCGCGGTGCTGGCAGCTGAATATACGCAGAACCATCAGGGACTGCTTACCATATCAGATATGTTTCCGTTCTAAATAATTTGTGGATTGTGGAGTGAGGAATATGGAATGAGAATAGTACAAGCGAATAATGCTAATCTCTTGCTTCTTGCTTCTCACTTCTCTCCTCTAAAAATAAATAAACAATGATTGACAAGACAAAGAAGAAGCTGAATCCGAAGGTGCAATGGGCCAAGTTCATTGTCGTATTGGTGTTGTTCTTGCTGTTCCTCTACTGGGTGAAGAGCTGGTGGGGACTGCTGGCCGTGCCGTTCATCTTTGATATCTATATCACCAAGAAGATCAAGTGGCAGTGGTGGAAAGAGAGTGAAGGACCGGTGAAGTTCGTCATGTCGTGGGTGGATGCATTGGTGTTCGCCCTCGTGGCCGTGTATTTCATCAATCAGTTCTTCTTCCAGAACTACGTAATCCCTTCTTCTTCATTGGAGAAATCATTGCTCACGGGCGATTACCTCTTCGTATCAAAGGTGTCATATGGTCCGCGCATCCCGCAGACTCCGCTTACCATGCCTCTTACCCAGCATACGCTGCCGGTGATTGAGTGCAAGAGCTATATCGAATGGCCCCATTGGGAATACAGAAGAATAAAGGGCTTGGGTAACGTGAAGCTGAACGATATCGTGGTGTTCAACTATCCCGCCGGTGATACCATCTGTACGGAACAGCCTTATCAGACCGAGTATTACCGCTTGGCCTACGACTACGGACAGATGCTCTATACCGAGAAATATGGTAATCCGGATTTCTCAGCCATGTCGGATACGTTGATATACGACCTGTATCAGAAGGTGTACGCCATGGGTAGTGCTTATCTGCGCGAAAACGGTCAGGGCTTGAAGATGGGAACCATCTCCACTCGTCCTACCGACCGCCGCGAGAACTATGTAAAGCGCTGCGTGGGTCTGCCCGGACAAACACTTCAGATCAAGGATCATATCGTATATCTCGACGGAAAGGCCAATAAGGAACCGGATAATGTGCAGTATTCTTATTATGTGAAGCTGAAGCAGTCGATTCCCGAAGAGGTGATGCAGGAATACGGTATCAGCACCGAACAGCTGCGCGATTTGAACCAGCTTGGCACCATGCCGCTGACGGCCGCTGCCAAGAAGGGCTTGGAAAGCAGGACGGATATCGTGGAGAGCATCCGACTGAATACCGATGCACCTGCCGGCGAGGTATATCCCAGGAATGGAAATACAGGCTGGACACGAGATAACTACGGTCCGGTATGGATTCCTGCTAAGGGCAAGAGCATCAAGCTGAACATGAAGAACATTGCTGTATATGAGCGCCCCATCCGTGCTTACGAGGGTAATGAGCTGAAGGTGGAGAACGGTAAGATCTTCATCAACGGTAAGGAAACGGATGAATACACGTTTAAGCTCGACTACTACTGGATGATGGGTGATAACCGTCATAACTCAGCCGACTCGCGTTATTGGGGATTCGTGCCCGAGGACCATATCGTGGGCAAGCCTATCTTTGTGTGGTGGAGCAGCGATCCCGATCGCGGTGGGTTCAGTGGCGTTCGATGGAACCGACTGTTTAAGTGGGTGGATAAGATAAAGTAAATTCCGAGGAAGGACGAAGGAGGAGGGAGGAAGGAGAATAGCACTGAGATACTGTAGTCATATACAAAGTCACTTGTTCTTGAAACATTTCTCCTTCCTCCCTCCTCCTTCCTCCCTCCTCGAAAAAATAAAGATGGTTACAGCTTTATTATCAACAACCTATTTCGGACCTGTTCAGTGGTATCAGAAACTGAACAGGTTCGATACTATATATATAGAAAGGTGTGAGAGCTTCGTCAAGCAGACCTACCGCAACCGATGCGTGATTGCCACCACCAACGGACTGCAGACGCTGAGTATTCCGGTGGAGCATACGCAGGAGAAAGGGGAGGGCTGCTCACGACTGATTACCGATATACGCATCAGTAACCATGGCAACTGGCGGCATCTGCACTGGAACGCCTTGATGAGCGCCTATGGCGACAGTCCTTTCTTTGATTACTATGTGGACGACCTGAAGCCGTTCTTTGAGGATCGCTGGGAGAACCTCTTTGATTTCAACATGGCCATCACCCATAAGATGTGCGAACTGCTAGATATCCACCCTAATATCCAGTTCACCGAGAATTATATTCCTTCGAGGAAGGAGGAAGGAGGAAGGAGGAAGGAGAATAGTTTTGATTCTCCA